>Ga0134127_10004408_pt1 | contig 10142 bp, 8 predicted proteins | sample KB31753_FD_96459 | JGI IMG/M metagenome (GOLD analysis project Ga0134127, IMG submission 96459) | Terrestrial soil microbial communities with excess Nitrogen fertilizer from Kellogg Biological Station, Michigan, USA - KB3-175-3 | ecosystem: Environmental > Terrestrial > Soil > Unclassified ...
CATTGCCCGGGAGCTTTCCCTGTCCACGGCGGCAGTGACCGACCGGCTGCGTCATGCCAGGCGGAAGCTCGGTGTCTCGACCAGCCGCGAAGCTGCACGAACGTTCGCGACCGGCGAATCCGGCCCCAGATTCGATGTGCACAGATTTTCAGGGGAAGCGGATCCCGCCGATGTGGTGCAGCCAAAGCCATCCAGAAGACTTTTCGGGTTGGGAATCGCGATGATGATCTTGATCGCTGCTGCGGCAACCTACTTTTCACATATCGATCTTCGAAGTCCCGGGCAAAGCCGCGATCGCGCGCAGTCGGCCCTTCATTCGAACGCGGCGGCGGGCGTCCCCGCCGGCCTCAGGCCGATGAAGGTCGTCGTCGCGGAGAATCCACGAACATATTGCCAGGGACATGCTCCCCCGCATCCACAATCCGGGAGCGGGTTCACTCTCCAATGTGCGGGCCATGGTCCGCAAGCGGTTCCGCTGGGGACCCTAGGGCGCTCCGCAACGGAAGCCCGGGCATCCCATCGGCGAAATGCCGGCCCGCGGCCGATCGCGCACGCCGCGGTGCGCGCCACCCCCGTTCATTAAAGCCTGCGGCTAGCATCCGCGGTTCAGCCGCTGGCCCGCGGCCCGCGGAAGAAATGGAGATAATCATGGATCGACGCACCGTTCTTGGCGGCATGATGGCCGTCGCCGCCGGCGGCATCGCTCGCGCAGTGCCGCCCCGAGGGCCGTTCTTTCAGGGAACTCCCTTCGCCACGAACCCGGTGGCGAGACGATTCGACCGTGTCGACATCCCCTTGCCGCCGATCCAGCTTCTCGGCGCGCATGGGCCCATATCGCTGCGCAGTCTGCGCGGCCGGACGACGATCCTCGCATTGTGGGCGGAATGGTGCGCGCCCTGCCTGATCGATCTTCGGGATTTCGCCGCTCTTCGCCGCAAATATGCGGGGCCGCGCTTCGACATCGTTTCGCTGCTCACCTACAGCAAGAGGCCGCTCGACTATCGCGGCGCCCGCGATCTCCTCGCGAAGATGAACGCGGCCGACCTGCCGCTGATGATCGAGCCGAACGGCGGCACTGCGGCAATCAGCGCGCTTTCGACCAGGCCCAGCGCCAAGCTGCTCGCCGCCTTGCCGCCGTCGTTCCGGCCGAAGGGGACGCTGCCTTGTACGCTGCTCGTCGATTCGTCAGGCAGGATCCGCGGACGCAGCGTCGGCGCGGTGATGGAGGCCGCGGACCCGTCGCAAAAGGCCGATCCGGCCGCCAGGATTTTGACCGAGCACCAAAAGCAGGTGCTCAACGGCGCGAGCAGCACGAGCTGGTCGACACCGGCGGGCGATGCCTTCGCCCGCGCGCTGGCCGCCGGCTTGCTCGACCATCTGCGATGATGGCGAAGTCCAGTCGAGCGGGCTTCCCAAATCACTGGGACGGCAGGAAGCCGCGAATTTGCTTGACCGCGAAATCCACCTTCATGTCGATTGCAATCCTGCCCAACTCCGCGGTCGAGCGGCGCGCATCCCCGAGAATCCCGTTTTGCGGGCTGTGGGGACCGAACAGCGCCTTGCCATCCCCGGAGGTGTGGCCGACGACGGGATCACCCACTGCAGTGGGGACCAGATCCCTGCGCACCCAAGTATTGCCCTTGTCGAGATACAATAATTCCGAGGTGTCGAAGATGTAGCCGTGGAGCCCGAGCGGATAGCCGTGCTGCACCAGGTAATGATCGAAGGCATCGTTCGCGGGCCTGTAGACCTGGTCGCAGTAAAACACGCGGGCGCCTCCGCTCAGCTGCCCGTCGAGCTTCCTGGCGACCGCTTCGTAGACGTCCGGCTGGCCGCCGCCGTGGTCGCCCATGATGATGATGTTGCGGAAGCCGTTGAGGGCCGCTTGGTCAGCGATACGTTCGAGCATGGCAGCGAGCAGGTCGTCCGTTATCCCGAGGGTCCCGGGAATCGATTCTGCATCATTCGGCGTATAAGGCAGCACGGGCAGGACGATCGCGTTGCCGAGTTTCCGCGCGATCGCTACGGCCGTCTCATGCGCGATGAAGGTGTGGCCACCGTTCGCGTTCTGAGGGCCCCGTTGCTCGGTGCCGCCGGTGAAAATGAGCGCAGTCGTCTTCCCCGCCGCGATCGCGCACTTCACTTCCACCCAGGTCATCTTTTCGAATTCCACCTGATCGGTCTTGGGGCATGCCATCGCCTGTGCGACGCCCGAAGCATGCGCGGGTCCGGCGGGCAGCATCACGGCGGCCGCGCCGTAAGCAACCGACATCATCAATAAACGCGAAATCGAGCCCGCCATGTCACTTCCCCAAATCTCCGGTGTTGAATTTGTCCGAGCCGTGCAAAGCGGCGCGTCGGAACCAGCGCGCGAGGCGGGCGAGTCCCGCGGCCACGTCCGCGGAAAATTTCTCATGGGCGTCGGCCCAGGCCCGGTCGGCGAAAGGTTCGATCATCACCGGCTTCGTGCAACCGGGAAGCAACCTTCCGCAAGTTCATTATTTGCACTATAATCATGCTATATGATCACGATTCGGATGACTCCAGCGGTCTTGAGGACGTGCCATGTTCGATGATTTACCCGCCCTCGTAGAGTTTGCCCGCGCCGGCTCCATAGTCGGCGCCGCCGACCGTCTTTGCCGGACCCCGTCGGCGATCACCCGCCAACTGCAGAGGCTGGAGGATTCATTGGGCGCGGAGTTGCTTGACCGCTCGGTCAAGCCGCCGCGCGTGAACGCATTGGGAGCGCGCGTCCTGGAACAAGCGCGAGATCTGCTGCAACGGGTCGAGGCGCTGAAATCTCTCACCTCGAGCGACACCGAACCTCATGGCGTCTTGCGCATCGGGCTCGCGCACCCGCTGGCGGTTGGGCCGCTTACCGAACCTACTCGGGCGCTGACCGAGAAATTTCCTCAGCTCAGGCTGCGGCTCCTGAGCGACGGCACAAGTACATTGTTTAGCCGGCTGCTTGCCGGAGACCTCGACGTTGCTGTCGTGGCGCTGCCCGTCGGGAAAAGCGCGCCTCCACCACTTCTGACGAATATCGTGGCGACCGATCGCGTGGAGATCGTTCAAGGCGCGGCAGGCAAGGTCGACGCCAGTTGGAGAAGCTTGGGCGAAGCGTCCTGGGTGCTCAATCCGCTCGGCTGCTTCCTCCGGGCAAGCCTGACGGACCATCTGGAGCGTGCCGGTTTCACCCCGACGATCGCCGCTGAGATCCACAATGTGCATCTGCAGCTTGCGTACGTTTAGTCGGGATACGGCGTCGGGCTGCTGCCGGCGAGCGTCATTGCGAGAAGCAATGCTCGCGACACGGTTGAAATCCTGCGGCCTCCGTCATTCGACCTGCATATGTCCGTCGCGATCGTGAGGGCTGGGCAACTCGGAGCCTTGGAGAAGGCCGTCGAACTGATGGAGCACGGAATTCGCGATCTGTTTGACCAATAGGATCGTGCCTTAGGGGCATCATTGTCGTGAGAATAATGAAGTAGCGGAATTTTTTCCGCTGCAGCAGTTTGTCGCTCGATGAAGCGAGTTGCAGAAATTAGGCGCCGCAGCGGGAGAAGAACCATGTCGCGTTCCCTGCTCATCCTCGGCGTCGCTTTCGGACTTTCAAGCCGCGCGGCCCTCGCCGACGAGGGCCTTTGGACCTTCGACAACTTCCCGGCCGCCGCCGTGAAGGCGAAGTACGGCGTCACGATCGACCAGGCGTGGCTCGACCGCGTGCAACATGCGTCCGTTCGGCTCTCGGTCGGCTGCTCCGCCTCGGTGGTCTCGCCGGACGGCCTGGTCCTGACCAACCAGCACTGCATCTTGGACTGTGCCCAGAGCCTGTCGACGCCCGGTCAGGACTACATCAAGTCGGGCTTCATCGCCGCGAACCGGCGCGAGGAGCGGCTGTGCCCCGGCCTGCAGGCCGAGATCCTGACCTCGATCTCCGACGTCACTGACCGGATCAAGGCCGTCGTCGCAGGCAAGACGGGCCCGGATTTTGTCAAGTCGCGCGACGCGGAAATCGCGGCGATCGAGCAGGAGGGCTGCGCCGGCAAGGCCGCGACCCTGCACTGCCAGGTCGTGACTCTGTACCAGGGCGGCCAATACAAGCTCTACACCTATCGCAAATATTCGGACGTACGCCTGGTGTTCACGCCGGAGCTGGCGACGGCTTTCTTCGGGGGCGATCCGGACAATTTCAATTTCCCCCGCTACGACCTCGAATGTTCGTTCGTACGGCTCTACGAGAATGGCGAGCCGGTGAAGACGCCCGGCCATCTTCGCTGGAACGCTTCGGCGCCGGCCGACGGGGAACCGGTGTTTGTGGCCGGCGATCCCGGCTCGACGCAGCGGGCCGACACCGCCGACCAGCTTTCGTTCCTGCGCAGCATCCAGCTGCCGCAGACCCTGCTGCGCTATTCCGAACTGCGCGGGCGGCTGATCCGCTTCGGCGAAGAAGGCGCCGAGCAGGCGCGCGTGGCGGCCGACGAGCTGTTCGACATCGAGAACAGCTACAAGGAACGCTATGACCAGCTGCTGGCGCTGGAGGAGCCGGGCTTCATCGAGCGCAAGCACGAGGCCGACCTGGCGCTCAAGGCCAAAGTCGGCGCCGATCCGAAGCTGAAGGCGGTAGTCGGCGACCCCTGGTCGGAGATCGCACAGGCCGAGAACGTTTATCGCGGCATCTACGCACCCTTCGAGCTTCTCGAGCGTGGCCCGGCGACGGGGTCGGACCTTTTCGGCTGGGCCCGCGCGCTGGTGCGCTCGGCGGCCGAGCGACAGAAACCCAACAGCGACCGCCTGCCGGACTTCACGGACAGCCGCCTGCCGCTGATCGAGAAGCAGGTCACGGACGCCAAGCCGGTCGATCCCAGGCTCGAACAGCTCGAGCTCGAGTTCTGGCTGACCAAGGTTCGCGAGTATCTGACCGCGGACGCGCCCGAGACCAAGCTGATGCTCGGCAAGGACTCGCCGCAAGAGCTGTCGAAGCGCCTGGCATCGTCGCGTCTGATCGATCCAGCCTATCGCAAACAGCTGTGGGAGGGCGGCTGGCCCGCGGTATCGGCTTCGGACGACCCCTTGATCCGCTATGTCGTCGCCACCGACCCGGCGGCGCGCGCGCTGCGCAAGAGGTATGAGGAGCAGGTGGCCGGACCGATCGAGCGGGCGCAGGCGCGCCTCGCCAAGGCCCGCTTCGCGCTCTACGGCACAAGTATCTATCCGGACGCGACCTTCACGCTCAGGCTGAGCTATGGGACGATTTCCGGCTGGACCGAGCGCGGCAGGACGGTGCCGTCTTTCACCTACTTCAAAGGCCTTTATGAACGGGCGACCGGCCAGCCGCCCTTCCAGCTGGCGCCGAGATGGATCGACGCGCAGCCGAAATTGGACCCGAACACCGTTCTCAACATATCGTCGGCTACCGACATCGTCCCCGGCAATTCCGGCTCGCCCCTGATCAACGCCAGGGGCGAGGTGATCGGGACGATATTCGACGGCAACGTCTACATGCTCGGCGGAGCCTTCGCCTACGACGGTCGGCTGAACCGCGCCGTCACCGTCTCAACTGCCGCGATCACCGAGGCGCTGGAGAAGGTCTACGACGATCCCGGGCTGGCAAATGAACTCACCGGCCAGTGACGGCGCTCAGGAGGCAGCGGATCGGCCGACCGGTGGCCAGGTGAGACTCGGCTATCGCCCCTAGGTTCCGAGCAGCGGCGGCGCGTTACGCTGAAGGACGGTCTTGAGCACGAAGCTGGAATTAAGGCGGGAGAGGCCCGGGGCCGCCGCCAGGCGCTCAGTTACGAAAACACGAAATGTTTCGAGGTCGGGAACCACGACGCGAAGCAGGTAATCGGTTGATCCGCTCATCACGAAGCAGCTCATTACCTCGGGCATTTCACTCACCCGTTCTTCGAAGCTCGCCAAAGCTTCATGAGACTGGCTGTTGAGGACGACCGATACGAACACGCTCACCGAGTAACCGAGCTTCGTCTCATCCAGTCGAGCAGTGTAGCCGGCGATGAGCCCCCGTTGTTCGAGCAATCTCACGCGGCGAAGCACGGGAGTGTTGGAGAGACCAACTTTCTGGGCAAGCTCGCTACAGGTCGTGCGACCATCCTCCGCCAGGACAGAAAGAATCCTGCGATCCACGCGATCAAGCATCATGGCTATTCCCAGCTCCAAAGATCGCAACTGATAGCAATAATGACCAACTATGGCGAGTGTGTTAGTGAACTTTGGCAACATCGACCAAAGGGTTCGTGCTACAACTGCGTTGCCCAACACACGGGGAACATCCAATGTCTGTTTCCGCGCCTGGTCGTCCCCTGAGAGCCGCGAGTGTGTACGTCGCGCTGACGATCGCGCTCAGCTCGCTGTTCTGGGCGCCCATGATTATCAGCGGCCATGTGCTCGGCGCGAATGGCTCCTATGCCGTCGGTCTCGAATGGTGCCCCGGCGCGGCCGCATTGCTGACATGCGCAATTCTGCGGATCGATCTTGCGACACTGGGCTGGAATGTGCGGCCTTGGCGCTGGCAAATCCTCGCTTATGCGACGCCTCTCGCTGTTTGCGCGGTGGCGTATGGGATTATTTGGACAGCGGGATTGGGCGGTTTTCCGAACATGAAAACCGTGGCCGATTTGCGAGACTCCCTGGGGCTCGGCCGTCTAACCACCTCCGAGGTTATCCTGCTGTGGACGCCGCTGTGGCTGACGACGAAAGTTGTGCGCACATTGGCCTCGTCGCTCGGCGAGGCGATCGGCTGGTCCGGTCTTCTCGGACCGTGCCTTGCAGCGCGCTACGGATTTACCAGGGCCGCGTTGATCACCGGCGCAATTTGGGCGGTCTGGCATTTTCCCATCCTGCTGTTTTCGGATTATTTCGACAGCGCCTCCCCGCCGGCGAGGTTCGCGCTACCCTTTTTCGTGATCCAGGTGCTGGGCCTCGGCGTGATCATGTTGTGGCTAAGACTGCGGTCCGGAAGCCTGTGGACGGGCGCGTTGCTCTTTGCGAGCACGGATGTATTCAACCAGTTGGTTTTCGTGCCGCTGACCGAGCCGCGCGGGTGGATAACGGCTTACGCGATCGACGAGTCGGGGTTCATTCTGCCGTTAGTGACTGGGGTGACGGCGCTGTTGTTCTGGCTGCGGCGCCGGGACGTCGCGCAGCCGCCCGTGCCATCCCCGACACAGCTTTCACGCTAGTGTCGGTTGCTTCGAGCAGCACGAGCTGGTCGACACCGGCGGGCGATGCCTTCGCCCGCGCGCTGGCCGCCGGGTTGCTCGACCAGGTGCGATAATGGTCTCGCGATTTCCAGAAGCACAGTCAGGTCTTTCTCAAACCTGCATCCGCCCGGCCGGCATGTGGATTGGACTGCTGGCGGTGGGCCCGCAGGCGCGGTGAGACAACGGGGGCCGTGTGGCGAGGCGGATCGCTCCGGCAACTGAAATCGAACGATCGAGCGCTCGCGACCAGTTATTCTTTGAGGTATTTTTCGAACCACGCAACGGTGCGTTCGAGTGCATCAATCTGGTCTTCGCGCTTGTCGAACCCGTGTCCCTCGCCTGGATAGAAATGGGCCTCCACAGTGCGGCCGTTCCCCTTCATCACCTCGACGACCTTCTCCGCCTGGTCCTTGGTTACCACCGGATCATTGTCGCCCTGCAGCACTAGAAGCGGCGCCGTCACATTCTTCATGTAGGTTATGGGACTCGAGGCTGCGTAAACTTGCTCATTCTTGACTGGGTCGCCGAGGTAGCTCTCCAAATATTGCCGGTCCGGAAGGTCGGCGTGGAGCCATATTCCGTGCCAGTCGATGATTCCGTATTCGTCGACTCCGGCTGCCCACAGCGCCGGCGTTTTGGCGAGCGCCATCAGAGTCATAAAACCGCCGTAGGAGCCGCCGCTCATGCCGATCCGATTAGGGTCCACATAGCCGGTATTGATCAAAAACTGCCGCCCAGCGATCTCGTCCTTTAGATCGCCGCCGCCAAGATCCATGTGGTTCGCTTCCTTGAAAGCGTTACCGTACCCGCTCGAGCCTCTTACGTTCGGCGCGATCACGACAAAACCGCGCGAGGCGAGTGCCAGCGGGGTAGGATCAAAAACGTCGAGCGCCTGTAGGTCGGGGCCGCCGTGCGGGAAGAGAACGGCCGGCGCCTTTCCATCCCGCGCGAGGTTGAACGGCATCCACAGCAACGCGCTGATGACAGTTCCGTCAAAGCTTTTGTAGTGGACGACCTCCGCCTTTGGCAGACGGGCGGGATCGATGCTGGCGAGGCCAAGCCGCGTCAGCTGCGTCGCAGAACCGGTTTTTGCATTAACGATCCAAAAGTCCTGCGGCGCGTTGCTCGCCTGATGACTGACTAGGATGCGCGAACCGTCCGGCGAAAAGCTCGTTTGGGTGTCGGGCGCCTCGCCGGTGTACCCACCAAACGGTGGCAGCACTTCCGATCTTCCTGAGCCGAGATCGTACTTGCTGAGGGTGACCCTCCCGTCGACATAGCTTTGGAATATTAGCGTGCGCCCGTCCGGAGAAAAGGATGTCCACCCTTGGGGCCACACATCCGGTTTCAGGATGCGAGTTGATCCGTCGCGCAGACCGAGGAGGGCCGCCTGACGTATGCCGGCGGTCGTTTCCGTTGTCATCGCGATGTAGCGATTGTCGGCCGATATATCCGTTGCCTTATTGAATTTCTGTGGCGGCGTCAGGCGAATCTGCTTTCCGGACGCGATGTCGATCATCCAGATTTCGGACTCAGTCCGCGCCGCGTTGATACGATTGGCGATAATGGATTTGCCGTCATGTGAGAATGCCGCGACGGCCCATGTATAATCCTTCATCGGCTCGTGCGTGAGTTCTCGCACGTGACGCGTCGCGAAATCCATGATCGCGATATTGCTGGAGGACTCGCTCTTCGCCCTGCGTTCGAAGGCAAGCGCCGAACCGTCCGGAGAGAAGCGCGCATCCTCTTCGTCGATGTCAGGCGTGTTCGTCAGATCGTCGACGTTGCCGCCGGACGCCGGGGTCACATAAAAATCGTGGATTCCATTGCCGCCATGATCCGATTGAAACAGGATCCATTTGCCGTCGGGCGAGGCGGCAAGCCCGGATTGCACATCGTCGGACTGTGTGAGCTGGAGCGGGAAGCCGCCAGTCGCGGGGAGGGTCCAGAGATTGTAACGGCCGGTGATGTTGGTGGAGATGACTATGGTGTTCCCATGCGGCATCCAGATGGCATCGGCTCCGCCGTGCGTGAAAAAGAGATCGGCAATCGGAACGGGCGTTGCTCCGGCCAGCGACTTCGAGACGATCGATTTCGGGTTGGTCAGTTCGCGGGGCGGCACGCCGTCGACGATGGGGGCGGCGAATAGCCGCGCCGCCCAAAGCATCGCCGTAGCAACGCCAAAGCAAAGGAACCAGTCGCGCTTCAAGTCTATCCCCCCGTTCAGTGCTTTGTCTTCGGAGAAGCCATAGCGGGATATCGCCGACGCTTTTCGGCTTTTTTCATACGCTGGCTTCGCTATTTTGACGGAATCATAATAGAAACGCACGAAAAGCCGGAGGAATTCACCATGCACATTTCAGACGGGGACCGTCGGATTCTGCGCGTGCTGCAATCTGAAGGGCGGATTTCCGCGTCGGAACTCGCCCGTCGCATAGGGATGTCGGAGACGTCCTGCTTGCGGCGAATGAAGTCGCTGGAAGAGGCTGGAGTGATCCTGGGCTATCAGGCGATCGTCGATCAGCGCCAGATCGGCTTTTCGATGTCAGCGATCATCATGATTTCTACGAACCAGAGAACGGAGACTGATCGCAAGGATTTACTCTCTGCCATCGAAGGCGATCCGCAAATCGTCGCCTGTGCCGGCGGGACGGGAAATCACGATTTCATCATTGAAGCCGTCGTCCGCGATATCGACGATTTGTCCGATTTGACGCTGCGAAAGATTTTGGCGCTACCAAGCGTGACAAGCATCTCCACCTCGGTCGTTGTCAAATGGATCAAGCGAAATGCGCCGCTGCCGGTCTAATGTCCCGCCCTCAAGTAATCGAAAAGGAGGAAATGGCAGGAGTGGAGGGACTCGAACCCCCGGCCCTCGGTTTTGGAGACCGATGCTCTACCAGCTGAGCTACACTCCTA
>Ga0134127_10004409_pt1 | contig 10140 bp, 5 predicted proteins | sample KB31753_FD_96459 | JGI IMG/M metagenome (GOLD analysis project Ga0134127, IMG submission 96459) | Terrestrial soil microbial communities with excess Nitrogen fertilizer from Kellogg Biological Station, Michigan, USA - KB3-175-3 | ecosystem: Environmental > Terrestrial > Soil > Unclassified ...
CCGTCCAACTCGGAGAGGTGCTTCACGAGCGTGAGGCCGAGGCCGAGTCCGGCCTGCGAGCGGTCGGCCGCCGGCTCCACCTGGGTGAAGATGTCGAAGACGCTCGGCAGCTTGTCGGCCGGGATGCCGATGCCCGTGTCGCGCACGGCGACGGCGACTTCTCCTTCTTCGCGCGTCGCGGTCAGCGTGATGTGGCCGCCGGGCTCCGTGTACTTCGCCGCGTTGTTGAGCAGGTTCAGGAAAACCTGCGTCAGGCGCACGGCATCCGCGTCGAGGTAAACGGGCTCCGACGGCAGGTGGATTTCGAGCGTGTGCGCCATCTGCTCGATGAGCGGCCGGCCGTCCTCGACGGCGTGTTTCACGAGCAGCGCGAGCTCTACGCGCTCACGCTTCAGCTCGAGCTTGCCGCGCGTGATGCGGGCGACGTCGAGGAGGTCGTCCACGAGCCGCACCATCTGGCCGACCTGCCGCTCCATGACGCCGCGCGCGGCCTCGATCACGTCGTGCTTGCCGTCCGCAAGCCGCAAGAGCTGCAGCGCGTTCCGGACCGGGAAGAGGGGATTGCGCAGCTCGTGCGCGAGCATGGCGATGAACTCGTCCTTGCGGCGGTCGGCTTCGCGCAGCCGTTCGAGGAGCCGGAGCCGCTCGTAGGCCATGGTGATGTACTGGCAGAGCGTCTCGAGGAACGCGATTTCGTCCGGCTCGAAGGAATCCCGCGTCCGGCTCGCAAACGAAAGCGTGCCGATCAGGCGGTTCTCCGCGATCAGGGGATTGCAGGCATATGAACGGATGCCGAAGGACTTGACGAGCTGGACCTTGGGGTCGTCCGACGACTGGATGTGCGTCGCGACGATCGGCCGGCGCTGGAGCGCGACCGTGCCGCAGATTGCCTGTCCGAGCTCGATCCGCTGGATCGAGCGCGCCGTCTTGTCGGAGACGCCTGCGCAGGAGACGAGCTGGAGGCAGTCGCCGGCCGGGCTGACGAGAAAATTGAAGTAGGCATCGGTGCCCAGGTGCTCGCTCACCTTCGCGAAAAGGCTCCGCACCATCCAGTCCGCGTTGTCCGTCGACAGCATGATCGCAGCCGCGTCCCACAGGAGGCGGAGGCGCTCCGCCGCCTTGTCGAGGTGCAGGTTCGCGGCCTCGAGCTCCTTGACCCGTGCGTCGAGCTTTTCGCCCGATTCCCGCCGGAGCTGCGCGAGCTGCAGGTGCGAGGCGACGCGCGCGAGCATCTCGCGCGCGCCGAACGGCTTCACGAGGTAGTCGTCGGCGCCGGCCTGCAGGCCCTCGACGCGGCTCTCCTCGCCGGCGCGCGCCGACAGCAGGATCACGGGGATCGACCGCATGCGCTCGTCGCCACGCAAGGCGCGGAGCAAGCCGAAACCGTCGACGTGGGGCATCATGACGTCGGCCAGCACGAGGTCGGGAGGAGCGGCCGCAGTGCGCTCGAGCGCGGCCTTGCCGTCCGGCACGCATTCAACCTGGTAGTGCATGCCGAGCAGGCGCTGGATGTAATCCCGCATGTCGGCGTTGTCGTCCGCGACGAGCACGCGAGGCCGCGAGCGTTCGGTGGGCGCCGCGTACGGCTGCGCTTGGACGGGGAGGTCGGCCAGAGCCGGCAGCGGCGAATCGGCGTCTTGGCCGATGCCATCAGGCAGCCAGCGCAGCGCTTCCAGCAGGAACGGTGCGCCACCCGTCGCCGTGGAGGACAGCTGCCGTGAAGCCTCGATCCGCTCCGGCGGCAAGTGCGCCTTGCCGGTCGGGATCCGGACCTCGAACACCGAGCCGTGTGCGGAACCGCTCTTCGCCGACACTTCGCCGCCGTGCAGGTGCGCGAGCTCCTGGACGAGCGCGAGGCCGATGCCCGTCCCCTCGTGCGTCCGCGCCCGCGGCTGGCGGATGCGATGGAAACGCTCGAAGAGCCGCGGCAGCTCGTGCTGCGGGATGCCGACGCCAGTGTCGCTCACCGTGAGCGTGATCTGGCCGTCGTTCTCGCGCAGGCGGACCGCGATCTCGCCGTCGAACGTGAACTTGAAGGCGTTCGACAGCAGGTTGAAGACGATCTTTTCCCACATCTCGCGGTCCACGAACGCCTCGCCGGCGAGCGGCGGGCAGTCGACCACGAGTCGCAGCCCGGCCTTCTCGATCGCGGTGCGGAAGACACCCGCGAGCTCGGCCGTGAAGCCTGCGAGGTCCGTCGGCTCGTAACAGGCCTCGATTCGGTCGGCCTGCAGGCGCGAGAAGTCGAGCAGCGTGTTGACGAGGCGCAGGAGCCTCAGGCTGTTGCGATGCGCGACGGCGAGCGCCGCGGTCGCCTCGGCGGGCAGCGGGCCGTTCGCCTGGGTCAGCGTGTCCTCGAGCGGCCCGAGCAACAGCGTCAGCGGCGTGCGGAATTCGTGGCTGACGTTGCTGAAGAAGACGGTCTTTGCGCGGTCCAGCTCGGCGAGCGCCTCGGCACGCTTGCGCTCTTCCTCGTACGCACGCGCATTGGCGACGGCAGTTGCGATCTGGCCGGCGACGAGGGCCAGGAACGCGGCGTACTGGTCGTCATACGGCCGCCTGGGATTTACGCCGACCATCAGGCGGCCGCCCGGGATCGGCAGTTCCCTGACGCGGTCCGGCGCTGCGGTGGCGAGCGCCGCTTCGGCACCCGGCGTTGCTGCCTGCAGCTCGTCGCCGAAGTAGGCGAGAGCAAACGGCACGTCGTCGGGCCGCGCGGCGAGCGATGCCATGGCGAGTGCGCAGGCATCGCGCGTGCTGCGGGCATTCGCATTGCGGGCGGCCAGGTCGTGCAGCACGGCGAGGCGCCGCTCGCCGACCACGCGTCCGGTGGTCTCGGTGACGATGCAGAACACCCCGGCGACCTCGCCGGATTCGCCCCGCACAGGGTCGTAGGAGACGTCGAAGTACGTGTCCTCGACGAAGCCGTTGCGCTCCACGACGAAAAGGAGGTCGCGCGCGCTGAACGCCTCGCCGGTGGCGACGACGCCATCGAGCAGCGCGTGCAGGTTGACGCCGGTATCCCAAAGCTCGCTCCAGGCGACCTGGCCCGGCTGGCCGAGCATCTGCGGGTGCTTGGCTCCGAATACCGGGATGTAGGCGTCGTTGTAGAGGGAGACGAACTCGGGCCCCCAGAAGAGGATGATCTGCGCCTTCGAAGCCAGCAGATGGGACACCGGGCCGCGCAGGCTCTGCGGCCAATGCTCAGGCGGCCCGAGCGGCGTCTTTGACCACTCGAGCGCGCGCATGCGACGCGACATCTCGCTGTCGCCCGGGATTATCCGTTCGAGGAGCTGAGGCGGCCGGGCATCGGTAAGCTGTACGACCGCGGTGTCCATGCGCGGGCGAGGATGACACGAAGTAAGTCGCGCCCGGTGTAGGCGCCGGCCGACAAATCAGTCCCCAGCGGGAGGCGCGCCCGGAAATTCCGGAATGTCATCGTGAATTTCGTACCAGGGCGCCTTGAAGGCCGTATATATGTGTCGCGCGGGCCGCACGGATGGGTCGTCGTTCAGGAGCCCGCAGCGGATCGAAAGGATTCCCTTGCGATGCTCGGCCTCGCTGTATACGGGCGAGCCGCAATTCCCGCAGAAGTGGCGGAATTCGTCGGGGCTCGAGCGAAACGCCTTCAGGCTGTCGCGACCTGCCGTGACCTTGAAGTCCTCGGCGCGCACGAACATGTTGGTCGCGAACGAGGTGCCCGTCGCCTTGCGGCACATGACGCAATGGCAGTAGTACATGAACTGCGGCTTGCCGTGGATCTCGTAGCGAACGTTGCCGCAGAGGCAGGATCCGCGAATCATCGCTTGCTCCCTCCGAGCATGGACCAGGCCGCGAGGGCCGCGAGCCTCTGGTCCTTCCCCCACGGGGCTGGCGCGATCTTACCGACCTTCGAATCGTCGAGCGTCTTCGGCGGCACGATCCGGACCGGGATCGGGCAGGCCTCGATAAGGACGTCGCGGTAGAAGCAGCCCTCGGCCGTGTGGATGCGCGGGTGGGCCGCGAGCACCTCGTCCAATGGGCCGGGATCGCCGGGTTTCGCGACGAGCGCGCAGGCCTTGGCGTTCGCCGTGAGCGGCGCGAGCTCTTGGCGCGCGTTCGAGACCGCCTTCTTGCGCAGTTTGGCGAGCCATTGCTCGGCCGTGGGCCGCTTCATCTCGGCGGCCATGTGGAAACAGAATCGTTCGTCGTCGCCCAGGATCCGGATGCGCTCGTTGGCGAGGATATCGGGATTTTCCGGCGTGCCGGCGACGAGGACGGCCGCGCCCCAGCCGGTGTGAATGCTGATGCCGAGGGCCTGGCGCTTCACGGGATCAGGGCCACCGCCACCCGGCCATCACGCGGCGCGCCCGATCTCGACCTTGCGCCGCGCGACGTAGTCGGTGAGCGCCTCCTCGATCGCGGGATCCAGCGGCGGCCGCTGGTATTCCCTGAGCATCCGTTTCCAGGTCGTGTTGGCGCGCCGCGCGGCGTCGAGTGAGCCGGACTCCTGCCAGGTCTCGAAGTTCTGGCGGCTCGAGAGCATCGGGATGTAGAACGCCTTCTCATAGCGCGCGAGCGTGTGCGCCGTGCCGAAGTGGTGTCCGCCCGGGTCCACCTGCGCGATCGCGTCGAGCGCGAGCTCGTCGGCGTTCACCACGATCGGGTGCAGGAACTCCGCCATCATCTGGAGCATCTCGGCATCCACGATCAGCTTCTCGAACGAGGCGGTGAGCCCGCTCTCGAGCCAGCCCGCTGCGTGGTAGACGAGGTTGGCGCCACCCATGATCGCGCCCCACAACGACATCTCGCTCTCGTAGGCGGACTGCGCGTCCACGCAGTTCGATGAGGTCGTATTGCTCGAGCGCAGCGGCAGCCCGAGGCGCCGTGCGATCTGGCCGCTCGCGATCGCGGCTTTCGTGTACTCCGGCGTGCCGAGCGCTGGTGCGCCGCTCAGCATGTCCACGTTCGAGGCGAAGGATCCGTAGATGAGCTTGGCGCCAGGGCGCACGATCTGCGCCAGCGTCGCGACCGCGAGCACCTCGGCCGTTTGCTGCACCAGCGTGCCGGCCATCGTCGCCGGGCTCATCGAGCCGGAGAGCGTGAAGGGCGTAATGCAGACCGCCTGGCCGGAGGAGGCGAGCTCGACGACGGCCTCCGTCATCGGGATGTCGAGCTGCATCGGCGAGTTGGTGTTGACGATCGCCATCACGGCGGGATCGCGCGCGAGCTCGTCGCGCGTGACGCCGTAGGCGATGCAGGTCATGTCGATGCAGTCCGCGGTGCGGGTCTTCCCGAGCGCGTAGGCCTGGCAGTTCTTGTCGAGCAGCGTGTGCTGCGCAAGGTAGAGGTCGAGGTGCCGCGTCTCGGGCGGCAGGTCGAGCGCCTCGAATGGGCCGCCGGCTTCCTGGTGAATGATGTGCAGGCTCTGCACCAGCCTCAGGAAGTCGCAGACTTCGGCGTGTGTGCCGGGCCGCCGGCCCTTGTCGAGGTCGTTGCAGAATGCGGGCCCGCCCACCGAGGCGAAGACGAGGTTCCTGCCGCCGAGCCGGATGTCGTGGTCGCGGTTCCGGGCGCGCAGCGTGAATTCCGGGGGCGCGAGCGCAAGTTTTTCCCGCACGAGGCTACGGTCCATGCGCATCGTCCCGAGGTCGTCGAGGCGCTCGGCGCCGGCGGACTCGAGCAGCTTGCGGCTCGAGGGCTCGAGGAAGCGCATCCCTCGTCCCTCGAGCACGGAGAGGGCGCCTTCGATGATTGCGTCGACCTGGTCGTCGCTCAGGATCTCGATGGGCGAGTACGGATTCACGAGCCGGGCGAACGGCAGTTGCCGGATAGACCCGGCGATTCGTCGCTCGCGGCCGCCGCGGCGGATCACGACTCGTAGACCCAGCGCCCGCCGACCATCGTGCGCTCGACGGGGATCGTAACGAGGGACGACGACTCCTCGGTGAGCGGGTTGCGGCCGAGCACGACGAGGTCCGCGAGCTTGCCGGCCTCGAGCGATCCCTTGCGGTGCTCGTCGAAGGAGGCGTACGCGCCGTAGAGCGTGCACACGCGAATCGCCTCTTCGACGTTGATCCGCTGCTTCGGACCCCAGACGTGACCGTCGATCGCGGTACGCGTGACCATGGACTGCAGCGCCATCATCGGCTCGAAGGGCCCCGGCGGGTAGTCCGAGCCCATCGTCGGCCGGATGCCGGCGTCGATGAAGCTCCGCAGCGCGAACATGTGGTTCAGCCGCTCCTCGCCGTACTCCGGCATCTTTTCGCCGTGGAAATACACGTAACTCGCGAACGGCGTCGGGATCGCGCCGAGAGCCTTCATGCGCGCGACGAGCGCGTCGTTGACGACGGTGCAGTGCTCGATGCGGTAGCGCGGGTCGCGCCGCGGCATCTCGCGCTGGAGCCGCTCGTACAGGTCGCACACCATCCCGATGCCGACATCGCCGTTCGCGTGCGTGCCGAGCTGCCAGCCGGCCTCGTGGGCCTTGCGAGCGTATCCGTAGAGCTCGTCGGCGTCCGCGACGATGATGCCGAAGTCTTCCGGCCGGCCGACGTAGGGCTCGGAGAGCCGCGCCGTCCGCTCGGAGATCGAGCCGTCGCAGACCTGCTTCATGCCGCCGACACGCACCCAGTCGTCGCCGAGGCCAGTGCGCACGCCGGCGGCGATCATATTGTCGATGTGCGGGTAGCCGATCATGCAGTAGATGCGTGCGGAGAGCTCGCCGGCCTCGCGTGCGTCCTGGTAGGCATGCAGGTCCTCCGGCGTGCCGAAGGCGTCGGTGGAGGAGGTCACGCCCGCCTTGGAGAACATCCCGGTGATGAGCTTCACGGCGGCGCGGTCCTCCTCGCGCGTCGTCGTGCCGAAGGCCGGTATCGTGCTCTCGAAGAAGGCCGTGCCCCGCTCGAGCAGCCGGCCTGTGAGTCGCTGCGTCCGGGCATCGCGCACGTACCGGCCGCCCTGCGGATCCGGCGAGGACTCGGTGATGCCGGCCTTCGCCAGCGCGAGCGAGTTCACGTAACCCGTGTGCCCGCCGCGGTGCTGGATGTAGACGGGATGGTCGGGCGCCGCCGCGTCGAGGTCCTCGCGAGTGACGAAGCGCCGCTCCGCGGTCTTGGTGTCGTCGTACTTGAAGCCGACCACCCATTCGCCCGGCGGCGTCTTCGCGGCGCGCTCGCGTACCGCATCCTGGATCGCCCGGATGGAGCGCAGGTCGCAGTCGATCATTCGCAGGTGCATGCGACCGGAAGAGGCGGGATGGCAATGCCCGTCGATGAAGCCCGGCGTGACGGTCTTTCCACCGAGGTCGACGATTGTCGTGCCGCTGCCGGCTAGCGCGCCCACCTCGGCGTTGGAGCCGACCGCCAGGATGTGCTCGCCCGCAATCGCGACGGCCTCGGCACGCGGCTGTCGCGGGTCCATCGTGAGGACGATCCCGTTCTTGAGCACGAGGTCCGGCCGTTCCTGCGTCAGCGCAGCGAGCGCGCGGCCGTCAACGAATGGAACGGCGGCCAGCGCGGCCGCGCGCCTCAGCAATTCGCGCCGATTGATCATCGCCCACGCTCCGTCGTTCCCGTCCGGTCGCTAGCCTACGATAATGTCCGCATGTGCGGCAGGCTCTACCGATACGCCGCCTTCACCACGACTCCGCAAGGCGGCAACCGGGCGGGCGTCTGGATCGGCGACGCCTTCCCGCCCGATGATGAGATGCAGCGGATCGCCACGGAAGTCGGCTATCCGATGACCGCCTTCCTGGCTCCGGCGCGCGGCTTCGACCGAAAGGTGCGTTACTTCAGCATCGAGCGCGAAGTCGATCTCTGCGGTCACGCGACGATCGCCTCCGGCATCCATTTCGGCCAGGCAGATGGCGAGGGCGAATACCGGCTGGCGACGAAGGTCGGTGTCTTGCCGGTTTCGGTCCGCCGTTGCAGCGGGCGCTGGGAAGCCGCATTCGTCTCGGCGAAGCCCCGTCACGAGCCGGCGCCGTGCACATTGCTGGGTGCGGCGCTCGCGGCGCTTCGCTGGCGCGAAGGGGACATCGATCCCCTCGTACCGCCCGCACGGATCTACGCCGGCAATTGGCACCTGTTGATCGCGGTGCGCACGGCCGCGCGCCTCGCCGCGCTCGACTACGACTACGAGCGCCTGAAGTCCGTGATGCTGGCGGACGGACTCGCGACCCTGCAACTCGTGTGGCGAGAGCGTCCGGAGCTCTTTCACGCCCGCAACCCTTTTCCGGTTGGCGGCATTGTCGAGGATCCCGCGACCGGCTCCGGCGCCGCTGCGCTCGGCGGCTACCTGCGCGACGCAGGTCTTCTCCAGGCCCCGTCCGATATCGAGATTCGCCAGGGCGAGACCATGGGCCGGCCGAGCCGGATCGCCGTGCGCATTCCCGCCAGCGGGGGCATCATCGTCAGCGGAAATGCCGTGCCGCTGGAGGGTCCCGCGTGAACATGGTTCTCCCCACCGGTGCGAACTGCGGCTCGCCCTCGAGTTCGTGCGTCAGTACGCCGCCGCCCGGAAACTCGCGCCAATACCGCTGTTGACCGGGCAACGCGACGGGTCCTGTCCGGCGTGCTTGAGCGGTACATGTCGGCGTTCGTCCGACAAGGCAATGGTGAGGCGCGTGTTACCGTCGGTGGGCTTGTGCGTTCGAAAGCAGCGAGGTCGCCATGCCAAAGAACAAGAAGCGACCCGTCGACAGGAATCCCGCCGCCACCGGCGTTGCGGGCCTGGACACCATCCTTAACGGCGGCCTCGCCCGCGGACGTACCTTCCTCCTGGAAGGAAATCCTGGCACGGGCAAGACGACGATCGCGCTTCAGTACCTGATGGCGGGTGCGGCCCTGGGCGAGCAGGGGCTGTACGTCACGATGTCCGAGACCGCGGACGAGCTGCAAGCCGGGGCGGCGTCTCACGGCTGGAGGCTGGATGGCATCAAGGTGTTCGAGCTGGCGCCCCCGGAGAATCTCCTCACGGAAGAGCAGCAGCAAAGCCTGCTGTACTCCTCCGACCTGGAGCTCGGCGAAACCACCCAGAGGATTTTCGGGGCATTCGAAGCCGTGAAGCCCGTGCGCGTCGTGCTCGACAGCCTGTCGGAGATCCGGCTGCTCGCGCAGGGCTCGCTGCGCTACCGCCGCCAGATCCTTGCGCTGAAGCACTTCTTCGCGACCCGGAACACGACGGTGCTGATGCTCGATGACCTCACGACCGACGAGAAGGACAAGACGGTCCATAGCGTCGCGCACGGCGTGATTCGCCTCGAGGAACTGGCTCCCGAGTTCGGCTCGGATCGACGGCGGCTTCGCGTCATCAAGTATCGGGGGAATGCCTTCCGTGGCGGGTACCATGATTTCCTGATCGAAACGGGCAGTGTCCGCGCATTTCCGCGCCTCGTCGCTTCGGAGCATCGCCGCGCGTTCACGAGGTCGACGCTCAACACCGGTCACAAGCCCTTCGACAAGCTGTTGGGCGGCGGCGTCGAGCGCGGGTCCAGCGTGCTGGTGCTCGGGCCCGCAGGCGCGGGCAAGTCAATTATCGCGCTCACCTTCCTGGCGAGCGCCATCCGCCGCGGCGAGCGGGTTGCGATGTTCGTCTTCGACGAGGAGCTGGGGCTCCTGATCGATCGCGCGAAAGGACTGGGTATCAGGCTCGAGTCCATGCGACGCAAGGGGCGCTTGCACCTCATGCAGATTGATGCGGCCGAGCTGACCCCGGGCGAATTCTCGGCGCGCGTGCGGGAGAGCATCGATGCCTTCGGGGCGAAAACCGTCATCATCGACAGCATCAACGGGTACCAGGCGGCCATGCCGGAGGAGCACGCGCTGATCCTGCACATGCACGAGCTGCTCCAGTTCTGCAATCGCAGCGGCGCGACGACATTCGTCACGGTGGCACAGCATGGGCTGGTGGGTAGCGACATGAAATCGCCGATCGACCTCACCTACCTGGCGGACACCGTCATCCTGCTTCGTTACTTCGAAATGATGGGCGAGGTGCGGCGCGCTGTCTCCGTCGTCAAGAAGCGCACCAGCGCGCACGAGAACACGATCCGCGAATACCGCCTGACGAACCACGGCATCGTCGTCGGCCCGCCGTTGACCAACCTGCATGGCGTGTTGCGCGGCGTTCCCACGATGGTCGGCAGCGAATTACCCGGCA
>Ga0134127_10004411_pt1 | contig 10140 bp, 10 predicted proteins | sample KB31753_FD_96459 | JGI IMG/M metagenome (GOLD analysis project Ga0134127, IMG submission 96459) | Terrestrial soil microbial communities with excess Nitrogen fertilizer from Kellogg Biological Station, Michigan, USA - KB3-175-3 | ecosystem: Environmental > Terrestrial > Soil > Unclassified ...
TCCGTGTGGCCGGACTGATGACGACGGGGATGCAGGAGCTGGACTCCCGAATCGTCAGGATGCACCTGGCGAGCGCCCAGAGGCTCCTCGGCACGCCGGACATCACCTCCCTGATCGTCGGGCTCGACGACACCTCGCGGACTCCCGAGGTCGAGGCGGCGCTCTCGACCCGCCTGCGGGGACGGGAACCGTCCCTCGCGGTCGTCGACTGGAAGACGCGCGCCCCGTTCTACGGCCAGGTGGAGTCCCTCTACCGCGGCATCTTCTGGTTCCTCGGATCGGTCATCGTCGTCCTCGTCTGTCTCTCGACCTCGAACACCCTCATGATGTCCGTCATGGAACGAGTCCGCGAAATCGGGACGCTTCTCGCCATCGGCACCAGCCGCGCGCAGGTGGCGTCCATCGTCCTGCTCGAGGCCCTGTGGCTCGGGCTCCTGGGCGCCCTCGCGGGGGACCTTCTCGGGTTCGCCCTCGTCGCCGGAATCAACGCCGTGGGAATCCAGATGCCCCCGCCGCCGGGGGCCACGGGCGGCATCGAGCTGCGGCTCACGTCGGCCCCGGGGGACTTCGCGGCCACCGTCGCGCTCATGCTCGTGATACTCGGCATCGCGGCCGCCGTACCTGTGGTGATGTCGGTGCGGCTCCGGATCGCGGATGCCCTCCGCCATGTGTAGCGGGAGGGTGTCCGCGGCCTTTCTCGCGCTCCTCGCGCTGACGACCGCGGGCGCCGTGCCCGCGCCGGGCGGGACGATCGCCCCCGCCGACGCGGCCGAGCTCCTGAAGCAGAGCGACGTCGCGAGCCACTCGCCGGAGTCCTTCCGCGCCCGGCTCCGGATCACCCCCCTCAACGACCCGCCCGAGCCGATGGAGGTCGAGGTCTGGCGCTCGGGCGAGTCGAAGAGCCTGGTCCGTTTCCTGGGACCGAAGGAAAGGGGGAAGTACCTGCTGCGGCTCGATGGGGTCGGCTGGTTCCTGGCCCCCGGAGCGAAAAAACCGGTCAAGGTGGGAGCGGCCCATCGGCTTCGCGGGAGCGCGTCGCTCGACGATCTCCTGGGGATCCGATACGGGCGGGACTATGTCATCGAGAGTGCGACGGAAACCGAGGGGACGGACGGTTCGCTGGTCGTCTTCGACCTCGCGGCCAAGGCCCCGCACGCCCCCTACCCGAGGGTCCGCTACGTCGTGCGACGCGCGACGCACCGGCCGGTGCGCGCCGAGTACCTCCTGCGCAGCGGAAAGGTTTCGTCCATGGTGGAATTCCTGGACTGGGAGGCGGGGATCCGGCCGGTCGTCCACAGGCTCGTCCTCAGCGATCGCCTCCGATCGGGACTTCGGACCGAGGTCACTCTTCTCGAGATGGAGGAGCGGAAGGTCCCCGACGGGCTCTTCGACCTGCGGGACCCGACGGAAAGACGGAAGCTCGAGGGCTCCTAGCCTGCGCGCCGGCAGACCAGCAGGACTTCGTCCACGCGCGTCGCGTCGATCATCCCCGGCACCAGCCGCAGGCGTTTCTCGAACAACAATCCGATGGGCATGAACACGCGGTTGTACCAGCGCATCGCCTGCTCGCGCCGCCGGGTGAGCCACCAGGCCCCCAGGTTGCTCAGCGTCCGGCTGCGCGGCTGCATCCCGTAGACCGCGCTGCGCTCCAGCGTCAGGCCGTGACGCGCAATCTTCTCCAGCAATGCCTCGGGACGATAGCGGCGAAGGTGCCCGACGACGTCGTCGAAGCTCGTCCAGCTGTCCGGATGGAGCGGCGAGGACATCACCAGCGTCCCGCCGGGCCGCAGGACCCTGGCCAGCTCGCGGAACACCGGCTCGTCGTCGTCCACGTGCTCGATGATGTCCATCGCCATGACCAGATCGAAGACCGCGTCCGGAAACGGCAGGGCGTCTGCTGTGGCTTGCGCGGCGATCCCGTCATGCCGGGCCAGGTGGGACAGGGCGGCGCGGCTGATCTCGATGCAGTAGGTCCCGGCGATCGGCAGGCGCGGGCGCAGGCCCGGTCCGATCTCCAGGCGGCGCGGGCCGGCGGCGCTCAGCTCGCTGACCAGCGGCCAGGTGTTGAAGCGTTCGGGCCGGATCAGGTACGTGTCGGCCCACAGGGCCTCGTAAAAGCGTCGGTTGATCCCGGCGGCATCCGACCCAGCCGTAGTCGGTATCATCGCATCCATTGTAACCGCCAGGCGGGGGTCAAATGCTGCCAGGAGAACGTCCAGGGTGGGAATTCCTTAGCGTCGATTCAGGATCGTCCCGATTGCGGGGCCGGACGTGCCGGGATACAAGTGCTTCTGCAGGCTGCATAGATCGACCCGGCCCAACTAACTGGAAGGAGACGTCGCATGAGCTCTGTCAATCAAGGCTATGGATTCGGATCGTTTCTGGGTACGTTCGTCGTGGGGGCCGCCGCCGGCGCCGCGATCGCCCTTCTCACTGCTCCGCGCACCGGGCGCGAGACACGCGCGCGGTTGAAGGATGCTGCCCGCGACATGGGAGGGACCCTGCAGCAGATCCCCGGCGCGGTCCGGCAGGCCGGCGCCAGGGCCGTCAAAGCCGGCCAGGCGGCCTTCACGCAAGCCAAGGAAGAGGCCAAGGGATACACCGTCGACAAGGAACTTCCGCGATTCGCAAAGTAGGCATCGGGGCCCGGCGGCGGACCGAACCGTCGCCGGGCGGCATCCCCGACCCGGCAAGACCCATCAACGTTTCGACACTTTGGAGGAGTATCCCGATGCTCAAGAGATCCTGGCTCAGGTCCATCCTGTTTCTTGCCGTCCTGCTGTCCATGTCCCCTGCGACCCATGCGGCGCGGCCGGACACGTGGATCACCATGAAGGCCAAGACGGCGCTCTATCTGGCCCCTGACGTCCATGGCACGGACGTCAAGGTGGACACCATCAACGGGCACGTCACGCTGCACGGCACCGTCGGCAACGAAACCGAGAAAACCCGGGCCCAGGAAGAAGTCGGAAAGATCGAAGGAGTTGTCGACGTCCGCAATCTTCTCCAGGTCGCGAACAAGGCGGCGACCCAGAGCAAGACTCCGCGCGCGGACGCCGCCATCAAAGGGGATGTCGAGCGGGCCCTCAAGGGGGATCGATCGCTCGATGACAGCAGCATCACCGTCCGATCCGTCGACAGCGGTGTCGTCGCCCTGACCGGAAAAGCGGCATCTCCTTCGGCCAATCTTCGTGCGCTGCGGATCGCGACGAGCCGCCCGGGGGTCCTGGGCCTCACCTCGGAAGTCGTGGTGCCCGAGAACTACAATGACGACGACTTCTGCACGGACAGGGGAACAGGCCGCGACAGCGCAACCAAGGCGACGACACGCAGCGCCGGCGTCGCGGTGAGCGACCTGTGGATCACCTCCGCCACGAAGATGAAACTCGCTGCGGACTCCCGCACGCCGGCGACGGAAATCAACGTGGATACCTACGACGGAGTCGTGACCCTGTTCGGCATGGTTCCCTCCCAGGAATCGAAGGCGGCCGCCACGCAAATCGCCCGCAGCGTGAGCGGCGTGAAGCGCGTGGAGAACAAAGTGGAGGTCGTCCGCGCGCCCCGGCAGGAGCAGGTCCAGGCCAAGGATGAGGGCATCCGCGAGGACGTCGAGAAGACCCTGACGGCGCGCGGGGACCAGGACAACGCCGCCATCGGCGTCGAAGTGAGCAATGGCGTCGTGCGGCTGACCGGCAATGTCCCTACGTATGAGAGAAGCCTTTCCGCAGTGTACGCGGCGCGCTCGGTGGCCGGCGTACGTTCCGTGCGCAACGAGCTGAAGGTGGAGAACGAGCCCATCTCGTAAAAAAGAGGGGAACGCCCAGGTTCAGGACCGAGACGCGACGGTGGGGCCGATTCCCCATCGTCGCGTTGCCGTGTGCGACCGCTGCCGGTCGGCCGGGTCCTCAGATCATCGGAACGTCCCGGCGCCTCGCCCCGGTCGGAGCGGAAATGGTCTGCACGACCTCCGCCATTTCGCGCATCGGGACCTGGTCCGAGGTGGCCAGATCAGCCTGGGCGATGATGCCGACCAGGCGTCCGCCCTGCCCGATCACCAGGACGCGCCGCACTTCTGCGCGCTTCATGGTGGACAGCACTTTCGCGAGATCGTCATTCTCGTCCACCGTCTCGATGGGCCCTTTCGTCATGTGGGCCGAGACGGTGCAGCCTCGATCGTGATCCTCGGTGACGTGGCGGACCACGATGTCGCGATCGGTGATGATCCCCTGCAGCTTCATGTTGTCACGGCTCTCGACGACGGGGACCGAGCCTACGTTGCGGTCCCGCATGATCTGCGCCGCCTTGCTGAGGGGATTCTGGGAGATGACGACGTCCAGTTCCGGGGTCATGAGATCCCTGGCTTTCATGTGTTCCTCCTGCGCGGCCGCATGCACGCTCACCACGAGCGCGTTCAGAGCCGGCTGGCCCATTGTAGACAGCGTGGCCGCGGAGAATCGTTGTTCGGGCAAAGTTCAGGAATTTCCCGACACGCACCGCCGGCGGAAATCTCCATTCGCGGGATGATAGAATGCCGCCCTTTGCCGCGACCCGGCGCGGCACGGAAGGGGAGCGATCGTGACGGGGAATCCGCTTCGAAGGGTCGACCCCGAAAGGCAGAGGTCACGCCTCCTCCTGTCCGACGGCCGGTGATGAGGAAGGCTGCATCCATCAGCACGCGGTCGGCCGGAGTGACGCTGCTGGTCTCCCCGGCCGAACGCATGGATGCGGCTCTCGCCGAATACCGCGACCGGGTGCTGCTGGCGGTGCGTTACGGCGCCGGCACACCAGGGCTGCGCGACGCCGATCACCCTTTCATCGACATTCCGACACCCGTCCTGTGCGGCGCGCCACGATTGGAGATCTGGGGAACCCGGGAGCGCGCGGAGACCTTCCGCCGGGATGGCCTGGCGTGGGCGGAGGACGGCCGGGCGCTCCTCGGCTGCGGCAGCCGTCGCGTTGGCGGGGACATGGAGGAGGACGCGCTGCAGGCCTACCACGACCTGCTCGCCCTTCTCGACGAGCGCGGCTACCCTTGCCTGCAGCGTGTCTGGAATTACGTGCCGAGGATCAACCAGGAGCAGCTCGGTGTGGAGCGCTACAGGCGCTTCAACGTCGGACGCGCCCGGGCCTTCGAGGAGCGCTTCGGCGAATCCGCCGAGCGGCACTTCTCCGCGGCGTCGGCGGTGGGGACCACGGGGGACACGCTCATCGTGTGCTTCGCCGCCGGCCGGGAACCGGGAACTCATCTCGAGAATCCGCGACAGGTGAGCGCGCCCCGCTACCCGGCGGACTACGGACCGACGAGCCCCTCCTTCGCCCGCGGCACGGTCGCGCCGGCGGGCTGGGGACGGGCGGTTTTTCTCTCGGGCACGGGGAGCATCGTCGGCCACGAGACGACGCACCGCGGCGACCCGCTTCGTCAGCTCGACGAGGTGGTGACGAACATCGAGGCCCTGCTCGGCGGCGCCGACACTCCCCGGGGCGACGGGCGTCTCGACCTCTCCCGCTTCGACCTGCTCAAGATCTATGTCCGCCATGAAGAGCACTTCGCCGCGATCCGGGAGGCCCTCGGGCACCGGCTCGGCCCGTCGACGCCGGCGATCTATCTGGAGGCGGATCTCTGCCGGGCCGACCTGCTGGTGGAAATCGAAGGGGTGTCGCTCACGCCAACCGCCCCGTGACCGCGCCCGCCGGGGTGAGCCCGCCCCACGCGCCGGAGCGCGGCTGGTCGTGGCGGCTCCTCGGCTCCTTCCACGTCACCGGAATCTTCTGGTACCGCGTCCACGGGTGGATCATCCGGTCGATCCCGGAGCCGTTGCTGGGCGTCGTGAGCGTCTTCTTCGCCCTGTTCTTTTTCGTCTGCCTTCGAAAAATCCGCGCGGCCATCGCCTCGAATCTCGAGGTGGTCCAGGGCCCGTGCGGATGGTGGGAGCGCCAGCGGCGCATCTTCCTGACGATCTGGTCGTTCGGGTGGTGCCTGAACGAGCGGGAGGAACGGCTGACCACGGGCCGTCCGTTTCATGTCGAGGTGGAGGCGATCGAGATCTGGAACGAGGTCGCGCGGTCGGGGCAGGGCTTCGTGCTGGTCACGGCGCACCTTGGGAATTTCGAGGTCGGCTCCATGCTTCCGGCCCAGCTGCAGGGTCGGCACGTCCACCTCGTCCGCGAGCCCGAGGCCGACGCGCGGGCGCAGGCGTACTTTCAGGAGGTCCTGGCCGGGTTCACGCAGAGCCGGTACACGATGCACTTCCAGAGCGACGACCCGCTGCAGGGACTGGAGCTGCTCGACGCGCTCCGGCGCGGAGAGATCGTGGCGATCCAGGGGGACCGGCCGCGCACCGGCGCCCGGTCGATCGACGCGACGCTGTTCGGAAGGCCGTTCCCGCTGCCGCCGGGCCCGGCCGCGCTGGCCCGGATCGCCGACGTCCCGCTGCTGCCGGTCTTCGTCTTCCGCGAGGGACGGCGGCGCTATCGCGTCGTCTTCCGGCCGCCGATCCGGGCGCCCCGCACCGATGATCGCGCCGCGGATCTCGCGACGACCATGCGGCAGGTGGCGTCCGAGGTCGAGCGGGCCATCCGCCGCGCGCCGCACCAGTGGTTCTGCTTCAAGCGCCTGTGGCCGTGAATCACGCCCGCACGGCCGAGATGGCGGCGACGATGCACGCCGGGCGGACCTCGCGGATTCGCGCGATGTCGGGATAGACGGTCACGTCCCGGAAGCCGCAGGCCTCGAGGGCCGCGGTCCACTGCTCGGGCGTGAGGAACCCGCCGTTGGGCCGCCATGGCTCGACGAGCCGGGGGGCGCGAAACGCCTCGAGCAGGTTGAACAGGAACTCGATGTAGACCGGGCGGCCCGGGAACGGGCGGACGCACTCGGACATCACGAGCGCCCCCCCGGGCGCGAGCGCCCGGCGGACCTCGGCGAGAGTGAGCTCGAGGTCGCGGGCGACGTGGAGCGTGTTGACACCGTACACCAGCGCGCAGGCCCCTTCCTGGATCCCGGCCTCCACGAACGGCCGGTCCATGTCGAGCCGCCCGAACGAGAGCGGCACGCCGGGAACCCGACCGGCGAGCCGGCGCTGGCCCCGCCGCAGGAACGACGGCGCGACCTCGGTGAAATGGTACGACCGGACCGCGGAGACCCGCCCCGTCTCCGTGAGGTGGTCGAAGAGCGCCGACGTCCCGCTTCCCAGCCCGCCGCCCAGCTCGAGCACCGGCCCGCCTTCGCCGTGCAGCGAGCGGCCCGCCGCGAACGCGCCGACCCGGTTGCTGATCGCGTAGATGAGGTTGTCGTTGGAGAAGTACTCGAACCACGCGCCGACCCGGTCCGGAGCGAAGAGCGCCGCTTCGCCGCTCGCGGTGCCGCGCAGCACCGGCGGGTACATCTCGGCCGCGAGGTCCGCCATCCGGTACGATGCCAGCGAGGAGGGGTCCAGGCGTTGCTGTGCGTCCGACACCTCCCGCAGATCGAGATCAGGCAGCGCCGTCGGGATGTCGTAGCGCCCGTCGGCGCCGCGCGACGCGCGCCCGCCCAGCGCGAGCATGGCGAGGAGCCAGCCGACCGTCACCGAGGTCCGCTCCGGGTCCAGGCCGGCGCGCGCGGCGATCTCGGCGGGCGTCCCGGGCTGGCGCGCCGCGACCTCGATCCCGACGCCGCGGACGACCTGAAGGGCGAGCCGGTGGACGTACTCCTCGAACAGGTGACAGGACCCGATGAAGCGATCGTCGAAGAGCGGGATGAGCTCCGGTGGGAGCAGCTCGGCCAGAGGGTCGCGCCGCATCGCACACACTCCTACGCCGTCATGCCGGCGTCGATGACGAGAGTCTGGCCGGTGATGGAGCCGGCGCGATCCGACAGCAGGAACGCGACGGCCTCGGCGACGGAGGCCGCGGTCACGCCGCCCGGCAGCGCCTCGGCGGCGCGCAGCGCCTTGACTGTTTCGGGCGGCACGTCCGTGACCATGTCGGTCGGCACGAACCCCGGGATCACGGCGTTGACCCGGATCCCGCGCGAGCCCACTTCCCGCGCCAGGCTGCGACTGAGGCCGAGGATGCCCGCCTTGGCCGCGCTGTACGCCGTCTGACCGCCGAGACCATGCAGCGCCGTCAGGGACGACACGTTGACGATCGATCCCGCGCGCCGGCGCAGCATGGATGGGATGGCGGCGCGACAGCAGCGGAAGACGCCGCCGAGGTTGGCGTCGATCAGCCGGTCCCAGGCGTCGTCGGGGAGCGCCGCGAGCAGCGCGTCGCGCCGCACGCCGGCGTTGTTCACGAGGCCCGCGATCGGCCCGACCCGTTCTTCAATCTCGTCGACGAGGTTCTTCGGCCGGGAGCGATCGAGGAGATCCAGCTGGAAGGGACGGACCGCATCGCCGAGCTCCTCCTCCAGGCGCCGCGCCTCGTCCTCACGCTCCCGCCAGGTGAATGCCACCGTCCAGCCCTCTCCGGCCAGCGCGCGCACGATGGCGCGGCCGATGCCGCGGCTCCCTCCGGTCACCAGCGCCACCCGCCTGGCCTCGCTCACGACGCCTGCTCGAGGACAAGCCATCCGGCCGCCCCGCCGGAGGCCAGCCCTGTCAACAGGACGCGCGCCGGAGTCCGCAGCGCTCCGCCGCCGTGGGGCGCCACGCCGACCTCGGGATCGGGCTCCGAAAACCCGGGTGTGGAGCCGAAGCGCGCCCCCTCGAGGGCCAGCAGCCCCGAGGTCAGGATGCCCCCCCCGTACTCGCCGACGATCGCCTTCGGCACCAGGATGGGGGGAAGCGGCACGTCCCCCCAGGCCGCCCGCAGGACGCGCCCCTCGAGGCGGTCGCCCCGCCGGCTCCCGGAGGCGCCGGAGACGACGGCGGCGATCCCCGCCGGTCCTCCCGGCACCAGGTCGAGCCCGGCGCGCAGGGTGGCGGCGAGCCCGGCGTGGCCATCCCCCCAGTCGGACACGCTCGCGGTGGGGTCGAAGGCCGCGCCGCCCCACCGCACCCGGGCAAGCGGCCGCGCGCCGCGGGCCCGCGCCGCGTCCTCGCGCTCGAGGACCAGAAGGGTCGCCCCTTCCCCCGCGAGGAATCCGTTGCGCCGCCGGTCGAAGGGCCGCGGCAGTTCGGCCCGCGCGCCTTCCGCACGGGCCAGCGCCCCGAACCGATCGAGCAGCGCGTGCAGCAGGGGAGTGAGCTCCTCGACCGATCCGGCGATCGCCCTGTCCACGCACCCTTCGCGCACCGCCTCCGCCCCGCGGGCGACGGCGAGCAGCGGCCCCGATTCGCGCTGCATCAGCGTCACGTTGGGGCCGCGCGCCCCGACCGCGATGGCGAGCTGCGCGGCGGGGGCGTTGGCAACGCACTCCGAGAAATGGAAGGGCTGCGCCGCCTCGGCCCCCTCGAGGAGGATCTGCCTCAGGAGTGCTTCGGTGGAGCTGCTCGTGCCGTAGGCGGTGGCAAGGTAGATGCCGGTGCGCGCGGCGCCGGCCGAACCGGCGCCGAGGCCCGCTTCCTCCAGGGCCATGCGCGCCGCGGCCACGACGAGCTTCGACGGGAGGCTCATCCGGCGGGCAACCGCGGGGGGGATCCAGCGTGACACATCGCGGTCCAGGGCCAGGGCGGCGAGCCGCGCTCCCCCTTCCCGGTGCAGCCCGGCGCCGCGATTCACCTCCGTGGCCACGGGCCTGCCGTCGGCGAGGGGGGCCAGCAGCGCCGTGCGCCCGTGCCCGCAGGAGCCGATCGTCCCGAGCCCCGTGATCACCGTCTCAGTGCGCACGATCCAGGCCTCCATGGTGCGTGAAAACCAGCGCGGCGTTGGCTCCGCCGAACGCCAGGTTCGTGGAGAGGGCGTGCCGCGCCCGCGCGAGGGGCTGCGGGCGCCCCAGGACCAGCTGCAGCCGAATCGCCGGATCCGGCGTGCCGTCATCCGGCATCGGATGGATCTCGCCTTTCTGCAGGCAGAGGATCGTCGCCACGGCCTCCAGCGCCCCGGCCGTCCCCAGCAGGTGGCCGACCAGAGATTTTGTGGAGGTCACCGGAAGGCCCGAGACGCGGTCGCCGAAGACGGCGACGAGGGCGGCGCACTCCGCGGAGTCGTTCAACGGCGTGCCGGTGCCGTGGGCGTTGACGAAGTCGATCTCGGAAGGATCGAGCCGAGCGTCCGCCA
>Ga0134127_10004412_pt1 | contig 10139 bp, 5 predicted proteins | sample KB31753_FD_96459 | JGI IMG/M metagenome (GOLD analysis project Ga0134127, IMG submission 96459) | Terrestrial soil microbial communities with excess Nitrogen fertilizer from Kellogg Biological Station, Michigan, USA - KB3-175-3 | ecosystem: Environmental > Terrestrial > Soil > Unclassified ...
ACCCGCAGCGATACTGACGGACACCGTCAGCACGTAATCGATCAACAGCGCCGACGCGGCAACCAGGCTCGGCAGCCGGCCGAGGTTGTCCTTGGCGACGATGTACGCCCCGCCGCCTCCTGGATAGGCATAGATCGTCTGGCGATAGGAGAAGACGACAATCGCCAGCATGGTGGCGATCACCGCGCCAATCGGTGTCACCAGTCCTAGTGCCGCGACTCCGCCGAGTGCGAGCACACGAAGGATTTCTTCAGTCGCGTAGGCGACCGATGACAGCGGATCGGAGGACAGCACGGCGAGCCCGGTGACGCGTGAAAAGCGCTCGCGGTGTGCGAGGGATGAAGGGATAGGAGCGCCGACAATCAGGCGCTTCACCTGAGACAGGAACGATTCTTCGGCCACGAATGCCTCCAAGCGCCGACGGGGTTAGCTGACGGGCTAGAGGTTGGAGTCCTCTTCCAGCCGGTGTGCGCAATGTTTGGCACCCGCCGACCAGATACGCCCCGGGGACGCGCGTCGCGTCCCGATGGGTCCCCCGTATCGCGCCACGCCGGGCGCGAATTAGGCTGCTGTACTTCTTATACCGCTGAACGCATAAATAATTCGTAAAGAGTTCACACCTGTTCCTGGAGAAACGCCGCGACGAACTCCTGCCCGCGGGACCAGATGCCACGCCGCCGCCACGCCCGCACCTCGACGCGGACACAGGCGCTCAAGTCGTCCCGGAAGGTCGATTCCATCCCCTGGACCAGCGCCGTGTCGTAGAAGCAGACGTTGCTTTCCTCGTTGTGCGCGAACGACCGGTTGTCGAAGTTGGTGGTGCCAACCGTCCCCCAGACGCCGTCCACCATCATGGTCTTGTGGTGCAGCATCGTGTGCTGGTACTCGTAGACCTCGACCCCGGCTTCAAGCAGGCGTCCGTACAGGCGGATGCTGTTCTGCCGCGACAGCCAGCTGTCGTTGTCGATGCCCGACACCATGATCTTCACGTCGACGCCGCGCCGCTTCGCTTCGATCAGCGTGTCGATCGCCGGCGGGTCGGGGACGAAGTACGGATTGGCCAGCCAGATCGTGCGCCGGGCGCAGATGATCGACAGGTAGTACATCGTGCGTACCGTGGAGGCGCCGGTGACCGGCGAGCTCATGAGCGTCAGGGCGATGTGCGGACCGGCCGGCTCCTGCGCCGGATAGTACGCCGCGCCGGACACCAGCTCGCGCGTGCGTTCGAGCCAGTTCTGCGAAAACCCGGTCTGCAGCGGCGTGACCGCAGGCCCTTCGACGCGGACCTGAACGTCGCGCCAGTGTTTCTTGTCCTGGGCGTGCCCGAGCCACTGGTCGGCAATGCCGGCGCCCCCCGTAAACCCGACGCGCCCGTCGATGATGAGCGACTTGCGATGAGTCCGGTTGTTGAACCGCCCAATGCTGTACCACTTGATCGGGTTGTACCAGGCAATCTGACATCCACCTGATTCGAGGATGTCCAGAATACCGGCGCCGATGTTGTTCGATCCGATGGCGTCGAGCAGGATCTTCACCGTCACGCCCGCCTGGGCCCGTTCCGTCAGCGCTTTGGCAAAGGTGCGGCCGATCTCTCCTTCCCAGTAGATGTACGCCTCGATGGTGATCGACGCCTGCGCGGCGGCGATCTCGCGGAGCATCGCCGGATAGAACTCGTCGCCGTTGTTCAGCAGGTCGATGCGATTGCCGCGGGTGAACGTCACGCCGGTCGCACCGGCAATGGTCGCGAGGAACTCTGCCGAATCCACCCCGAACTCGTGATCGAGGCCGTAGCGCGGCGGCGATTCGATCGGCGCGATGAGATAGCTGATCGTCGCCATCAGGGCGGCGCCGAACGCCCACCACCGTTCGCCCTGTTGCAGCGCGAACACGCAGGCCAGCAGCCATGGCCACCACGACCACAGCAGCCGCCGCCCTCGCGTCCAGAACGGGGCGAGACCTTTGGGGGCCCGCTTGAGCGGATCGACGGTGAGGCGCCGGCGAATGCGTCTCTTCAACGACGGACGGTGCCAGCCGAGAGGCTGGCTTCGCGGACGAGGAACGCGCATGGAGGAAGCCGGCACGTTCCCGCATGGCTGCATACGATGAACCACGTTCACACCGCTGAGGTGAGACGGCACGACTCGTGTAGCCGAAAAGCGCGTGAGATTGGCAATGCCAGGACGTGAATGAAGCGGCGGGCACGGCGCGGCGTGTGGGTGACCGTCACGCTCCTCCTGATCGCGGGCGCAGTTCTCATGGAACGGGCCACGCGCATGACGCCTTACGTCCGCGACCAGGCCGTCGCAGCACTGAACGCCAAGTTCGCCAGCCAGGTTGAGCTGGGATCGCTTCAGGTCAGCGTCTTTCCCCGGCCCGAGGTCATCGGCGAGGGGGTCTTACTTCGCTACAACGGGCGCACCGACGCACGGCCGTTGCTGGCCGTTCGGGGCTTCTCCTCCACCGCGGGAATGATGGGTCTGTGGCGGACGCCGCTGCGCCTGAACACTCTCGACCTCGACGGACTGGAGATCACCATTCCCGCCGGCGGCCTCAGCCCAGACGATCCTGCCGATGCTTCACGCTCAGGCCGGCTTGCCCCGCCCCGGCCGACAACCGCGCCCTCGAGAAGCGGGTCTCAGACGCTTCTGATCGACCGTGTGGTCGCACGCGATGCGACGCTCGAAATTGCGTCAAAGGATTCATCCAAGCTGCCGCGCCGGTTTGAAATCCACAATCTCGACATGACCGGCCTCGGGGACGGCGCAGGGTCGCCGTTTCGCGCCCAGATCACCAATCCCAAGCCGCGTGGACACATCGACACCAATGGCACCTTCGGTCCGTGGCAGACCGATAACCCACGGCGCACGCCGATTCACGGCGACTACGTCTTGAGCAGGGCCGACCTCAATACGATCAAGGGCATCGGCGGGATTCTGGCCTCCACTGGCAGCTATCGCGGAGTCCTCGAGCGCATCGACGTCAGCGGCCGGACCGATATGCCGGACTTCAGCGTTGATACGGGCGGACAGCCCGTGCCGCTGACGACGCGATTCAACGCCGTGGTCGACGGCACCAACGGCAACACCTGGCTCGAGCGGGTCGAAGCCAGGCTGCGCAACACGATCATCATCGCCAGGGGCGCAGTCGTGCGCGCGCAGGACGTCAAGGGACGCGAGATATCACTCGACGTGGCGATTGAGAACGGCCGCCTCGAAGACCTGCTCGCGCTGGCGATCAAGGCGGTGAAGCCGCCGATGACGGGAGGCGTGAGAATCAACACGCACATGGTCATCCCCGCAGGCGAGGAAAGCGTCATCGACAAGCTGCAGCTCGCCGGCGAGTTCGAGCTGGCGCACGCGCGTTTCTCCAATCTCAACGTCCAGAACCGGATTAACACGCTCAGTCGTAAGGGTCAGGGTGACCCACCAGGGGCCGATGAAGGTGAGAGCGCGGTTTCAAGACTGCGCGGCCGGTTCGTGATGCGTGACGCGGCGATTCAGTTCTCGCGGCTGACGTTTGCCGTCGAGGGAGCGATCGTGCAGCTCGCGGGCGGGTACAACCTGCGGAGCGAAGCGATCGACTTCTCCGGGGAGCTGCTGCTGGATGCCTCGCTGGCGGAGATGACCACGGGCGTACGGTCCGTCGCGGCCCGGATCGTCCAGCCGTTCTTCCGGCGGCCCGGCGGAGGATCGAAGATACCGATTCGCATTTCGGGAACCCGAACCAACCCGACGTTCGGATTGGATGTCAGGCGAACGTTTCTTCCCGGGTAGCTAGCGGCCGCTTCCTCAATTGACAGTCCTGCCGCTGCGACGTTTCGGCCGGCCGGTGCTGGTGATTTCGTCGAGCTGGGCCACGACCGTCGCGAAGCCAGTGTCTTCGGGATCGAAGAAATCCGAATCCGGTTCTTCCTGGCGTATTTTCTTCACCCTCTTCGCGTCGGCTGCCACCTCCGGCTCCGGGCGCCCAGGCCTGGCTTCTTCGCGCGGTTCGTCCCGGGCAGCAGATGGTTGCTCGTCGACGCGCGTCGCTTCGACAACCGGCGGCGCGGCTTCAACGCCCTGCGGCTCGATCGCGACAACGAAGCTCCGCGCGGCCACGTCAAACGTCGCGGCGGCGCGAGCAGCCTCCGCGGTTGCGCGCTCCTCGGCAGCCCTGGCAACCGCGGCGGCCCGAGCGGCCTCCGCAGCGGCGCGGCGCGCTTCGGCGGCTCGCGACTCGGCCGCAACCCGCGTCGCCTCCTGGGCAGCGCGGAGCTCCTGCGTCGCTCTCGCTTCGGCGGCAGCCCTGGCCGTCTCCGCGGCGGCCCGGCGTTGTTCGGCCGCGACGGCCGCGGCCACGGCTTTGTCACGCCGTTCTTCCGCCGTCTGCGCTTCGGCCGCGGCCTTCGCCGCGCCCAGTTCTTCGGTGATTCGTGCTTCGGCGGCAGCCTGTACAGCCTGCTCGGCGGCGGCCTGTCGTGCCTCGGCTTTCTTTGCGTCGGCCGCGGCCTTCGCTGCGCGCTGCTCTTCAGCGAGTCGCACGTCGACGGCGGCCTGCGCGGCCTCCTCGGCGGCACGCTGTTGCTTGAGGGACCTTGCCTCAGCTGCAGCCAACGCCGCCTGAGCGGCCGTCAGACGCGCCTCCGCCTTCTTTGCGTCGGCCGCCAACGTCGCCGCGCGCTGCTCTTCGACGATTCGCGCTTCGGCGGCAGTCAGCGCGGCCTGCTCCGCGGCACGCTGCTGTTTGACGGACTTGGCCTCTGCCGCGGCCCACGCGGCCTGGGCGGCCGTCAGGCGCGCCTCAGCCTTCTTTGCGTCGGCCGCCAACGTCGCCGCGCGCTGCTCTTCCGCAACTCGGGCGTCGGCAGCAGCCCGCGTCGCCTGCTCGGCGGCCGTCAGACGTGCCTCGGCCTTCTTTTCTTCGGCCACCATTCTCGCCGTGCGCTGCTCTTCCGCGACCCGGGCGTCGGTGGCAGCCCGCGCCGCCTGCTCGGCGGCACGTTGCTGATCGACGGCTTTGGCCTCGGCAGCTTCGGCTGCGGTACGGCGCTCCTCGGCGGCCTTCGCTTCGGTAGCAGCCCTGGCGGCGCGCCGTTCCTCGGCGACTCGTGCTTCGGCAGCAAGGCGGGCGGCCCCTTCCAAGTGTCGCCGCTCGTCCACCGCGGTGGCTTCAGCCTCGGCCCGAGCGGTTTCGGCAGCGGCGCGGCGCTCTTCGGCGGCTGTCGCCTCGGCAGCGGCCGTCGCAGCGCGCTGCTCCTCGAGGACGCGCGCGTCGTTCGCCCGATCCGCGGCCTCGTCGGCTGCCCGCCGCTCCTCCACCGCCCTGGCTTCGGCCGCGGCGATTGCCGCTTCGACCGCAGCGAGCCGCTTCTCCGCCGCCCTGGCGTCGGCCGCAGCCTTGGCGGCGCGACGCTCTTCCGCCTCCTGCGCAAGGACAGCGGCCTTCGCGGCCTCGACAGCGGCCATCCTTCGCTCTTCCGCCGCTTCTGCCTCGAGCGCAGAGAGATCCTCGTCCGCCGTTGAACCCGGTTCGGCCGCGGCCTCGCCATCGTCTTCAATGGGGTCAGCGTCGCGGGCCGCTTCCGCAGCTTTCATCGCGGGCGGGTTCAGGGCAGCAATCCGTTCCCTCTCCTCGGCCGCGCGCTCGAGGTACTCCGCCAGCTGTTCGCCGAAGACCTCCGGGGCGCAGCCCCCGGAACCCTTCTTGCCTTTGCCCAGCATCGACAGTTTGCCGCGTGATTTCGCAGGTGCGGCCAATATCGGAATCGAGAGCGTGTGCACGTGTGCAGCGGCGTTGCCCAGTTCGCGCAGCCGATTCGACAGAGCCGTCTCGTCCTGCTGTGAAAGAAGCAGCGGGCTCAGGATCAGATCCGGTACGAAATCCCCGAGCGCCGCGAGCGCATGCTCGACCGAGTCCGCCAGCGCGAGTCTTGCCCCGAGCCTGCGCGCAATCGTAGTGAGCTGGGCGATCTGTTGTCGGTTGCTCTCGATGGCGAGGATCACAGGCATGGTTGCATTCGCGGCCGCCGGCAGAAGTGTGCGACCGGCAAATAGTGGGCAGAGGCAAGTCCTGTACCCCAACGACGTTTTTTGCAATCTCGACGTATTCGGGCTGACTGAGGAGATCTGGAGGGTGAAATGGGGCGGGTTCAGCCGGAGCGCGCGTCAGTTCCGCATGTCCAATTACAAGCGTGTCACCCTCGTCCGGCCGCCGCCATCGGCCGCGCAGCGCGGACGGCGACATTCGATGGAATGTGGCTCCGTACCGACGCCAGCGCCGCGAACACGATTGTGAGCGTCCCTGCGAGCAGCGCGAACAACTGCGAGGGGCCGGATTCGAGCGCCCACGCGCCCGCGTACGACGAGCCGATGCCGCCGACCCGGCCGATCGCGACCGCCGTGCCAACCCCGGTCGCGCGGATCCCCGCCGGATACACGTGCGCCGCCAGGGCATACATCGTCGTCTGCACGGCGTTAATCAGTCCGCCGGTCCACGCGAGCATCGCCAGCACGGCGACGGTGGACTGTGCCTCGATTGGAACGCTGGCCAGCAGCACGCATCCGAGGATGGCGCCGGTGGTCATCGTGAGCATCGTCACGCGCGAACCCACGCGGGCGATGACGAGCGCGCCGCCGATTGCGCCGACGACGCCGCCAAGGTTGAATGCCATGAGTCCATAGTTCGCAATCCCCACGTCGAATCCGGCGCTCGTGAGGAGCGAAGGCACCCAGTTGGTGCCGGTGTAGGCGGAAAGCAGACAAAAGAAGAACGCCGCGCTGAGCGCCAGCGTGTCGCGGCGGAACTCCGGTGTGAAGAGCGACCCCACCGACGCGCGTGCCACGGTGCGTTCGTGCGAATCGACAAAGGCCGCGTCCGCGGGCACCTGATGTCCGAGGCGCCGCAGGAGCGCGGCGAGCTCGGGCCACCGCGACCGATCGCGGGCGAGATACCGCGGCGACTCCGGGAGCACTTTCCAGAGAAACGCCGTCAGGATGAGCGGAAGAGCGCCGCCGACCAGGAAGAGGGCGCGCCACCCGTAGGCGGGCAGAATCACCGCTCCGGTGAAGCCGGCCAGCGTGCCTCCAAGCGGGATACACACAACTGTCAGCGTGACGGCGAACGGCCGGCGTCGCAGCGGGACGTACTCCGACGCCAGCGCTGCAGCGTTCGGCATCGCCCCGCCGAGGCCGAGCCCGGCAAAAAAGCGCAGCGCCATCAGCGTTGAGACGTCATCCACGAACGCCATCAGGACCGTCAATACGCCAAACGAGATCACGCTGCCGAGCAGCGCCACGCGGCGTCCGAAACGATCGCCGATGTAGCCGCCGATGAACCCGCCGATCATCATGCCGAAGAGCGCGGCCGCCAGGACGGCGGCGAACGCCGGACGTGGAAGCGACCACTCCGCCATCATCGAGGGAATCGCGGCGCCGAGGAGCTGGTTGTCGAGGCCGTCGAAGATGATCGTCAGGGCGGTGCCGGCGACGAGAAGCTTCTGATACCCGCTCCAGCCTCCCTCATCGAGGAGCACGCCGACATCGGTGGTCGTGGTAGGTGTCACGGCTCCTCCTTTGGATGTTCCGGCGCATTCTACGCTATGCTTCGCCACCATGAACCCGCCATTCCGCGCCGACCACGTTGGCAGCCTGCTCAGGCCCTCGCACGTGAAGGACGCGCGCCGACGCGCCCAGCAGAACGAGATCACCAAAGACGAGCTACGCACGATCGAAGACGACGCGATCCGGAAGGTCGTCCGCCAGCAGGAGGCGGTCGGGCTGCAGAGTATTACAGACGGCGAGTTCCGCCGCGAGTTCTTTCACCTCGATTTTCTTCAGCGCCTGCAGGGCGTCACGACGTCGGCCGGCGTGGGCGCGAAGTTCCACACCCGCGACGGCGAGATGAATTTCGCGCCGCCCAAGGTAACGGTCACCGGCAAGCTGCGCCACGTGCAGGACATCCAGACGGCCGACTTCAGGTTCCTCAAGTCCGTCACCACCAGGACGCCGAAGGTCACGATTCCGTCGCCGACGATGGTGCACTTCCGCGGGGGCCGCAAGGGGATCGACATCACCGCCTACCCTGACCTGGACGAGTTCTTCGAGGACCTGGCGCGTGTCTACCGCGAGGAGGTGGACTCGCTCTATGCGGCCGGGTGCCGGTACATCCAGTTCGACGACACGAACCTCGCCTATCTCTGCGACGCGCAGCAGCGGGCGCAGGCCAAGGAGCGGGGCGACGACCCGAACCAGCTGCCGCATGCGTATGCGGCATTGATCAACTCGGTGATTGACGGCCGGCCGAAGGATCTGACAGTGGCGGTCCATCTCTGCCGCGGCAACATGCAGAGCGCGTGGGTCGCCGAAGGGGGCTACGAGCCGGTTGCGGATGCCTTGTTCAACGAGCTGCACGTCGATGCGTATTTTCTCGAGTACGACGACGCGCGTTCGGGGGGATTCGAGCCGCTGCGATTCGTGCCCGACGGCAAGGTCGTGGTGCTCGGCCTGATGACGACAAAAGTCGCCGAAATCGAGCCAGTGGCCGACCTCACCCGCCGGATCGACGAGGCCGCGCGATACGTACCGCTCGAGCGTCTGTGCCTGAGCCCGCAGTGCGGATTCTCGAGCACAGTGCACGGCAATCAAATCACCGAGGCTGATCAGTGGGCCAAGCTCGAGCGGCTGATCGACGTGACGCGCCAGGTCTGGGAGTAGTGTTGGACGGTGCGTTCGTAGTGTGCTTCTGACAGGGAGGACTTGATTCGATCGTCCGAAAGCTCTATGTTTGAACCCGAAGGGGAGTAGCTACGCGGGGTCACCCGCGCGGCCGAATCGTCAACACTGCGCGATACGCGCACGGTTCGGTCGGTTCTCCAGGAACAGGCGAGACCTTCGCACGAGTGGCCAACAGCCCATGGTGCGAGGGTCTCGCCTTTTCTTTTTCCCCAGGCGGGTCCGAAGCCGTGCACGGCTCACGCTGACACTCGGGCGAAGCAACGCCAGAGAGGAGCGCGATGAGCGCCTGGCCGTGGCACACCGTACCCGTTGAAGAAGTTATTACTCACCTCGCGACCGCGTCGCGTGGGTTGTCGAGCGGCGAGGCCGAGAGGCGCCTTGAGCTTCACGGCCCGAACGAGCTGATGTCGCTCGCTCGCGAGTCGGCGTGGCACACTCTCGCCGCCCAGTTCAAGAATGCGCTGATCGTCATCCTTCTCTGCGCCACCGTCATTTCCGGATTCCTCGGCCACACGCTCGAGGCCGTCGTCATCACCGTCATCGTGCTGTTTGCCGTGCTGCTCGGCTTCTTCCAGGAGTACCGCGCGAGCCGCGCGCTCGACGCGCTGCGGCAGATGGCGGCGCCGACCGCGCGCGTGCTTCGCGACGGTGAGGAGATGGTTGTGCCGGCGCGCGACCTGGTCCCGGGCGACATCGTCGTTCTGCGGGCGGGCGATCGTGTACCCGCCGACACCCGGCTGACGCAGTCTGTCAACCTGGCCGTCGACGAGGCGGCATTGACGGGCGAATCGCAGCCCGCGCAGAAGACGACCGATCCGTTCGAGGATCCACAACTACCACTCGGCGACCGTCGAAACATGACCTACGCGGGCACGATCGTCACGCACGGCCGCGGCGAGGGAGCGGTCGTCTCGACCGGCATGGCCACCGAGTTCGGGCGCGTGGCCCGGATGGTGGAGACCGTCGAAGTGACCCGCACACCGCTGCAGGAGAACCTCGATCGCCTCGGTGGAACGCTGGGCAAGGCGGCGCTGCTGATCGTCGGGCTTGTTGTCGCCATCGGTCTGTGGCGCGGTCTGCCGGTCATCGAGATGTTCATGTTCGGCATCGCCCTGGCGGTCGCCGTCGTCCCCGAGGCGCTGCCGGCGGTGGTCACGATCTCCCTGGCGATCGGCGTGCGGCGCATGGTCAGGCGGAATGCGCTCGTGCGCCGGTTGCCGATTGTCGAAACGCTGGGCAGTACATCGGTGATCTGCTCCGACAAGACTGGCACGCTGACGCGCAACGAGATGACCGTCCGGCAGCTCTATGTCGATGGGCGGCTGTTCGACGTCACCGGCACCGGCTACGACGCAAAGGGAGAGATCCTCGAAGCCGGCGCCGCGATCGACCCGCCAGACGGCGTCCGCGCGCTGCTGGCGCCGG
>Ga0134127_10004414_pt1 | contig 10138 bp, 7 predicted proteins | sample KB31753_FD_96459 | JGI IMG/M metagenome (GOLD analysis project Ga0134127, IMG submission 96459) | Terrestrial soil microbial communities with excess Nitrogen fertilizer from Kellogg Biological Station, Michigan, USA - KB3-175-3 | ecosystem: Environmental > Terrestrial > Soil > Unclassified ...
GAAATCCGAAGCCCGAATTCCATAATCGTAATGGCGCGGGCTGACGGTTGAAGACTTGACGCGAATTGCGCGAATTGACGCGAATTATTGGGAGCGAACGATGAGCGCTCCATTGTACAGGCAGGAAGTCTCAAGCCGGTTGGTTTGGGTATGGAGATTCTCCGCGAGCTGGGGCGGGGCATGAAGAGGTAATCTACAAAAGACGCGCTCGCCGGCTCAAAAATAATTCGCGCCAATTCGCGGAATTCGCGTCAACTTCCTTCGTCTTTCGCTTATGTCCGAACTTCCAAAGCCTACGAACCGAATCCCGAAGCACTCCAAACCGGTCGCGCCGTTTCGAAATTCGGACTTCGGATTTCTTTCGGAGCTCGGGTTTCGAGTTTCGGGTTTCAGTCCTTCCCTCGCGACGCCTTCTTGATCTCCTTCAACTGCTGCGCTTCGGGTTGTTCCACGTAGTAGCGATCGAGCGGATAGCAGCCACTTTTGAGGCCGTTCCGCGGGGCCGTCGTGCAGTCGCTGAACGTGCGGCAAATCTGCTTTGTCGCCAGGACGCCGCTCTGCACCGCGTCGGCCAGCATCTGGGGATACGACAGCGCCATTCGGCCGAGTCCGACCACATCCGTCCAGCCCTCACGCACGGCGTGCTGGGCGACGTGCGGCAAATACTCCTGGAGATAGGAATAACCACTCCCGATGATCACCAGGCCCGCCGGGGCGCGCGCTTTCAGCTCGCGGACCACGTTGATTTGCCGCGCCACATCCACCACGGGATCGTTCGGGGGCTGGTAACCGTCGCTCGGCGGATAGGCGGCCGGACGCTGGATGTGCGGATTGTAGTACGGCGAACCCGCGGACAGATTCAGCAGCTTCACTCCGAGCGCTCCGCACAATTCCACGAAGCGCGCCGGCTCGGTCAAGTCCGGCTCGATCGGGTTGGCCGCGTTGCAGCCGAAGGCAAACTGATACGGCAGGCAGTGCGAGAAGTCCTCAGGTATGCCCGGTCCGGGCCGCCCAGGCTCCGAGCGAGCCGGATCCGGCCGGAACGGAACGAAATCAAACGCACTGAGTCGCACGCCGATGTCGATGGGGTTCGAATCGGCGCGAATGCCTGCCACGATGTCGCGCAGCGGCCGAGTGCGATTCTCGAAGCTCCCTCCAAATTTCCCCGGCCGCGTGTGCGCGCCGAGAAACTCGTGCAGCAGGTAACCGTGACAATGTTTGATGTCGACGAAGTCCGCGCCCGCTTCCCGCGCGACCCGCGCCGCCCGCACGTAGTCCAGGATCAGTTGTTCGATTTCGCCGTCGGTGAAGACCTGTGAATCGGAAGTGACGCCGAACCGGCGGTCGAGGATCGGGTGCCGGAACGCCACGCGCGGCTCCATGCGCCGTTTGTCGTTTGGCTTGCAGAAGCGGCCGGAGTGAGTGAGTTGAAAGCCGACAACCAGATCCTCCGTGTTGCCGAAGTGTTCGCGATGGGAGCGGAGGAGCAGTTCGCGCAATTCGGCCAGGGGGATCTTGTTCGCCTCTGAAAGGATCAGCTGATTCGGGTTCGCCCGGCCGTCCGGGCGCACGGCCATCGCTTCGCCGCCGAAAATGAGCTTGGCGCCGCTGAGCCCGAACCGCTGCCAGCGCCGGCGCATATCGTCGGTGACGCTGCCCGAGGTCGTGGCGTCCCACCCCTCCATGGGATGAATGGCCCAGCGATTTCCGGGGGTCTTGCCGTTGATGGTGACGGCGACAGGCTGTGCGAGCGGAGAAGCCGCACCTGTTTTAATGCGTTCGTCGCACGGCAGGTTCAACCCCAGCGCCGCAATGTAGCGGCGAAAATCCCCCACCGCCCTGAGCGACGGGATGCGCGTGAGCTTCGAGGCATCAGCCATACGTCTGCCAAACATACCATGGGCAGCCGTCTGCTGCGCAATGACGAATCCGCTGCCTGCGCTATGTACATCAAAACTGTGATGGCTAAGTTAACTTCAGGCCTTCACACGCCCGTTCCTCCGCACCCAGAGCAGCAGCCCCAGCCCGCCGAAGAGTATCCCGCCCACTGCCCACACACTGGCATGCGGTGCCGTTGGGGCCAGCCAAAGTCCCGCCGCGCCGACCGCTGGACCCGCTGCGCAACCCAAGCCAATGACCGCTTCATGGATTCCGCCATGTTCGCCCTTCGTTTCGCCAACATCCATCGAGTAGAAAAGCGATGAGTAATAAATCAACCCGATGCACAGGCCGAAGCCCACTTGTGCCGCCACCAGCACCGGCACGCTCGGCGCCAGCAGGACAATGGCGACCGTCCCGATCATCCCCGCGTAGGACGCGACCAGCCACCGAAACCGGTAGTGCCATCCGGGCCACAACCAGAAGAGCCCAAAGGCTGCCGAACGAACGAACATCCAGATCGAGCAATAGTAACCCGCGTAACGCGGGGACAGCTCAAGCGTTTTGGCGATGCTGGGTCCCATCGCCACGACCGTGTTGATGGCCAGGTAGGCAAAGGGATTCGCCACCCACGCCATGCGCAGAAATGTCCTCGGCGCCACCGAGCCTGTCCGAATGGGTTGCGCCGTTGTCACCTCACCGGCTTCGTCAATCTGGCCCGCGCGCGCCGCCGGCGCTCCGCGTTTGAGCCAGAACATGATCGCCACCTGCGTCGCGAACATCGCCGCGGGCACGAGGAATTGCGCCCGAGGTCCCCACGACTCGATCATCGCTCCACCGGTCAGGTAAGCCACCGCGCCGAATCCGGACCAAACGAGGTTGTAAATGCCCAGCATCGTCATGAGGCGTGCCCGCGGCTGGCCTTCGCTCACCAACGCCTGGAGCGCCGGCCACGTCAACGCCATCGCAGTGATGCTCACGAACATCACGGCCAGGTGCGCCACGAGCGAAGTCACCATTGAACCCACCGTCACGGCGGCTGCCATCACCGCGCACCCAATACGCAGCGCCGGGAAGTAGCCGCGCTGCTGCATGTACCGTCCGCCCAGCCACGACGCCACCGCGTAGATCGCCCCTAATGCGGCAGCTAACGCCAGGTTTTGCAGCTTGCCAAACCCGAACTTTGCCTCCGTGAAAAAGTAGATGTAGAAAAAATACCACGTCGTCCCAAGCCCGTTGAGCGCCTCGAGCGCGAAGCAACCGGTCAGGAACAGGCGTGGGGACATGAGGGGCGGTTGCGTGTTGCGTGAACGGGATGGTTACTCCGAGCCGATGTCTTCCACCCGAACCCGAAACTCGGAACTCGAAACTTCTTCGATGGCCTTGAGGCAATACCACCTCACTGCCTCGCTTATCGAAGGGCGCAACCCATCCAGGTCTGCCTTCGAGCACCAACGGATGTCGTGATGTTCGCTCCGGGCCAGAGTCAGTTCCCCGCCATTGCCTTCCCGAGGCCGCGCCCAATAAATCATCCCGATGTGTTCGTGGGTGTCGTTGATCCGATGGATGTCCAGGAACCGCGGTGCAATCAGGGCCCGGGTGCCGGGCCCGGTCGTTGGCGGGCGCTCGCCCAAAAGCTCGACGTCCAGACCGCTCTCTTCTCGCGCCTCCCGCAGCGCGGCTTGCTCCGGATCCTCATCCAGTTCGATGTGCCCGCCCAGCGGCAGCCACTTGTCCAGCGTGCGATGGTGGACGAGCAACACCCGCCGCTCGTGGACTACAAAGATGGCTACGGTAAAATCGATCTTCTCGTGAATGTGCGGCACGTGGTGGAACTACCACCTCGGCGCGCGGATACAAGTCTGGAAAGTGCTGACGCGCACCAGTGTGCATGGAACGGATGGCGCATTTCAGTTTTTTGCAAGGGGCGTTCCCACCTCTCACAATGAACCTGGATTCCGTAGCAGCCGACGTGAGGAGGCTCAAACTTTCTGGAAGAAGAAGATCAGAGCCTCCTCACGTCGGCTTCTACAGTTCATGGTCCCAATGCGCGCCCATCGCTGGACATGGGGACTCTCACGAACCCCGGTAGGGCCGACCTGCTGGTCGGCCTGGACGCGCGGCAGCGCGTCCCTACCGCGGTTCAGGGTTCAAGGCGCGAAGTAATGGTTGAGTGAGGGGTGAGGCTAAGGCCTAAATCCATTCCTGTAAAAAGATGAGATCGCCCGAATGGATGTCTCGCCTTGGCGGCTTTCCAAGTCACACGTCGCCGTGTAAGTTCGTGCCGTTTTGCGAACTTCCATGCTTCGTTTCGCCTGCCTTCTGAACGTCTGCCTGCTAGGCGCAGCCGCCGCTGCGTTGGCCAGCGAAGCGCCCGGCACTCGCCGCATGGCCGAGCGGCTTCAGCAACTCATCCAGCGCGTCGGCCCGGAGCGCAATCCATACGCCAACCGCCTTCGCGCCAATTTCGCCCGTGATGCGCTCGCCGAATTGCGCGGCGATCCCGAGCGCGAGATGGACCTTCAGCTCATGCTCGCCCACGAATCGCTCCAGGGCGGCGACAGCGGCACAGCTGCGCAATCTTTCCGCCGACTCATGGACCTGCTCGCGCGACACCGGCCGCAGGTGCTTGCCACCAACCGCGCCCAGCTTCGCCTTTACCTGGCGCAAAGCTTCTTCCGCCTTGGCGAACAACAGAATTGCCTGACCAATCACACCACCGAATCGTGCCTGTTGCCGATCCGCGCTGCGGGCGTGCATCGCCTGCCGGCTGCGTCGCGCTCAGCCATTGCGGTCCTCAATGAGCAACTGGCGGAATTCCCCGACGACCTTTCCGCGCGCTGGCTCCTGAACATCGCCTATATGACCGTCGGCGAGTATCCCGCTGGCGTCCCTTCCCGCTGGCGCATCGATCCCAAGGTCTTCGCATCCGAGTACGATTTGAAACGCTTCACGGACGTGGCAGGCGGGCTGGGACTCGACGTGGACGATTTGGCCGGCGGCGCCATCGCTGAGGATTTTGATGGTGACGGCTATCTCGACCTCATGTGTTCTTCGATGCATTGGCAAGGCCAGCTTCGCTACTTCCGCAATGGACGCGACGGCACCTTCTCCGAGCGCACTCGCGAAGCCGGGTTGCTCGGCGAAGTCGGCGGGCTGAACATCGTCCACACTGATTACAACAACGACGGCTTTCCCGACGTGCTCGTGCTGCGCGGGGGCTGGCAGCGCGACCTCGGGCGTTTCCCCAACTCGCTCCTGCGTAACAACGGCGACGGCACCTTCGCCGACGTGACCGAGGAAGCCGGCCTGCTGAGCTTCCATCCGACGCAGACAGCGGCGTGGTTTGACTACGACGGCGATGGCTGGCTCGACCTGTTCATCGGCAATGAATCCACGCCCGGTGAAACGCATCCGTGCGAGCTTTTTCACAATAACCGCAACGGCACGTTCACGGAGTGCGCGAAACAGAATGGCCTCGCGGTGACGGCGTTTGTCAAAGGAGTCGCCGCAGGCGATTTCAACAACGATGGCCGACCGGACCTTTACCTCTCGATTCAGCAAGGCCCCAACATTCTCTTCCGCAATGATGGTCCTGGCGAAGCCGGTGCGGCTCGCGGGGACGCTCGCCCCACCAACGTCTGGACGTTCACGGATGTCACGGCCACGGCCCGCGTCGCCGGGCCGCGCGACAGCTTTGGCACCTGGTTTTTCGACTACGACAACGATGGCTGGCTCGATTTGTTTGTCGCCAGTTACTGGATCCTGAACGTCGGCGCCGTGGCTGCGGATTATCTTGGGCTTCCCTCGAAGGGAGCGCGTCCACGCCTCTATCGGAACAACCGCAACGGCACGTTTACGGACGTGACCGCTTCGGCGAAGCTCGATCGCGTGCTGCTCGTCATGGGGTCAAACTTCGGCGACCTCGACAACGACGGCTGGTTGGATATGTACCTCGGCACAGGCGACCCCGAGTTCAGCACGCTCGTGCCCAATCGCATGTTCCGAAACGCGGACGGGAAATTCTTTCAAGACGTGACGACCGCCGGCGGCTTCGGCCACTTGCAAAAGGGCCACGGCATCGCGTTCGCCGACTTCGACAATGATGGCGACCAGGACATCTACGAAGTGATGGGCGGCTTCTATGCGGGCGACAACTATCGCAACGTGCTTTATGAGAATCCGGGCCTCGGCAGGCGCTGGCTTACCTTGAAGCTGGAGGGCGTGAAGTCGAATCGCGCGGCGCTCGGCGCGCGAATCAAGGTGACCGTGAAGACCCCTGCGGGTCCGCGCGCCATCTACAAGACCGTGGGCACGGGCGGCAGTTTTGGAGGGTCGCCGTTGCGCCAGGAAATCGGCCTGGGAGACGCGCTGGCCATCGAGTCAGTCGAAATCACCTGGCCCACGACGGCCCGCGTGCAGGTGTTGAAAAACCTTGAGCTCGATCACTTCTACAAAGTCCGCGAAGATGACGCTGTCGCGGCGCCGTGGCCGTTGAAGAAGTTCAAGTTCGTCCTGATGCCCGACAAGGTATGCGGCCCGCCGCAGTGGGCGAGGTAAGGGCGGATGAAAGCAGAATGGCGGGAACGGACCGCGGTACTCGAAGCGGCGCGAGGGCAGGCTATTGACTGCCACTCCCGAAGGGAGATCGGAAGCGCAGAGCAAAAGGACGGAGTCACAGTCGCGTCCTGCGCCGCAGTGACGACAACCGGCCAGTTGTCTGACTCGCCTCGTGTCAGCCAAAAAAGCGGTCGCCGTTGTTTGTTTTGCGAATGGCAACAGTCCGCCTGGCACAGGGACGAACGCGGAGCAATGCGATCTTCATTGCCGGACGAAGCGCTAAAGCAAGTTTCGGCATGCGAAAATCTGGACACGATGGAAGACGCGCTTGTTGTGCCGGACTGCCACGGTTCCGACGCTCGAGATGGATTCGAACTCAGCAAACAACGACTCCGGAAGCTGGTGCGCGTCGGGGTCGAGCAGAAAGAAAATCGCGTTCTGGCCCTTGCGATGTTCGCGGTAGCGGTATTGCTTCCAAAAGAAGAACTGGCTCTTCGGCATTTGTTTGCTGACGCGCGCGTAAACGAGCGGCGAGTCCGGCAGCCCCACGTGTGCTTCGGGCATGTAAAATGTGACCTGGCTGGCGGGCCCGTAATGCGGCGTGACGATGAAGACTTCCCGCCCCTCGGCGAGCAGGTCGGTTCGCGCTTTGGCAACGGCCTCGGCGACACCACGGATGGCTCGGACGCGCCGAAGTGGATCCAACTCCAGCGGCACTGTCACCCCGACGACCTTTCGCGTGAGATCCGTGTCGTGCAGGAACGGCAACGCAACGAAACCCAGCACGAGTGCCGTCACCAGCCAGACTTTCACGCCGCGGGCGCCTTCCCGCCAGCGTAGTTCCCAATAGACGGCCATCAGGCAGAACATGGGTACGACGGCGCAAACAATCCAGTTGGAGTGAACGCGTGTGCGGAGTGTGAGCAGCCAGTAGCCGAGGAAGACCGGCGCACCCATCGAAAAGAAGTACTTCAACAGCGGCTGGGTTCGTTCACCCTTCCACATCTTCAACATCGCCCAGAGGGACGCGAGGAAGAAGACCGGGTTCAGCAACCCGGTTTCGGTGAGGAAAAAATCCCCGATGTAATCTGGTGTTGGCTTCCAGTCCTTATCGAGCCGGGCGTTCGTCCAGAGGTGGTGCAGAGCGACCCAGCTGTGCCTGGCGTTCCAAATCAGAACCGGCAGTGTGCACATCGCGAAAATGACCAATGCGAGCCATGGCCCCGGCCGGCGCAGGTGAACGCGCGCCGGCTGCGAAAGCGCGAAATAGACCGCCCAGCACGCGATCTGGAGCAACGCGGTGTACTTGCTGAGAAATCCCAAACCCATCCAGAGGCCGGTCCAGAGCCATTGCGCGGTAGTTCCCTTCGGCTGGAGCGCCCGCCACCCGGCGATCATTGCCGCCGTCCAAAACAACGTTAACAACGGGTCGATCGTCATCAGCACCGCGCCGGCCGAAAGCATCGGCGTTGCGGTTATGGCCAGCACGAGAAGCAGTCCCAATCGCGCGCTGGCCACTTGCGCGAAGAACCGCAACAGCAGTACGCTCACTATCGCGGCGATGACCGGGGCAAAAAAACGCACCCCGAAAGTCGTATCGCCCCAAATGTGCGTCCAGAACCAGTGCGAGTACGCGATGAGCGGCGGCTTGCTCCAATAGGAGAGCGCGAGGTTCTTCGACCAGAGCCACTGATAGGCTTCATCCTCGCTCAGTTCGATCGTTCCGCTGGCGAGGTAGACGAGCCGGGCTGTCAGAAACACCGCGGTGAGCACGTAACCCAGCCGCAGATATTGCGCTTCGCGCAAGGCTGGCTCCGCTTCCGGAGTCACCGTTGAAGGCGCGCTCGTCACGCTCGGCCCTGCCCCCACAATCAACGCTGGCACCCGGCGCCACCAGAGTGGGAAGTATTCCTGCCCGAACCGCCGCCAGAGCGCATCGAACAACCACAGAAGGACCGCCGCGTAGCCGATCCCGACCACCACACCCGCGAGCACGTCACTCGGATAATGAACTCCGACGTAAACCCGCGAGAACGCAATCGCGATGGTCGCAGGTACCATGTAATACCTGCTGCGTGGATAATACATGGAAGCGATCCACGCGGCCGCAGCCCAGAGCGAGGCATGTCCTGAAGGCATGCTGCCACTGGTACCCCTGCCCAAAAGCACCCGCGCATCAGGCAGGTCGTAGAAGGGCCGCAACCGGCCGATGGCATCCTTGAGATGATCGGTCACCAGCGAGTTCCCCACCGCCAGGACCAGCGCCATCATGACCACAAAGAGCCGGCCCCGAACGCCTCCTTTCCAGCACAGGAACGTCGCCAGAACAGCGAGTGCCGGGATGAATAAGTCGTGATTGCTCAGCCGCGGCATCAGCCCGTCGAGGACCGGGCAAGCCAGCTTCAGATTGACGAAGCGAAAAAGGGCGGTGTCAAGCGATTGCAACCAGTCCAACATCGGCGGCGCAGTGTGGCGAGAGCGCCTCGCCGATTCCAAGGAGAAAGCAGTGAAATGGCTGTTTGTTTTACAACTTCCGGAGACCCGCGGCAAATCTGGCCGTATTCCCACTCCCCACTTCGCCGCTCCCCCACTCCCGCACCCCAAACGCCGCGCGTGACAACCGCCTTCCTCCGTTGTCCAATCCCCGATGACAGCCCTCGCACCAACCGTGGAGCCCGAGCAGACCGCACTCGACGACGCTGAGGCCGCCTCCGGCGCGCCTTCCCCCGTGCGCGTCCCCCTCGAGCCGCCGGAGTTGGCCGCCATCTACGAGGAACACGCCCGGCCCATCTACTATCTGGCCTTGCGCATGCTTGGCGACCCGACACAGGCCGAGGACGCCACCCACGACGTGTTCCTCAAAGCCTACCGAAAGCTCGGCGAATTCAAGGGCCGCTCCAGTATCCGCACTTGGCTCTACCGCATTACCATCAACCACTGCCAAAACCTGCTCCAGACCTGGCACCGCCGCCACATCTACAGCACCGACGACGAGGCGGTGTGGGAACGCGCCGCTGGCGCGGCCGAAAGCCCCTTGCGCCTCCTCGAAACCAAGGAATTGGGCCAGCGCATCCAGAAATCCCTCGACGCACTTCCCGAGGAATATCGGATTCTCCTGCTGCTCGTCGCCGACGAGAAGCTCAGCTACGACGAAGTGGGCGCGCTCACCGGCCAAAGCAGCGACGCCGTGCGCGGCAAGCTCCACCGCGCCCGCAAGGCCTTCGCCGCCCATTTTCACGAGACCGCTTGAATTTCGATCACCCCACGCCATGAACCCCCCTCGCAAGTCCAAGCTCCAGCACGAACAGGAACAGGAATCGGAGCAAACCACCCAGGGACAGCAGACCCAGCAAGCCCCGCTCGAATTTGCAACCGCTGAAGAAGCCATCCGCCACGACGCCGCCCAGTCCGACCTCCCCCCGGCCATTGCCAAGCGGCTCCGTGACTCCATCGCCCGCGAGCCCAAGCCCGCGGCGTCGTGGTGGAAGCGGCTCCTGCGGCGGTGATCGGGCCTTTGTTCGACGTTCAACGTTGGAAGTTGAAAGTTGGAAGTTGAAGGTTCGACGTTCGTCCTCAGCCCCTCTGAACGTCGAACTTCCAACGTCGAACTTCCAACGTCGAACTTCCAACGTCGAACTTCCAACGTCGAACTTCCAACGTCGAACTTCCAACGTCGAACTTCCAACGTCGAACTTCCAAC
>Ga0134127_10004415_pt1 | contig 10138 bp, 8 predicted proteins | sample KB31753_FD_96459 | JGI IMG/M metagenome (GOLD analysis project Ga0134127, IMG submission 96459) | Terrestrial soil microbial communities with excess Nitrogen fertilizer from Kellogg Biological Station, Michigan, USA - KB3-175-3 | ecosystem: Environmental > Terrestrial > Soil > Unclassified ...
ACCCACGCGCCCTCTTCGCCCTCGGCTTTCTTCCGGGCACGCTTGCGCATGATCGCGGCAACGTTGCGCTCGAAGTTCCGCAAGCCGGCTTCGCGCGAGTAGCGATTGGAGATGAAGGACAGCGACTCGTCCGTGAACTGGATGTCCTTGTCCGTGATGCCGTGATCCTCGAGGAGACGCGGCAGCAGGTAGCGCCACGCGATCTCGACTTTCTCCTCGACCGTGTAGCCCGCGATCTTGATGATTTCCATACGATCGCGGAGCGGCGCCGGGATGTCGTACAGGTTGTTCGCCGTGCAGATGAACAGGCAGCTCGAGAGGTCGAACGGCAGGTTCAGGTAGTGGTCGACGAACGACTTGTTCTGCGACGGATCCAGCACCTCGAGCATCGCGGCCGTCGGGTCTCCACTGGGACCACCGCCAGACATTTTATCAATCTCGTCGATCATCAGCACCGGGTCGCGCGTCGCGACGCGTCGCAGCGCCTGGATCAACAGGCCGGGCATCGCGCCAACGTACGTGCGCCTGTGGCCGCGAATCTCGGCCTCGTCGCGCACACCGCCGACGGAGATGCGATAGAACGCTCGGCCGATCGCGTCGCCAATTGCTTCGCCCAGTGACGTCTTGCCCGTTCCCGGTGGACCAACGAAGCAGAGAATCGGCCCGTGCGGATCGCCGCCGCGCAGCTTGCGCACGGCGAGGTACTCGATGATGCGCTCCTTGGCTTCATCGAGCCCGTAGTGCCGTTCGTCGAGCGACGACTGCACCTTCTTCAGATCGATTTCCTCGGCGCCCGACTTGATGTTCCAGGGCAGCGACAGCACCCAGTCGAGATAGGTGCGCACGACCTGGTACTCGCTCGACGCGGGCGAGAGCATGCGGAGCCGCTCGGTCTCGCGGCGCGCTTCCTGGCCGACTTTTTCGGGCAGCTTGGCCTCATCGATCTTCTTGAGCAGATCGATCGCTTCCTTCTCGCTTGGATCGGCCTCGCCGAGCTCCGTCTGGATCGCGCGAAGCTGCTGTCGCAGATAGAACTCGCGCTGGTGCTGCTCGATCTTGATCTCGGTCTGCTTCTTCACGTCCTCCATCACGCGCGCGCGCGCCACTTCGCGCTCGAGGCGGGTGAGGATGAAGCGAAGCCGCTGGCCGACGTCGAGGCGCTGCAGCACCTCGTCCTTGTCGGCGATGCGGAAATTCATATTTGTCGCGGCCAGGTCGGCGAAACGGCCCGGGTCCGAGACGTTCATCTTGAGGATCGCCGGGACCTCGTCGGGAATGCGGTCCACGAGCTCGGCGAGCGTTTCCGCCGCCGACACCACGCGCGTGACGAGCTCCGTGATCTCACCCGGCTCTTCGGTCGCTTCCTTGGCGGGGCTGACGAGGGCGACGGGGTAGGGCTCCATCTGCTGCATCTCGTCGATCACGATGCGCCTCAAGCCTTGCAGCGTGATCTGCACCGTGTCGCCGGGGAGATTGATCCGCTCGTGCACGCGCGCCGCGACGCCGGTGCGGCCGCGCAGGCGCTCCGCCTCGATCGGCTCGTCGTGATCGCCGTGCGCGACGACGAGCGCCACGATCAGGCCCGGTTCCTCGTGCGCGCGCAGCAGGGCAAGGTTCTCCGGGGCGCCCATCTGGACGGCGATGGTGCCGAGCGGATAGACGATTGTCGAGCGCAGCGCCATCAGCGGCAGGGAGGGCGGCAGCTCGGCCTTGAGGATGTCGTCCTTGCGTTGCGGTTTGGGCATGTTGGGCGGATGGCGCGGGAAGACAGTGTGGCGCGTGCGTACCGCGAAAGCCCTGCCAACAGGGCGCAGGCCAAGTGCTCTAAAACCTGGTTAAGTATAGCCAGGACCGAGCGTTACCCGATAGCCGCTTGCTTGAATCGAGGGGGCCGGCAAGCTATCTTTCCCGGTCTATGTTCGATGAGCTGAGCGAGAAACTCGAGGCGACCTTTGCCCGCCTGCGCGGGCGCGGTGTCCTCACCGAAGCCGACATCAAGGAAGGCTTAAGGGAAATTCGCCGCGTGCTCCTGGAAGCCGACGTCAACTTCCAGCTCACCCGCGAGTTCCTGGAGCGCGTCGAGAAGCGCGCCGTCGGCATCGCCCAGCTCCGGACCGTCTCGCCCGGCCAGCAGCTCGTGAAGATCGTCTACGACGAGCTCACGGCCATGCTCGGCGAGCGGCGCGAGCCGCTCAAGATGAGCTCGATTCCGCCCACCGTCGTGATGATGGTTGGATTGCAGGGATCGGGTAAGACGACGACAGCAGCCAAGCTGGCGCGGAAGCTCAAGGCCGAGGGCCGCCCGACCCGACTCGTCGCCTGCGACGTGTACAGGCCGGCGGCGATCGACCAGCTCGAGACGCTCGGCGCTCAGCTCGACGTGCCCGTCTACGCCGAGCGCGACACGAAAGACGTGATCCGAATCGCCAGGCAGGGCGTCGACCAGGCGAAGCGGGCGCGCGACCGCGTGGTGATCATCGACACAGCGGGCCGCTTGCAGATCGACGAGTCGATGATGGACGAGCTCGACAAGCTCAAGCAGGCGATTCATCCCGACGAGATCCTGTTCGTCGCCGACGGCATGACCGGACAGGATGCGGTGAAGATCGCACAGGGCTTCAACGATCGGCTCAACGTCACCGGCGTCGTGTTGACCAAGATGGACGGCGACGCGCGCGGCGGCGCCGCGCTCTCGATTTACGGTGTCACCAGGAAGCCGATCAAGTACGTGGGCGTCGGCGAGAAGCCCGACGCGCTCGAGGAGTTCCACCCGGAGCGCATGGCGGGCCGCATCCTCCAGCAGGGCGACATAGTCTCGCTCGTGGAAAAGGCGCAGACCGCGTTCGACGCTGACGAGACGAAGCGGCTGGAGAAGAAGGTCCGCAAGGAGGGCATGGACCTGAACGATTTTCTCACCGCCATGAAGCAGATCGAGCGGCTCGGCCCCCTCGAGGGTCTGATCAAGATGCTGCCGGGCGTGAACAGCAAAATGCTCAAGCAGGTGAAGGCGGCCGATCCCAAGCGCATGAAGCACGTGGAGGCGATCGTGCTGTCCATGACGGCGCAGGAGCGGAAGAAGCCGGAGCTGATGAACGGGTCGCGGCGCGCGCGAGTCGCCAAGGGTTGAGGACGACCCGTCAATGAGGTGAACAGGCTCCTTGATCAGTTCAATGAGATGCAGAAGATGATGAAGAAGGCGGCGGGGCAGGCCGGCGGGAAAGGCGGCGGCCGCTTTCAACCGAATATGTTTGGAATGCGTTAATCGAAGGGCGGTTGAAGGTGCAGGACCCGGGCGCGGCTCGCCGATTGGCGGGCGCGCGAGGAGCCCGGTCGCAGGACCCATCACCCCGATTCAAGGGAGCGTACCATGGCAGTTCGCATTCGTCTGCGCCGCACAGGCCGAAAGAAGCAGCCGATGTACCGCATCGTCGTCGCTGATTCGCGCAGCCCGCGCGACGGCAAGTTCATCGAGATCATCGGCCAGTACGCCCCGCGTCAGGGTGAGCAGGCGATCAATCTCAAGACGGACCGCGTCGCGTACTGGATGGACAACGGCGCGCAGCCGTCGGACACAGTGCGCTCGCTGCTCCGCAAGGCCGGCGTGCTCAAGGCCCGCCACGAGGCGCGTCTCGCGAGCAAGTTGAACGCCGCCGCGGTGCCGGTCTCCGAGTCGCGCGAGGACGCGTCGGCCTGAGCCTGGACACAGCGCCCGGGCTGATGATCATCGGCCGGGTTCGCAAGGCACACGGTCTCCGCGGCGAACTGGTCGTGGAGCCCATTACCGACGAGCCGGACGCGGTCTTCGCGCCCGGCCGTCGTGTCTTTGCGGGCACCGTGTCGGGCCAGCCCGTGACCCCGCCGCGCGAGCTGACGGTGAAGGCCGCGAGCCCGTTCAAAGGCGGATTCATCGTGAAGCTCGACGAAGTCGCCGATCGCAACGAGGCGGAGCTCTGGCGCGAGCGGTATCTCTTCGCCCGCGCCGAAGACCTGCGTGGGCTCGGCGAAGGCGAGATCTATCTGCACGAGCTGCCGGGTATGCGCGTGTCGCTCGTGACCGGCGAGGCCGTGGTCGAGGTGGTAGGCCTGTACGAGCTGCCGCAGGGGCTCACGCTCGAGCTATCGCGCGCCGCGGGAAAGCCGACGGTGCTCATTCCGTACGATCGTGTCGTGACGAGCGTGGATCGCGAGATGCGCGAGATCGTGATCGACCCGCCGGACGGCTTGCTCGACTGACGGCGTCATGCTCACCATATCGGTGGTCACGATTTTCCCTGAGTTCTTTGCCGGACCGCTAGGGCTGAGTATTCCGGCGCGCGCGGCGGCCGCGGGATCCGTGGCGTATCGTCTGGTCGACCTGCGTGATTTCGCGCACGACAAGCACCGCACTGTCGACGACGCGCCATATGGCGGTGGGCCCGGCATGGTAATGAAGCCTGGCCCGTTCTTCGAGGCTGTCGAGTCGCTCGGTGTCTCGGCGCCGATCGTGCTGCTGTCGCCGCGCGGGCGGCGATTCACGCAGGCCGACGCGAATCGGTTTGCGTCCGGGTCCGAATTGACGCTGCTGTGCGGCCACTACAAGGACGTCGATCAACGCGTGGCCGACCATCTCGCGACGGAAGAGTTGTCGATTGGCGATTTTGTGCTGAGCGGAGGCGAGCCGGCTGCGTTGGCCGTGATCGATGCGACTGTGCGGCTGCTGCCGGGCGCTATGTCGGACATCGAGTCGGCGCGCGGGGATTCCTTCTACGACCGCGAGCTGAGCGCGCCGAGCTACACGCGGCCGCCGGATTTTCGCGGGTTCACGGTGCCTGAGGTGCTGCTGTCGGGCGACCACGCGAAGATCGCCGAGTGGCGGGAGGCCGAGGGCAAGCGGCTTTCAAGGGGACGGAGCACTTGATCAAAGGGTCGGAGCATCTTGATCCGCAGGATCAAGTGCTCCGACCCTTTGATCGCCCCCGGCGTTAGTCGGCGCGGAGCGCCGAGGAAGGATCCGCCCGGCTCGCGTTCTGGGCAGGGATCCACGCGGCAACCACGCTCGTAGCCGCGAGCAGCAGCGCCACGCTCACGAGGGTGAGCGGGTCGTTTGGCGCGACGCCAAAGAGCAGATTGGCCATGACGCGAGTGCTCAGTAGCGCGACCACCCCACCGAGCACCAGGCCGATGCCAGCCAAGCCGAGTCCCTGCCGAACCACGAGCCACCGGAGCTGATTCGCGCGCGCGCCGAGGGCCAGGCGGATTCCCATCTCCCGTGTCCTGTTGCGCGATACCTGCGCGAGCACGCCGTACACGCCGACTACGGAGAGCACGAGTCCGATGACGCCGAACACGAGCATCAGCAGCGTCAAGAAACGCGCGCGGGCGAGCGATGCATCACGCAACGAGTCCATCGTCGTCACGTCGGTGAGCGCGAGTGTGGGGTCCATGCTCATCAGCATGTGGCGCACGGAGCCGGTCATCGCCGACGGGTCCTGCCGCGTGCGGACCACGAGCATCATGTAGTTCGAGATGTTCTGCGTCGACGCCTCGTAGACCTCGATGTGCGGCGTAGTCGCTATGTCATCCGCATGCTCGTCGCCGACGACGCCAATGATGGTGTACCACGTCGATTTCGGCGTGGGCACCTTGTCGAACGCGATCCGCTGGCCAACAGGGTCTTGGCCCGGGAAATAGGTCCGCGCCAGCGTCTGATTGACCAGGATCACCGGCGTCGTCTTGGGCGTATCACCGTCCGTGAACTCGCGGCCACGCAGCAGCGGGACCCTCATGGTGGTGAAGTAGCCCGGCGATACGAGTGAGTGCTCTACCTCCGTGCCGTAGTCGCCGGCGGGGCGGCCATAGCCGATAAAATCCGAGGTCCACGAGGCGCCCGTGAGCGGCACGTTCATCGCCAGCGCCGCGTTCGTCACACCGGGCAGTCCGCGGGCGCGCGTCTGCAGGTCGCGCATGAACACGTCCATCTTTTCGTCCGTGTCGTACGCGTGATTGAGGCCCACGGCACCGACCCACACCAGGTTCGGATCGAATCCAGGATTGACGCCGCGCATCGCGACAAAGCTGCGGACGAGCAGGCCGGCCCCCACGGTCATCACGAGCGCCAGTGCGACCTCGGCGATAACGAGCGCCTCGGCCCAGCGTCTTGCGCGCCCGCTCTGCATGCCTGAACGTCCGCCATCCTTGAGCGTGTCCGCCGGATCGCGATGCCGGGACCAGAGCGCGGGAGCGATCCCGAACAGAATGCCGCTCGCCAGGGTGATGGCGACCGCGTATGCGAGCACTCTCATATCGAGGCCGAAGTCGTGCACGCGGAGCATGCCGGCGGGTTGCAGACGCACGAGCGCCCGCGTGCCAAGCCAGCCGATGGCGAGCCCGCACGCGCCCCCGATCGCCGAGAGCACGATGCTTTCCGTGAGCGCCTGCCGGATCACGCGTCCGCGCCCGGCGCCGAGCGCCAGACGCAACGCGGCCTCCCGCTGACGGCCTGCCGCCTGGACGAGGAGCAGGTTGCCGACATTCGCGCAGGCGATGAGCAGCAGGAAGGCGACGGACGTGAGCAGCACGAGCAGCGGCAGACGCGTGTCGCCGATGAGGAAATCGTGTAAGGGGACCATCCCGGCGCCCATCACCGCGTTTGTCGCGGGGTATTCGCGCTGGAGCCGCCGAACGACCGATTGCAGCTGCGCGTTCGCCTGCTGCTCCGTCACGCCGGGCCGGAGGCGGGCGACGACACGGATGCCGTGGGCGCGGCGGAAGCTGACGGCCGCGCGCTGCTCCGGCGTGTATTCAAAGGTGCGCCAGAGATCGACGCCGTCTTTCGGGAAGGCGAAGCCGGCCGGCATCACGCCAATGACCTGAAAGGTTCGCCCGTTGAGCATGATCGACTTGCCTACGATGGACGGGTCGGCGCCGAACTGCTCGCGCCACGCCTTATCGCTGAGGACGGCGAGGTGCGTACCCGTCGCGAAGGTTTCGTCGAAGGTGAACGTGCGTCCCAGAGCCGGCCTGATGCCGAGCGTCGAGAAGAAGTTGCCGGTGACCGTGGAGACCGACAGGACGCGCGTATCGCCGCGGCCCGTGAGCGTGGCGTTGCCCAAGTCCTCGAAATAGGCCGCCACGTCCTGGAAATCCGCCACACCCGCGCGCCAGTCGAACATGTTCGCCGGCGCCGCGAACTGCATGTGCCAGTGCTTCTCGGGGTTGTTTTCGCCGATGGTCATCAGCCGATCGGACCGCGGAAAGGGCAAGGGCTGAAGCACGACGGCATTCACGGCGGAAAAAATCGCGACGTTCGCGCCGATGCCGAGCGCCAGCGTGACGATCGCGGCGGTCGCGAGCGCGGGCGTCCGCCGCAGCGACCGGAGCGCGAAGCGCACGTCGGCAAAGAAATCCTCGATCCACTGCGCGCGCCGGACGTCGCGGTGTTCCTCGCGCACGCGCTGCACGCCGCCAAAATGCGCGATCGCCACTCGGCGCGCTTCGTCGTGCGGCATCCCGGCACGGACGTTCTTGGCTGTCTCCGTATCGATGTGGAAGCGAATTTCCTCGGCGAGCTCGGCGTCGGCCGAGCTCCGTTGGAACAGCGCGCGGATTCGGGCTTTGACGGAGGACGAGAGGCTCATAGGAGTCCGGTCGAGTGCGGTTGGTGAGCTCAGGAAACGCCGAGGATCGCTTCGACGGCTCCGACGTAGAGGCGCCAGTTCGCTGTTTCGTCGCCCACGGCACGTCGGCCGGCCGCCGTGAGCGTGTAGTACTTGGCGCGACGGTTGTTCTCAGTCGTTCGCCAATCGCTCTGAATCCAGCCGCGCTGCTCGAGCCGCTGGAGAGCGGGGTAGAGCGAGCCCTGGTTCACGTCGAGCACGCCGCTGGAGAACTGCTGGATCCGCGAACTGATGCCCCAGCCGTGCATCGGCTCGAGGGTCAGGGTCTTGAGGATCAGCAGGTCGAGCGTGCCGCGGAGGACGTCCGATTGGTCGGGCATGGGGTTTGTTTTCTGTAGGAATGCGACAGAAGATATACGGCTCCTGTAGAAACGCAACAGAAGATTTCAAGGGGACGGAGCACTTGAACTGTCGTTCAAGTGCTCCGTCCCCTTGAACGATCAAAGGGTCAGAGCACTTGATCCTGGCGGATCAAGATGCTCTGACCCTTTGATCGCCAAAGTCCTTCGGGATGCTAGACTTCGGGGCTCCCGGCGCTTACTTTCTCAGGTCTCCACCAGAACCCGCCTCACCCCGGGCCCTTTGCCCCGAGCTTCATATGCATGCCTTCATCGAAACCCAGAAAGAGTGGCTCCGCGACGTTCCCCCCTTCCGCGCTGGCGACACGCTCCGTGTGAACGTGCGCGTGCGTGAAGGCGACAAGGAGCGCACGCAGGCCTTTGAAGGCGTGTGCATCGCCCGCCGCGGCAGTGGTGTGAGCCAGTCCTTCACCGTTCGCAAGATCTCGAATGGCGTCGGCGTGGAGCGCATCTTCCCGCTGCACAGCCCGATGCTCGCCGAGATCGCCGTGGTGCGCCGCGGCCGCGTCCGTCGCGCCAAGCTCTATTACCTGCGCCACCTCACCGGCAAGGCCACCCGCATCAAGGAGCGGAAGGTCCGCGTGCCGGGCAGCGAGAGCACGGCCGCCGAGTAAGAGAGGGTGGCCGGCGAGCGCCCCGCTGGGGCTCCGTCCGGACGCCCCGCACGGCCGCATCGCGATCGGTGGAGCGGCGTGGAGCGTGAGCTCCGCCGCACCCTCGGTGCACACATAGCGGGAATGGATGAAGTTGGCCGGGGTCCGCTCGCGGGCCCCGTCGTCGCGTGTGCCGTGATCATGCCGCCAGACGTCCGCGCCATTGCCGGCGTCGACGACTCCAAGCGACTGACAGCCGCCGAACGCACGCGCCTCGCCGTGAAGATCCGGGAGCGCGCCGTCACGTATGGCATCGGCGCCGCGTCCGTGCGGGAGATCGATCGCGTGAACATCTATCACGCGACTGTCATCGCGATGCGCCGCGCGCTCGCCAGGCTCGGCGTCACGCCGAGCCATGTTCTCATCGACGGCAAACCGATCCGCACGCTCGAGACGCCGCACACGGCGCTCGTGGGCGGAGACGACTCGTGCTATACAATCGCGTGCGCGTCCATTCTCGCCAAGGTGACGCGCGACCGCATCATGCAGGCGCTCGCACCGCGACATCCGAACTATTTGTGGGAACGCAATGTCGGATATTCGACGTTGGCTCACTTGCAGGGACTGGCGCAGCACGGTGTCACGCCGCATCATCGGAAGTCATTCATTCCGGTTCGACAGCTCTCGCTCGACCTCCTCGCGCCGGGCGGCCCGATCGAGGGCAATCCGGATGAGCCCACTAGCACCCAGGCTGCTCTCGCCGACCTCGCCGCGCTCATCGCGCAGAACGGGGCGGCGACCGATGACGCCGCCGGCGATCCGCATTTCGCCGGCGACTGACAGCCTCGAAAGCGCACCAACGCACGAGAACGTCCCCTCCGTCACGGGGTACCATGCTGTGATGCGTCACCTCTCGTCGTTCAATCGCTTCCCAGTCGGCATTGGGCTGAGCCTCGCGGCTCTGGCGCTCGTGGCGGGCGGGTTCGTTTCGCGTCCGGACCACCCGACGCCGGCGGCGATCGACGAGACGCGCGCCGCCGCGCACTTCGACTCGTTGGCGCTCCAGGCGCGCGCGCAGGCGCCACTGGGGCCGCGCGGCGACACAGCAGTGATCGGGCTCGGCTACATGGAGCGCCTGCGCCTCGGTCTTGGCAGCCCGTTCAGGCTCATCGACGGCGCGCTGCACGATCCTCGGCTCAGCGCGAGCGCCGGCGAGCGCGTCGCCTGGGCGCTCGTCGCTCGGCTGCAGCGCGGCGACGCCTACCTGCAGGATCCGGCCGCGCTCGACGGTATGGGTCCCTGGACGCCGGCGGGCGTCGGCGCCACGGGCGTCCAGCATCTCGCGTTGATCGACAGCGTGGTCCGAGCCGCGAGCAGTCCGCGCGTTGGCCAGCTCACGGTTCGTCTCGCCTATCTGCTCAGCAGCACTGACGGCAGCACCGCTCGCGGAAGCGCGGAGCTCGCCGCGAGCGCCGCCGCGCTCAGCGGCGACCGCGTTCTCGCCGAGCAGGATCTCCAGAGTGCGCGCCGC
>Ga0134127_10004416_pt1 | contig 10138 bp, 10 predicted proteins | sample KB31753_FD_96459 | JGI IMG/M metagenome (GOLD analysis project Ga0134127, IMG submission 96459) | Terrestrial soil microbial communities with excess Nitrogen fertilizer from Kellogg Biological Station, Michigan, USA - KB3-175-3 | ecosystem: Environmental > Terrestrial > Soil > Unclassified ...
CCGTACAGAACACGAAGACGTCTCCCTGGTTGAGCGGGATCGCGACTTCGTCGTAGGTGACGCCGGCAAATGACCCGAGCGGCACGCCGGGCAGTTCGATCTGCCCACATCCCTCCTCGGTGCAGCGGATCGGATACGGCAGCCCGGAGTTCGACATGGTCAGCACCCGCCCCTTGAAGTCGAAAAAGGCGTAGCACAGCGTGCAGAAGTACTCTGCGAGCTGTCGCTCGTGCAGGATCTTGTTCATGGACTGCAGCACACCGGCCACGCTGAACCGGTCGGGCGTATAGCGGCGGCGCACGGTGCGGGAGCGGACAAGTTCCGCGGCGTAGGCGCCGTAAAGCGCCGCCGGCGCCCCCTTGCCCGACACGTCGCCCACCGCGACGACCAGGCTGTCAGGCTCGGGCGCCAGAAAATCATGGAGATCGCCTCCGAGCTCGTGCGCCGGCTCGAACCGTCCGGCGACGTCGGCATTGTGCAGCTCGGCCGGGAGCTCGGTGGGCAGGAGCGCCACCTGGACGCGCTGCGCGAAGCGCAGCTCCCGCTCGATCCGTTCCTCGTTGCGCCGCACCTCTTCGTAGAGACGCGCGTTTTCAATCGCCACCGCCGCCTGGCTGGCAAGCAGCGTCAGCAGCTCCTTGTGCTCCTTGGTAAACGCGTCAAGCTCCGGGCTCTCGAGGTCGAACACGCCGATGCATCGATCCTTGATCAGCATCGGGATCACCAGCTCCGAGCGCGCGTCGGGCACCAGGTTCAGGTAACGCGGATCCTTTGACACATCCGCCACCAGCACCGGCTCCTTGTGCTCCGCCGCCCAGCCGACGAGCCCCTGTCCCAGCTTGACGCGCTTCGACGTCGCGTCCTCGCCGTAGCGGACCGCGAATTTCATGTCGAGCTCCTGCGTCGCTTCGTTGAGGAGCAGGATGCCGAACGTGCGGTAGTCGATGAGGCGCTTGGTCAGCCCGGCGATGCGCGTCAGCAGGACGTCGAGATCGAGAATCGACGACATCTCGCGGCCGATTTCGGCAAGCGTCTCCAGTGTGTCGACGTACTGCCGTTCTGACTTGAAGAGGCGGGCGTTCTCGATCGCCACGGCGACATGCGCGGCGAACTGCCGCAACAGCGCCTCATCCTGGCTCGTGAACGCCCCGGTCCGTTCGCTCAGGAGGTTGAGGGCGCCAATCACCCGGCCTTTGCGGCGCATCGGCACGGCAAGCTGCGACAGCATGTTCCGCAGCGGCCCCTGGTAGCGCGGCTCGAGGCGGATGTCATTGACCAGAATCGGCCGCCCTTCCTCCGCCGCGGCGCCCACCACGCCCTGTCCGGGACGAAGATGCTGCGTCGCGGTGACGCCGTCGGGATATCCCACCGCGTAGGCGATCCGCAGCTCCTGGCGTGGCTCGTCGAGCAGGTAGACCGAGAAGGCGTTGAACCGGGTGAGCCGCGCGATGAGCTGGGGGATCTTGGCGAGCAGTTCCTCGAGGTCGAGCACCGACGTCACTTCGCGTCCCAGGTCGAAGAGCGTGGACAGGAGCTCGGTGTCTGACGGCGGACGGATGGGAGGCTGCGTGCTCATCGACCGGACGAATTATACTGGGGCTTCGCGATGGACACCTTGACGCTGCCGCTCGATTACAGCGCGATTGAACGCATCCTGCCGCACCGCTATCCGTTCCTGCTCGTCGACCGCATCACCGAGCTCGAACCGGACAAGCGCATCGTCGGGATCAAGAACGTGTCGCTGAACGAACGGTACCTTGCGCACCAGCCCGGCGAGGCGCCGGCGTTGCCGCCGACCATCCTGACAGAGGCGATCGCGCAAGTGGGCGCGATCCTGATCTTGTGGAAGCCCGAGAACCGCGAGAAGCTGCCGTTCTTCATGGGCATCGAACGCGTGCGCTACTACCGTCCGGTCTCGCCCGGCGATGTGGTGGAAATCGAGGCGCGGGTGAAGCGACTGCGCAGCAGAGTCGGTCAGCTGAGCGGGTTCGCGCGAGTCAACGGAGTAGTCGCGGTCAGCGGTACGATGACGTTTGCACTCGGCCCACGCAGCGGCGCCACTCAATAGCCCATCAGTACTATCTCAACCACGAGTACCGATGAGGTTGCGCGAGGCCGGGTACTCATGTTGCAGCCTAGCCCTGGAGACTGCCGCCGCGGGTCGAGTCCCGCGGCGCGATGTGGGGAGGGTTGAGACGTGCTCGAAACCATTGCGATCATTCTGATTGTCCTCTGGCTGCTGGGGATGGTCAGTGGCTACACGCTAGGCAACTTCATCTGGGTTCTGCTGGTCATCGCCGTGATCCTGTTCCTGGTGCGGCTGGTCAGCGGACGGCGTGTCGTCTGACGTTTACGTCGACAAGGTCCCGTCCCGGAATCAGCGCGGCTGATTCCGGAGCGGGTCCGTCTATCTACCTCGTCCCTTCGCCGCGGGGCACCACCGTAATTCCCAGAAGTACCGTTGCCGTCGCCACCATCACCCTTGCGCCGAACGGCTCAGCGAGCAACAACGTTCCCAAAAGTACCGCGATGACGGGATTGGCATACGCGTACAGCGACACGACAGAGACCGGCAGATATTTGAGGGCGTAAATATATGCGGTATATCCGGCGAGCGATCCTACCGCGGCCAGATACGCTTCGGCGGCGAAGCTGCGCGGGGTAAAGGTCAGTTCGCTCCACTCTCCCCGCGCGACGCTAATCACCAGCATCATCAACCCGCCACACAACATCTGCACCGCTGCCGCGGACAGCGCGTTCTCGCTCCGTGCCTGGCGGCGCGAATAGGACGACCCGAGCGCCCAGCCAAGACAGGCAACCTGCAGCGAAATCATTCCGATGGCGAACTGGCGCCCCGAGGCGCCGTCGTTGGTGAGATCCGGCCACGCGAGCAGAACGATGCCGCCAAACCCGATCAGCACGCCCAGAACCGCGCGCCAGGAGAGCCGTTCGCCGCCGGGCAACAGCGCCTCGAGGCCGATCATCCAGAAGGGCGTGGAGGCGACGGTTACTGCCGCAACTCCACTCGGCACCCACTGTTCCGCCCAGATGACGGCGCCGTTGCCGAGCACGACCATGAGCAGCCCTGCGAGCGCCAGTCCAGTCCAGCGGCGCGGTGCGGGCAGCATCTCGCCTTTCAGCCACAGGATCAGCATCAGGACGGAGCCGGCGAAGATGAAACGGAAGGCGCCCACGAGTGCGGGCGGGATGGTCTCGAGTGCGACGCGGATGGCGAGGTAGGTGGTGCCCCAGATCAGGCACACCGACAGCCAGGCCAGGTACGCCGCGCGGTGGCTCAGGCCAGCGCCTCGACCTCTTCAGCGCTGCAGATGCGGTTGCGGACGGTCTGTTTGGCGCGATAGAGCGCGGCGTCGGCGCGGCCAATCATCGCCTTGACGTCGAGCTCGCCGGGAAGCGCGCCGGTCAGCCCGAAGCTGGCGGTCACCGGCACCTCAACGTTGTTCCAATGGACGGGGGTTTCCTCGAGCTTGGTGCGAAGCAGATCGGCGACGCGGCGCGCTCCTGCCGGCGTCGTGTCGGGCAGCAGAATCAGGAATTCCTCGCCGCCGTAGCGGCACTTGATGTCGCTGCCCCGGAGAACCGCATTCATCCGCTGCCCCACGTCGGCGAGCACCGCGTCGCCGCACAGGTGTCCGAAGCCGTCGTTGATCTTCTTGAAATGATCCAGGTCGAACATGATCAGCGACAAAGGCATGTGCGAGCGGCGCGCGCGCCGCAGCTCGCCGTCGATCACCTCCATCGCGTGCTTGCGATTGAAGCACCCGGTGAGCGAATCGCGGACGCTGTTCTCATGGACGACCTGGAACAGCTCGGCGTTCTTCAGTGAGACCGCGAGCATCGCGGCAGCCGCGGCAAGCACACCGCGCTGCTGCTCATCGAGCGGAGGCTCAGGGGCCACGCCGACAACGCCGACCGGCTCACCGCCGACGATCATTGGAAAGGTCACGTCGTTGTTCCGGTGCTGAACACCCGGCCGGGGGAGGACCGTTTCGCCCAGTGTGAGCTGGGCCGTCCGCTCGCAGTCGGCGATCGGGATGTCGCCGTTCACCACCAGCCTTCGCCAGTGCGTGCTGGTTCGAACCATCGCCCAGGATTGACGGCCGCCTGTGAGCGTGGAAATGTGGCTGACGGCCGCCGCCCGGACCGACTCGTAGGTCAGCGACTGGGCCAGCGCTTTGCCGAACTCCACGAGTCGCTCCATCTCCGCTGCGCGGGCCGTCGCCTGGCGCAGTTCGGACGATGCTGTCAGCGCCTCTTCGCGAGCTTCGTGGCGCTTCCGAACAAGGTGGAAGACGAAGACGCCGGCGAGAATGACGAGCCCCGGCAGCAGCTGGAGGCCCATGCTGCGCTCAATCTCCTGCGCGTACACCAGCGCGCGGCCGATTGGCCGCGACGTGATCGCGAACAGCGCGACTGCCAGGCCGAGCACCAGGAACAGGTCATTGCGACCGATTATCCGCATTGAACATCCAACATCAGCTGAGATGGCGACGGGCTCTATATAATCATCGGCCATTGAGCCCACAACCCACACAGGCGCCTTCACGCGACCAGAGGGCTGACGCGTTCGCTCACCTTTTCGAGGCCGTACGAGAAGGCGTCTTCATAGGATTGCTCAGGGCTGCCGAGGATGACGCGGGCGGAGCCACGCTGGCGGCAAACCCCTATTTAAAGGCGATCTTTGGCTACACCTCTGATGCGGCCGACGCCGACATTGCGCCGTTCGCGCCCGAGCGCTTCGCCGACCCCCTCGCCCGAACGTCCTTTCTCCAGCGGCTGGCATCGGAGGGCGCCGTGAACGACTACCTCCTTCGCATGCGGCGCCTCGACGACTCCCCGGTGTGGGTCGAGGTCACCGCGCGCGCCGAATCCGCGGTGAAGGGATCTATCCGGGTAGAAGCGCTGGTTCGCGACGTCAGCGAGCGCAAGCGAATGGACGACCGGTCGCGCGACCTTTACCAGCAACTGCTGCAGGCCGAGAAAATGGCGGCGCTCGGCCAGACCATTTCAGGCGTCGCGCACGAGCTGAACAACCCGCTCGCGACAATCCTGAGCTGGGCCGAGCGTCTGGCCGAGAAGACCGTGGATCCGGGCACGCGTCGCGGCGTCGAGGTCATCCTCGGCGAGGCGGATCGCGCCGCGCGTATCGTGCGCAACCTGCTGACGTTCGCCCGTAAACGCCAGTCGACGCGGGCGATGATCGACCTCAACGAGGTCGTCCTCGAGACGCTGTCACTCCGCGCCTACGAACAGCGGGTCACCAACATCGAGGTGGTGACGGCGCTCGCCTCGGGGCTGCCGCAGGTCTTTGCCGACGCCCACCAGATCCAGCAGGTCCTCCTCAACCTCGTGATCAACGCCGAACAGGCGATGGTCTCGGCCCACGGCCGCGGCGCCATCGTCATCCGGACGTGGCACGATGCCGAGCGCGACGCCGTCGCCCTGGAAGTCGGCGACGACGGTCCGGGCGTTCCGGAAGAGGCCAAGAGCAAGATCTTCGACCCGTTCTTCACGACCAAGGAGGTCGGCAAGGGTACCGGGCTGGGTTTGACGGTCGCCTACGCCATCGTCCAGGAACACGGCGGCCGGATCCGTGTCGAGACACCGCCGCGGGGCGCCGCGTTTGTCGTGGAACTGCCGGTCAGCAGCGACACGCCGACGTCGCGCGCGCGTGCGGGAGCGCCGTCCATGGAAGCGGTGAAGGGCGCGTCAGTGCTGCTGGTCGAGGATGAGACGGCGCTCGCCGCCGCAGTGGTGGAAGCGCTGAGCGACGCGGGATTGAACGTGGATCACGCGGGCGATGGTGAAGAAGCGCTCGCCCGCGTGCGTCAGAAGACGTATGACGTCGTAATCTGCGACCTGAAGATGCCGCGCGTCGATGGAATGACGCTCTACCGTGCCATTGCAGCGGCGACGCCAGCATTGGCGCGGCGCGTAATCTTCGTTACCGGCGACGTGGCTGGCACCGACGCCGAGCGCTTCCTCGACGACAGCGGCTGCCCCTGGCTTGCCAAACCATTCCGGCTCGGCGACTTGCTGCGGGCCGTGCGGGAAACGCTGGCGTAAGGCACGACGACGCCGGCGGGCGAGCCATCCGCAACGCGCGTCCGGCTGTCGAGCGTAGCCTTCGCCATTCTCGGTTTCTGGAACTCCAGGATCGCGCTCCGCATCACCGCGGCGGCTTCGGCGGCCGGCACCATCGTGCCGAGGGCGTCGCGCAGGCGGCGAATGGCGCGGGCGTGGAGTTGGGAGACGCGCGACTCGTTGACGCCGATCTCGGCGCCAATCTGCTTCATCGTCGCCTCGCCGTAATAGTAGAGACCGATCACCTTCTGCTCGCGTGGAGGCAGCGACGCGATGGCCGCGCGCACGCGCTCCCGCGTCTCTTCCCGCTCGTACGCGGTGTCGGGCTGTTCGGGTTCAGAAGGAATCAGGGCCTGAGGAAGGGTCGATTCGTCGAGGTGCTCGTTGTTGGCGAGCGGGGAGGTCGACTCAATGGCGTTGATGCGAACGATGGTGCGACCGAGGCGCTTTTCGTCGGACCCGACTTTCGCGGCCAGGTCGGCCAGCGAGGGCTCACAGCCAAGCTCGCGTCGCAGCTCCTCGCGGGCGGCCTCCAGCTCACGCCGCTGACGACGAACGCCACGCGGCCAGGCGTCCTTGCGCAGCGCGTCGATCATGGCGCCGCGGATCCGCCGCTCGGCGAAGGTCTCGAACTTGATTCCGCGGCTTTCGTCGAACCGGCGCGCGGCGTCGATGAGTCCGATGACCCCGTCCTGAACGAGGTCGCCGATATCAATCGAGTGCGGCATCGTCGCCGCGACGCGGCGGGCGAGCTGCTCGACGAAGGGGATCGTGGCTACAACGCGTGGGTTCTGTTTGACGGCCAGGGGGCGCATGTCGTGTCCTCCGGGCGCCGTCTAAGGCAACGCGGATACCAAACAGTAGAGCCCGAAATCAAACACCGCGTTCCCCCTTGGAACACCTGCCGCTAACTTGCTGTCTGATATGCACTTTGGGGAAATTCGAGTAGGCGCAAAGTGTAAGCGTGCCCTGTCTCGGTATTGCCCAAAACGTCAACTGATTGGCGATATTGACGGGTTGTGACGCCAAGAATTTGGCGTGGCCGATTACAAAATTCGACTTTACTTGCGGTTTGGACAGAGAACGGCTGTGGTGGCGAGAGGTGTGCTGATTCGGTACTGGCTAGGCGCCGGCGGCTTCGGAGCGCCGGCGGATTTCGCGCGCAGTCGTCAGCGCGTCGAGCACGCTCGACACGACCTGCGATGCGCGCGCGCGATGGCCGTCATCGACGGCCTTCACCTCGAGCAGCTCGGCGTGCGCCAGGATGATCCCCAGCTGGTTGTTCAGCTGGTGAAACAGCCGGCGCATTTCGGGGCTGCCCCCGACCGGACCCGGCATGGTGTCCGGCAGATGCGCCGCTAGGTTCACACGCGGCCCGCGGATTGTGCGGCGTTGGCCGCCATCACCCGCGTCGGCGCGGCAGCAGAATCCCGCCACAGCGTGTCGGCAAAGATTCGGATGGACCCTCCGGCGGTGCGGACGTACTCCACCTTCCCGGCGGCAATCCAGTTGTAGATCGTGCGGCGGCTGACTCCAACCGCTTCGCATGCTTTCATGATGGACAGTGTCTGGCGGTCCATAATCGTTTTCTCACAGCCTTTTAGCGGCTCAAACTGGTTACAAAACCTGTATCGGTCCCTCGCGCCAATCCGTTAGATCCGAGGCGCAAAGAGTTCTATGTCAAGATATTGGCGCTCTTGAGATGGCCGAACCAGCCCCACATGTGCTCTTTGTCGATGACGAGGCCGCGCTCCGGGCGCTGATGGCCGAGCGGCTCCGCGATCGCGGCTACGAGGTGGTCGAAGCGGAAAGCGGCGAAAAAGCGCTCGATCTTCTCGAACAGTTTGCATTCGACATCGTCATCACGGATCTGCGCATGCCGGGTATCGACGGCGGGCGGGTCATCGAAGCCGCCGTCGGCCGGTATCCCGGGATCGTCGGCATCGTCATCACCGGGTACGGAACGGTGAAAGACGCCGTCGATGCGATCAAGCGTGGCGCGTCAAATTTCATCGCCAAGCCGTTTCAATTCGATGAGCTCATGCACGTGCTCGATCAGGCGCTCGAGCAGCGGCGCCTCACGTCGGAAAACGCTTACCTTCGATCGCAGCTCGAAGAGCGCTATCAGTTCGGCGGAATTCTCGGGCGCAGCCGGCCGATGCAGGCGCTGTTTCAAATGCTCGAAACGGTCGCGCGATCGAACAGCACGATTCTGATCACTGGAGAGACCGGCACCGGCAAGGAAGTGGTCGCGCGCGCGATTCATCACAACAGTCCCCGCCGCGCGGCCCGGTTCGTCGCGTTGAATTGCAGCGCGATTCCCGAGACGCTGCTCGAAGCGGAGTTGTTCGGCCACGTCCGCGGCGCGTTCACCGGCGCCGTCGGGATGCGGCAGGGACGATTCGAGCAGGCGCACAAAGGCACGCTGTTTCTCGACGAAGTCGGGACGATGAGCGTTGCGCTGCAGATGAAGCTGCTCCGCGCGCTGCAGGAGCGGGAGTTCGAGCGCATCGGCGACAACCAGACGATCAAGGTCGACGTGCGGGTGATTGCCGCGACCAACGTGGAGCTCTCGCGGATGGTGGCGTCCGGGACTTTCCGCGAAGATCTCTACTATCGCCTCAACGTCATCCCGATCGAGCTGCCGCCGCTGCGCGAACGCCGTGACGATATCCCGATTCTCGTGAAGCACTTTCTCGACAAGTACGCGCCGGGGTCTACCGTGCACATGTCACAGGGGGCGATGCGCGCGCTGATGGCGTACCAGTGGCCCGGCAACGTTCGGCAGCTCGAGAACGCCGTCGAGCGTGCGGTCGCGCTCGGCACCGGTCGGCAGGAGATTGATATCGCCGACATGCCTCCCGAGGTCCAGGCGACTCCTCAGTCGATGTCGGCGCCGTTCGTCGACTTCCCGGATGACGGCATCGATCTGCCGGGGTATCTCGCGTCGATTGAACGGGACCTCATCCAGCGTGCGCTCGATCGGACGCGCGGCAATCGCAACAAGGCCGCGGACTTGCTTCGCATCAAGCGGACGACGCTCGTGGAAAAGCTGAGACGGATAGGAGCCGATCGCTGATGCCCCCGCGCTTTGTCTACTGGACGATCATTGCCGGCGGCCTGCCAACGGCATTTCGCGCCGCCGAGCGCGAGGAGCTGCTGCCGACGTTCAAGCGCATCCAGGAAAAGCATCCGGATGCGGTGATGAAATACTTCGCGCGCGGCCGGTTGTGGGAGTCGGCGGAAGAGGCGAAGCAGGAAGCCGACGCCCGGCGGGCGAGAGCGCAGCGTGCCGACCCGCGCGGGCGCGACTGGCGGCCCGGGGGTGAGCATCGCGATCCACGCCAGAAATTCAAGGACGCCAAGAAGAAGCGCAACCTCGACTGGCGCAAGGAGCGTTTCGATCGTCGCCAGGCTGGGGCGGAACCGCCGCGGGAGAAACCACACGGTGATCCGCTTCGCCGTCCCGCAGGAAGGCCTCCTGGGCAGACCCGCAAGTTCGACGGGCCGCCACGCGAGCAGCGCAAATTTGACGGCCCTCCTCGCGAGCGCAAACCGGCAGGCGAACGTCCGTGGCGGCCGAAAGGCCCACCGCGTGACCGCAAGTTCGAAGAGCGACCGCGCGAGCGTAAGTTCGGCGGTCCCCCGCGCGACGGGAAACCAGGCGGGCCTCCGCGCGACCGCAAGCCGGGCGGCGCCAGGCCGTGGAACGCTGGTGGTCCCCCGCGAGATCGCAAGCAGGACGGCGAACGTCCCTGGAGGCCGAAGGGTCCGCCGAGTGACCGCAAGCCGGGCGGTCCTCGGCGAGAGTTCAAGCCGGGCGGCCCGCCTCGCGATCGGCGACGCCGCGGATGATCGCACACGTCGTTCTGTTCAAGCCTCGCGCCGATCTCTCACCCGATGCGGGACGCCAGCTCGCCGCCACTTTTGAGGCGGCGCTGAAGCAGATTCCGTCGATCCGCCGCGCCCGCGTTGGCAAGCGCATCAGGCACGGCCGCGGGTACGAAGAGCTGATGACCGTCGACTATCAGTA
>Ga0134127_10004420_pt1 | contig 10132 bp, 11 predicted proteins | sample KB31753_FD_96459 | JGI IMG/M metagenome (GOLD analysis project Ga0134127, IMG submission 96459) | Terrestrial soil microbial communities with excess Nitrogen fertilizer from Kellogg Biological Station, Michigan, USA - KB3-175-3 | ecosystem: Environmental > Terrestrial > Soil > Unclassified ...
CCCGAGACACGCGCTCCGTCGTGCGGGTTGCGCACGGGCCCGTAGTGCGAGTTCTCGCCGGTGAAGCCGTAGGCGTACTCATCCATGCCGAGCGTCCCCACGAGCACCGCTCCGGCGCGCCGGAGCGCGGCCACCGCCGCCGCGTCACGCCGGGCGGCGGGCCGCTCCCGGTTGATCCGGGACCCGGCCAGCGTCGTGATGCCCGCCACGTCGAAGAGGTTCTTGACCGCGAAGGGCAGCCCGGCCAATGGACCCGGATCGCGGCCGGCCGCGATCGTCGCGTCCACCCGATCCGCGTCGGCCCGCGCCTGCTCGGCCAGCACCGTGCTGAGCGCGTTGATCGCGGGACCGCGGGCCGCGACCTGGGCGAGCGCCGCTTCCGCGACCTGCCGGGCGCTCACCCGGCCCGCGCGGACGGCCCCCGCGAGCCCGAGCCCGTCGGACCCGATGTACTCGGCCCGGGACATCGCGGCGCTCACGGGCGGAACACCGGCCCCGCCTCGACGTCGTCCGAGAGCGGAAACTCCATCACGAGCGCCGCCATCGCGAGCAGGCCCGCGGTGAACTGGATCACCCCCGGTCGATGCTCCGCCGCGATCGGCAGGCCGACCCGCTTCGCGGTCTCGTCCACGTACGCGCCCAGCTCCTCCGGCGTCGCATTCTCGCTCATCAAACCTCTCCTCGAACGCCCGGCATCCTAGAACTTTCGCAGATGGGCGGGCGGTAGTCCAAGCATCCGGCGCCGCGCCGTGGCCCACAGCGCCCGGACCGCCGCCTGGAGAGCGGGCGCCGACGGGCAGAGCAGCCGGGCCAGGACGCCGCCACGACCGAGCGTGGTCACGCCGCCCCGCCCGGCATTCCCCACCGCGTCGAGGTCCAGCTGGAGCGCCCGCGCGAGATCCGGCCACCCGTCGCCCGCCGGGCGAAGAGCCAGGAACGTCGCCGCGTAGGCGAAGCTCTCGGTGGCGCCGAGGCCGTTGCGGGTCGGGCGGCCCTCCAGGATCGCGCGCTCGCGCAGCAGGAATCCGATCTCGTCGCGTACGACCAGGCTGCTGTCCAGCAGGTCGAAGCCCCAGGCCTCTCCCCGGGCCGCCCGCCCGGTGGCCCAGGCCTCGAGGTAGAGCAGCGTGGCATCCGCGGCCACCCGGATCTCGGTGGCCTGCCGGAGCCGGGCGCCCGGCGACGGGATCAAATGATCGGGCAGCCACTCGAGCGCGGCCCCGGCTCCGACATCGATGGTGACTCGCTGGACCGCGGTGGGGCCCGGGCTTCGGTAGACCCGCGTGGCCGACGGCGTGGAGAGGCAGACCCGGCTCCCGGGCCCGAGCACGACGTCGGTCTCGAGGCGATCGCCCGCGAGCAGGCCGCCCGTCGGATTCAGCAGCAACAGCGTGGCGACGCCGTCGCCGTCGAGATCCATCGGCTCGAGCGCCTGCAGCGGCAGCGTGAAGCGCCGCGCGGTGAGCACGGTCCGCCCGCCGCGGGCCTCGAAAGCCAGGTGCAAGCGCCCGTCCCGGCCGGTGCGGCCGGACGCGGCCCTCGGCTCAGGGCTCGAAGAGCAGGTCGCGTCGGATCCAGGAGACCACGGCGTCGACGCCGGTGCCCTCCCGGAGATTGGTGAAGACAAACGGGCGTTCTCCTCGCATGCGCTTGGCGTCGCGCTCCATCACCCCGAGATCGGCGCCCACGTACGGCGCGAGGTCGATCTTGTTGATCACCAGTAGATCGGACCGCATGATCCCCGGCCCCCCCTTGCGGGGGATCTTCTCGCCCTGGGCCACGTCGATGACGTAGATCGTGGCGTCCACCAGCTCCGGGCTGAAGGTCGCAGCGAGGTTGTCGCCGCCGCTCTCCACGAACAGCAGCTCGAGGCCGGGGAATCGCCCCATCAGGGCGTGGACCGCCTCCAGGTTCACCGAGGCGTCCTCCCGGATGGCGGTGTGCGGACAGCCGCCGGTCTCCACGCCCACCACCCGGTCGGCGGGCAGGGCGCCGCGGCGGATGAGGAACTGGGCGTCCTCCTGCGTGTAGATGTCGTTGGTGATGACCGCCATGTCGAGGTGGTCCCGCAGCCGCCGCGACAGCGTCTCCACCAGGGCGGTCTTGCCGGAGCCCACCGGCCCGCCGATGCCGATCTTGAGCGGCCGGGGCATCCGGCTCACGAGCGGAACAGGCGCGCGTCGAGGCGCTCGTGGAGCATGCCCTGGATGTCCTGGCCGGGTGTGAAGCTCCACAGATCGGCGGGCGACCGCTCGGCCGCCTCGCGCGCCACGCGCTCGATCACCGGGTGGAGGCTCCACAGGACGGCCTGCCCTTCGATCTGGCCCATGGGCAGGAGCCGAAGGGCCGCACCCACCAGCAGCGCGGTCGTCGAATACAGGAACGCGGTGACCGCGGCCTCCGCGTCCCAGCCGAGCGCGCCCGCGACCATGCCGAACGCCACCGCGTGGTGGCCGGGCGCGCGGTGCGCGTTGACCTCGTCGAGATAGGCGACGAGCCGCGATTCGCCGAGCAGCGCGGCGGCCACGCGCAGGGTCTGCCGTCCCATCTGCCGGCTCCCCTCGCGGAACTCCTTCACGACCTTCATCGCTTCGAGCGCCTCGTCCAGACGGCGGCACGCCTCCAGATCGCCGCGGCCGAGCGCGCGCAGCGCCCCGGCGGCGGCGGTGGCATCGCAGGGGCCGGCCGCGCCCTCGAGCTGGGTCAGCAGGAAGCGCTCGAGCCCGTCCCGGTCTCGCACGATTCCGGCCTGGCAGTAGTGCTCGAGCCCGAACGAGTGGGCGTAGCCCCCGGTGGGGAAGGCGCTATCCGCGAAGTGGAGCAGCGAGACCAGGCGCGGATCAGCCATCGCCGCCTCCGTGGAGCGGTGAGTAGACCACCTCGCGACGCTCCCAGCGAACGCCGAGCCGCCTCACGAGATCCTCCATCGCGGTGTCGTCGGGCACCAGCAGCGTGTCGCCGTCCGCGCCCAGGGAGAAGTGCCGGTTACCCACGTCGAAGGCGATGCGCACCGCCGCTTCGTAGCTCTCGGGGAAGAGCGCCAGCACCGGCTCCGGTCGGGCTTCCACCGCCAGGTACCACGCTTCTTCCACGACGAGCACGTCGCCGGGCTCCAGCACGGTGCCGGTGGGCAGCGCGAGAGCGACCTCGCGACCGGCGGTGGTCACGGCCCGCTTCCGCGTCCAGCGCCGTTCCTCCCAGGTCAAGCGGAGCGTGTCCCGCGCCTTGCCCGCCAGCACCGCCGCGTCCACCGGACCCGGCGCCTCGGTGATCAGCCGCATCGCGCTAGAACAGGAAGTAGCGCTGCGCCATCGGCAGCACGCGCGCGGGCTCGCACGTGAGCGCCTGGCCGTCGGCCCGCACCTCGTAGGTCTCGGCGTCCACCTCCATGCGCGGGAGGTAGCTGTTGTTCACCATCGCCGCCTTGGTGAGCCCGCGACAGCCCCGCACGGTGGCGGTCCGCTTCCGGAGGCCCAGGCGCGCGGCCACTCCGTCCTCGGCGGCCGCCCGGGAGAGGAAGGTCAGCGAGGTGGACGACACCGCGGCGCCGTAGGCCGCGAACATCGGGCGATACCGGACCGGCTGCGGCGTGGGGATCGAGGCGTTGGGATCGCCCATGGCCGCCACCGCGATCAGTCCGCCCTTGAGCACCAGCTCGGGCTTGACCCCGAAGAACGCGGGCTTCCAGATCACCAGGTCCGCGAGCTTCCCCGCCTCGATGGAGCCCACCTCGTGGGCGATGCCGTGGGCGATCGCCGGGTTGATCGTGTACTTGGCCAGGTAGCGCTTGGCGCGCGTGTTGTCGTGGCGGCCGTCGCCGGCCAGGGCGCCGCGCTGGGCCTTCATCTTGTGGGCGGTCTGCCAGGTGCGGGAGATGACCTCCGCGATGCGCCCCATCGCCTGCGAGTCGGACGACAGCATGCTGATCGCGCCCAGGTCGTGAAGCACATCCTCGGCCGCGATGGTCTCGGCCCGGATGCGCGACTCCGCGAAGGCCAGGTCCTCCGGGATCTTCGCGTTGAGGTGATGGCAGACCATCAGCATGTCGAGATGCTCGTCCATGGTGTTCACCGTGAACGGCATCGTGGGGTTCGTCGAGGACGGCAGACAGTTGGCCTCGCCGACCACCCGGATGATGTCGGGGGCGTGTCCCCCGCCCGCGCCCTCGGTGTGATAGGTGTGGATCGTCCGGCCCTTGAACGCGCGGATGGAGTCCTCGACGAAGCCCGCCTCGTTCAGGGTGTCGGTGTGGATGGCCACCTGGATGTCCATCTCCTCGGCCACCGACAGCGCCGCGTCGATCGCCGCGGGCGTCGTCCCCCAGTCCTCGTGCAGCTTGAGCCCGATGGCGCCCGCCTCGATCTGCTCCCGGAGCGGCTCGGGCCGCGAGGCGTTGCCCTTCGCGAGGAAGCCCAGGTTGATCGGGAAGGCCTCGGCAGCCTCCAGCATCCGGTGGATGTTCCAGGCCCCCGGCGCGCAGGTGGTGGCCGCGGTGCCGGTCGCGGGTCCGGTGCCGCCCCCGATCAGGGTGGTGAGGCCGGCGGAGAGCGCTTCGTCCACCAGCTGCGGGCAGATGAAGTGGATGTGGCTGTCGATGCCGCCCGCGGTGACGATGCGCCCTTCCCCGGCGATCACCTCGGTGGAGGCGCCGATCACCATCCCCGCGGTCACCCCCGCCATGATGTCCGGGTTGCCCGCCTTGCCGATGGCCACGATGCGGCCGGCCCGGATGCCGATGTCCGCTTTCACGATGCCCCAGTGATCGAGGATCAGGGCATTCGTGATCACGAGATCCAGGACTCCGTCGCCCGCGATGGCGCGGGCCGACTGGCCCATTCCGTCGCGAATGACCTTGCCGCCGCCGAACTTCACCTCGTCGCCGTAGGACGTGAAGTCGCGCTCGATCTCGATCAGCAGATCCGTGTCCGCCAGGCGCACCCGATCGCCGACGGTGGGGCCGTAGAGATCGGCGTACTGCCGCCGGGGCAGACGCAGGCTCACGAGCCGCCCCCGAGAAAGCCGCCGGTCTGCGCGCGCTTCACGCTCGCGGCCAGCCCCGGGGCGCCCGCGGATCCATCGGTGAGCGCGTTCAGCCCGTAGACCTCCCGCGCCCCCGCCAGATCCACCAGGGTCACCACCTTCTCGTCTCCGGGCTCGAAGCGCACCGCGGTCCCCGCCGGCACGTTGAGCCGCATCCCGAAGGCCTTCTCACGATCGAAGCGCAGCCCCCGGTTCACCTCGAAGAAATGAAAGTGCGATCCCACCTGGATCGGCCGATCCGCGGTATTCGCCACCGTGACCTGCACGGTCCGCCGCCCCACATTCGCCTCGATGTCACCCTCGCCAAGCAGGTACTCGCCGGGAATCATCGGCTCACCTACCGAATCGGGTGGTGAATCGTCACGAGCTTAGTCCCGTCGGGGAACGTGCCCTCGACCTGCACCTCCTCGAGCATCTCCGGCACCCCGTCCATCACGTCGTCGCGGTTCAGGATCGTGATGCCGAACGCCATGAGGTCGGAGACGGTGCGGCCGTCGCGGATGCCCTCCAGCACCTCTGCGGTGATCAGGGCGAGCGCCTCCGGGTAGTTCAGCTTGAGGCCGCGGGCCCGGCGCCGGCGCGCCAGCTCCGAGGCGGTGAAGATGAGGAGCTTGTCCTGCTCGCGGGGGGTCAAGTGCATTGGGGGAGTTTAAACCGTCAGGTGCTGCCTGACCATATCCTCGCGGAGATCCTTCGTCGCCCCCCGGGACACGATCGTGCCCTTGCGCATGATCGCGTAGGCGGAGGCCAGCCGCCAGGCGAACTCGAGGTACTGCTCGACCAGGAGCACCGAGATGCCCTGCCCCTTGATCCGCTCGATGGCTTCCTCGATCTGGTCGATGACCGAGGGCTGGATGCCCTCGGTGGGCTCGTCCATCAGGAGAACCTTCGGGCGCGCCAGGAGCACCCGCGCGATCGCGAGCTGCTGCTGCTCTCCGCCTGACAGCACGCCGCCCTTCCGGCCGAGCAGCGTCTTGAGCTTGGGAAAGAGCTCGAAGACGTGCTCGAGCGGATCGCGCTGTCCGTCGCCGCCGGACCGGGCTCGGCCGAGCATGCCCACGCGCAGGTTCTCGTGCACGGTGAGGTTGGGGAAGATCTCGCGGCCCTGCGGCACGTAGCCGATCCCGCACGCCGCCCGCTCCTCCGGCCGCCGGCCGCCCAGGTCCGCGCCGTCGAACGCGACCCGCCCCGAGCGCACCGGCAGCAGCCCCATGATGGACTTGAGCAGCGTGGTCTTGCCCACCCCGTTGCGTCCCATGAGGCACACCACGCTGCCCGCCGGCACGTCCAGGGAGACGTCCCACAGCACCTGACTCTCCCCGTAGAAGGCGTTGAGCCCGCGGACCTCAAGCATGGGCCGCCGCCTTCGAGCCGCTCCGGCCGAGGTACACCTCGCGCACCCGCTCGTCCTGCTGCACCTGGTCCACCGAGCCCTCGCAGAGCACGCGGCCCTCGTGCAGCACGGTCACCTTCCGGGCCAGGCTCCGCACGAACTCCATGTCGTGCTCGATGACGAGCACCGCGCGATCGCGCGCGATGGCCAGGAGCAGCTCGGCGGTCCGCGCGGTCTCCTCGTCGGTCATTCCCGCCACCGGCTCGTCCACCAGGAGCAGCCCGGCCTGCTGCACGATGACCATGCCGATCTCGAGCCACTGCTTCTCGCCGTGAGAGAGGCCGCCCGCCCGCTCCGCGCCGCGTCCGCCCAGCCCGATCGTCTCGAGCGTCTCCTCGATCCGGCTCCGCTGGTCGCCGTCGAGGCGGGCGCGGAGGGTCGCCAGCACGCCCTTGCTCGGCCGGGCCAGCGACAGCTCCAGGTTCTCGCGCACGCTCAGGTTGGCGAAGATGGACGGGGTCTGGAACTTGCGCCCGATGCCGAGGCTCGCGATCTCGTTCTCGCGCAACCCGACCAGCTCGGTGTGCTTGCCGAAGATCACGCGGCCCGCCGCCGGCTGCACCTTGCCCGAGACCACGTCGAGCAGGGTGGTCTTCCCCGCCCCGTTGGGCCCGATCACCACGCGCAGCTCGTGGTAGTCCATGAAGAAGTTCAGGTCGTGGAGCGCCTTGAACCCGTCGAAGTCGACGGTGACGTTCTCCAGGTAGATGATCGAGCCCTCGGACGCCGCCGCGGTGTACACCATGGCTAGCGCGCCTGGATGGGGGGGACTTCGGCGGGCGGCTTGGCCTCCTCGGCCCGGCGGCCCTCCTCGGGGTGTCCGGCCTCGGGGACGCCGGCCCCCGGCCCCATCCGGGCGATCAGCTTCTGCACGGTCCCCACCGCGCCGTCCGGGAAGAAGAGCACGACCGCCACGAACATGCCGCCCAGCACGAGCAGCCAGAGATCGGGATAGTGCGTGGTGAGCAGGCTCTGCAGCCAGTTCACCCCGAGCGCCCCCACCACCGGCCCCAGGAGCGTGCCGCGCCCGCCCACCGCTACCCAGATGATCATCTCGATCGACGGGAGCACCCCGATCTTGGCCGGGGTGATGATGCCGACCTGGGGGACGTAGAGCGCGCCCGCGACCCCGGCGAGCACCGCCGAGACCACGAACACGAAGACCTTGAACGCGGCCGGCGAGTAGCCCGAGAAGAGCACGCGGTTCTCGCTGTCGCGAATCGCGATCAGCACCCGGCCCGCGGGCGACCGGGTGATCCAGCGGCACAGGAGAAAGGCGCCGCAGAGGCACAGCGCGGTGACGATGTAGAGCCCGCGCTGGGTGGCCGCGCTGTTCAGCGTGAAGCCGAAGACGCTCTTGAAGCCGCTCAGGCCGTTGGTTCCGCCCAGGTTCATCGCGTTCCGGTTGAAGAGGAGCCACATGGACAGCGCGAGGGCCTGGGTGATGATCGAGAAATAGACCCCGCGGATGCGGCTGCGGAACGTGAGGTAGCCGAACACGTAGGCGAAGAGGGCCGGCACCACGAACACCGCGAGGAGGGTGAACGGGGCGCTGTAGAACGGCTTCCAGAAGAGCGGCAGCTCGGTCACCTGGTTCCAGACCATGAAGTCCGGGAGCACGTTGCCGTACACGCTCCGGGTGCCGATCTCGAGCATCAAGTGCATGCCCATCGCGTAGGCCCCGAGGCCGAAGAAGACCCCGTGCCCCAGCGAGAGCACGCCGGTGTAGCCCCAGATCAGGTCGATGCCGAGCGCGAGGATGGCGTAGGCCAGGAACTTGCCGAAGAGGTTCAGGGTGAAGTCGGACACGCGCAGCGGTGAGCCCGGCGGGAGCGCGTTGAGGGTCGGCAGGACCACCACCACCGCGAGCGCGCCCGCGAGGAGCCCCCAGCGCTCAAGACTCCGCATAGCGCCCCTTGGTCGCGAAGAGCCCCGACGGACGGCGCTGGATGAACAGGATCACGAGCACCAGGATCAGGACCTTGCCAAACACCGCGCCCATTCCTGGTTCAATAATCTTGTTGAGCCCGCCGATCCCGATGGCGGCGAGGATGCTCCCGGCCAGCTTCCCGACCCCGCCCGTGACCACCACCATGAAGGAGTCCACGATGTAGTTCTGGCCGAGCTCCGGGCCCACATTGCCGATCTGGGTGATCGCGCCGCCCGCCAGCCCGGCCAGCCCCGCTCCGAGCGCGAAGGTGCCCGCGTCCACCCAGCGCGCCCGGACCCCCAGGCAGGCCGCCATGCCGCGGTTCTGGGTCACCGCGCGGATGCGCAGGCCCCAGTCGGTGCGAAAGAGCAGCAGGTACATCGCGCCCACGCTGACCGTGGCCAGCCCGATGATGAAGAGGCGGTTGTAGGGGAGCTGGACTCCGATCATGACCGGGATGCCGCCGGACAGCCAGCGCGGCGACGTCACGTCCACGTTGGCGGCGCCGAACCAGAGGCGGAGGCCCTGCTGGATCATGAGGCTCACGCCCCAGGTCAGCAGCAACGTCTCGAGCGGCCGGCCGTAGAGGAACCGGATCACCCCCCGCTCCAGCAGGAAGCCCGCGGATGCCGACACGAGGAACGAGAACGGCAGCGCGACCAGGAAGTAGTAGTCGAAGCTCCCCGGGAAGTACGTCGCGAACCAGCCCTGCATCAGGAAGGTCGCGTACGCGCCGAGGGCCATCAGCTCGCCGTGGGCCATGTTGATCACGCCCATCAGACCGAAGACGATGGCGAGCCCCAGGGCCATCAGCAGCAGGATCGAAGAGAGCGACAGGCCCTGGAACGCGATCTCGATCGCCTGGGTGAAGAGCCCCCATCGCTCGATCCGTTTCACCGCGACCTGGGCCGCGGCGGCCAGCGCGGGCGGAGCCTGCGGGTCCCCCGCGATCTGGTAGAGCGGCTCCATCGCGTTGGCGCTGCGCAGACGCCCGAGCGTTTCGGCCGCGATCACCCGCTCGGCGGGGTCCCCGACGCGGAGGCGGATCAAGGCCACGCCCTCCTCGAGGGCGAAGCGCACCCAGCGGTCGGTCTCCTTCGGCAGGGCGTCCTGGAGCAGCTTCAGGGTCGCGGCGTCGCCGGTGTAGGCCATCTTGGTGGCGGCGGCGCGGCGCGCGGCCGGATCCTGATTGACGAGGTCGGTCTGGCCCGAGAACGCGTCGATCAGCGGCCGGATGGCGATGCGCAGGCTCCGCCCGCTGGAGACTTCCTCGAGCGTGGACAGGTCGACCAGCAGCGGTTTGCCGTCGGGTCCGGCGATCGGCTCACGCCCGTACGGGGTGAAGAGGGGGACGAGGGTCTTGTCCCCCTCGCTGACCTTGTCGCCGACGATCACGGTGTCCTTCTTGCCTCCCGGGAGGGAGCGCACGTAGACGCTGCCCTCGCGCAGCGCCTCGAGCAGGGGCAGGATCTTTCGATCGCCGGTCTTGCCCAGCGCGACCGCGGCGCCTTCCTGCACCGCCGAGTCCGCGGAGGCCACGTCCGCGATGTGCTTGGCGATGGCCTCGGGGGAAGCCCCCGCGCTCTGCGCCACTGCCGGGGCGGCGAGCCCCGGCAGCAGCGCGAGCGCGAGGAGGAGCGATCTCCACACGAGCGTGCTTACGCCTTCTTCTGGTACGTACCCTGATGCTTGATCCAGTCACAGCCCTTGTCGGGGCTCGTGTACTGGCTCCACGGGTCGGCCTTCACCAGGCCCTTGGAGCGGGAGAC
>Ga0134127_10004422_pt1 | contig 10130 bp, 9 predicted proteins | sample KB31753_FD_96459 | JGI IMG/M metagenome (GOLD analysis project Ga0134127, IMG submission 96459) | Terrestrial soil microbial communities with excess Nitrogen fertilizer from Kellogg Biological Station, Michigan, USA - KB3-175-3 | ecosystem: Environmental > Terrestrial > Soil > Unclassified ...
CCGGAATCGCCCGGTCGAGACGGCCCTGGATCACGGAGAAGATGCCGACACCGAAGAGCGCCTGCAGGCGGCTGGGCGCATGATTGCCCGCCGTCGCGATCTCCACCGCCTCCTCGCCGAGCGCGATCGCCTCGTCGAAGTCGCCCAGCTCGGCGAGTGACCACGCGAGCCAGGAGCGCGCCCACACCGACGAGAACGCGATCATGCCGAAGCTCTCGCGGGCCAGATCGCCGTCCAGGGAGGCGACCACTTGCCGAAGGAGCTCGACGGCGCGCGCGTAGTTGCCGAGGGCATGATTGGCCTGCGCCAGGCGGCAGATCGACACGACGCGCATGCCGAAGTTCGCGAACGAGGTCGAAACGGTCAGATCGCGCTCCGCCGCCCTGAGCGCGCGCTCGTGCTCGCCCATCCACCAGAGCTGCCCGGGGCTCTCCGGGCCCTTGCCCATCACATCGTCGATCTGCTCGGGCGAGACCACCTCGCCGAGGTCGCGCAGGTAGACGATCGCCTTGCTCCAGAGCTCGCCGCGGAAGGCGTGATGCAGGAGCCGGTCGCGATGCTCGACCAGCGCGTTCGGATAGAGGCCCTCGATCGCGTCGACCACCTGCCCGTGCAGCGCGCGCTGCCGCTCGTGCAGGAGGCTCGCGTAGGCCACCTCATGCGTCAGCGCGTGCTTGAAGGTGAACTCGACCTCGGGAAACAGCCGCGCCTCGTAGATGAACTCCGCCGACTGCAGGTGCGCGAGGCCGCGCGTCAGGTCGTCCTCGGCGAGCCCGGCGATCGCCCGAAGCTGGGGCAGCGGCACGTTCTGACCGACGACCGACGCCGACTGGAGCAGGCTCTTCTCCTCGGGCGGGAGACGATCGATGCGCGCGGCGAGGATCGCCTGCACCGTGTCGGGCAGCTGGACGACCCGGGCGGCCTTCACCAGGCGATAGGCGCCGCGCTCGCCGGCGAGCACACCCGTTTCCACCAGGGCGCGCATGCTCTCCTCGAGGAAGAAGGGATTGCCCTGCGCCCGCGCGATCAGGAGCGATCGGAGCGGCGCCAGCTCTGGATCGCCCCCCAGGAGCACCTCGACGAGCGCGTCGGCCGACGCGGGCGCCAGCGGATCGAGCCGGACCTGGCCGTAGTAGGTCTTGCCACCCCAACCGTGGCGGTGCTCGGGCCGATAGTTCACCAGGAGCAGGACGCGATACGACGGCAGGCTCTCGACGAGGCTCTCGAGAAACATCTGCGTGTCGGCATCGATCCACTGGAGGTCCTCGACGACGAGCATCAGCGGCTGGGTCTGGCTCTCCCGGAGCAGCACACGCCTCACCGCGTCGAGAACGCGGTGTCGCTGCTGCTCGGCGCCGAGGCTCGACCACGCGGCGTCGTCCACCGGCAGACCGAGCAGCGCCTGCAGCGGCGACAGCGCGGGGCGCAGCGCTTCGTCGAGCGTCAGGAGCTTCCCGGTCAGGCGCTCCCGGACGCGGCGCGCGTCGTCCCGGTCCTCGACGCCGAAGTAGGTCCGGAGCAGCTCGACCACCGGCCTGAGCGACGCCGTCTTGCCGTAGGACACGGCGCTCGACTCGAGAACGAGCCAGTCCTCGGTCCGATGCGAGTGGACGAGCTCGAGCACCAGGCGCGACTTGCCGACACCGGGCTCCCCGACGACGGCGACGACCTGTCCGCGACCCGCGCGAGCGCGCTCGAGCGCCCGCCGCAGCTGATCCATTTCCGCCTCACGACCGATGAAGCGCGTGAGCCCTCGGGCCGCCGACACTTGCAGCCGCGTCCGCAGCGGCGCCGCGGCGAGCAGCTCGAACACCTCCACCGGATCGGCGAGACCGCGCACCGGCACGGGCCCGAGCGATCGCACGCGCACGTAGCCCTCGGCGAGCCGCAAGGTCGGCGGCGTCAGGAGGCTCGAGCCCGGCTTCGCCATCTGCTCCATGCGGGCGGCGAGGTGCGTCGTCTGGCCGACCGCGGTGTAGTCCATGTGCAGATCGCTGCCGATCGAGCGGACCACCACGTCGCCCGAGTTGAGACCGATCCGGATCTGCACGGGCACGCCGTGCGAGCGCTGGATCTGGTCGGCGTACCGGGCGACGCGCTCCTGCATGCGCAGGGCCGCGTAGCAGGCGCGCACGGCGTGGTCCTCGTGAGCGAGCGGCGCGCCGAAGAGGGCCATGATCCCGTCGCCCATGACCTGATTGACGGTGCCCTCGTAGTGGTGAACGGCCTCCATCATGTGCTCGAGGACCGGGTCGAGGAGCCGTCGCGCCTCCTCGGGATCGCGGTCGGCCAGGAGCTCCATCGAGCCCTTGAGGTCGGCCAGCAGTACGGTGACGTGCTTGCGCTCGCCCTCGAGCGCCTCGCGGGAGGTGAGGATTCGCGCCGCGAGGTGCCGGGGGGTGTAGGTCTGCGGGGCGCGAAGGGTGGCGGTCGCCGGCATCAGCGAAGCGCCGCAGGCGCTGCAGAACCTGCTTCCGGGGGCGTTACCGTGACCGCACGACGGGCAGGGCGCTTCGAGCGAGGCTCCGCAGCTGTTACAGAACCGGGAGGCGGACGGGTTCGCGTGTCCGCACTGCGGGCACGCCAGGCTACGATCCTTCCTTCACTTCGATGATCTCGTCCGCCAGCATGCCGTGGGCCTCGCGATGGACGGCGGCCGCCGCTTCCTTGCTGGGGGCCTCCACCAGGCAGAACACCTTGCCGGTCCCCTCGTCGTACCAGTAGCGAAGGTAATGAACGCCATACTTGTGCTGGACCTCGAGGTCTTTCTGGTGCGCGTGACCGAGCGCCTCGGCCTTCAGTCCGTCGATCTTGTGGTGGACATCGAGATAAAGCGGCATTTACGCCCCCTTGACCGCGAGTCGTGCTGGAAGTGTAGGCAATGCGTCCGGGAGGGTCAAGCGATCGGCGCCACCGTGCCGTAGACAAAGTGCCGCCCGCTGGCGCGAATCCACCCTGCCCAGCCCAGCGTCCGCAGCCGGCGCTCCAGCGACGTCGGCTCGTAGTACACCTTCACGATGTCGAACTCGCGTCCGTCGTTCAGACGCCGGCGCGCGACGCCCGAATCGTCGGGGGGCGCCTGATCGCGCGCCGTCGCGCCCTGCTCGGCGAGGCTGTCCACGAAGAACACCCGGCCGCCGGGACGGAGCGCGCGGCGCACGAGCGCCCAGAACGCCCCGAACCGCGACGGCGGCACGTGCGACATCCAGAACGCGAACAGCACGAAGTCGAACGGGCGCGCGGGACGCCAGGCGAAGATGTCGGCGACGACGTAGTCGACTCGGTCCGAACCCAGGCGCTCTCGGTTGAGGGCGATGACCTCCGGCGAGCCGTCGACCGCGGTGACGCGGTCGGCGAGCGAAACCAGATGGCGCGTCCAGAGCCCCGTTCCACAGGCGAGCTCGAGCGCCTCGCCCCGAGGACCGGCCTCGCGCAGCGCGGCCTCGACGGTCGCGACCTCGGCGAACCATTCGGCGCGGTGCGCGGGCCCCCGGTCGTAGCGGCCGGTGCGCAGGAACCACTCGTCGTACTCGCCGGCGCGCGCCCGGTAGTAGGTCAGCTGCTCGTCGAGGAGCTTTTTCTCGTCCATGGCGGGCGCTCAGTCGCAGTACAGCTCGACCGTGTAGCCGTTCGGGTCCTCGATGTAGATGGCGCTACCGTGGCGGCGGCCGTGGACCCGGACGCCCGCCTGCTTCACGCGCGCGCAGACCTTCTTCCACTCGGCGCGCGAGAAGCGCAAGCCGAAGTGGTCGAAGCCGCCGGCGGACGGGTCGAACCGCCCGCGGGTCTCGACGAAGTTCAGGAGATCGTGGCCGCCGGGCGTCTCGAGGAAGATCATGCCCTCATGGGGAAACGCGCGCGCGAGGCCGAGCACGTCGACGTAGAAGCGCTCGGTGCGCTCGAGATCGCGCGTCTTGAGGGCCAGGTGGCGCAGACCGCGGTCCATGCTTGCCCTAGCCGCCCGCGCCGAAGCCCTTGAACGTGAACTTCTGCGCGCGCTTGCCCTGGCCCACTTCCGTCGTGTAGAGGTTGCCCTTCGAGTCGACCGCGAGGTTGTGGATCGCGCGGAACTCGCCGGGTGCGCGCCCGCTCTGCCCGAGCTTGCCGACGACCTGGCCGTCGTGGCGCGTGAGCGTCCACACATGGTCGTTCTCGCCGTCGGCGTCGTACAGCCAGGCCTGGGGCGTGTCGTGCGAGAGGTCGACGTCCCAGGCCGAGCCGCCGCCGCGCGTCGCGGCCGCGACGACGAGCTCCTTCACGAAGGTCCCCTCCTTCTTGAAGACCTGGATCCGATTGTTCGTCCGGTCGCATACGTAGAGCAGGCCGTCCTTCGCGAGCCGGACGCAGTGCACAGGGTTGTCGAACGGCTTCACGCCGGGCTCTCCCGGCGGACGGCCGTTCGCACCCCAGTGACGCTTGTAGGCCCCGGTCTGCGCGTCGAACACGATCACGCGATGGTTCTTGTAGCCGTCGGCGACGAACACCTCGTTCGTGGCCGGGTCCACGCTCACGTTCGCCGGGCTCCCGAGATGCGCGGTGTCGCCGTCGCCCCCGGTCACCCCGGCCTTGCCGATCTGCAGCAGGAACTTTCCGGCCGCGGTGAATTTCAAGATCTGGTGATCCTTCTGACCGCTGCCGGCGATCCACACAAAGTCCTGGTGGTCAACGAACATGCCGTGCTCGGTCAGGGGCCAGTCGTAGCCGGCCCCGGGTCCGCCCCATGATCGCAGCAGGTTGCCGTCGGCGTCGAACACGAGCACCGGCGGCGCCGGAGTGCCCGCGGTGATCGTGCGCGGGCGCTGGATGACCCACACGTGATCGTGGCGGTCCACGGCCACGCCGCCGGCCTGCCCCATGACCCAGCCGTGCGGCAAGGGCTTCGGCCACTGCGGAGCGACCTGGAACCGAGGCGCGTCGGCCGGTCGCTGCGCCGTCACGGTCCGGGTGTGCACGACGCCGAGCCCTCCGAGCAGCGCGAGGACGACGGCCACCGCGCCGATTCCCCTGCGACGCCGGCTCACGCGCTCGCCTCCGCGAGACCGAAGACCTTGGCGATCAGCTCGTAGGACCGGCGCCGCGCCTTCGGATCGTAGGCGATCGAGACGATGACGAGCTCGTCCGCTTCGTAGTCCGCGGCGAGCGCTTCGAGCCGCTCGCGCACCTGCTCGGGCGTGCCGGCGACCGTGCGCCCCTGCGCGTGGCGCAGGATGGCGAGCTCGCGCTCCGTGTAGGGGTACGCTTCAGCCTCTTCGATCGAGGGATAGCGCCCCACCCGGCCGGTATAGAGGCGCACGATGAAGAGCTCGCGGCTCTTCGCCAGACGCCGCGCCTCGGCCTCGGTGTCGGCGCAGACCACGAACACCGCCGCGCTCGAGCGCGGCGCGTCGAGCCACGCCGACGGCCGGAACGCCCGGCGATAGGCGCGGGTCACCTCGGCGCCGGCCTCCTGGTTGATGAAGTGCGCGAACGAGAAGCCGGTGCCGAGGTGCGCGGCGAGCGCCGCGCTCTGATCGCTCGAGCCGAGGAGCCAGACTTCCGGCGCCGTCGGCCCGGTCGGCATCGCCAGCACGTGCGCGTAGGGATGGCCCGGGGGCAAAGCACCGTGCAGATAGCCCACGACATCGGCGACCTGCTGGGGGAAAAATTCCGGGCTTCCGTCCTCGCGAAGAGCACGCGCGGTCAGCTGGTCGCTTCCCGGCGCGCGGCCGATCCCGAGATCGACGCGGCCGGGGAAGAGCGCCTCGAGCACGCGGAAGCTCTCGGCCACCTTGAGCGGGCTGTAGTGCTGGAGCATGACGCCGCCCGAGCCCACCCGGATTCGTGAGGTGCGGGCGGCCACCTGCCCGATCAGGACCTCCGGGCTCGAGCCCGCCAGCCCCGGCGTCGCGTGGTGCTCGGCGAGCCAGTAGCGGTAGTACCCGAGGCGATCGCAGATCTCGGCGAGCTCGAGCGTCTCGTGGATCGCATCGGCCGGGCCGCCGCCGCGCACCGGCGACTGATCGAGTACACCAAGCCGGAGCATCTAGTTGATCCGCTTCTCCCGGCCTTTCCACTCCTTGTCGCGCAGGACGAACTTCTGAACCTTCCCGGTGGACGTCTTCGGCAGATCGCCGAACTCCACGGCCGCGGGACACTTGAAGTGGGCGATGTGCTGGCGGCAGAACTCGATGATCTCCGGCGCGGTCGCGGTGCGGCCGGGCTTGAGCGTGACGAACGCCTTGGGCCGCTCGCCCCATTTCTCGTCCGGCACCGCGACCACGGCGCACTCGAGCACGGCCGGATGCCGGGCCACCGCCTGCTCGACCTCGATCGTCGAGATGTTCTCGCCGCCGGAGATGATGATGTCCTTCTTCCGGTCGCGGAGCTCCACGTAGCCGTCGGGGTGCCACACCGCGATGTCGCCCGAGTGGAACCAGCCGCCGCGGAACGCCTCGGCCGTCGCGTCGCGCTGCTGGAAGTAGCCCATGGCGGCGTTGTTGCCGCGCATGATGACCTCGCCCAGCGTCTCGGCGTCGCGCGGCACGTCGTTCATCTCGGTGTCGACCACGCGTACGAGGTCGAACAGCGCGTAGCCCTGCCCCTGGCGCGCGGCCAGCCGCGACTGCTCGTCGAGCGGCAGCGCGTTCCACTCCTCGTGCCACGCGCACACCGTGTGCGGGCCGTACGTCTCGGTGAGCCCGTAGACGTGCACGGGCCGGAAGCCGAGCTCCTTCAGGCGGCCCAGGAGCGTCGGCGAGGGCGGCGCACCGGCGACACACACGGTGACCGGGCGCTCGAGCTTGTGCGCTTTCGGATCGTTCACGACGCCGATGTGAACGGTGGGGGCGCCGTTGTAGTGGGTGACGCCCTCGGTGTCGATCAGCTCCCACACGCGTCCGGGCTCGACGCGGCGCAGGCAGATGTGGGTGCCCCCGACCGCCGTCACGCCCCACGTGAAGCACCAGCCGTTGCAGTGGAACATCGGCAGGGTCCAGAGGTAGCGGGCGTCGAAGCTCATCTGCGACTCGATCAGCTCGCCGAGCGCGTTGACCCAGGCGCCGCGGTGCGAGTACATGACGCCCTTGGGCCGGCCCGTGGTGCCCGAGGTGTAGTTGATGGCGAGCATCTCCTCCTCGTCCTCGAGCCAGCTCTCGACCGGCTCCGGCGAGCCGCCGGCGAGGAAATCCTCGTACGGATCGCCCGGCTTGCCGGTGTCGTCGACGCGCACGACGCGCATCTGCCCGAGATCGAGCGGCTTCACGAGCGGCTCGAGCTCGGCGTCGACGAAGAGAAAGCGAGCGCCCGAATGGCCGAGGATGTAGCCGATCTCGTCGGAGTTGAGCCGCGTGTTGATAGCGACGAGGACGCCGCCCGCGGCCGGCACGCCGTAGTGCGCCTCGAGCATCGCCGGAATATTCGGGCAGAGGAACGCGACCCGGTCGTGCTTGGCGAGACCGGCCCGGCGCAGCGCGGAGGCCAGGCGATTCACCCGCGTCTCGAATTCGCGGTACGTGTACCGGCGCGCACCGTGGACGACGGCGACCTTGTCGGGGAACACATAGGCACTACGGGTGAGAAAGCTCACCGGCGAGAGCTCGGTGCGATAAACCTGGCGAAACTCGCTCATAACGCCCCTCCGAACGGGATGGCGCAAGTGTACCCCAGGACTCCCCGGGGTCGTGCCGTGCCTCCCGGACGGACGGTGGGGCGCTACGCTCCGGCGGTCGCGACCCTCACAATGTAGTCGACGAAGCGCGGGAACGGGTCGAACCCGAGCACCGCCGGCGCGTCGGCGACGAAGTTGGACGTGGCGTTGACGTCGTAGAAGTAGACGCGGCCGTCTGCGCGCCCCACGAGGTACTCGATTCCTCCGACGTCGATCGACGCCGCGCGCGCGAGGGCCCGGGCCTGATCGACGACCGCCTCCGGCGCGTCGTAACGGGTCACGCTGAGGCCGGGCTTCGCGTCGACCGGGCAGGCGCCGAGGTCGGCGCCCGGAGCGGCCGCGGGAACCTGGCAGATGTCGGCCGGGCAGAGGTTGAAATTGGACTCCGGGCGGACGATCCGGATCGCGTAGAGATAGCGATCGTCGAGCACCTCGACGCGCACGATCGCGCCGCCCTCGGAGTCGACGAACTCCTGGACGAGCACGGTGCCGTCAGGGCCGAAGTCGAGCGCCGCCGCCCGGGCCTCGAGATCGGCGCGCGAATCGAACCGCTCGATGAGCGCGCCCGAGCCGCCGATGTTCGGCTTGACCAGGAGCGGAAAGCGCAGCTCGCCGCTCGCCTTGAGTACCTGATCGCGATGATTCACGACGACGGTCCTCGGATAATTCACGCCCAGGCGCTCGAAGAGCCCGATCTGCAGCGCCTTGGACTTCTCGAACCGGTACGCGTGGACGGGATTGATCACGGGAATGCCGAGGGCCTCCCAGTGCGCCAGGAGCGCCTCGGCGTAGAACAGGACGCCGCCGTGACCGCGCCGGTGCGAGGAGGGGCTCGTGCGATTGACGATGACGGAGTACCGCGCGACCCGGTCGCGCGGGTCGAAGGCGTGGTTCGAGTGATCGATCTTCTCGAACGGAAGCCGGCGATGCTCGAGCTCGGCGATGAGCCGGGCCGACCACTCCGGATGCTCGTCGAGGATGCCGATGGGAGCGGAGAGGCGAACACTCATTGAGCGATCTCCATGAGCACGTGATTGTCGGCGAACCACTGCAGGCGCTCGCGCAGCGCGACGACGTCGCCGACGACGGCCACGACGGGCGGCTCGAGCCGCGCGCGCGCCGCCCGGGCGGCAATGTCGGCGAGCGTGCCGACGACGGTTTCCTGGACCTCGGTGGTGCCCCAGCGCACGAGCGCCGCGGGCGTGGTGGCCGGGCGCCCGTGGGCGATGAGCTCGCGGGCGATGCGGGGCAGGCTCTTGAGGCCCATCAGGATCACGAGCGTGTCGACGGACCGCGCCAGGCGCGCCCAGTCGACACTCGACTCGCGCTTGCCCGCCTCTTCGTGGCCGGTCACCACCGCGAACGACGAGGCGACGCCGCGATGCGTGAGCGGGATGCCCGCGTAGGCCGGGACGGCGACGGCGGAGCTGACGCCGGGAACCACCTCGAACGGAATTCCCGCCCGGCTCAGCGCGTCGGCCTCTTCCCCGCCCCGTCCAAAGACGAACGGATCGCCGCCCTTGAGCCGCACGACGCGGCGCCCGCGCTTGGCGTGCATGATCAGGAGCGTGTTGATGCGCTCCTGCGGCAGCGGGTGGTGGCCGGATTCCTTGCCGGCGAAGATGCGGCGCGCGCGCGGCGCCTCGTCGAGGAGGCTCGGATGGACGAGCCGGTCGTAGACGACGACCTGAGCGCGACGCAGGAGCGCGAGGCCCCGCACCGTCATGAGCCCGGGGTCGCCGGGCCCGGCGCCGACCAGCGCGACCGTGCCTACGGCGCGCACGCCTCGACCCCCAGGAGCTCGAGCAGCCGGAGCTTGGCGGTGTCGCGGCCGCGCTCCACGATGAGCCGGCGCACCTCCGGGCCGAGCGCGCGCCGCCACGCCTCGGCCGTCACCGCCCGCCCGGACGCGCGCAGCTCACGCCGCGCCTCGGCCGCCAGCGCGGCCAGCGTCGCGTAGTCCGCGGTCAGGTACGTCTCGAGCTCCTCGCGGATGGCGCGGGAGAGGGCGGGGCTGGTGCCGCCCGTCGCGACCGAGACGGTGAGATCCCCTCGCCGCACGATCGCCGGAAGGATGAACGTGCAGTGGGCCGGATCGTCGGCGGCGTTGATCCAGACCCCGCGCGCCCGCGCCTCGCGCGCCACCGCCAGATTCACCTCGCGCGCGGCGGTGGCCACGAACGCGAGCTGGGCCCCCGCCAGATCGCCCTCCTCGTAGGTCCGCGACTCCAGTGCGATCCGCCCCTCGAGCGCCAGCGCCTCGAGCGCCGGCGTCGCGCGCGGGCTGATCACCGTCACCTGCGCGCCCGCCTCCAGGAGCGAAAGGACCCGCCGCTCGGCGATCGGCCCGCCGCCCACCATCACGCAGTGACGCTGCGTCAGGTCGAGGAGGACGGAGAAGTAGCCCATCTCAGCCGTCGACACCCTGCGGCGGCCGCTCGGCGGCCACGTCACGCGTCACCGCTACGACCAGCTCGCCGGCGAG
>Ga0134127_10004424_pt1 | contig 10127 bp, 16 predicted proteins | sample KB31753_FD_96459 | JGI IMG/M metagenome (GOLD analysis project Ga0134127, IMG submission 96459) | Terrestrial soil microbial communities with excess Nitrogen fertilizer from Kellogg Biological Station, Michigan, USA - KB3-175-3 | ecosystem: Environmental > Terrestrial > Soil > Unclassified ...
ACGCTCAACCAACTGCAAGCGAATGCCCTCGTCTCCCAAGCCTGGACCGACTGGGTCTATGTGACCCCGATCATCTACCCCTATCCCTGGATCGGCGTGCAGCAGGTCCATGGACTGTTACTCCAAGCACGACAACTCAATCCGGGAAATCGTCATCTTCAGATCGTGCAACAGGCCGTGACCGCTCAGACCGGCGCCCTACCGCCGCCGTCCGGATCCTCATCGCCGGTACTGCCGCATGCCTCCTTGCTGGTTTCTCCGCCCGCCTCGCAGCAGTTTGTTCCTTCGCCGTTTCAGCGTCACCAGCCGGGATCTGGTTCTCCTGCTCCTTTTATGCGTGATGCGAATCCTTCGGCATCAATGCCTCCCCAACATTTCTCAAATCCTCTGCCCCCGACATTGCAGCAAGTCCATCCTCCCAACTTTTCACAACCGAACCCTCCTGTGCTTCGCGCACCGTTTTATGCGCCTCACTCTGGCTCACAGATGGGTCCGCAGCACTTTGGCGGATCGGGAGGGCATAGTGGTGGGGGCGGAGGCCGCTTCGGTGGGGGCGGAGGACATCGCGGTCGTTAGTCATTCACGGTAAAAACAGGATGTTCGAGAGCCGGTGACTCTGTGACTTAGGATACCGGCAACGATTGCTACTCCCCGCCTCACAGAACGGTCAGGATCTGGAATTACATCTCACCGCCCTGGACCTTGACACCTCGCAACGGACAGCCTAGCCTTGGCCCCCTATCGAAGACCAAGAGATTGGTACTTTTAACTTTGTGCCCTCGAAGGTCTTCATGATTTCTCACGGGCAACGAGGTACTATGCGATCGTGATGTTTTTGCCGGTTGCTAAGTCTATGCCCTGAACGCAGGCCGCGATTGACGAACCTGGCCGATCAATACCGACATCCGCGCAAGTTCTGCTCAAGAACGGGGTGCACGAACAGAGACACTCCGCTATGCAACGGCTATGGTCCAACGAATACACATTCACTCACCGGCGCGCGCTCTCTCTCACCTGGGAGTGATGACGCCGTACTATGAAGGGAGTCGTCATGCAGTTCAGACAATTGATCACACCAGCAGTCATCCTATTCATCATGAGCCTCGGTTTCTTCAGCGCAGCCGAGGCAACAACCATCGAAGCGGGCCATGCGACCGTGAGCTGGAAGGGAAAAGGCGTGATCGATGATCTGGGAGATGGGGACCGAGTCTTTAGCGGTACTCTTACCGGGTTTATCCTCGTGAAGCATCTTCCCGAAGGCTCGGAGCCGGCGCAGATCCATAAAACAAAAATGGATTGTCAGGCGATCCTCTATATTAATAAGACTGTAGAGGAACGAAAGACAATCCTCTGCATGTTGAGAGCCCATGAAGGCAAGGATCTCGCGTACGTCGAGATCCGATGTGCTGGCAAGACTGGCGAATGCAAAGGCGACATGACCTGGGTCTGGGGAAAAGGAGGATTCAAGGGTATCTCGGGGACGACACCATTCGTCGCTGGTATCTATATTCAAGAAGAGAAAGAGGGAGAGATTTACGGAAGTGCACATTGGCCAAACTTGACCTATACACTACCGTAGAGGCTCAAGCCTTCGCCAACAGTGAGAACGCCATAACATCACTTCGATTGTCCGTGGTTGTTTGTGAAACTAGATGCTGTGAGGTGGCTCCACGAAGACCGATGGTGTGGGGCGGCGAGCCCATCTGTTCATGCCCCTCCCAAGCTCGCTCGTTATTTCTTCAAGGATGGGGGCTGATTGATCTTCTACTGCGCGCGTCCAACGAGGCCCTTCTCAGGGCGCGCGTTGCGCGAGCACAGAAGATCATCAGGCTCTATCCTCTCCTCGTGCGCGTTCCGCGAGCAGGAGGACGACCAGGCTACCCTTCCCATCCTTCGGAGGCCGCGCGTTGAGCGAGCAAGAGATCATCAGGCTCCATCCCGTCACCACTCCGCCCCCAGGCGATCGATGACGATCTGATGCACCACGGAATACTTGCCCAGTGCGGCCAGATAGATTGCCGTTTCAGCCACGTCGAAGGGGTCGATCTTCTCGCTCCGGCGAATCTCCTCCGGCGATGCATCGACGAGTTCGTCGGCGACGCCGCCGGGACAGATGGCGCTCACTTTAATGTGATGCGCACGGCCTTCATCGGCTAGCGATTTCGTGAGCGCCATGATCCCATGCTTTGACGCGCTGTAGGTTCCGGTTCCTGCCCAGGCCTGCACGCCGGCAACGCTCGACATGTTGATGATGGTCCCGCCACCCTGTTCTTTCATCTGTCTGAAACCGGCCCGGCAACAAAAAAAGGTGCCGCGCAAATTCACGTTCATCACCTCGTCGAAGGACTTTGTGGTCGTCTCTGCCAGACGCCCACCCGCAGCGACTCCCGCGTTGTTCACGAGAATGTCCAGGCGTCCATACCGCTTCACCGTCTCCTCGATCAGCCGCTCCACCTGGCGCTCATCGGCCACGTCGGTGTGAATCGCCCAGGCCTCCCCGCCTTTCTTCTTGATCTGCGCGGCGGTCTCCTCACACAGCGCCATCCGCCTGGCTGTGACGACGACCCTTGCCCCTTCGGCTCCGAACCGCAGCGCAATGGCCTTACCTATGCCGCTGCTGCTCCCCGTCACAATCGCAACTTTATCTTTGAGCCGGTTCATATGTTCACCTCATAAATGGAACAAACGCTCCTTCCAAGCTCGCTTGTTCCTTGTCTTAGCGGGTGCCCATTGGTCTCAAAGGGGAACAGCCAGACTATCCTTGACTGCGCGCATCGAGCAGCTGTGACATTCTGAATGATCCTTCCAAGCTTGCTCGTTTCCTCTCAAGGATGGGGGCTGATTGATCTTCTACTGCGCGCGTCCAACGAGGCCCTTCTCAGGGCGCGCGTTGCGCGAGCACAGAAGATCATCAGGCTCCATCCTCTCCTCGTGCGCGTTCCGCGAGCAATAAGGGCACCTAGTCACTCCCTCCCCTACCCCTAATCATCCGGGGAGCCTGTGTCGTCGTAGTATTTTTCGCGATAGATGGGACAGAGGCCTTTCTTCTGGAGTAAGGCCGTGGCGTCGGCGATCATGGCGCTATTTCCGCAGAGATAGACGGAGAGATTTTTGACCGAGGCGATCCGGTCTTCGATCAGCCGCAGCACACGTCCGGATTCGCCTGACCAGCCTGGCTCTGGGCGGGAGAGTGTGGTGATGGCCGTGAGGGTCGGAGTCCGCCCGATCAAATCGGCCATCTCCTCCTGATAATACAAATCCCGCTGGCTACGCAGCCCCCAGAACAAGGTTGCCGGTCTCGGATCGGGACGTTCCGCGTTCGCCCGCAACATGGACCGGATCGGCGCGATGCCGGTGCCGCTGGCGATGAACAGCAATTCGCGTCCTAGATCCTCTCGTAGATAAAAATTTCCAGCCGGCCCTTTGAAGTGTGTCTTCTCCCCTGCATTGAGATGGAACAGTAACCCGGAGCCAGGTCCGCCCGGCACCAGGTTGAAGAGCAGGGTAATCACGTCCGAGCGGCTGGGTTGTGAGGCAATGGAATAGGCCCGGGTCACGAGGTGGCCGGTCCGTCGGTGCGGCATCTCGAACGAAATGAACTGGCCTGGCTTGAAAACAATGGTCTTCGGTTCGATCAGCCGAAGATCGAGCTGACGCACGTCATGCGTCAGATCTTTGATCATTTCAACCTGTGCGGTAAATCTCTCGATCGGCATGGCGGAAGATTCTAGCAGGATGCTTAAAAGATCTGCCAGCCTGGCTGGACGCTATTGGCCAAATGCTCTTTACTTGAACCCCACCACCATACCGTCCGGTCCGGCCAGTCGCTCGACGCGCGTGCGCGTGAACCCGACATCTTTCATCCACTTCCGGCAGTCCGCGCCGGTGAAGTCGAATCCGCCATGGGTTTCGATGAGCATATTGAGGCTCATGAGTAACCCAAATGCATTATGCTTGCGTGCGTCGTCGATAAGGGCCTCGTGGACAATGACCGCTCCGCCAGGGGGCAAGGCGTCGTAGGCCTTGCGAAGGAGTATCATCTTTTCGTCCAGATTCCAGTCGTGGAGAATATGGCCCATGATAATCACGTCGGACTTCGGCAGCGGGTCTTTGAAGAAATCTCCCCTGTGAAAGTTCAGCCGCTTCGCAATACCTCGAGTCTTCGCGTAGGCCTCAAAGATCGGTTGGACCATAGGCAGATCCATACCGCCTCCGGTCAGATGCGTATGCGCAAGGGCGATTTCGACCGCCACCCCGCCTTGCGCGCAGCCCACGTCCGTAAACGTATGGTACTTCTTCCAAGGAAACTTCTTGGCAATGAGCTGCGCGGAGCCGATACTCAGGCCGGTCATGGCTTTCAGAAAGTGTTCCAACCGTTGTGGATCGGCATACAACGTGCCGAAAAAGTCCTCACCGGTCTTGGCTTCATTCTGCGATTGGCCTGTGCGCAACGCTTCGGTCAGCGAGCCCCAGAATCGATAGAGCCGCGCATTCAACATTTCAAAAATGCCGCCGACATACGAAGGCTTGGCCCGATCGAGAAACCGTCCCGTCTCCATGGTATTGGAATAGCGCATCCCGTTGCGTTTCAACATGCCCAGCGCGACCAACGCGTCGAAAAAATCCCGCGCGCTACGAGGGTGGAGGGCAAGCCGTTCGCCAAGCGTCTTGCCATCGAGCGGACCTTTGGCGAGCTCAGTAAAGAGTCCGAGCTCGATGGCGCTGAGGAGCGTCTTCGACCCCCAGAACCCCGTACCGAGTTGCATGATCTTCGCCGAAGTCACTCGACCGTTGCGCATTGAATCACTCCTTGCCTAGTCACTCACTCCACACCCGATGATTTTCAGATATTCGGCCTCTGCTCGTGCATCGCAGAAGCCATAGGTGAGCTAAAACACGTTGAGGAATGTTTGGGACTGAAAACGACACAGATACCTGTGGATCGTATGCCGCAATAGAATGGCATGACTCGCACAGACTCCTAAGGCCGCCAGAAGGCCTCCCAATCCTCCTGCCGGATTTGCATGGCTCGCAGCACATCGACAGGCAGACCTATGTTCAGCTGAGTTTGGGTTTCATAGGCCACGATCTGTTTGTGAAATATAAAAGACATCGCTTTGAGATGCTGAAGGCTCAACCGAATCGTGGCCACACGTTCAATCGGCGGCATCGTCCCAGGAGCCACCGGATTTGCTCCGGAGACTTGAAAATTCAGCGTGCATCCGAGCGGGCCAAGATTGAGTTGAAATTGGTCGGCATAGACATCAGTGGCTTCGGCCATACTTCCCCCTATGAGTGTGGTTAATGACGCCGGGGAATATTATCCCCCATTGTACATTTGGTCAATTGACTGAACGCTTACCAGTGGTCAAACGGCTGGGCGGACACAGGCTTCCTCATGGGCGGGTCGGAAAGAAATCTGATCACAGGTGGGTCCTACGCAGAATGCCGGTCACGCTTAGATAGCCTCATCGTGCGTGCTGCCTGAGCTTTGGCGACAGCCTACGAGGTACAATGCCTCTTGCGCATCTTCCTGCGTTTGCTCTTGCGGATTTTCTCGCAGAGGTTTCGTCCAACAGACTTCTACGAGACAGACCGGATGGTCGAGCGTCCGATCGCCGGTTTGAATTTCCAAAAATTGACCTTTGGTCGGCGCGACGCCGAGCAGGAGCCGCATTCCGGTTGGACTATCATTCACTGCCGTACCATACCCCTCTTCGCGAATCGCGCCATTGTGATCGGTCGAGCGCATCAAGCCATAGGTGCAGGGGCTGATCCTCGGCCTTCGTGTCTCGCGCCGACGTTCAGATTGATGATGCTTTCTGCGCTGCAGCACAATGTCATCTTGAGAGTGCTCCGCAATCTGGAGTCCCATTTTCCGCAGCAACGTTTTGATGTATGACCGTATCTCTTCCACGATCTGTTTCTTTGACTGTTCTCCGCCGTCACGCGAACCTTTGTCGTTCCCCCGACTGTTGACGCGTTATTATACAGCGTCACTCTCATGGTATAGAAGCGAGGAGCGATCTCTCGAACGATAAAAATTACGTTCGCTATTTCCCATCCATACTTATATGAGGGCGCCATCCGGCAGGAGGGATGCTGGGGCCTATTATTGATCGATCGTTCCAATATGTGCTACCTTGGTGCCCGAGTCAGGAGTACTGGAGAGCTCTCATGCCACGCCCGAAAACGTTCAATCCGGACGACGCGCTCGACAAAGCGATGCAGGTCTTCTGGCACAAGGGCTACGAAGCCACATCTATGGAAGATTTGCTGAAGGCGATGGACCTCAATCGCGGCTCCCTCTATGACACATTCGGCGATAAGCGCCAACTGTTCCTGATGGTGATGGAGCGATACTGTCGGACCTTCGTCGGGCCGAAGCTCTCGCTCCTCGACCAACCTGGCCCGGCACTCCCAACCTTGCATCGATTCATCAATAGCATGATCGAAGGTGGCCTGGCCGATCCGCAGCGCCGTGGGTGCTTTATCTCCAATACGGTGATGGAACTGTCGCCGCACGAGAAAGAAATTGCCGGTACACTCCGCCAGGCTCTCAAGATCGCGGAAGACGCATTCTTCAAAGTCCTGGTCCGTGCGAAAGAACAGGGTGAACTGAAGGACGAGAAAGATCCTCGTGCACTGGCGCGCTTTCTCACGACGATGATGCAAGGGATCGTGGTGATGATCAAAGCCGGAACGTCGTCTGAGGTGGTGACGCAGACAGCGGAGACCGGGCTCTCGATCCTGGATTGAGCCGATCTCTTTTTTTGACATATTATGGAACGATCGTTCCACATGTGAAGTGGCAGAGGCCACCCCGGGGGAAGGAGGCGCCATATGACCTGTCAACGTTGTGATGGGCTGATGGTTCGAGAACGGTATGATGATCTTGAATTGGGCTCTGCGGGGCATGAACTCCCCAGCTGGCGTTGTCTCAATTGCGGCGCGATCGTCGATCCTGTCATCCTGGCCCATCATCACACCTTCGACCAGGCAGAGCGAGATCGGTTGCCGCGACGGCGTGTGAAGAAACCTGTGATGGTTGGATAGGGGATATGTCACCATTCATCGGGTCACAGAGATATCCATCAAGACAAGCTCAACTCAATTATTTCCAAGGAGGGTGCACCATGAGACTCGAAAAGAAAGTGGCCATTGTGACGGGTGGAGGAACCGGTATTGGAGAAGCGATTGCCAAAGTCTTTGCGCGGGAAGGTGCCACGGTCGCGATCACGGGGCGCCGGAAGGAGGAATTGGAGCGGGTCGTCAAAGCCATCGAGCAGAACGGCGGCCATGCACTGGCGCTTCAGGGGAGCGTCACGAATGATTCGGACGTCCGGGAAGCGGTGGAAGCCACGGTCAGAACATGTGGCCGTCTTGACATCCTCGTGAACAATGCCGGTAACCTGTTCTATGCCGGACCACTCCACGAAACACCCGACCAGATATGGGACGAGACCTTTGATTTGTTCATGAAGGGTCCGTTCCGGTTCATTCGAGCGGCAATCCCGCATATGCTGAAACAAGGGGGAGGCTCCATCCTCAACATCTCGACGGTGGGCGCGCTCAAAGCCATCCCGAACTTTGAAGGCCATGCCTATCAGGCCTCCAAAGCGGGCCTCGTGATGTTGACGAAGACTGTGGCCATGGCCTATGCGAAACGGCACATTCGGTGCAACTGTCTGTGCCCAGCCGGAGTGATTACCCCCGGGACTGCGGACATCTTCGCAGATCCTCAGATCAGGACTTGGTTCGAAGGGCTTCATCCGATGGGCCGTTTGGGAGAGCCGGAGGAAATTGCGGAGGCTGCGGTCTATTTTGTATCCGATGAGTCGCGCTGGACAACCGGCAGCATCCTGCCCATTGACGGGGGATTGATGGCAGGATGAGTGCCCAAGAGTACTACCGGGAGGAAGTACGGCAGTCCGGCTTGTTCTCGATCGAAAGGATGTGTGCCAAACGAAGAGGAGCCGGCGGAACGGTGAGCAATATTGAACAGGCAAACCTCAACATGCCTGCATAGTATGTTGGGGTCAACCTGAACATGCGTGGGAACGCAGCCTCGCCGTCGGGGAAGGAGAGATCATGAAACAGGGAATGATCGAACTCGTGGTCTTGTCGGTGCTTGTCTTTCAAAACCCTATCTCCGGCTGGGTGGAAACAAACCAGCTCCCCGAACCTTCGCCAAGCCCCACAGACCCTCTACCCAAACCCTCCCCACCGACACCGGGACCCACTGTGCCGGGACCCCCAGCACCGAAATGACGGCATAGTTATATCACGCACGAGAAGGGGGGACTATGGCCGCGAAGACGATTCTCCTGCTTGCGATGCTACTGGGTGCTCCTTCGTTGGCGACTATCGTTGCCGCGTCACCCGAGGAGATGGAAAAGGACTCCTATGTCGTCACTGGAACACTTATAGAACTTGATTTGACTAAGGCGAGTGGAAAAATTAAGACGGATCTGGAGCAGACGGTCGCGTTTACGCTGACAAGACCGGACATGTTTAAAGAACTGTCGGTTGGTAAACGCATCGTCGTCCGACTGAATGAGAAGGGACAAGTCATCAAAGTGATGGAGATGACCATTCCGGAACTGCCAAGCATTGAGAAGTAACCCGATCAAGCAGACCTCTTGTGCCGGATGGAGCAGGCTATGATTAGAAAGCTCGCGTCGGGAAAATACCGCCTGTATTCGCGCGCACACAATCCAAAGACTGGGAAGCGCAGAAATCTAGGTACATTCGACACACTTCAGGCCGCGAAGGATCACGAGCGAGCCGTGCAGTACTTTAAGCGCCGGTAAGAGGCCCTTCGCACAAGGCTCGATTCCTTTTGGGAATGAATGTCCAACGCCCACCCCCCACTGCCGCCCTGAATGAGACTGCCGATCCCGGATGACCCAAAGCCGCCCCCGAAAGAGCCTGTCGATTTTACCGTTCCCTGACGACTATCAGATGTAATAGTCATTCCACCACCGTAGAAGGGAGGGCACCATGCCGAAGTCCGAACACACCCGTGAAGCGCCAAAACGACTGGGTTCGGCAAGCATTGTCTGGTTTGAGATACCGGCTGATAATCCTGAGCGTGCGAAGAAGTTTTACGGCTCGCTCTTCGGTTGGAAGATCGAGAAGTTTCCCGGGGTGGCAGATTACTGGCACATCGATACCGGCGGCGACGACGACACACCGGACGGTGGTTTGATGGCGCGCAAGCACCCCCAACAACCCATCACCAACTATATCAGTGTCGCCTCTGTCGCCGACGCGATGGCGAAGGTTGAGAAATTGGGAGGGACAATCTGCAAGCCCAAGACCGCGGTGCCTCAGATGGGTTACTTCGCGATATGCGAGGATACGGAAGGGAACAGTTTCGCGCTCTGGGAAGTGAACGATCGTGCACAATGAGTTTTTGAACGCGAGGCAACCGGAAGACAGGAATCAGACTCACCTTACCCTGGAGAATGCCATGAAGTATATCTGTTTGGTCTATCTCAAAGAACAAACGCTCAATGCCTTGCCGAGAAACGAGCGAATCTCTCTCTCGGACGAGTCGATGGCCTACTGTGACGAATTGCAGAAGAACCGCCAGTTTATTGCGGCTTCTCCACTTCATCCTGTGGAAACCGCCACGACTGTTCGAGTCCGCAATGGGAAGGCCTCGACTACCGACGGACCCTTTGCCGAGACGAAAGAACAACTGGGGGGATACTTTCTAATCGACGTGAGGGACCTGAACGACGCCATCCGGGTGGCCTCGAAGATTCCGGCTGCTCGACTTGGAAGTATCGAAGTGCGGCCGGTGAAGGAAGGCGGCTGTGCGGACTAACATTCCTGGAGGAAATCCACGGGCCTCGACCCGATCACCCATACAGCGAAGGAGGGCGCAACATGGCTCAGTACATCGACGGATTTGTGTTGCCGGTCCCGAAGAAAAAGCTCCAAGTCTACCGCCGGATGGCCCAGAAGGCGGGAAGGATCTGGCGGGAATATGGCGCCTTGGATTATCGTGAATGTGTCGGCGACGACCTCGCCGTGAAAATGGGGGTACCGTTTACGCGACTGGCTAAGCTCAAGGCAGGCGAGACCGTGGTGTTCTCATGGATCTTGTACACATCGCG
>Ga0134127_10004426_pt1 | contig 10126 bp, 8 predicted proteins | sample KB31753_FD_96459 | JGI IMG/M metagenome (GOLD analysis project Ga0134127, IMG submission 96459) | Terrestrial soil microbial communities with excess Nitrogen fertilizer from Kellogg Biological Station, Michigan, USA - KB3-175-3 | ecosystem: Environmental > Terrestrial > Soil > Unclassified ...
ACCCCACCCTCACAATAGCAAGTCACCAGAACGATCCGAACGCCCGAACGATCCGAACGATTTACGTTCGCGGTGGATCGATCTGGCACGGCGTCGGATGCCATTTCGACGCGTCGGGCTCTTTCTTGAACGACTCGCTCGTGATGAACGGCATCGTCAGATACTTCGGATCCTCGACGACGCGCGTGACGGTGATCCAGCGGTCACCGTTCGGTTCGTCGTGGCGATTGAAGTACTCGGTCAAGACGGCATCTTCGCTGTAGGGGACGCCGTTCTTCCGCAAATAGCCTGCGCGCATGTTCGTCGTCGTCACGCGCAGGTTGCCCCCAGCGAGCGAGCCGCCTCGTCCTCCAAACCCCAGGCCTTCCAGCTGCGTTTGCTTGAACCAGCGCGCGACGGAACGCCCCTGCCAGCTTCGTTCACCTGCAGGTCCGCTTGGTGGACCAAACATGAACAGTCTTGTCTGCTGGCCTGCATCGGCTTCCAGTTTCAATGTGTTGGCGTCCTGCCATGTGATGTGAATACGCAAAGGCAGACGCAGCAACCCCGCGGCGCCAAATGCGCGACACAGGTTCCCGTCGGCCTTGTCCTTCTCGAGGTCCCACAACCCCGCGACACGTTGGCCCTCAGCGTTGAGCGGCACGCTGGCGTAGTCGCCCTTGGCCGGCGTAAGCATGCGCCATCGCCAGTCTTCGGTGACGATCGAAACCCAGTAGCCGGTCAGATCGATTGGGGCCTGCGCCTGGGCGGTCGGCGGCGGACCTGGAGGAGCACCGCGGCCACCGCCTCTCCCGCCTTGCGGAGCGGGGTTCTGCGCAGGTGGAGGCGCAGGCGCGGCAGCACCTTGCGGCGCGGCGAATCCGATCGCCGTGAGAAACAGGACGGCAACGACGAGTGCGAGAAGTAAGGATTTCGGCACGCGTTACCTCGACGGCGACCGTTGCGCGGAAGTTGAGGGAGCGGTGAGGCTGCGGTATACCGCCTCGACGAACATATCGCCCGTGTACGCCGGCGACGCATAGACGCCGTCATAGTCGAACGTCGGGCGGGCGGCTCTTACCTGCTCGAGCGTCATCTTCTTCCCGAGCAAATCCTGAATCCGATCGCGAACAATCGTCACCATGTCGCGGTAATCGCCGACGTCGCTCTCGTCGCAGATGCGGCCGTGCCCCGGCACGATCATGGTGCCGCCTTCCTCGTTGAACGCGGGAACGGCGAGCTCGATGAGCAGGTTGAGGCCGGCGATGATCCCGTTGATGCTGCCGCCTTCTGCTGCGTCGATGACTGGATAGCGGTCCGGGGTGAACACGTCACCGGCGGCAATCACATCCGAACGTCTGAAGAACACGATTGCGTCGCCGTCGGTGTGCGCGTTGGGCACGTGCATCGTCAACACGGGTTCGCCGTTGAAGAACATGTCCTTCTGCTTGACGAAGAAGCTGTCGGTTGGCCATCCGCCTTCGGGTGCCTTGTCGGGGCTCGCCGCGCTGCCGTTCAAACGCATCAACGCGCTTTCAAACGAAAGAATCGATGCACCCCCTCCGCCTCGCGTGTTGCCCGTTGCCACGTACACACCCGACTTTGCGACCGCCGCGTTTCCACCCGTGTGATCGGGATGGCTGTGGGTGTTGATGATCCAGCGGATTGGCTTGTTGCTGATCGTTTTGACCGCCGCGATCAGATCGGGCGCCGCCTGGGCAGTCATGGCATCGACGATGAGTACGCCCTCGTCGCCGATGCTGACGGTGCTGTTGCCGCCCGGGCCGAAAAGCGCGTAGATGTTGCGCTGAACCGCCCAGACATGAACCGAGCCGGCGCCATCGGACCTCGTCGCCGGTGGCGCCCCCTGCGCGAGCACACGTCCAACCGTTGCCAGCGCGATCACTCCGACGAGCGCAATCCCTCTCTTCATCGGCCCGTCGTCGCCGGCTGGGTGGGCATGGTGGCAGTCGGCATCGACTTCATCCGTTCCATGTACTCCGGATACATCGTTTCAGCACCGCCGCGTGCCGGCTCGAGCGGCATCTTGTGCTTGGCGGCGGCCTCGCTGATAAACGGATTGGCGCCTGGCAGGTAGTGTGGGATCTCACCCGCCGGGCGATCGATCTCCACATCAACCGAACAGGGGTACGGCGTCATGTGATATCCGGGGTCGAGCTGGAAGTTGCGGCTCTTGATGTAGGGCTCGGTGAGATAAACGGGATCGTTGACGATGGTGATGATCGTCAGGATGTCGCCGTTGCGGATGAAGTGTTCGCGAACGGTGGCCTTTTCGCTGCGGGCGAGCCCGTTGCGTCGGATGTAGGCGGGTTTCAAATGCGTCGTTTCGACGGTCAGCATGTCGCCTTCCCACTTACCCGTCGAAAAGCCCTGCCATGTATGAGGCGCATATGCCGGCGGGTGCGGACGGCCATCCATCCAGATCGTCCGCACAGGGTTCATCCACGACAACTCCGTGTGCCACGCGATCACGTCTTTCGTCACGGGATCGACGTCGCTCCACATCACGAGCTGTGAGAAGTTCGGGCCGTAGTCCGCCGGGTGCGGAATGCACTGATGCTCCGGCACCGTCCACAGCGACGCGCTCCAGCTGTCGCCCCGCATCCGGTCCGCAGCATTAATGGGCAGACCTTCGAATTCATTCATCTCGGGACCGCCGCCGCGCTCGAGGTTGTCCTCATGCAGCCGCGCGCCCCACCCTCCACTGAAGTCGACCTGCGCGAACGCTGGCGTGACAGTCGCGAGCGTCCACGCCGCCGCAATGGCGATTGGTTGCCACGCTCGTTTCGCGGTCATCGCACCGTACCCGACCACTTCCAGCCGTCTTTCGGCCGCTCGACGCTCTGCATGCGCAGCCGATGATCCGCCGGGTTGCGCCCCGGATTACCGGTGACGATGACATGGTCGCCGGGTTTCAGCGATTCGTAGTCGACCCCCGCCTCCTTGAGCTGCGCGGTTGCCGCCCACTCCACGGCCCATCGCTGCATCTGACCGTTGTCGTCGGGCGCTTCCACGTGCACGAACGAGTGCGGGTTCCGGAACATGAACTGCACGATGTTTCCTTCGATCTTCTGCGTCTTGTCCTCGAAGTACGTGGCGGCGAAGGAGTGGTGAGCCCGGGCGCGGGCGGCGAAGAGGCACGCCGCGATGGCCAGGATGATGATGACGCGGTATTTCATGAGTCCTCCTGAACTTTCTATGCTTTTGTCACAAGCGCAGTCGGCTCGGCAACAGCCGTTCGCACAAGGACGAAGTCGTACTCGGCCGTATAGAAAGGATTGCCCAGCCCAAGCTGTTCGGCCATTGCCGGCTCGTCATGGCGAACGAACGGCACGATCAGACTTTCCTTGACGCCGAACACCGCATCCGAATCCAGATAGGGATCTCCATCCACGAACACGTGGGTGGTGACGCTCTGATATCCCGGCGCGGTGACGATGAAGTGGACGTGCGCCGGACGCATCGGGTGACGTCCGAGCGCAGCCAGCATGGTGCCCACCGTGCCGTTGCTTGGAATGGGGTACGAGGATGGTTTGACCGATCGGAAGAAGTAGCGGCCGTCGTTGCCGGTCGTGAATTGCCCCCGAAGATTCATCGCAGGTTGTCGCCCATCCTGCACGTCGTAGAAGCCGTCGTAGGACGTCTGCCAGACGTCGAGGCGCGCGCCGTCAATCGGTACGCCCGATTCGTTCAACACCTTCCCTGACATGTAGAGCGGTTCGCCCTTGCCGTCGAGCGAAATCGTATCGCCCATTTGCAGCTGCGGGGCGCCGGCAACGTGAAATGGACCGAGCACCGTCGACTCGGTCGCCGCCGAATTCCGTCGATGGTTGATCGCATCCACCAGCATCGACACACCCAGCGTGTCGGACAGCAGGATGAACTCCTGCCGTTTCTCGTCGCAGATCTGCCCGGTCCGCGTCAGGAAATCGATCGCGAATGCCCATTCCTCGAATGTCGGTTCCACTTCCTTCACGATCGCGTGCAGGTGCGTGACCAGCGACATCATGATCTGGCGCAGACGTTCATCGCGGCAGTTCGCATTCCGCTCGAGTACCGCGGCTGTGGATGTGAACTCGTTGAAATCTCTCATGATGTGGTCGTGCTCTCCGGGCGCCTGCCGTGCCACGCATCGTCGAGCAGGGCGCGGATGCCGTCGCGCTCCAGCGGGCGAGGATTCCAATAAGGGTTCCGGAGCGCCATCTCGGTCGCACGTCCGAGCGCGTCACCCGGAAGACCCAACGCACGAAGTGAGGCCGGAGCTCCACGTCCACGAACCAGGTCGAACAGCCGCGACGGCACATCGTCGGCGCCGAGTGCGCGCGCGGCGCGAGCCATCGCCGCCGGAGCCGCCGGCGCGTTATACGCAATTGTGTGTGGGAGCAGCGCCGCGTGCGTCTCGGCGTGCGGAAGATCGAACGTGCCGCCGAGGACGTGACACAGCTTGTGATGCAGTGCCATCGACGTTGCGCCCAGCACCGAGCCGCAGAGCCAGGCGCCGTACAACGCCTCCGACCGCGCCTCCATGTCGTCGAGCACTTGGGAGAATCGCGGCAGCGCCGATGCGAGGGCGCGGATGCCCTCTTCAGCAATCAACGCGATGAGCGGATTGCCGTTCTCGGCATAAAGTCCCTCGAGCGCGTGCGCCAGCGCGTTCGCGCCCGACGTGACGGACACCAGTGCAGGGAGCGTCGACGTCAGCTCCACGTCATAAACGATAACCTCGGGCAGGACCTTCGGATCGCGCGTCGTCTGCTTCACGCCGTCCGCCGTCTGGCCGACGATGTCGGTCATCTCGGAGCCGGAATAGGTGGTTGGCAGAACGATCTGGACCGCGTCGGTTCGCAGCGCGATCGCCTTTGCAAGGCCGGTCGCCGAGCCGCCACCGACGGCGACGATTCCGTCTATACGATGTTCAGCCGCCAAAGCGACGGCCTCATCGGTGATCGGCACCGGCGTGTGCATGCGGGCGCGAGAGAACCGCAACTGGCAGCAATCGCCGAGCAGTTCCGCCAGTTCGCTTGCCCGCCGCGCCTGCCCTTCCGTTGACACGACCATCGCGCGGGTGATGCCGGCGAGCCGCGCTTCTTCGGCGATCTGCCGCCGGGTGCCGCCGCCAAACACGACCCGTTGCTGAGCGGTGCGGTGGACGAAATTCCGCACCGCTACAGGGGTAACGAGCACCGCTTCGGATTGCGCAGTCACGCTTCGTCTAACGCTTCCTTCGCACGTGATAACTGAGTTCGCCCGGGTCGGAAAGATCCGGGACACGCCATCCGTTCAGGTCGTACTCCGCCATGCATTCTTCGGCGAAACCCTTGAACCGATCCGCGTTGCCCGAGGCCATCGCGCCAAACAACGCATATCGGCGGATTTCCTCCGTCGAGCCGCCGTAGTTGATTTCGTACAACTCGTGGCGGCCACCGAACTCGCTGGCAATGCAGTCCCAGAGCAGCTTCATCAATTTGACGCGCTCTTCGGCTTTGTAGCCGTTCGAGCCGCGCAGGTACCGATCGAGATACGGACGAATCTCGTCGTTCTTGAAGTCGCTTGCATGGCTGTTCAGGTAGATGAGCCCTGACGCGACGGTCTGCTCGATCAGGTACTTGACCTTTGTATATGCCATCGTGGCGATGATCTGATACGCGTTGCCGGGATCCATGTTCGGCAGCACGTAATCGCCAATCCATGGCTTCGGATCGCGGACCATCGCATCCGACAAACCCCAGAAGAGATTGCGCCACGCGATCACCTCGCCGACGTTCGCCTGCACGCCACGGTAGTCTTTCGTCCCCGCGGCCTCGACCGCCTTCAGCAGGAGGCCGGCGATGAAGTCGAGCTTTACCGCGAGCCGGGTACACCCGTGGACGACGAAGCGGGGGAGGAAACCGGTTCGCGGGAAGAAGTTGTTCGCCTTGTCGAGATCGCCGTAGACGAACACGTTCTCCCAGGGGACGAGCACCTTGTCCATGATGAACACGGCGTCGTTTTCGTCGAGTCGCGACGACAGCGGATAGTCGTACGGGCTTCCCATCGCGGTCGCCGACATCTCGTACGACGCGCGGCACAGGAACTTCACGCCGGGCAGCGAGGTCGGCACGATGAAGACGCATGCGAAGTTCTTGTCCTGAACGGGAATCAATCCGTGGTGCGCCACGAAGGTGTAATTGGTCAGCACCGACCCGGTCGCCACGACCTTTGCGCCCGAGATGACGAGCCCCGCGTCAGTTTCCTTCTCGACGTGCACGCAGACGTCCGCGACTTCGTTTGGCGGGCGATCGCGATCGACGGGCGGATGAATGATGGCGTGATTGACGAAGGGGACACGCTCCTGGCTGAAGCGGTACCAACGCCGGGCGTTCTCCTGATACGGCGCGTAGAAGTCGGCGTTCGCACCGAGCGTCGCGAGAAACGACGCCTTGTAGTCGGGGGAGCGGCCGATCCATCCGTACGTCAGCCGCGCCCACTCGGCGATCGCGGAGCGGCCCTGCAGCAGGTCTGCCTCCGACTTCGGCGCCTTGAAGTAGGCGTGCGTCACGCCGCCATTTCCCGTGTCGGTCGGCGTGAGAATGCGGTCTTTGCGCTGCGGGTCGTGCAGCGCGTCGTACAACCTCGCGATCATTCGCACGGTGTTCCGAAACGCCGGATGCACGGTGACGTCCTTGACGCGCTCGCCGTAGATGAAAACCTCGCGCCCGTCGCGCAGCGACTCGACGAACTCGCTTCCAGTCATCGGCATCGAATGCTTGACGTGCGCGGTTGTCTGAGGAAGTTGCGCGGCTTCTATCTGGCGGTCGCTGACGGCAGTTTCCATGAGCGCTCCAACGTTCGATATGCGAACGAATGTTCGTAGGGCGAACGAATAATAGGGGCAGCGGGGTGTAGTGTCAACAAAATCTCAGGGTCGGGCGGATCCGGCTTCAGCACGCGCGGTCGCCTCCGGCTTTGCCGGACCATCTCACGCTTCTAGACCAGCTGCGGCTTGACGCGATCGCGGATGGTGATGAGTTGCGGAAGGACGCGTTCACGCAGCTCATTGCGCGTCATGCGCGCGGCATTCGATGACAGATTGATCGCACCGACACTGAGGCCGCTGCGCGTCACGATCGCCACCGCGATCGATCGGAGCGCGCGCTCGAGCTCCTCGTCGACGATCGAAAAGCCCTGCTCGTGATCGCTCTGGATGCGTTCGATGAGCGCAGCGGGGTGGACGATCGTCGATGGCGTATACGGACTCAAGGTGATCGATCGTAGCCGGCTCCACAATTCCGTCTCGTCGAGAAAGCCGAGTTGCACGCGGCCAAGCGACGTGTGAAACGCCGGCAGTCGTGTTCCGACAGCGAGCGTCGTCGACAGCAGCCTGTAGGGTGCAGGCATTCGTGCGACGTAGACAATCTCGGTGCCCTGCAGAACCGCGGCGGAACACGATTCGTCGACCGCCTGGCTGAGCGCCTTCATGTGCGGCTCGACCAGGTCGATCCAGGACTGGGTGGCCAGAAATCCGAAGCCCAGTTCGAGTACGCGCGGCGCAAGCGCGAACGTTCGTCCGTGTTGGACGACGTATCCCAGCGACGTGAGGGTCCGAAGCACCCGTCGCGCGGCTGCGCGCGACAATCCAACGAGCGCCGCCGCTTCCGAAAGCGTCAACGTCGGTCGCTGCTCGCCGAACGAGGCGAGCACCTTCAGGCCTTTCGCGAGGGTCGACATGAACTCGCGATCCGCGGTACGTGAGTCGTCTTCGTTGACGTGTTCCGCGGAGGCGGGCTGCATCCGTCCCATCAGTGCGGTGAATGATCGGCGCATGCGCAATGGGTGGTCAAGGAAAGTAGCTCCTATTATGTTCGATATGCGAACAGGAAGTTCGAATTTCGTTGCTCCGCTGCGCCACTGCTGCTAGCATCTGGCCCGCTTGGCGGTGCCGTCGCCCGCCGGTCTTCATCTCTTCGACATCCAAGTGACCTCGGCGCAAACACATGTTGCGGGTGTCCCCGCAAGGAGCAACGCATGCGGACGTTTCGTGTCGTTCTGATCGCAGCGGCGTGCGGCCTCGTCATTCCAACGCTGGCGATGGCGCAGGCTTCAATTGCAGGAGTCGTCAAGGACACATCCGGAGCCGTACTTCCGGGCGTGACCGTGGAAGCCGCAAGCCCGGCACTCATCGAAAAAACACGCCAGGCCGTTGCTGACGCGAACGGTCAATACCGCATCGTCGATCTGCGACCCGGTTCGTACAGCGTGACGTTCACGTTGTCGGGATTTGCGACCGTCAAACGCGAAGGGATCATCCTCCAAGGATCGATGACTGCCACGGTGAATGCGGATCTTCGCGTTGGCGCCGTCGAAGAAACGGTTACCGTCACCGGTCAGACACCACTCGTCGACGTGCAGAGCGTCGAGCAGCAGCGTGTGCTCAACAAGGAGATCATCGACACGTTGCCGACCGGTCGCACCACGTTGAATGTCGCCGCGCTGATTCCCGGGATGCAGCTGTCGACGACGTTCAGCGGTGAGGGGCAGGACGTCGGCGGCAACACCGGCGAGGTGCAGCAGACGTTGACCATACACGGGAGTCGCACGGGGGACATGCGGCGCATGGTTGACGGGCTCTCGATGCAGTCGCAGGGCACGTCGGTCAGCGCATTCGCGGCCAATGCCGGAATGGTGCAGGAGGTGGTTGTCGATTCCGCGGCAGGCTCAGCGGAACAGTCCGCCGGCGGCGTGCGCATGAACATCATCCCCCGCGACGGCGGCAATACCTTCTCCGGGTCACTCTTCGCCGGCGGGACGGGCTCACGGTTTCAGGGCGACAACATCGATCAGAAGCTGCGCGACCGCCGCATCGTGTCGTCGAGCGAGGTGAAGAGCAACTGGGAGGTGAACCCCGCATTCGGCGGTCCCGTCGTCCGCGACCGTCTGTGGTTCTTTACCTCCGGTCGCGTGTCGGAGGTGAAGAACTACATCGGCGGCGCCGTGCGCAACGCCAACGCCGGCAACGCGGGATCGTTTGCCTACGCGCCGGACTCGAGCTTCCGCGGCTCGCGCGACACGCAGTGGCGCGACGTCAACGGACGGGTGACGTGGCAGGCGAACCAGATCCACAAAGTGAGTCTCTTCGTCGACTACCAGGATCGGTGCAGCTGCGTGGACACGCGGGCACTGACCTCGCCGGAAGCGTCGGCGAATTTCGAATTCCCCGCGAAACGCCTGGTCACCGCCACCTACACCGCGCCGATTACCAGCCGCATCCTCGTCGAGGCCGCGTGGGCACACAAGCCTGAGGACTGGGGCTATTTTGAGCCGAAAGGGGGAACTGACACCGGGGCGCTCGTCGGCATTCAGGACCAGGCGACCGGCGTCTTCTATCGCGGACCTCGCCCGATGTTCATGAGCTCGATGCGATTCAAGGCGGAGTTGACCGACACCAGCTGGCGGTCATCGCTGTCGTATGTCACCGGCGCACACTCGGCCAAGATTGGGTACCAGGATCACGTCGGACGGGTGCGGAACAACTTCAATATCCCGGTTGCCGGCAACCTCTCCTATACGTTCAACGCGGGCAATCCGGTGTCGATCACCATCCGCGCGCCCTTCAGCTCGGAGACGCACGTCCACGACGGCGGCATCTACGGCCAGGACCGGTGGACCATCAATCGCCTCACGCTGAATCTGGGAGTCCGTTACGACTTCTACCGCACCAACTATCCGACGCAGACGCTCGGGCCGAGCGTCTACACGCCGAACCGCAACGTCACCTTTCAAGGCGCGGATATCGCCAGCTTCAACGACATCACACCGAAGCTCGGTGCGGCGTACGACGTGTTCGGCAACGGACGCACGGCCGTGAAGGCATCATTGGCGAAGTACGTGGGCCAGCTCACGTACACGGGAACCTTCGGTGACAGCGCCAACCCGGCGAATCGGACCGTGCAGTCGGTCACCCGCTCCTGGACGGAGTCGACCCGCGACTTCGTTCCCGATTGCGATCTGCTGAATCCGCTGCTGAACGGCGAATGCGGCCAGATCAGCAGCCTCGCATTCGGCAATCCTGTGCCGAGCACCACCTACGACCCCGACATCCTCAGCGGATGGGGCAAGCGTGAGTACAACTGGGAAGGTTCAATCAGCG
>Ga0134127_10004427_pt1 | contig 10125 bp, 13 predicted proteins | sample KB31753_FD_96459 | JGI IMG/M metagenome (GOLD analysis project Ga0134127, IMG submission 96459) | Terrestrial soil microbial communities with excess Nitrogen fertilizer from Kellogg Biological Station, Michigan, USA - KB3-175-3 | ecosystem: Environmental > Terrestrial > Soil > Unclassified ...
CTCGACGGTCAGCTTAAACGAGCGATCGTTACAGAATTTACCGACGCCCTCGGCGAGCTGAAAATTCCCGCCCTCGATCTTGCTTCGCAGTACAAGGAAATGGGCGATGCCATTCGCGGAAAGATCAATGAAGAATTCCGTACATGGGGTCTCGAGGTTACTAAGTTTTACATCGAGAACATCTCTGTTCCGCCCGAGGTCGAAGCCGCTCTCGACAAGCGTGCGTCGATGGGAGCGCTCGGTGACGCACAGCGTTACATGCAGTTTCAGGCTGCTGACGCTCTGCGAGACGCCGCGCAAAACGAAGGCGGCGGTGCGGGTTTAGGCGCGGGTCTCGGCGCCGGTTTTGCCGTCGGCAATCAGATGGCAAATGTCTTCGGCGGTCAGCAAGGCGGCGGGCAAGGCCAGGCCGCATCAGTCGCGTGTCCAAATTGCGGGAAACAGAATGCGGCCGGCGCCAAATTCTGCGCCGACTGCGGCGGCAAGATGGAGGTCGCTCAAGTTCCCTGCGTCAAATGTGGCGCTAAGCTTCGTGAAGGTGCGAAGTTCTGTTCCGAGTGTGGCTCTTCGCAGGAAAAACAGAAATGCGCCAACTGCCAGGCCGAATTGGCTCCGGGTGCTAAGTTTTGCCCCGAGTGCGGTACCAAGACCGCTGAGTAACGATCTTTTATTTCCAGATCTGAGCCGGCCCGTTTTGTACGGGCCGTTTTTTTTTAGCTCGCCGGGCTCATAGCTGACGCGACTTCTCTGCCTCGTGCGTCAAACGTGATCACGCGGCCTTCCCATTGGCCAAATGTGATCGGTTGGTGAAACAGTCCAGCTATGCCGCCGTAGAAGTTATACCATTGCTCGAGTTCGGCAGCACGGACAACGGAAGCGGTCGTGCTTGCGATCCGCGAGCAGAGAGTCCAACCGTCGCCGTGAAGTCCGGCATGCCACGACGCCGTGTGCGCGGCGCCGCAGGAATAAATGTCGATGCCGTAACTTATCAGGCCGTTCAAGGGACGAAGCTGGCCGACGGTATTCAAAGTTACGGTTTCGCGGCAAAGCTGCAGCCCGTAGCCGAGTTCACCATCTCGCTCAAATCCGTGGCACATGATAGCCAGCCTGACATCGGTGCCGTGCCTGTTCGAGGCGGCGGCGACCTGACTGACCATCGAGCTTAATTGTGTTGTCTGGTTTACCCTTATGGGCGTTATGTCGACGCCTGTCGGCGTATCACCTTCTAGTCTGGAATCGTGGACAAGTACTGTGTGCATATATCGTATTTCCCGACTCGATCGCGGGTGTCGAATTATTGACGTGAGGAATAAAGTTTGTTTGCTTATGGCCGAGGCTTCTCTACCGGCTTTTCGAGCCTCAGGAAAAAGACGTTTGTGGTTTTTTTAGCTTCGTCCTGGCCGGCAACGATAAGCAGGACGGTCTCTGTCGTCGGGTCGTTTTTTTGAAATACGCAAAAGATACCTGGCCAGCCTTTGTCACTACCGTCTGCGCAGGTCGATTTCTTGCTTGCCTCCCAGACTCCGAAGCTCGTCATTCGATCGTTGGTGTAGAAGGCCTGCACGTCGGCCGGCGTCTTTGTTGTTGAATAGACGACCCAATCGCCAGACACAGGCGTCTTGTCCTCACCCTCTTTGTTTAGCCGCCAAAGGTTGTTGAGCGCGGCTTTCATAATGAGCTTTACGCCGAGCGGCAGCTCCATGTCAGAGTGCTCGAGGCCGTCCATTCGCGGAACGTCGGGCCAAAGGTCCTCACTTCGCTGCAGGTTCTCGATCCCCAGATCCGTGACTCGGTCGATCAACCCACATGACAGAACGACAAACATCGTACAAACGATCCATATTGTGGCGGAGTGTCGCTTCATAAAGCCTCCTACGGCCTACGATTCTATGCCTAGTCGGGATAAAATCAAACATAACCTATTGGAGAAAATCAATGGCAATAAGCCCCGAACTGCTGGAAATACTTCGCTGTCCTAAATGTAAGTCAGAGGTTGAACTTAAACCCGACGGCAGCGGCCTCAAATGTACAGACCCCGAGTGCGCGCTTGTTTACCCGATACGCGACGACATTCCGGTTATGCTCGTTGACGAAGCGACGGTAGAAAAATAGTAGTCAGTTGCCGGTGGTCAGTGGTCAGCGGCATCCGTTAATAGATGAACGACGACGACCAAAGACCAAAAACCAAAGACCAAAAACCGATCGACTGGGATTCCGCTCGCCGCATATTAGTCATTCGGCTTCGCTCGATCGGCGACACGGTGCTCTCGACACCGTCGCTCATCGCGATGCGTCGGTTTTTACCCGAAGCGCAGATCGACGTTTTGCTAGAGGAGTGGGTCGCGCCGCTGCTGGATAATTTTTCCGATATCGACAATGTAATTCGCGTTGGAAAGTCAGAGATCGATCGCCTAAAGGTCGCCTGGCATCTTCGCAGAAACAGCTACGACGTCGTCTTTAATCTTCACGGAGGGACAACTTCGACCATGCTCGCCCGTGCGACCGGCGCATCTCACCGGGTCGGCTATGAGGAATATCAATACTCTTCTTTTTATACTCATAAACCCGTACCGTCGAGCGAATTTTGGAAACGCGAGAAGACTCACTCCGCCGAGCAGCAACTAGCGCTTTTGGGCGGCGTAGGGGTGCCGGTTCAGGATCTACCAAGAACTCGTCTCGACGTTTCGCTGGATGCTGTCAGATCGCTGGCTAAAAAATTCGAACCCGATTCAAACTACGCATTGCTGCATCCCGCAAGCCTGTTTCATACAAAGCAGTGGTCTGCAAAAGACTTTGCCTGCGTGGCGGAATATCTTGCGGGTCGCGGTTTCGAGATCGCAGCAGTTGCTTCGTCTACCGAGAACGCCGTTCTCGACGCACTGCGGCAAGAGTCAGCCGTCCCTATCAATATATTTGATGATCTCTCGCTTCCGGAGATTACTGCATTGGCATCGGGCGCTTCTGTTTTTGTCGGCAATGATTCGGGCGTCGCCCATATCGCAGCGGCAGTAAACACGCCGACAGTCGTTATTTTCGGCTCGTCGAACCGCGACCATTGGCGGCCGTGGACCGACGCCCCGAACGAGATCGTATTTAACAGATTCGATTGCCAACCGTGTCCCGGTTATGAATGCGCGGTCTACGGCGAGCCGAAATGTATTCTTAGCGTTTCATCGGATCAGGTAATCGCTGCGATCGATCGCGTCCTCGCCATGTGAGGACGATCTCGCGACCCATTATGATGGGCTGCATGGTGGCACCGATGATGCGGCAGGTCAACACGCGCCCGCAAATCGTTGATGCCATGCATCATCGCGATCGCACGGCGGTCATACGAACGAGCAAATGGTCATACGTGGGGAACGTTTGGGCGAACGCTTTAGCGGCTTGGGGCCGTCCTGCGCCGGTAACAAAAAGGGCGAGCCTGAGCCCGCCCGATCTATTGCAACCTGAAGCCCGCCTACCGGTTGTTTGACCGTGAGTTTGAATTACCGCTTCCGGTATTCGTCATTGAATCATTCGGAGCTACCTTTAACTGGTCCACGACGCTCTTTTTGCCCTCTATGCCGTCGGCGACCTGCTTGGCTTTGGTTTTCTCAGCAGCCGATGCGACTGTACCTTTCAGCGTGATCACACCGTTCTGAACATCGACATTGATCGTCGAATCTCGCAGGTCACTCGTTGTCATAAGAGCAGACTTGGTCTTGAACCAGACCCAGCTGTCCTCCAAACTTTGACCGACTGATTCAGACGAGCTGCGGCTCTTTTCATATTCAGTCCTGTTCTTCTCGTAATCTTCCTTCGAGACATTTGCGTTCCATCGACTCGAATTCGAATTGCTGTTGGTTACATAAACATTCGAATTTGCGTTGTTAGTCCCGAGATTCGTCATGCTGTTCGAACGGTTTGCGTTCGAATTTGTGTTTGTGGCGGTCCCTCCGCATGCGGCAAACATAGATGCCGCGGCAAGCGCCGCTCCCAGGATCGTTAATTTGATTTTCATAAGCTTTACTCCTGTCTTCTCAAAACAGATCTGGTGTAGTCCTTTACTACACTGGTTTTATGACCGCAGGGATTTTGCAAAAAGTATTCCATCTCGGCCCGTCAGTAAGTAGCACCGCATACTTAGGTTATGCGTGTCCCGTTTCCATACGCATTATCGAAATTGCCCGAAAATGCTTGGTTTTCTTGACACTTTAGGCCCAAAGACTTAGTATTTATAGTTTCGACTCTAGCGGCCCCAGTGCGCCTATACGAGTACCGATATGTTCGAATCGCTGTCCGATAAGTTAAAGCGAACGCTGAAAAATCTGCGTGGTCAGGGCAAGTTGACGCCCGAGCACGTCGATGCGGCGCTTCGCGAAATTCGGATGGCTCTGCTCGAGGCCGACGTTAATTACAAGGTCGCGAAGGATTTTGTCGAGTCGGTTCGAGCAAAAGCCGAGGGCCAAGAGGTTTGGCAAGGCCTAAATCCGCATGAGCAGGTGGTCAAGATCGTCTATGACGAACTTGTCGAGCTCATGGGCGGCACCTCGTCACGGCTGGTATTCACCAAGCAGATCCCGAACGTCGTGATGGTCGTCGGCCTGCAAGGATCCGGTAAAACGACCTCGACCGGTAAGATAGCGAAATGGCTCGCCGAGAATCAGGAGCGAAAGCCGCTTCTGGTTTCCGTAGACGTTTATCGCCCAGCCGCACGCGAACAGCTACGCGTGGTCGGCGGCGCGGTTCATCAGGCCGTTTATCAGGACCGGGAAACAAACGATCCCATGACGCTCGTGCGAGGCGCTGTAAAGCACGCGCAGGAGATGGGTCACGATACCTTGCTCATTGACACCGCCGGCCGTCTGCATATCGACGACGAGCTGATGGTCGAGCTGGAGCAGATCAAAGCCGAGACCAAGCCGATCGAAGTCCTTTTCGTCGCCGACGCGATGACCGGACAGGATGCGGTTCGATCAGCGGAGGTTTTCCACGAGCGCGTCGGCATCACCGGCGTCGTCCTGACAAAAATGGACGGCGATGCACGCGGTGGTGCGGCATTGTCGATCCGCCAAGTGATAGGCCAGCCCGTAAAGTTTGTCGGGGTCGGCGAAAAGTACGACGCTATCGAGCCATTCTATCCCGACCGCATCGCCCAACGAATTTTGGGCATGGGCGATGTCCTGACACTGATCGAAGAGGTCCAGGGCAAGATCGACGAGCAGGAAGCGCAAGAGCAGCTGCTCAAGATGACGCGTAACCAGTTTACGCTTGAGGATTTTCGTAACCAGCTTGGTCAGTTCAAAAAGCTCGGATCGATGTCAAAGCTGATGAAGATGCTTCCCGAACAGCTAATGGGCGGTGTCCAGCTAAATGACGAGCAATCAGCTGAGGTCGATCAGCATATGAAACGGACCGAAGCCATAATCGGCTCGATGACCAAAGCCGAGCGTAACGATCACCGATTGCTCGACGCCAGCCGTAAGACACGCGTTGCAAAAGGCTCGGGCTCGACGATCTCAGAAGTGAATAATCTGCTGCGTCAATACGAGCAGATGCGCAAGATGATGGCACAAATGAACCGCGGTGGTTTATTTGGCCAGCTTGGGAAAAGAATGATGGGCGGACTAGCCGGCGGCTTGGGCGGAATGCTCGGCGGCGGAATGGGAATGCCCGGTATGCTGCCCGGAATGGGCGAAGACATCGATCACGGCGACGATTCAAATGGATCGGCGAAACGAAGTATTAAGAAAAAGAAAAGGCACAAAAAGAAACGATAATTATGTTAGCGATCAGTTTAGTAAGAATGGGCGCGAAGGGTAAGCCGTTTTATCGCGTCGTTGTAAAGGAAAAGCGTTCAAAGCGCGGCGGTAAATATATCGAGTTGCTCGGCACGTATGACCCGATGGCAAATCCGGCCGCGATCAAGATCGATAACGATCGCGTCCAGTATTGGATCGGCGTCGGAGCACAGCCAACCCAAACAGCGAAGGATCTTATCCGTAAAAGCGCTGCGGCTGCACCGGCTGCGGAATAGATTAGCCGCAGCGATCACAGAGAGATTCAATTTACGTTTTTCTCCGTGCGCTCGGTGGCCGGATTCGAATGAAAGAAGCCGTCGAAACGATCGTCAAGGCCCTCGTCAGCGACGCTGACGCGGTCGAGGTGTCAGAGCACGTCGATGGCAAGAATGTGCGTATTGAACTTCGCGTTGCCGAGTCAGACATGGGACGTATCATCGGTCGCGAAGGCCGAACGGTGAAAGCTATCAGAAGCCTTCTCTACATCGCGGGCCAGAAGCATGGAAAGCGTTTCATGCTGGATCTTGTAGAGGATTGACGCCTGCGATGGACGACCTTGTCGCTATCGCGAAGATCGCCAGGCCAAAGGGGTTAAAGGGCGAAGTCTTTGCAGACATACTTACGGATTTTCCTGAACGCTTTGTCGGACTTGAAATTGTGCTTGCCGTTTTGCCGGATGCAAAACGAATTGAATTGAAAATTGAAGAACATAGGTTTCAGAACGATCGGCTCGTTTTGAAATTTGCCGGATATGAATCGGTGGAAGCGGCCGAGTCGTTGCGAAACGCTGAGATCTGCGTTGCAGAAACAGAAACCGTCGAACTTGAAGACGGCGAATTTTTCGATTGGCAGCTCGAGGGTTGTAGCGTAGTAACGATCTACGGCACTGAGGTCGGCGTAATTAGTGAGGTTCAGCGAACGGGCGGCACTGAAAACTTGCTGGTCATCGGCGGCGGGAGAGATCACTTGATACCGTTTGCCGAGTCGATATGCGTCGAGGTCGATATTGGTAATAAGGTGATCAAGATCGATCCGCCGGAAGGATTGCTGGACTTTTGAAAGTCGACGTTTTAACAATTTTCCCCGAGTTTTTCGGGCAGGTCTTTGAATTTGGGATCATTCGCCGGGCCAAGCTCGCTCGGATCGTCGAGATAAACGTTTACGATATCCGCGAGTTTGCCACTGACAAACATCGGATGGTGGATGATAGGCCGTTTGGCGGCGGGGACGGGATGGTCCTCAAGCCCGAGCCGATCTTTGCTGCTATCGAATCGCTGCTTGGAACGAGTGACAAGGCTGATTATCCGTCGGGAACGCGCGTTGTTCTGCTTACGCCCCAGAGGCTTCAGTTGAAGCAGCCTGTTGCGAAAAGCTTTGCGAACGAGACCGATCATGTCGTCATCATCTGCGGCCGTTACGAGGGCGTTGACGAGCGGGTCAACGAAGTACTTGTCACAGACGAGATATCTATCGGCGATTACGTGTTGTCGGGCGGTGAGTCTGCCGCGATCGTGATGATCGATTCGATAGTGAGATTATTGCCCGGTGCACTCGGCAGCGAGACATCGGCTGAGAATGATTCGTTCTCGAGGGGAATTCTGGATTACCCGCACTACACTCGGCCGGCTGAGTTTCGCGGGATGAGCGTTCCGGACGTGCTGCTAAACGGCAATCACGCCGAAATTGAAAAATGGCGCCGTGAAATGGCACTCAATAAAACAAGGACTAACAGAAGGGATCTACTAGAAGGAGATAATGGTGATATGTGATCTCGATGAAACGCATCGGGATGACCTCTGGCCGAATTAAGAAATGAACAGATTAGACGTTGTAGAAAATACACAGTTAAGGGAAAATGTTCCGAGCTTTCAGCCGGGCGACACGCTGCGCGTGCATGTTCGCATTAAGGAAGGCAACAAAGAGCGCCTGCAGGCATTTGAGGGCATTTGCATCGCCCGCAAGCACGGCGGTGCTCGCGAGACCGTTACGGTCCGCAAAGTTAGTTTTGGCGTCGGCGTTGAGCGCATCTTTCCGCTTCACGGAACGGTGATCGACCACATCGATGTCGTTCGCCGAGGACGAGTTCGCAGGGCTAAGCTTTACTACCTCCGCGATCTGCGCGGAAAGGCGGCCCGCATCAAGGAAAGAGACACACGGGCCAAGGGAAAACCGGCAGCCGGCGAGTAACCAAAGTTCTATATGGAAAACGCGAAGGTATCCGGATCGGTCGTTACGCACGATTCGGACCTTCGCGTTTCTTTGTTTCCCGATCTAAAGGTTATTCGCATGGGCCGCGTTTACGAGAAACAGGCCCATGCTGCCGGTTACAAGTTCGTTGCCGGCGTCGATGAGGTCGGCCGAGGCTGTCTTGCCGGCCCCGTAGTAGCCGCAGCTTGCATTCTCGACCTCACGAAACCACTTCCTAAGGGGCTGAACGATTCAAAGCAACTCACTAAACCTCAACGCGAAGAGATATCTGAAAAGCTAAAGCAGCGATGTCTCGCGTACGCGATCGGCCAAGTCGAAGCTGACGAGATCGACGCGATCAACATTTTGCAGGCATCGATAAAAGCAATGCACAAAGCAGTCGAAGCGCTCACACCGGCTGCCGATTTTCTACTTATTGACGCTGTCCGCATCAAACAGTCGCTATTGCCGCAGCTTCCGATCATTCACGGGGACGGACTTTCTGCATCGATCGCGGCTGCTTCCGTGCTAGCAAAAACGTATCGCGATGAGCTGATGCGGAGATATCACAACGAATTTCCTCATTACAATTTCATCAGCAACGTAGGCTACGGCACACGTTCTCACTGGGACGGGCTCAAAAAACACGGGCCATGCGCGCTGCACCGCCGCTCATACAAAGGAGTGGTCTCTGGCAAGGGCGAGGTCGTAAAACAGACGGACGATCAGGTATAGTTCTCGAAGCTATCAATTCGCGTCGAGCTGCATCATAAGTTTGTCTTACACAAATCGCTTGAAGGGGGCGTTTCTTAAATGGACACAACTCCGTCTGCAGTCGGAAAGCCGTCCGCGTTACACACGATCGGGCTTGGCGGCCTCGCCATTGGAATACTCGATTTTATTGACGCGAGCACATTCTTTCCGCTTTATTACGGAATTACATTCCAGCAAGTGTGGTGGGGACCAGCATCAGGCATTCTCGGCCGCGAAGCCGCGCGTGAGGGCGGATGGAATACGGCTGTCCTTGGCATCTTTCTACACTTCGTGGTGGCAATGTGCATCGCTGCCGTTTATTACTTATTCGCGCGCGGCATTCCATTTCTGATCAGGCACCCGATCGTTTCCGGTCTTGCGTTCGGACTGATTGCGAATTACGTGATGCAGTGTGTGGTGCTTCCGCTTTCCGCCAGACGCACAAGCCCTACAGGCGTCTTTAGCGAGCCGATGGGTTCAATGCTCAACAGCATCATCGGGCATATGTTTTTGGTTGGCTTGCCCGTTGCTCTGATCGCAGCCTGGTCGGCACGACAAAACCGTCGGCTCGCCTAAAATCCGATCCAAGCGGTGGGTTCTTTGTGAAAGGAAAGTGTAACCTCCGTCTCTGCAGGAAACAGCGGCGAACGCATCTGCAGCGCGGTCTTTGCCATTAGCAAAGCAAGGTGCGGCTCGTTCGCACGTTGTGATAAATGCGCGAGCACGATGTGGCGCGCTGAGCCGTCAAAGTCATTCGTTAACCATTCGGACAGGTCCTCGTTTGACAGATGACCGCTGCGAGACGCGATACGCTGCTTGAGGTCCCAAGTGTAAACGGGGCATGTGCGCAGCATGTCGCGGCTGTGATTTGACTCGATAACGATCGCGTCGCAGCCCCGCAGTCTTTGTTTTATTAGCGATGAGACGTGGCCGAAATCCATCAGCGTCGCGACTCGCACGCCGTCGCGCTTTGCGACAAATCCAAAATTATCTGCCGCGTCGTGTGGTACCCGAAACGGCTCGAAATCGACATCGCCGATCCGAAACTCGTTTTCTGAGTCGATCGTCACTGTGCGATCCTTCAACGCCTGCCGGCGCTTGACGCCTTCGCTTTCGCCGTTGCCGTTGGTTTTTCGCGTGCAGTAATACGAATCTTCCGTTTCACGGGAAACATAAACCGGGCAACTGACCGAACCTAAAAGCACACGCAGTCCACCGGCATGATCTGTATGCTCGTGAGTGATCAGAACGGCATCAAGCTTTTGCGGATCTACACCCATCAGAGCCAACCTACGCAAGATCTCGCGCGCGCTAAGGCCCGCGTCGACGAGGACGTTAGTCTTTTCGGTCGAGATCAAAACGGCGTTGCCCGTCGAGCCGCTGCCAAGTACGGTAAACCTGA
>Ga0134127_10004430_pt1 | contig 10123 bp, 8 predicted proteins | sample KB31753_FD_96459 | JGI IMG/M metagenome (GOLD analysis project Ga0134127, IMG submission 96459) | Terrestrial soil microbial communities with excess Nitrogen fertilizer from Kellogg Biological Station, Michigan, USA - KB3-175-3 | ecosystem: Environmental > Terrestrial > Soil > Unclassified ...
CGGCGGAAAGCGCAGGTCAACGATTGGACCGCGTGCTCGCGCGCCTGTTGCCTGAACATTCCCGCAGCCGGCTGGCGCAGTGGATGCGCGCGGGACAGGTCGTGGTGGGTGGCCGCCCCGTGAAGCCGCGGCACAAGGTTTGGGGAGGCGAAGTCATCGAGCTCATCGCCCGGCCCGAACCGGCGGCGGGGGTTTACGGCGCGGAGGACATCCCGCTCGAGATCGTGTTCGAGGACGATACCCTCCTGGTCGTCAACAAGCCCGCCGGGCTGGTCGTCCATCCCGGCAGCGGCAACTGGCATGGAACCATGCTGAACGCCCTGCTCCGGCACGCGCCTGCGCTGTCCGGCGTTCCCCGAGCCGGTATCGTGCACCGCCTGGACAAGGACACCAGCGGGCTGCTGGCGGTGGCAAAGACTCCCGCCGCGCAGACTCACCTCGTTCGCCAGCTTCAGGCCCGGAGCGTGACGCGCGAATACCTTGCCGTGGCACACGGCCGCATTGCGCGCGGCGGCCGTATCGAAGCCCCTATCGGGCGCCACCCGGTCAAGCGCACCCGCATGGCGGTGGTGGCTCGCGGCCGCCCCGCGGTGACGCACTACGAAGTGCTCGAGCGTTACACCGATGCTACGTTGCTGCGCTGCCGGCTCGAAACCGGCCGCACCCACCAGATCCGGGTGCACCTCAACTCCATCGGCCATCCGCTGGTCGGCGATCCCGACTATGGAAAGCGCCACAGCCGGATCGCCTTTTCACGGCAGGCGCTGCATGCGGAAAAACTCGCCCTGGTGCATCCAGGCTCCCGGCGCGAACGCAGCTGGCGCGCCGACCCGCCCGCCGACATGCAGGAATTGATCGAGCGCTTGCGCGACGAAACGCAGGTGAAATTCTCGTCACCCGTCACCCGTCACTCGTCACGCCGATAGGCCATGCAGCCGCACCCGGACTGGATCGTCCCCGACTGGCCTGCGCCTGCGAACGTCAAGGCTTTCATCACCACCCGCGCCGGCGGAACGAGCCGGGGCCCGTACGAGTCCTTCAATCTCGGATTGCGCACCGAAGACGATGCGCAAGCTATCGTCGCCAATCGCGACCGGCTGCGCGCAATGGTGCCCCAGGAGCCAAAATGGCTGCGCCAGGTGCACGGCAACAGCGTCGTCGAAGCCGACCCGCTTGCGGATTCGCCGGAGGCGGACGCCGCGATCGCGCGGCGCCCGGGAACGGTGTGCGCGGTGCTGGTGGCCGATTGCGTGCCGGTGCTGCTCGCCGACCGGGCCGGCACCACCGTCGCCATCGCGCATGCCGGCTGGCGCGGCCTCGCGAGCGGTGTCATCGAGAACACGGTCAGGCAGATGGCGCTGTCGCCGGAACAATTGCTCGCATACCTGGGGCCCGGCATCGGTCCACGCGCCTTCGAGGTCGGGGCGGACGTGCGCGATGCGTTCCTCGCACGCGACCCGCGCTCGGAATCTGCGTTTGCACCTCACACTCCGGGCAAATGGCTGGCCGACCTGTTTCAGCTGGCGCGCCAGCGCCTGAACGGTATCGGCATCGCGAATGTGTACGGAGGCGGCGATTGCACCTACTCCGATCCCCTGCGCTTCTACTCGTACCGCCGCGAACGCACCACCGGGCGCATGGCCGCGCTGATCTGGCGCGCTGATTGATCCTGCGTGACCGGTGACCGCGCCTGGCACCCGTCAGAGATCATGGATCACGTATAATTCGCGCCTCCCATGAATTCCGTTCCGAAACAATCATGACGCTCGCCTGGATACTTGCCGCGACCGTGGCCGGCGGCGTGCTCTCGGTCATTGCTGCCGCAATAGTGGCGTTCAACGCGCGCGCGTCATGGGTCCCGGTCCTGATCAGTTATGCGGTGGGGGCGCTGCTCGGCGCCGTTTTCCTGGAAATCCTGCCCCATGCCTTCCAGATGAGCGACAACATAGAACGGACGGCGGGCGCCATCCTTGCCGGGATCTTGTTGTTCTTCGTGCTGGAAAAGCTCGTGTTGTGGCGCCATTGCCACGTGGAGCTGTGCGAAGCGCACGATCCCCCGGTGGCGGCGCAGCACGATCACGGCCGCAGCGGCATGATGATCATGATCGGCGATACCTTCCACAATTTCGTCGACGGCATACTGATCGCCGCCGCTTTTCTCGCCAATCACGAGTTGGGCATAGTCACCGCGATCGCCATCATCGCCCACGAAGTGCCCCAGGAAGTGGGCGATTTTCTGATCCTGCTGCACTCGGGCTATAGCAAGAGACGGGCGATGTTTTTCAACCTGTTGTCGAGCGCGGCCATGGTAGCGGGGGGCGTAATTGCCTATTTCGCACTTCAGGCGGTGCAGCAATGGATCCCCATCATGCTGGGGCTCGCCGCCGCCAGCATGCTGTACGTGTCGGTGGCCGACTTGATACCCGGATTGCACCGCAGGCCGGAGTTGCAGGCGACGCTGCAGCAGGTGGTGCTGATCGCGCTCGGCGTGGCCACTATCTGGCTGGTCGGCGACCTCGCCCACGCTCATTAAGATACCCCCCGGCACGCTGCCCCACCTTTACGTGGAAGGGCGGTTGGCACGACAAACGGCCGGCTCCTTGCTAGGATTGCCTCTCGGCATTCGAAATCCTGTCATTCGCGCGATTTAAGCTGTTAGCCTGGTACCCGTTCCGCCGTCCGCCATGAACGAACCCACCGACAGCACCGAAGCTGCGCTCGCCGCCATCGAAGCTTTGCGCAATCAGTTGCTAACCGGCGTGGTAAAGCCGCTCGACCTCAACTCCAGTTTCGACGCCGCTGAGGTCGTCAAGTCGCTGACGGCCGCGCTGGCCCAGGACACGGAACGCTGGCGCGAACTCCAGGACCGTTACTATCGCAAGCAGCTCGAGTTGTGGGCGGCTTACGCGCAGCCGGAGGCGGGCTCTCCGCCCCAGCCGGTGGTCCAGCCAGACGCCGCCGATCGCCGGTTCCGCGCGCCGGAGTGGCGCAATCAGCCCTACTTCGATTACCTGGCGCAGTCCTACCTCCTCACCGGGCAATGGCTGCGCGAAATCGTTGATGGCGCAAGGCTCGAGCCGCAATCGAGGAAGAAGCTCGATTTCTTCACACGGCAGTTCATCGACGCGATGTCGCCCGCCAATTTCCCGTGGAGCAATCCCGAGGCGCTCAAGCTCGCCGCGGAGACCGACGGCGATAGCGTAACGCGGGGGTTGCGCAATCTCGCCGCCGATCTCGAGAAGGGCATGATCTCGATGACCGATGACAGCGCCTTCGAGGTTGGCCGCAATCTCGCGGTCACGCCGGGTGAAGTCATATTCGAGAACGACTTCATGCAATTGATCCAGTACCGGCCCGCGACCGACACGGTGTTCGAGCGGCCGCTGGTCATGGTACCGCCCTGCATCAACAAGTACTACATCCTCGACCTGCAGCCCGAGAATTCGCTCGTGCGCTATGCCGTCGAGCGGGGACACACCGTGTTCATGGTCTCGTGGCGCAACATGCCACAGGAAATGGGCCGCGCGACGTGGGACGACTACCTCGAGCATGGCGTGATGAAGGCCCTTTCCGTCGCGGCCGAGGCGTGCGGCACAACCACGGTCAACGCGCTCGGCTTCTGCGTCGGCGGCACGCTCCTCGGCGCGGCGCTCGCCGTGCTGCGCGCCAGGGGAGACGACAGCGTCTCGAGCCTTACCCTGCTCGCGACGATGCTGGATTTCAGCGACACCGGCGAGCTGTCCGTGTTCGTGGACGACGCCTACGTCGCGAAGCGCGAGCTGGAATTTGCCGACGGCGGCGTGCTGCCGGGGCGCGAGCTTGCCCTCACCTTCGCCAGTCTGCGCGCGAACGACCTCATCTGGAACTACGTGGTGAACAACTACCTCAAGGGTCGCACGCCCGAGCCATTCGACCTGCTCTATTGGAACGGCGACAGCACCAATCTGCCCGGCGCGATGTACGCCTACTACGTGCGCAACACGTATCTCGAGAACAACCTGCGGGTTCCCGGCAAGCTCACGATGTGCGGAGTGCCGGTCGACCTCGGCAGGATAGACATGCCAGCGTACGTGCTGGCGACCCGCGAAGACCACATCGTCCCCTGGCGCACGGCTTACGCCAGCACCCGCCTGCTTGGGGGTAGAATCGAATTCGCGCTATCGGCAAGCGGACACATCGCGGGGGTCATCAACCCGGCTTCGAAAAATCGGCGCAATTTCTGGTTGAACCCGGAATTGGAAAACGACCCTGAACGCTGGCTCGCCGCAGCGACCCCGCATCCCGGGAGCTGGTGGCCGCACTGGATGGATTGGCTGGCGCAATCCGGTGGCCAGCGGATTCCGGCGCGGACCGCGGCAGGCGGCGGAAAATATCGCGCGATCGAGCCCGCTCCGGGGCGCTATGTGAAAGAAAAATGCGTTTGACGTGGTAAGCGGCTCGGCCTTATTCAAGTCATCACAGAGGAACCAACATGGCACAAAGAGTGGCGGTCGTGACTGGCGGCATGGGCGGCCTGGGGGAAGCTATCTGCATCAAGCTCGCGCAAATGGGGTACAGGGTCGTGGCAACTTACTCCCCCGGCAATACCAAGTCCGCCGATTGGGTAAGGGATATGAAGACCAGGGGTTTCGAGGTGCGCGCCGTGCAGGTTGACGTGGCGGATTTCGATTCGTGCGACAAGGCGGTCGCGAAGATCCATTCCGAAGTCGGACCGATTGACGTGCTGGTGAACAACGCGGGCATCACCCGCGACATGACCTTCAAGAAGATGGGCAAGCCCGACTGGGACGCGGTCCTGCGCACCAACCTCGACAGCGTGTTCAACATGACGAAGCCGGTGTGCGACGGCATGGTCGATCGCGGCTGGGGCCGGATCATCAATATCTCCTCGATCAACGGCCAGAAAGGCGCTTTCGGCCAGACCAATTACTCCGCCGCGAAGGCCGGCATGCACGGCTTCTCCAAGGCGCTGGCGCTGGAAGTGGCGCGCAAGGGTGTCACCGTCAACACCGTCTCGCCCGGGTACATCGGGACCAAGATGGTGCTCGCCGTACCGAAGGAAGTGCTCGACGCCAAGATCATTCCGCAGATCCCGGTAGGCCGTCTGGGCAAACCGGAGGAAGTGGCGGGACTGATCGCCTATCTGTGCTCGGAGGAGGCCGCGTTCGTCACCGGGGCCAATATCGCAATCAACGGCGGACAACATATGCAGTGATGGCGTACCGTTTGCGTGCGCGCAATGCCGATTTTCCGCATTGCAACGAGGGCCTTACTCGCCGGAAACATAAAGATTTACCGATATTTTTCAATCCCTTAAGTTTGCATTGCCACAGCGCTTCTGAAATAATACGGCCTCTTCGTCACAGCGTATTCTTCCCATGGCGCAGCAGCACCGGATCATCAAGAAGTACCCGAACCGGCGGCTTTATGACACGGAAACAAGCAGTTACATCACGCTTGCCGACGTCAAGAAGCTGGTACTGGACCAGGTCGACTTCAAAGTCGAAGACGCCAAGACCCACGAGGAACTGACGCGCAGCATCCTCCTGCAGATCATCCTCGAGGAGGAGACCGAGGGCGCCCCGATGTTCTCGAGCGATATGCTGTCGCAAATCATCCGCTTCTACGGCAATGCCATGCAGGGCATGATGGGCAGCTACCTCGAGAAGAACATCCAGACCTTCATCGAGATGCAGAAACGCCTTCAGGATCAGTCGAAGCAGATGTACGGCGGCAACCCGATGTTGAGCGCGGACGCCTGGAGCGAGTTCATCAAGATGCAGGGGCCGGCCATGCAGGGATTGATGGGCCGCTACCTCGAGCAGAGCGCCAGCGCTTTCATGGAAATGCAGCAGCAGCTGCAGAGCCAGACCCGCAACCTTTTCGGCAATTTCCCGTTCCCCACCATGCCCGGCGGCGGCTCCCGCCAGACTAGCGACGCCAAACCATCGGAGTCGCCAGCCAATGACAGCAGCAAGCGCGAAGGCGGCGAAAACAAGTCCTGAGCGCGGCGGGCGCAGTCGAGCCCCGCGCGCGGCATCTGTACCCAGGGTCGGGTTCGTATCCCTCGGCTGTCCGAAGGCGCTGGTGGATTCCGAGCGCATCCTCACCCAGCTGCGCGCCGAAGGCTACGCCATCTCGCCCACCTATGACGGCGCCGACCTGGTCGTCGTCAACACCTGCGGCTTCATAGACAGCGCGATCGACGAATCGCTCGGAGCCATCGGCGAGGCGCTGGCTGAAAACGGGAAAGTCATCGTCACCGGCTGCCTCGGGGCCAAGGGCGACATCGTCAGGAAGGCGCACCCCGGCGTGCTCGCGGTGACCGGCCCGCACGCGACCGATGAAGTGATGCAGGCGGTGCACAAGCACCTGCCGCAGCCGCACGATCCCTACACCAGCCTGATCCCGCCGCAGGGGATCAAGCTCACTCCCGCCCATTACGCCTACCTCAAGATCGCCGAGGGCTGCAATCACCGCTGCACTTTCTGCATCATTCCCTCCATGCGCGGCGATCTCGTGAGCCGGCCGGTCGGCGAAATCATGCAGGAAGCGGAAAATCTGGTGAAAGCCGGCGTCAAGGAACTCCTCGTCATCTCGCAGGACACGAGCGCCTACGGCGTGGACGTGAAGTACCGCACCGGTTTCTGGAATGGACGGCCGCTCAAGGCGCGCATGACCGAGCTTGCCGGCGCGTTGAGCGGGCTCGGCGTGTGGGTGCGCCTGCATTATGTCTACCCCTATCCGCACGTGGACGAGGTGATCCCGCTGATGGCGGAAGGCGGGCTCCTGCCCTACCTGGACGTTCCCTTCCAGCACGCCAGCCGCAGGATACTGAAGCTGATGAAACGTCCCGCCAGCGCCGAGGACAACCTCGCCCGCATACGCCGCTGGCGCGAAATCTGCCCGGAACTCACGCTGCGCAGCACCTTTATCGTTGGTTTTCCCGGCGAGACCGAGGCCGAATTCGAAGAGCTGCTCGCCTTCCTCGAAGACGCGCAGCTCGATCGCGTCGGCTGTTTCGCCTATTCCCCGGTGGAAGGCGCCGCGGCCAATGCCCTGCCCGACCACGTGCCGCAGGAACTGAAGGAAGAACGCCGCGCACGCTTCATGAAGCTGCAGGAGAAAATCAGCGGCGACCGGTTGCGGCGTAAGCTCGGGAAGACGCTCACCGTGCTGGTAGACGAGGCCGGCGCCAGTGGCGCAGTCGCGCGCTCGAGCGCAGATGCCCCTGAAATTGATGGCGTTGTCCACGTTGCACCAGCCGACGGGCTGAAAGCCGGGTCGCTTGTGAAAGTGCGCGTGACGAAGGCCGACGCGCATGACCTGTGGGCCGAAACTGCCTAGAAGCGTGAACAGTGACCGGTGACCCGTGACCGGTAAGTGGACAGAGCGGTTGCGGGAGTGGGCGCGGCGGCTGAAGCGGGATGTCGTGGCGCTGTGGTTTTGTGCTCGCCACCCGCGGACGCCTTTCATCGCCAAGGCTCTCGCCGCGGCGATCGTGGCCTACGCGTTCAGTCCGATCGACCTCATCCCGGACTTCATTCCGGTGCTGGGCTACCTGGACGAACTGATCCTGCTGCCGGCGGGTATCTGGCTCGTGTTGAAGCTCGTGCCGGGCGACGTGCTTGAAGAATGCCGAGGGCAAGCCGCCCTCTGGCTCGCAGAAAAGAAAACCGGGCCGCGCAGTTACCTCGCTGCCACTCTTATCGTAGTTTTGTGGCTGGCTGTGCTTTGGCTTGCCTGGCGCTGGGCCGAATCCTGGGTTGCCTGGTAAAGAATTCCGCCGCTTCGGCGCCATCGCGCGTCAGTTTCATGGGCGGGAGGCTCCCGAGCACGCGCTTGCCGTAGCTGCGGGTCAGAATCCTCGGATCGCAGATCATCAGCACGCCGCGGTCGCTTTCGTCACGTATCAGCCGCCCGGCTCCCTGCTTCAAGGTGATTACCGCCTCGGGCAGCTGGTACTCGAAGAAGGCGCTGCGCCCCTCGCGATTCATCCGGTCTATGCGCGCGGCAAGCACCGGGTCATCGGGCGGGGCAAACGGCAGCTTGTCGATCACCACCAGCGACAGGGCTTCACCGCGCACGTCCACACCCTCCCAGAACGACTGGCTGCCCACGAGCACCGCGTTGCCCAGATCGCGAAAGCGCACCAGCATCTCCGATCGCGAGCCCTCTCCCTGCAGCAGCAGCGGATAATCCAGACCCCGGGATTCGAACGCCTCGCGCAGCCGCTCGTACCCAAGTCGCATGGCGCGCAGGCTGGTAAACAGCATGAACGCCCCCCCACCCGCGGCCTCGATGAGCGGGAGCGCCGCGTCCACGACGGCTTCGGTATGCGCCGCCGTGTTGGGTTCCGGTATCCGCGCGGGAATGTAGAGCAAGGCCTGCTCGGCGAAATCGTAGGGACTGTCCCAGCTCGCGGTGCGCGCATCCGCCAAACCCATCTGGCCGCAGTAATGCCCGAAGTCGCGGTTGACCGAAAGCGTTGCCGAGGTGAAGACCCAGGCGCGCGCGTGATCCTCGATCCGGCTGCCGAAGATCTCGGCGATCGAAAGCGGCGTCGAATTGAGATGCAGGGAATGGCTGAATAGCTCGACCCATTTCACGCGCGCTTCATCGACTCCGCTCCTCCAGAGCTCGACCTGTTCGGCTGCCGTGAGCGCCCGCTGCCAGCAGCGCTTGAGGCCTTCGCTACGCTCGGCCTGCCCCTTCAACTCCCCCGCGAGGCGGTCGAGCGCGACCAGCACGACGTCCAGCCCCGACTCGAAACCGGCGTTGCCGTCGAGCTCGCGAGCCGGAAAGCGTCCGCCTTCCTGCCCGAAGACCAGTCTCAGGTCGCGCGCGGCCTTGTCGAGCGCCTGCGCCGCCTCCGGCAACGGGGTGTAATCCTTGGCCGCGGCGGCGCCCTCATGGCGCGCATCGCGCGCAAGCCCGGTCAGCAACGTGGTCGAAACGCTTTCGCTGAAGAACAGGGTCGCGGTCTCCGGCAGCTGGTGCGCCTCGTCAAAGATCACCGTATTGCACGCGGGCAACAGCTCGGCCACGCCCTCTTCACGCAGGGCCAGGTCGGCAAAGAAAAGGTGATGATTGACCACCACCACGTCGGCCTCCAGCGCCTTGCGGCGCGCTTCCATGACGAAACAGCCGTCGTAGCGCGGGCATTGAGAGCCAAGACAATTCTCCCGCGTGGAGGTGGCAAGAAACCAGGCGCCCGAATTTTCCGGCACGCCGGCGCAATCCGCCTTGTCGCCGGTCGTGGTGGTGCGGGCAAACCGCGCGATCTCCCCGAGATGCCGCACCTCTTCGCGGCTCGGCAGCCGGCCGTCGTCCAGCGCCCGCTCGAGATGGTAATGGCAGACGTAATTGGCCCGGCCCTTCAGCAACGCAATCGTTACCGGGACGTTGAGCGCCTCGCGCACGGTGGGGATATCACGGTCGAACAGCTGATCCTGCAGCGTCTTGGTGCCGGTGGAGATGATGACCTTGCCGCCTGAAAGCAACGCCGGCACCAGGTAGGCGACCGTTTTCCCTGTCCCCGTGCCCGCTTCGGCCACCAGCATGCTGTTGCCGGCGATGGCTTGCGCCACTGCCTGGGCCATTTCCAGCTGAAACGGCCGTGCGCGAAAATCCGTCATCACCCGCGCTAGCGGCCCGGACTCCGAAAAAAGCTGCTCCAAATCGACCACAGGCGCATGTTAGCCCGCGGCGAACCGGCCCGTCACCTATGAATTGGTTTGCGCCGCCTACCTGACTTCATCGACCTTGACTAGCACACGCCGGCTGTCACGCGTGGTGCTGGCTGATCGCCCGAGCAGAACCGTCTGTTGGCCGCTGGCGTCCTGGCCTACGCCACCAATCTCCATCCATTCGCCGAGACGGCCGGAAACGGTCGTCACCACGCTCTGCACGTTCACGCCGCCGGGCACCTGCCGCGACAGGGATTCGCGTTGCGGGCTGATGTCGAGCGTGATGCGATCACCCGAGATTCGGGGAAGGACATAGAAGCCAGTCGCGATGTCGCGATATTGCGTGCTGTCCACCACCTGTTCCACCACCTGGCCGCCGACTACCGTGCGCCGCACCTCGCGCCCCCGCACCGGCACGGACTGGCCGACGCGCA
>Ga0134127_10004431_pt1 | contig 10123 bp, 5 predicted proteins | sample KB31753_FD_96459 | JGI IMG/M metagenome (GOLD analysis project Ga0134127, IMG submission 96459) | Terrestrial soil microbial communities with excess Nitrogen fertilizer from Kellogg Biological Station, Michigan, USA - KB3-175-3 | ecosystem: Environmental > Terrestrial > Soil > Unclassified ...
AACACGTGCAGCTTCACCGTGACGGTCAATGATGCGGAGCCGCCGCTGCTGGTCTGTCCGGCCAACATCGTCACCAACACTGCCCCTGGCCTGTGCGCGCAGGTGGTCGCCTACACGCCAACTGCGAGCGACAATTGCCCGAGTGTGACTGTCACTTGCAATCCCGCCGCCGGCTCCAGCTTCGGCACGGGAACCACGCCTGTGGCCTGCACGGCTACTGACGCCGCCGGCAATACGAACACGTGCAGCTTCATCGTGACGGTCAATGATACGGAACCGCCGGTGGCGGTCTGTCCGGCCAACATCGTCACCAATTCAGCCTCCGGCCTTTGCACACAGGTGGTCGACTACGCGCCAGGCGCAACCGACAACTGTCCAGGTGTGACGGTCACTTGCACTCCGCCCACCGGCTCCAGCTTCGGCACCGGCACCACGCCTGTCACCTGCACGGCCGCTGACACCGCCGGCAACACGAGCAGTTGCACCTTCACCGTGACGGTCAATGAGACGGAGCCGCCCGTGTTGGTCTGCCCGGCTAACATCGTCACCAACACCGCCCCGGGCCTGTGCACGCAGGTGGTCGACTACACGCCAGCCGCGACTGACAACTGTCCAGGCGTGACCGTCAGTTGCGCTCCGCCCGCCGGATCGAGCTTCGGCACCGGCACCACGCCCGTGACCTGCACGGCCACGGACGCCTCCGGCAACACGAGCAGTTGCAGCTTCACCGTGACGGTCAATGAGACCGAGCCGCCGGTGCTGCTCTGTCCGGCCAACATCGTTACCAACACCGCCCCCGGCCTTTGCACGCAGGTGGTCGGCTACGCGCCTGTTGCGATTGACAACTGTCCAGGCGTGACCGTCACTTGCGCTCCGCCCACCGGCTCCAGCTTCGGCACCGGCACGACACCCGTGACCTGCACGGCCACGGACGCCGCCGGCAACACGAGCAGTTGCAGCTTCACCGTGACAGTCAATGAGACGGAGCCGCCGGTGCTGGTCTGCCCGGCCAACATCGTCACCAACACAGCCCCGGGGCAATCCACGCAAGTGGTCAGTTATGCGCCAGGTGCCAGCGACAACTGTCCGGGGGTGACGGTCAGTTGCAATCCGGCCGCCGGTTCGAGCTTCGGCACCGGCACCACGCCCGTCACCTGCACGGCGACCGACGTCGCCGGCAGCACGAGCAGTTGCAGCTTCACGGTGACTGTTACGTCCGGCAACCGCCCGCCTGTGGCCGCCGATGACACTGCCTCCACGCCGGAAGACACGCCGGTCATGATCGCCCCATTGGTTAATGACACGGACCCTGACGGTGACACACTTACCATTGTGAGTGCCTCCTCCGCCAACGGCGCTGTCAGTATCATGAGCGGCACCAACCTATTCTTCACGCCTGCGACCAATTACAACGGCATTGCCATAGTCAACTACACGATCAGCGACGGCAACGGCGGCACAGACTCCGCGGTCGTGATTGTCACAATCACCCCGGTGAACGATCCGCCAGTCGCTGTCAACGATGTGGCCACGACGATGCAAAATGTCTCCCTCAACCTGAGTGTTGTGACTCTATTGGCCAACGACAGCGACGTGGACGGCGACCTACTGACAGTAGCCTCCGTGAGCGCCAACAGCGCCCAGGGCGGCCTCGTCTCATGGACAGGCCCCAACGTGGTTTACAATCCGCCGACCAATTTTATCGGTGCGGACTCGTTTACTTACACCATCAGTGACGGCCAGGGCGGCAATGCTAGCGCCACCGTGACCGTCACGGTGACTCCACCGCAGTTCGGCGTCTTCGTGGGCCTGAAGGCCTTCAATCCGCAGACGGGCTTGTTCGAGCAGCAGGTTATCGTGACCAACAATAGCGTAGCCACAGTGGCCGCCGTGCGCCTTTGCGTGGGCGGACTCCGCAGCGGCGTGCAGCTTTACAACGCCGTCGGCACCGACGCCGGCCGGCCTTACGTGCAATGCAACGCCCCGTTGAATCCTGGCCAGTCGGTACCGCTCCGGCTTGAATTCTACGTGCCCGACCGCCGCCCCTTCACCAACACGCTCGAGGTGAAAGCTGTGCTGCCGACAGCCGCGGCTCCGCCTCTCGGGGGCGGAGTGCTCATCGACCGTTCCTTCGTCGACACGCGGATCGCCGGCGAGCCTCGATATGTGATCGAATTCACCTCCATCCCGGGCCGCACCTATACCATTGTTTACAGCGACGACATGAACAACTGGAAGACCGCCACCCCCAGCGTCACGGCCAGCGCCAATCGCACACAGTGGTACGACGACGGCCCGCCCAAGACTGATAGCAAGCCGATGTCCAGCAGCAGCCGTTACTACCGCGTGATTCTTGCCCCCGCCAATCCTTGACGGTGCGGGGGCGGCTGCCAATAGTTCGTCGTACCCGTGAGGCCCGCGTTGCAACCGAGCTTCCGGAGTAGCACTGCGCGATGACTGATTTCCCGGCCAGGTTTCCAGAGACGCGGTTGACTCCACGGCCACCGACGCTGTGCGGCAAGCTGGCGGCCATTCCTCTGTCGCAAGTGTCTCAAGAGTCATTCGGTGTTCCAGTTTTCGTGATTGGTTCGAGGCGTTTGTCCGCTACGCTCGAACGCGCCCGACCGCATGGGTTGTTCGGAAAAGGCGATTCGCGAGTCAACTCGCGGCCAATCCATTCATGAAACATCACTTCACGCTTTCCGTCTTCGCACTGCTGAGCGCTCTCTGGGTGAGAACCTGCCCTGCTGCGGAATCCTTTCCTGTGACCCTCCGCGTGGATGCCAGCAAGCTGCAAGGTGAGTTGAAGCCCATCTGGCGGTTCTTCGGAGCGGACGAGCCGAACTACGCCTACATGAAGCATGGCCGGAAGCTGCTGGCCGAACTTGGCGAACTGCGCCCCAAACAGGTGTACTTCCGCGCGCACAATCTGCTGACTTCCGGCGACGGCACACCGGCGCTCAAGTGGGGCTCCACGGGCGTCTACAGCGAGGATGCCGCCGGCAGGCCCGTTTATGATTGGACAATTCTGGACCGCATCTTCGACGCCTATCTGGAGCGCGGAGTGCGGCCTTACGCGCAAATCGGTTTCATGCCCAGGGAGCTCTCGGTGAAGCCGGAGCCGTATCAGCACAAATGGACACCCCGCGCGCGTTACGAGGAGATTTACACCGGCTGGGCCTGCCCGCCCAAAGACTACGCGAAGTGGGCGGAACTGGTGTTCCAGTGGACCCGTCACTGCGTCGAAAAACACGGCCGGGCCGAAGTCGAGTCCTGGTATTGGGAGGTCTGGAATGAGCCGAACATAGGCTACTGGCGCGGCACGCCCGAGGAGTTTCTCAAGCTGCACGACTACGCCATCGACGCCGTGCGCCGCGCGTTGCCGACGGCCCACGTGGGCGGCGCCGACACCGCCGGCAGCGGCGGGCGATTCACCCGCGGTTTTCTCGAACACTGCCTGCGCGGCACCAATTACGCGACCGGCAAGGTCGGTACACCCGTGGACTTCGTCTCCTTTCACGCCAAGGGTGCGCCGGTCACGACCAACGGCCACGTGCGCATGGGTATCGCGAATCAACTCCGGACCATCGACGACGGGTTCCGCATCGTCGCGTCCTATCCCGAATTGAAGAACAAGCCAGTCGTCATTGGCGAATCGGACCCCGAAGGGTGCGCAGCCTGCCAGGGACCCCAACTGGCTTATCGCAACGGCACCATGTATTCGAGCTACACCGCGGCCAGCTTTGCGCGCAAATACGAACTGGCAGCCCGGCACGGGGTGAACCTCGAGGGCGCGCTGACTTGGGCGTTCGAGTTTGAAGACCAGCCTTACTTTGCCGGATTCCGTTCGCTGGCCAGCAACGGCATCGACAAGCCGGTGCTCAATGTCTTTCGCATGTTTGCCAAAATGAGCGGCCAGCGCATCGCGGTGAACAGCGACGCCGCGGTGCCGCTGGACGAAATCCTCCGTCGCGGCGTGCGCGAGAAGCCGGACGTGTCCGCCGTCGCCAGCCTCGACAAGGACAAACTGTGCGTTCTCCTCTGGCACTATCACGATGACGACGTGCCGGGCGCCGAAGCAGAAGTTGAACTGGCGCTAAGCGCCCTGCCGCTCGCCAGTGGCGAAGCGAAACTGCAACACTTCCGTATCGACGAAGAGCACAGCAATGCCTTCGCGGCTTGGAAGCGGCTCGGTTCGCCGCAACAACCAACTCCGGAGCAGTACGTCCAACTGGAGAAGGCGGGAAGGCTTGCCACGCTGCCTGAACCAGAAACTCTGCGCGTCGAAAGGAGCGCGGCGGTGGTTCGATTGAAGCTGCCGCGGCAAGCCGTATCCCTGTTGGCTTTGACTTGGTAATGCCAGGGCGGATTACTTCGACCCCTCCCGGCTCGATGCCTTGACCGCACACGACCAGCCTTGACCAACCTTGATCGAGTTCGATCCAACTCCCTTGCACAGCGCTCAGTGCGAGTGGGGCCTGCCTGTGCCGCACAGTCCGCACGACTTCGGCTTGCCTGTGCAGGCTGGGCCCGCCTCCCCGCCGTTGCCGCCGCCGGAGCCGCCTGACGCGAATGCGGAGAGTTGCTTGGTGAGCTTCATCGAACCGCACTTAGGGCATTTGGCGCCCTTCCAGTTCGTCGAGCGAACAAGGATTTCCGAATCCGCGCCGCACTTGCCACAATGGAACTCGTAGAGAGGCATGACGCATAGGGTATCCCGACCGGTTTGGCCGGAGCAATCAAGAATGGGTCGTAGCAGACAGCTCATACAACCGCAGTGAACGCGGAGAATCGCAGTTCATGTTGAACTCGTGGTTCATCGAGCTTTTCGGCTATTGGTGGTTCTCGGGACAAGTTTGCGCTGCAGAGGAGCGCCGACCCTCGCTGACGTGCTCGCCGAAAAGGCTTTGGTCATATCTGCGTTTATGTGCGGTTCACCAAAACCGCGGTCCGTTCCGGCTGACGCTGCGCCGCGCTGTGTCCATCCGCGGTTAAAAGTCTTTGAACTTTGAGCGTCTTTAATCCTAATCATCTCCATGCACGAGGAACAGTGGTCCGCCGTGGATCGATACATCAGCGAGTCGCTCATTCCGCACGACCCGGCGCTGGATGCGGCGCTGCGTGCCTGCGCGGAAGCCGGCCTGCCTGCGATCCAGGTTTCGCCTGCGCACGGAAAACTGTTGCACCTTCTGGCGAAGGTTCGCGGCGCATGCAACATCCTCGAACTCGGCACGCTGGGTGGATACAGCACGATTTGGCTGGCGCGCGCCCTGCCAGCCGGCGGACGCCTGATCACGCTGGAGGCCGAGCCGAAACACGCCGAAGTGGCCCGGGCAAACATCGCTCGGGCAGGTCTGACATCGGTCGTCGACTTGCGTCTCGGCAAGGCGCTGGAGGTCTTGCCGCAACTGGCTTCGGAGCAGCGCGGGCCGTTCGATCTCATCTTCATCGATGCCGACAAACCGTCGACTCCGGAATACTTCACGTGGGCGTTGAAACTCTCTCGCGCCGGCAGCCTCATCATCACCGACAACGTCGTTCGCAAGGGGGCATTGGCGGACGCGAACAGCCCCGATCCCAATGTACGCGGCATGCGGCGCTTCCACGAAATGGTGTCGGCCGAAAAGCGAGTGAGCGCGACAACCATTCAAACCGTTGGCAGCAAGGGATACGACGGGTTTACCCTCGCGCTGGTCCTCGATTTCCCGAGCAGCCCGTCTCGGCCAGCTTGAGGAGGAGGCTCAAAGTTCTCCACCTCCGGGTTTTAGTTCGGGCTATAGAGTTTCCCAAAATCATCTCCGCTTGGTGGCTGCGTTGCCCCGCAGCCTCGCACGACCGGCAGGTCGTGCGCCACCAATCGGAAACGACTTTTGGCAAGCAGTCTAAACGCCGCGTTCCGGCTCGGAACAGGGAACGTGCGGACCGCGAGTTGACCGGAAACATGCGGACCGGAAACGCTTGCCGAGAGGCGCCGGAAAGTGTAGTCTCCGAAGCTCCAACAACAGGACAAACACACTCAACGTCCGGGAGCGGTTATGAAGAAGCCAATCTTTGCGCGGTGGATCGGAGTGCTGGCCGGCGTCCTCGTGACGGTCGCGGCGCATGGCCAGGCGACCCTTACGTTCGTCAATTCCGGCACCGGCTGGGCGGCGCCCTGGTACGGGCTGGCCGCGGCTGACGCTTCCAGCAACTGCGTCGTTTATGGCGCCAACAGCGGCACCTTCGTGACGGCGGACAACACTACGCTCTCCGGCGCAGGATGGACGGCGCAATTATGGGCCGGCGTCGAAGGCGGCTGGATGTGGGAGATTGCGCCCGTGGGGCAGACGACGTTTCGCACCGGTTCCGACTCCGGCTTGCTGGCCGCGATGACCCCGCTGCCTGCAACCTTCGCCCTGCCGGGCCAGCGAATCGTTTATCAATTGCGGGTCTGGGAAAACAAAGGCGGCACGATTCACAACTGGGACGAGGTGATCAACAATCCTTCCGCGCGCCGCGGTTCCACGCCGATTTACACTTCGCCCCCACTGACCTCGGGCAACACTGCACTGGAGTTCACGGAGAGCTTCGTATTGCTCCCCGAGTTTGCCGCTCCGGTCCCAGTGCTTTCCCTGAGCCGGGATGGTTGCGTGCAACACACGGGTTTCTTCCCTGACATGCCGACGCCTGAGGTGCATGAGGGCGAGGACGTAAGCCTTTCCGTGGTCTGTCCAAGCCCGGCGACGACCGTGCAATGGAGCCTCAACGGAATCAACCTGCCCGGTGCGACAGGGCTCACGCTCTCCTTGTCGCGGATTCAAATCTCCCAGTCGGGCGTTTACGCGGCAGCCGTGACGGCGCCCATCGGCGCGCGTACGGCCCGCATGACCAACTCGCTCCAAGTGACCGTGTTGCCCGCGCCGCGACTGGTCCAGCCACGACTGCATCCAACTTTGGGCTTTTCTGCTGCGGTGGAAGGCGTGACCAACCGGATGGTCCAGATCGAATTCTCGGATGATCTCCGTTCGTGGACGCCCGGCCCGATGCAGGAGATCTTCTACGCCTGGGCCTGCGGCTGCCTTCAGAACACAGTGACGATTCCGCCGCCTTTGCCCGCGAACGCGCGTTTCTACCGGGCGCGACTTCTTCCGTGATCACGGCGCCGCGGGATCCCTCCTACTCCACTCGCACGCGGTAGAACCGGTGCGGATCGACTGCTGACGGATCGGTCAAAGTCTTATCCATGCCATCGCCGTTGACCGCCGGCAGGGATGTCCAGTTGGTTCCGGTGACTGTGTCCTTATGCTCCAGGACGTAGCTCTTGCCCGCCAGCGTGGCGACGGTCACGCTGAACGTGTTGCCTTGGTGCCGCGCGTTTCGCAACTGCGGCGCCTGGACGACCGCATCCCCTTCCAGGCGCGCGATGCCATGGCGCGGTGTGCCATTGAAAGTAATGAACGCCCCTCCAATGAGCACCTTGCCATCCGCCTGGAGAGCGGTGACATAAACCGCGTCGCTTGCTCCCGTACCGGGAGCAAATCCGGTGTCCAAACCGCCACTTTTATCAAGCCGGGCGAGGTAATTTCGGACAGTGCCGTTGATATGGGTGAAGAAGCCGCTCACGACGATCTTGCCATTGCTTTGCACCGCGAGGGAACTCACCGCCGAGTCCGCTCCAGTGCCGGGATTGAAACTCGCATCGTGGCTCCCGTTGCTGTTCAAGCGCGCCAGGTTCGTGCGCGCCATGCCGCCGACGCTGGTAAAGTCGCCCCCGATCACGATCCCGCCGTCGCTCTGAATGCCCAGCGTATTGATTCCGGCCAGCAATCCGCCCCCGGCCAAACCGATCGCGGGATTGAACGAGGAATCCAGACTCCCGCTGGATTGCAGGCGGGCCACGTGGGTTCGGCGGACGCCATTCACGTTGGTGAATGTGCCGCCGATGACGACCTTGCCGTCGGACTGCAAAGCCAGGGCATTCACGGTGGAGAAGGATTCGCCGGTAACACCGGTGCCCGGATCAAAACTTGAATCCACGCTGCCGTTGCTGTTGAGGCGGGCAATGTTGCCTCGCGCGATGCCATCGATGGTGGTAAAAAGGCCCCCCACCACAATCTTCCCGTCGTTTTGCACCGCCAGCGCGAGGATTGGGCCGTCCGCTCCCTCCCCCGGATCGAACGTCGCGTCCAGACTCCCATCGCTGTTCAACCGCGCGATGGTTCCGCGTGTCATGTCATCCACGCTGGTGAAGAAGCCCGCGATAATGACCTTGTTGCCCTGCATCGCCACGGCGCTGACCAGGTCATCCGCTCCCAGGCCCGGGTCAAAGCTCTCATCGACCTGGCCGTCGCTGTTCAATCGGGCGATTCTGTTCCGCGACACATTGTTTACTGACGAGAAGTCGCCTCCTATGACGACTTTGCCGTCGCTTTGGACCGCCATCGAAAAGACCGATTGGTCAACGCCGTCGCCGGGATTAAAGCTCGGATCCAGTGAGCCAGGTTGCGCGCCGGCCGAGTTCCGCGGTGCCAGGGAAGCAGCCGTCAGGACGGCCAACAACACGGCCTGATTGAAGCGACGGAGTGATACAGGCATATTCATCATCTGCACAGAATCAGCAGCGTCAGAGAATATCTCGACATCCGAGCGCTGCCTCTAGCCAAAAAGCTCGTGCACTTCAGCCGGCCGGCTGCCGGCCGGGCTGCATCTGCCGGTCGCTCCAGCCTACTTCTTTATCCCGATATAGACGAAGTGGGTGCTGCCATCCGACATGGTGGCGGTTAGCTTCCAGGTGCCCTGGCTGAGACCGACCTTCGTATCCAAGTTGTAATGCCATTCGCCCGTGGAAGCGTCCGTCAACCGGAACTGATTGCCCGTTGTGGCCGCGTCGGTCGCCTGCACCGTAATGACCGGGTCGGTATTGTCCAAAGACCCTGAGCACTTGGCAGCCTGCAACGTGTGAATCCCCGTCGCGACGGGCGCGCCGCCGCAAGTCAGGATGAATTTCACCGGGATGGTGCTACCGATCTTAAACGTGCGGATTGAATTCCCGCAAGTTCCTCCCGTGCCGTCCGCGCCACCGATCGGCGGCAGGAAGCCCGTGAACTGGAACTGGCACCCAGCCGCCCGCGTGACGGTAAAGGAGCATGTGGCAGCATTGCCGGTTGTATCCACAGCCGCGCAAGTAACCGTGGTGGTCCCTATCGGGAAGCTTGAGCCCGAAGCCGGACTGCACGCAGAGCTCACACCCGGACAGTTGTCGGAAGCTGCGGGAGCGGGGTAGGTGACAGCCGCTAGCGGAGCACCGCCGTCTGAAACGGTCATATTACCCGGGCAGGTGATGTGGGGCGCCTCGTCGTCCGCGACCGTGACGTTGAAGGAGCAATTGACGCTGTTGCCCGTGGAATCAGCGGCGGTGCAGTGGACTGTGGTCATGCCGACCGGGAACAACGAACCGCTGGCCGGACTGCAACTGATGCTGGAGCCGGAGCAGTTGTCGCTGGCGCTGGCCGCGTAAGTCACCCGGGCTTGGCAGTCCCCGCTCACATTGTCCGCGCCAGTACTGCTGGTCGTGGTGATGTCGGCCGGGCAATGGGGTGCCGGCGGTTCGGTGTCGTTCACCGTCACGGTGAAGCTGCAAGCTGCGATGTTATCTGCCGCGTCCGATGCGGTGCAACTCACGGTCGTCGTGCCCTTCGGGAAGACGCTCCCGCTCTCCGGCGTGCATTCGAACGTCGCGGAACAATTGTCGGTTACAGTCACCTTGTAAACCACGACAGCAGTGCACTTGCCTGGATCATTAGACTGAGTAACGGCAGGTGGGCAAGTGATGACGGGCGCATCGTCATCGGTGATGGTGACTTTGAAGCTGCAAGAGGAGCTGTTGCCTCCGTCGGTGGCCGAGCAGGTAACGGTGGTTGGGCCGACCGGGAAGACGCTGCCGCTGGCGGGAGCGCACGTGACGCTGACGGGTCCGGCGCAATTGTCGTTTGCGGTGGGGGCCGTCCAACTGACCACCGCTCCGCATTTGTCGGCGTCGGTACCCTGGGCGATGTCGGACGGGCAGCCGCTGATCACCGGGGCGTCGTCATCGGTCACGGTCACTTTGAAGGTGCAGGTGGCGATGTTGGCCCCGTCGGTGGCC
>Ga0134127_10004432_pt1 | contig 10122 bp, 10 predicted proteins | sample KB31753_FD_96459 | JGI IMG/M metagenome (GOLD analysis project Ga0134127, IMG submission 96459) | Terrestrial soil microbial communities with excess Nitrogen fertilizer from Kellogg Biological Station, Michigan, USA - KB3-175-3 | ecosystem: Environmental > Terrestrial > Soil > Unclassified ...
CATTAAGCCCGAACGGGGAGCGCGACGCAAGAACTAGACCGTGAGGCGCTTGAGGATGGACTCGCGCAGCCCTTCCTCGATGCAGGACCGCTCGACCAGGCGTCGGGCTTCCTCGACGTGGTCCGGGCGGGGCCGGAGGTGCCAGCAAACGACCGGCGCTTCCTTGTAGTGGAGCGGGCCGCCCTCTTCGCCGGTGTCGATGGTTCCGGTCCGCAGGCCGATGGCGCGGGCCCAGGTGACGTACGACCGGCGGACGCCCAACCAACTTTCGAACTCGATCTCGAAGGAGAGGAAGTCGCCCGTCAACGCGTCATGGACAAGGACGGCGTCGGCCCCCGCGCTCTGATACCACGACCGTCGCTCCCGGCTGTCCGGCTGGCGCACGACGCGGCTCTCGATCTTCGTCAGCACAATTGTGAATTAGACCGACGCCGTCGCGCCGGCGTTACTTCGTTCCGAGCAGCTCCAGCAGGCCCCGCGAGAACGCCTGGGTCCCCGTCAGGAGCGTCGGCTCGGGGTCCACCGACCACTTGCTCGAATGGAGGCCGATCTTCGCATCGTGGCCCGCCCGGGCGCCGCCCACGCGGAACTGGAGCCCGGGCACGCCGAAGTGCTTCGGGAAGCGGCCGAAGTCCTCGCCGCCCATCATCGGCTCGCCCACCCAGACGTTCTCCTTCCCCAGCAGCCGCTCGAACACTCCCTGCAGGCGGCCGACGAACGCCGGCTCGAAGTAGCAGGCGTCGGTGGCCACTTCTCCGTACGTGATGACCGGCTTCTTCGGCGAGTGGTGCGCCGCCGAGACCGACTCGCAGATGTGCCGGATCTCCGCAAGCAGCATCTTCCGGACGTCCGCCTCGTAGGAGCGGACGGTGAGCTGCAGCTTCGCCTCGTTGCCGATCACGTTGTGCTTCGTCCCCGCATGGAACGAGCCGACGGTGACCACCGCCTTCGTGCCCGGCTTGATCTTCCGGCTCACGATCGTCTGGAGCGACAGGACGACCTCCGCGCCGATGACGATCGGATCGACGGTGAGATGGGGCCACGCGCCGTGGCCGCCCTCGCCGTAGAGCGTGATGTCGATGCTGTCGACGTTGGCCGACGCGAACCCGGGACAGACGCCGACCGTCCCCGCCCGCTCCGTCATGTCGTGGACCGAGAGGCAGGCGACCGGCTTGCCGGGGATCAGCTCGTGGAACTTCGGATCGGCGAGCATCTGTTCCGCGCCCTTGCCGATCTCCTCGGCGGGCTGGCCGATCAGGACCACCGTGCCCGACCAGCGGTTCTTGAGCCTGGAGAGGACGCGCGCCGCGCCGATCCCGATCGCGAGGTGGCTGTCGTGGCCGCAGGCGTGCATCGCGTCGCCCTTGCTCGCGTACGGAAGACCGGTCTCTTCCTTCACCGGGAGGCCGTCCATGTCGATCCGCGCGAACACCACGGGCCCCTCGCCGTTCTTCAGCACCGCGACGACCCCGGTGCCGCCGATCTTTTCCGTGACGGTCCAGCCGGCCGCGCGCACTTCGGCGGCGAACTTCGCGGCGGTCTTCTCTTCCTTAAGCGAGAGCTCCGCGTTCTCGTGGAACCACTTGTAGAGTTCGAGGAGGGAGCCGAGCTCGGCGGTCGCGGCTTCCTTCACGGAGCCGTTGATCTCGTCGCCGGGTCCCGGCGACATCATCGCGCGCGGCGCCGTCGACGCCGGCGAGGAACAGCCTGCCAGGAGCAGGAGCGCCGCGAGATACCTCATCCTTTTTCTCCCCGACTCTTAGGTTTACGGGTCCGCGCCCACCGGAGTTTGGCCGACCGCGAGCGGGGGTTTGAAACCTTTTCCTCCTCCGTCGCCGTCACCGCCTCCTCGCTGATCTTCGCGTAGGCGCCGGCGCGGAGGCCGTCGCGGAACGCCTGCTTCACCCGGCGGTCCTCGCCGCTGTGGAAGCTGATGATCGCGGCCGTCCCTCCCGGCTTCAGGCACTGCGGGATCACGGTCAGCAGCCGCTCGAGGTTCGCCATCTCCCGGTTCACGATCATCCGCACGGCCTGGAACGTCCGCGCCGCGGGATGAAGCTTCGCGCCCGCCGCGCGCTGGACCGTGAAGTCGCGCGCTTCGCAGACGAGCTCCATGAGCTGCTGCGTGGTGCGGATCGGCCGGCGGCGGACGATCAGCTCGGCGATCTTCGCCGCATCCTCTTCGTCCCCGAGCTCGAAGATCGACTGGGCCAGCTCTTCCTCGCTCATGCGGTCCAGGACTTCCGCGGCGGTCTTCCCCCGGGTCGGATCCATGCGCATGTCGAGCGGGCCCGGACGGCGATAGGAGAAGCCGCGCCGCGCGTCGTCGATGTGCGGGCTCGAGACGCCCAGGTCGGCCAGGATGCCGTCGACGCTCTCCAGGCCCAGCTCGCCCAGGACCGTCGGCAGCCCCGCGAAGTTCGAATGATGGAGCGAGAAGTCCCCGCCCTGCACCTCGAACCGTTCCTGCGCTTCCCTCAGGTTCGCGGGATCCAGGTCGAGGCCGACGACGCGGACGCCCCGCTCCAGGAGCTCCGCCGAATGGCCGCCCAGGCCGACGGTGCAGTCGACGACGACGTGGCCCTTCTTCGGCTTGAGCGCGTCGAGAACCTCGTTCATCAGAACGGGGATATGTTTCATCGGGAGGGCATTAGGCAAAAGGCGACCGGCAATAGCAAGAGTCGTCGCCTTCGGATTTTGGCTAGGACGCGAGCGCGTCGAGCCACTGGTGGGCGATCGCGTCGGCGGACAGCGACTGGACCCGCGGGCTGAGCCGCGCTCCCTTGATCGTCCGCGCCATCGTCTGGGCCGTGTCCCAGGGATGGACGGGGTCGCCCTGGATGCCGAAGATGCGCACCGGCATGGTCAGCTTCTGGAGCTCGTCCGGCCACCGCCCGACGATCCGCCACTCCGAGGTGTTGCGGAGGACCCACGCGAGCTTGTTCGAGAGCGCCTTGCCGTCGTAGTTCTTCCAGTCGGCGAAGAGCGCCTCGGTCCACGCCTTCGCGCGCGGCTCGGCCATGCCTCCCGTGATCTGGCGCGCGGCGTCCTCGAGGTCGGCGTCCTCGAACGACGCGGCGATGCGCGACGTCTTCGACGGATCGCGGAAGCTGGCGGGGCCGAACCCCGGCAGATCCTGGATCAGGAACGTGACCCGGGCCGGCGACCGCAGGGCGAAGAGGAGCGTGGAAGCCGCCCCGAGGGACGTGCCCCCGAGCGCCGCCTTGTCCCACTTCATGGCATCGAGGACGGCGCCCACGTCGTCCGCCATCGCGGCCGGCGAGATGCTCGACGCCGTCGTATCTCCGTGGCCCCGCTGGTCGTAGGCGACGCAGGAAAACTTCTCGCCGAAGACCGCGGCGGCCTCGGTGAAGTAGATCTTCGAGAAGACCAGGGGATGGGCGAGCAGGAGCGGCGGGCCGTCGCCGAACCGAACGCACGAAAGATCCGTCCCCGACGACGATGCGACCTTGAAGGTTTCGATGTTCACGCGCCCCTCCGATGGATACGGTAGCAGGTCGGACCCCGTATCGTCCACCCCACATGACGAATGCGAGCGAAATAGATGGCGGCGGCCTGGCGGCGCGCGCCGACGCGGAAGGCGCGACTTCATCGAGAAGTCCTGATCCGCGACGCTTGCGCCCTCCCGGTCACGTACATAGAATCGTGACCCTTGATCGAAAGGAAGAACCGATGAACAAGTCTTTCTGCTTCGCGGCGGCGCTCGTCCTGGCGGCGGGCCTGACCGTGGGAGGCATCGCTGCCTCGACTGCGCTCGGCACGAGCCAGGACAAGAAGAAGCCGGGCTACCAGGACACGCCCCAGATCACCGGCCAGAAGTGGAAGGTCCACGACAGCGAGCGGCCCCATCCGCCCGTGGTGACGCCCGGCGCGAAGCCCGGCGATGCGCCGTCGGATGCGACGGTGCTCTTCGACGGCAAGGACCTCTCCAAGTGGAAGGGCCCCAAGGGCGAGGCGGCGTGGAAGGTCGAGAACGGCTACTTCGAAGCGGTGCCCAAGTGCGGCGACGCCCAGACGGCCGACGCGTTCGGCCCCGACTTCCAGCTCCACATCGAGTGGGCGACCCCGACCGAGGTGAAGGGCGAGAGCCAGGGCCGCGGCAACAGCGGCATCTTCCTCCACGGCCGCTACGAGGTCCAGGTCCTCGACAGCTACGAGAACCCCACCTATCCCGACGGCCAGGCTTCGTCCCTCTACGGCCAGTGGCCGCCGCTGGTCAACGCCTGCCGCAAGCCCGGCGAGTGGCAGACGTACGACATCATCTTCCACGCCGCGACGTACAAGGACGGCCAGGTGGAGAAGCCCGCGACCGTGACGGTGCTCCACAACGGCGTGCTGACCCACGAGAAGAAGGAAATCCTCGGCCCGTCGGCCCATCGGACGGTCGCCAAGGAGAGCGCCTACGACCGCAAGGGCCCCATCCGGCTCCAGGACCACGGCAATCCGACGCGCTACCGCAACATCTGGATCCGGCCCCTCAAGGGCTACGACGGCGAGTAACGTCCCGATCGAACTTCAAGGGCGCAGGGAGCGATCCCTGCGCCCTTTTTTGTTCGAGGATGGGGTAAACTCCCTCTCATGCGGACGGCCGCTCTCCTCGCAGTTCTCGCGCTCCTGCAGGACAAGAGTCCGCTGCTCGACCCGAAATCGCCCGCCGTCAATCTCACCGCCCCGGCCGAGTTCAAGGTGAAGCTCGAAACGAGCAAAGGCGACCTCGTGTTCAAGATCACCCGCGACTGGGCGCCCAGGGGGGCCGACCGCTTCTACAGCCTGGTGAAGAACGGCTTCTACGACGAGTGCCGCTTCTACCGCGTGCTGCCGAAGTACGTCGCGCAGTTCGGCATCCACGGAGACCCCGCCCTCTCCGCCAAATGGCGCGAAGCGCCGATCGACGACGACCCGGTCAAGCAGAAGAACGCGCGCGGCCGACTGACGTTCGCCAAGAGCGGACCGAACACGCGCACGACCAACCTCTTTCTCAACCTGAAGGACTCGACGAGCCTCGACAGCCAGGGCTTCGCGCCGATCGGCGAGATCGTCGAGGGCCTGGAGGTGGCCGACCAGCTCCACTCCGGCTACGGCGACGGCGCTCCCAAGGGACGCGGGCCGAGCCAGAAGCGGATCTACGAGGAAGGCAACGCCTGGCTGAAGAAGGACTTCAAGGACCTCGACTACATCAAGACCGCGAAGATCGTCGAATAGGAGCCCTCATGAGACGCGCTGCCCTTCTCCTGACCCTGCTCGCCGGTGGTTCGACTCCGCTCACCACAGGCTGCGGCGGCTCCGACGAGGAGACGGCCAACAAGGCCCATGCCGCCGCCCGAGCCACCTGGTGCTTCGTGTTCAAGATCGACGGGGCGGACGTCCGGATCCCGCTGTCCGAGATGAACATCCTGCTGTACAAGGACGAAGAGTACGCCAGGGAACATCCTTCGCCGTTCCAGATCAAGGGGGACGGGGTGATGGTCATGGGCGAAATTCCGCCGGACGCGTCGCCGGGCTACGGGGAGAAGATCGAGAACATGGTCGGCAAGACGCTCGCGGTCAAGCCCGCGGTCGACTTCCACCACGAGGGGACGCTCGAATCGAAGATCACGCTGCCGGGCAAGCCGGAGATCGGGATCCTCAGCGGAACCCTGATCGGCGAGAAGATGACCGGCAAGTGGTCCGGCTCGGAGAACGGGGACAAGACGCTTCACGGCAAGGTGAAGCTGATCCTGCGGGACGGTCGGACGATCGAAGGGAACTTCTCCGTCCACGCCATTACGTGGGGCTAAGTACTCGCATTCAGAAATTCGCATCGGTTTTCGCATCTGCCAAACCGATGCGAACGCGGCCCTGAGGGCCGCGTCCGTGTCGGTTTCCGACACGGACTTCTGAATGCGAGTACTAAGTCGACTGGGTGACCATCCAGCCTTCCGGCGTCGGTTTGTCCGTCTTGACGAACAGGTAGATCATCGAATCGCCGAACAGCTGGGTCTGAACGCCCCAGCCTTTGTCGTCCGCGTAGACGCAGTACGGAGCCCCGATCTTCGTCGCCCTCGGCAGCTCGACCACCGTCTTCCCGCTCCGTTCCCGGCGGACTTCGCATCCCAGCTCGTCCGCCGACGGTACCCGGCCTCTGAAGTAGTAGTGGAACTGCATCTGAAGCGCAAACCGCCAAGGAGGCGGTGGATCCTCTTCGTTCTGGAACCAATGAGGCCTGCCGCCCGTCAGGGTCGTCTCCGTCTGGGAGAACCGGGCGCGTTCCCGCCACCGCACCACCCGTGTCTCCGTATAGACGGTCATCTCCGGATGGGGCGCCGGCGTGACGCCGCTCCCGAGCTCGTCCGCCTCCTGGAAGACCACGGCGTTGGCTCCGGAGCCGCCCTCATAGTTCGGGCAGGTTTCCGCCGTATCGCACTGAAAAGCGAGGAGGATCCGTCCCTTCTTGCCGAGATTCAGGCGGCGGGAATGGTGGCTCAACTGGGCGAGGAGGTTCATCGGGGCATTGCAGTGGCGGCACTTGGGCCACCGCTCGCGGGGGAATCCCCAGGGCAGTCCGCCGAACTTGTCCTCCAGCTTCTGCTGCGGCGGGAGCAGGACGCCGAGCTGCTGGATCGGAAGGTGAAGCGTCACCGCGACGCCAGCCGGCGGACAATCGATTCCACGTCGTAGACGCAGCCGCCCCACGTGCCGCCGCCGGCCTGCTGCATCGCCGCCCAGAGCCGCGTGTCCTCCGGCAGCGCCGGATGGGGACGGACGTCCGTGCGGGCCGGACGGGCGGCCAGGATCTTCGCGCCTTCCTCCGGCGCGAACCGGCGGTCGCCTTCGCCGACGAAGTCGACGCTCCCCGCCAGCTTCCGGGTATCGATGACGATCCGCACCCGGTCGCCTTCGCGCAGCTTCCCGATGGGGCCGCCCGCGAGCGCTTCGGGGCCGACGTGGCCGATGCACGCGCCCGTCGAGACGCCGCTGAACCGCGCGTCGGTGATCAGCGCGACCTCCTTGCCGAACGGCAGGAACTTCAGGGCCGACGTCAGCTGGTACGTCTCTTCCATCCCGGTGCCGATCGGGCCGCAGCCGAGGACGACCAGGATGTCGCCCGCCCGGATCTGCCCCTTCTTGATCGCCGCGATCGCCTCGTGCTCGCTCGTGAAGACCCGGGCGGGTCCTTCGCGCCGCAGCACGCCCTCGGCGTCGAGCACCGACGGGTCGATCGCCGTGCTCTTCACGACCGAGCCCTCCGGCGCGAGGTTCCCGCGGGGGAACGTCACCGTGCTGGTCACGCCCCGGGCGCGCGCGGCGTCGGAGCTCAGGATCACGTCGTCCGGATCGACGCCGTCCTGCTCCCGCAGGATCGCGCGGAACCGCGCGCGGCGCTCGGACTTTTCCCACTCGTCGAGCACGGCTCCCAGCGTCCGGCCGCCCGCGGTCAGGACGTCGAGCGCGAGCAGGCCGAGCCGGCGCAGGTGGAGCATCACCTCGGGCACGCCGCCGGCGAGGAAGACGCGGACCGTGGGATGGTGGACGGGGCCGTTCGGCAGCACCGAGACCAGCCGCGGGACCTTGCGGTTGATCGCGATCCAGTCGTCGACCGTCGGCCGGGCCAGTCCCGCCGCGTGGGCGATCGCCGGAATGTGGAGCAGCAGATTGGTCGAGCCTCCGAACGCCGCATGGACCGTCATCGCGTTCCGCACGCTCGCGTCCGTCACGATGTCCTTGGACTTCAGTCCGCGCGATTCAAGCTGCACGAGGGCGCGCGCGGACTGGACGGCCATGTCGGCCCAGACGGCCTGGCCCGACGGCGCGAGGGCCGTGTGGGGCAGCGAGAGGCCGAGCGCTTCGCCGACGACCTGCGACGTCGCGGCGGTCCCCAGGAACTGGCAGCCGCCGCCCGGCGAGCCGCACGCGCGGCACCCTTCGAGCGCCGCCTTCTCCATCGTGATCATGCCGTGGGAGAACCGCGCGCCCAGCGTCTGGACCTTGCCGGCATCCTCGCCTTCCGTCGACGGCAGCGTCACGCCGCCCGGAACGAGCACCGACGGCAGCTCCCGCATCCCGGCGAGCGCCATCATCATCGCGGGCAGGCCCTTGTCGCACGTCGCGACGCCCATCACGCCCGAGCGGAGGGGCAGCGACCGGATGAGGCGGCGGAAGACCTGGGCCGCGTCGTTGCGGTACGGCAGGCTGTCGAACATCCCGTGCGTCCCCTGGGTGCGACCGTCGCACGGGTCGGAGACGAAGGCGGCGAACGGGACGGTGCCCAGCTCGCGCAGCTCGCGCGCCGCGCCCTGGACGAGGAGTCCGATCTCCCAGTGTCCGGTGTGATAGCCGAGCGCGATGGGCGTGCCGTCGGGCGCGCGGACGCCGCCGAGCGTGCTGAGGATCAGGAACTGCTTGCGGCCGAGCTCCGCGGGATTCCAGCCCATCCCGGCGTCCTGCGTCATGCCGAACAGATCCCCGCTCGGCCGGTTGAGGAGCAGGTCTTCGGTGACGGGAAGCTTGCCGGTGGGGCCGGGCGCCTTCGTGCGGATCTCGAAGATGTCGGTCATGGGCTGATTGTAGAGTAGAGCGATGACGCTGTCCACGCGCGCGCTCCTTGCGGCGCTGCTGACCGGCCTGGCGGCGTGCGCCGCTCCGGCCGCCGGCGGCGACCCGAACGCCTATCGCCGGATCAAGACGGCGCTCGACGCCGTGCCCGCGATCGACACCCACGACCACCTCTGGCCGTTCGACCGGCTGCCGGGATTCGTCGACACCGACCGCGGACGCGGCATGACCCTCGCAAGCCTGTGGAGGAACAGCTATCTCACCTGGTACAACCCGATCACCGCGTGGAAGCCGGGCGGCTCGTTCGACGACTGGTGGGCCCGGGCGAAGCGCGATTTCGACAACGTGCGGGCCTCGAGCTTCTATCGCTACCAGCTCCCCGCGTTCCAGGATCTCTACGGGATCGACTTCGACCGGATCACCGACGCCGAAGCGCGCGCCCTGAACGACCGGATCTTCGAGAACTACCGGGACCAGAAATGGCTCCGCCACGTCGTCACGGAACGGGCGAACATCGAGCTGATGTTCAACGATCCCTATTGGGCCCGCTTCGCCTTCCGGAAGTCGTACGACTGGGAGGTCATCGTCTTCAACGTCACGACGCTGGTCCGGGGCTTTCATCCCTCGGAGTTCAAGAGCCCGGACGACGATCCCTATGCGGCCGCGAAAGCCGAGGGGCTGGAGCTGAAGTCGATCGACGACTATCTCGTCGTCCTTGATCGCCTCTTCAAGAAAGCCGCCTCGGCCGGCGCCGTCTGCCTCAAGACGACCCTCGCCTATCAGCGCACGCTGCAGTTCGACAAAGTCCCGAAGGAGCGGGCCGCGAAGGCGTTCGGCCGCCCCGCGTCCGAGCTGTCGCCCGCCGAGATCAAGGACTTCGAGGATTTCGTGATGTGGCGGCTGGTGGAGCTGAGCGGGGAGCACGGGCTGCCGTTCCAGATCCATACGGGCCATGCCCGCGTCCAGGGATCCAATCCGATGCTCCTGATCGACCTCATCGACGCCCACCCCGGCGTGAAGTTCATTCTCTTCCACGGCGGCTATCCGTGGATCGGCGAGACGGGCGCGATCGTCACCCGCCGCCGCAACGTCTGGATCGACTCCGTCTGGCTGCCGACGATCAGCTACACGATGGCGAAGCGCGCCTACCACGAGTGGCTGGAGGTCATGCCGTCGGACCGCATCATGTGGGGCGCCGACTGCAATCATGCCGAGGGGATCTACGGGGCGACCGAGTTCACCCGCCGATGCGTCGCCGAAGTGCTCGCCGAGAAGGTGGAGGCCGGCCATCTGAAGGAGGAGCACGCCGTGGCGATCGGCACGCAGATCCTCCGCGAGAATGCCCTCAAGCTCTTCCCCCAGCTCCGGAGTCGGCTCTGGAAGGACAAGAAGTGATCTAGCGCACCGTTCCGGGGCGGGAAGGATCAGGGTCTATCGGGCGTTACGGCTGAGGCGATGAGAAAGAACGGGGTGCGCGCGTTCCTTCTGGCCACGGTCCTGGGCTCGGTCGCGGTCACGCAGGATCTCCCCACCTCCCCCGATACGCCCGACGACGAGGAGTCAGGGCTC
>Ga0134127_10004433_pt1 | contig 10121 bp, 10 predicted proteins | sample KB31753_FD_96459 | JGI IMG/M metagenome (GOLD analysis project Ga0134127, IMG submission 96459) | Terrestrial soil microbial communities with excess Nitrogen fertilizer from Kellogg Biological Station, Michigan, USA - KB3-175-3 | ecosystem: Environmental > Terrestrial > Soil > Unclassified ...
AGAGCACGACGGTCCCGTTCGACCAGTACTTATTCGCCGCGCAGACCTTAAACGTCTGCGACGAACCCACGGGGACGGTCACGGCAACGCGGGCCGAGTCGCTGGTGCCATGGGTGTGGTGGCTACTCGTGAACTGATAGGCGCCACTGCGGTAATAGCTGGTCGAAATGCTATCGTTCGGCGCCATCGTCGCGGGATTGCTCCAAGTAGCCACTACCCAGGCGGTATCCCCCGCCGCAGTCGCACGACGGACCGCGACTGTCGGCGTGCTCACGGGGTCAGCGACGGGCGCCGGCGCGTCGCTCAGGACCCCGCGTGCGATCGACAAACAGTCGCCGCCCGAGCTGAAGAGATAGAACGTCTTCCCGTCAGCGCTCATGTACTTCGTGGGAATGTCGGCCCGCTCGCCCGATCCCCAGGATTTAGGGTCGCAGGCGGGGGAATTCTGCCCACGGGGCCAGGGACCGCCGCTCGAGAACACATTCTGCCAGGGGCCCCAGGGGTTGGGCGACGTGAAAACCTTGAGACCGCCATCAAAGCGCGTGTCGTCGTTGGTGGTGCTGGGCGTAGGGTCGTAGACCAATGCCAGCATGAACCTGCCAAGTCCAGGATTCCAGCTCATGCCGGCCCGCGGTCTGAACTTGGTTCCAGACTGTAAGAAGATGTTCTTTGCCGAGGAGGCGGATGAGCACCACGCGGGCGCGCTCGAAGTGCCGCAGAAGAATTGCCAGTTGCTCTGCAGTTTGAGATCGCTGCGTGCTCCCCGGATGAGGCCGAATGCCGGTACCAGGTTGTACGCGCTGTTGCTCACGCTGCCGGTGGTGTCGGACCGCATCGGGATGACGGCGTACACGTAGTTCGCAGGCCCTCCGGCGTAGCCTTGGCCGTACTGAACGAAGGAGGCATAGCCGACATTGGGCCAGCTCCAGCTTACCCAAGTGAAGTCGGGACTGGTCGTGGTGTAATTGTCCGAGTACTTGAGCCGGACCCCGGTACCGTCAGCCTTAATGTTGCGTATGGAAACCCAAAGCCGGGAGCCGATCTGCAGCATTCCTGCCGGCTTTTCGCTGGCCATACCGTCACCAGTTGCATCGATCCCCGCGCCAGTGGCTGCGTCGTTCCAGTTGGCAGGATCTCCGGTCGGCACCGACGTGACCGAAACGCCGTAGCCGGACGATCCTGCGATCCTGGCGAACCCCATTCCAAGCTTTTTGGGCACGCCCTGCATCTGGCAGTCGCCGTATCCGCTATAGAGGTTCCCATCCGACGCCCAAGTTGGGGTCCACGAGTCACAGCCCTTGGTACTGGCGATCTGTTTCATTTGTGACTGGGCATCCCACGTGATCGATCCGGATAGGCTGCTGATTTCGGCGAGCGGGGTACTCTCCGGCTTGTCATTGCTCGGCGCAATGGGCTCGTTGGGACCGCAGGCACCCGCAAGCGACACGCACCATCCGATCCAGAGCAGAGAAACGCGAGGCATCGTACCCTCCTTCCCTTCCAGGGACGATCTTCTGCTGAACCCGGCCGTGAGCGATACGCGGCGCCAGCTAGATGTGCAGTCCAACCAATCCCCCCAACCTCCGAGAGCCGGCAGCCTTGCAACGACAACGAAAGGATCAAACGCCCCGAACGATTCCGGGGTAAACAGGCGCCGTTTTCTCGTCAGGAGCTGGCAGGAGGTCCTACGGGCAAGGCGGCGAGCTGACCGGCTCAACCGACACTAGCCCAAACAACAGCCGCCAAGCTATCCAGTTTGGTAGCCCGGCGGTCTTAGGGTCCTTCGTGGCGTCAGTGGTGGCGACGCGGAGGAGGCGAGGACCCGTGGCTTTGCGACCCCGGCTTTGGCCGGGTGTGCCTTTATCGTGGGATGGGCTTGACCACCCCGAGCCTACAGTCAGGTGCACGCGGCGTCAATAAGGGGAGCCCCCGGCGCTGGGATCAGCTTCGCCAGCTCCACCTGGGTTGAGGCCCCATTGAGCCCCCTGGGTGATCGCGACGTATCACGCCGGGTAGGGTCGTTCCTACCAGAACCCTGCGTCGTAGATGACGAGCGCAGCCAAGAAAATGGCTAACACCGTTGCAACCACCATCCAGCTCGTACCGCGCTGCTGACTTTCCTGCCTCAGAAACGTCTCAACGCGAGTCGCGACTGATGGTCGTCGCGCTACGGGTGGTCCGCCGGGATGAAGTTCCAGGGCGCTCATCCGGGCCTCAATCTTCGCCAGGAGCTCAAGGTCGCCTCGGCTCTTCACTGCGCTGACCACGCGGGACAGGAAGTCCAACTCTCGCGCGCGGTCGGCGGGATCGGCCGAGATCGGCTCGGCGGCGAGGCCCCAGGTCCTCAGTTGGGCCATGATCTCGTCCTCGCTCGCGGGTTCCATCGTCGGCGGCGAATAGGAACGGCGCTCAGGCGTCGGCAATTGAGGTTTGGTTGACGGTGCGGCGGTATCGTCGTGCATGGCTACCCACGAAGATGCGTTGCTCGCCCGATTGGCGCTACCGGATAGACTCCGGGTCGCAGCCGTGGATCTGACATTCTTGTTTGGGGCTCGTCCTTCGGCGGCTGGTTACCACCGCGGCGCGCGCCGGGCGAGCGCGACCGTGAACGCGATTGTGGACGTCCAGTACGTCGGATCGGCATAGAGAGTGTGGAAGTGATTCAGCATGCCGGCGGGCACGCCGCCCTCGTCGCACAATGACGCCGCGACTTCCCCGATGCTCCGGACCCACCAGTCGGCCCATTCAGAACCGCCCTGATAGATCGCCGACTCGCCGACCGCGCTGATGCCAATCGCGCCGAACTGCACGAACACGACTCCGCCTAGTTTCGCCCACCGAAGCGCGTTCTAGGGCCGCCTCGCGTTGCGGAAGGTGATGAAGAATCGCCCGGCACGCGACGAGGTCGAAGGCGCCGTCGAACTCGGGTGAGTCCAAGGTCGCGTCGAGCTGACGCGTCTCGAGATTGGCGCGCCTGCGAGCAGTGAAGTAGTCGGTCTGCAGATCGGTCGCGAGGACGTGACCGCGGGCACCGACCGCGTCGTCAAAACGCAGCTAAAACGCCAGCCTTACCCCCTTCCCCGTGGCCTCACCGCCTCCCTCGGCCGGTTTACCCGCGGTGTCAAACTGGTCGTACTTGATCTTCGAAGTGAACGACTTGCCGTCCTCGGACAGCGTGATCCGTTCCACGAACACGCCGCGGCCCGCAGGGCCCCAGCCTCCGCCCTTGGCAATCTCATCGACTGCCGCAGGAGCCTTGGTAACGTAGAACTCGTACTTGGCCTCGAACTCCCGGGTCCCGACCTTCCTCCAGATCCCGTATGCCGGCGGCACAGGCGGAGAAGCGTCGTAGTTCGATGACTCCGTCATGGTACCGCCCTGGTTGAACACGTACATGAACTCCAGGTCTTTAATCGAGGCGAACCCACCACTGGTGAATTGCAGCCGTGCGCGCCACTCGCCGGCCAGCTCGGCCGCGGCGATGCCGCTCGCCGCCGGCGGGTTTGGTTGCGGACGACCGGCCACGCCGAGCAGAACAATCTGTGCCAGTAACACAGTCGACGTCGTGCGCATCGGAAGCCTCTCCCACTGTAATGTGAGTCGTCGGGTCTCCGGGGGGATCGCTCACGATCTTCCAAATGGCGCCGATGTTCCGGCTGAAATTGGCTTCGCGCCGCGACTACTTCAGCGTCAGAATCCACTTGACAACGGCGTGCAGGTCCCCGTCGGGCACCTGCGGATTTGGAGGCATCGGAATCGGGCCCCAGACGCCCGATCCGCCATTCTTCACCTTGTCGACGAGCGTGGCCTCCGCATCCTTGCCCCGGTACTTCGCGGCGACATCGTTGAAGGCCGGCCCGACAACCTTGTGGTCCACCGCGTGACACGCGGTGCAGCCGTACTTCGCCGGCGTCCGGTCCGGCGCCACTGACGCCTCGGATTGTGCGGCTGGCGCCGGAGAAGCCTTCGCGTCAGTCGGCGGGGCGGGCGGCGGCGGGGCCGATGCGGTGCCGCCGGGCAGCCACGACGTGGTCGGAACCACGGATGGAGGCGTTTGAGACTTTAGGTATGCGACCAGCATCCACACCCCGTCGGTGCCGATGACTCCGCCATAGGCCGGCATTCCCTTTGGTCGCCCGTAGTAGATCGAGGTGAATATTTCCTCGTCCGATCCGCCATAGCGCCAGCGGCCATCGACCAGGCTGGGCCCGACAAAGCCGATGCCGCCGCCGCCGTGACAGCCGTCGCAGTTCATCGAGCTGAACAGGTTGGCGCCGGCGTCCGGGCTGAGGTTGGCCGGACGCGGAGCAAGGAGCGCGTTGGGGGCTGGGAGAACGCCGCCGGCGGCGATGCGGTCCTCGGGATTGGCCCCCGGCTCGGTGCCCTGGACCTTGGCCTCTCGCCCCGCGTTGCAGGCAGCCGCCGCGACGACAGCGCCCGCGATCATCGCTAACACGCGTCTGGTGGTTGGCATGGCTTTCTTTCACTCCGTCAGAGGCCGAAGATCCAGACGATGCCGCCCTGGCTGGTATACCGTCCGATGTCCTTGTAGGGGTCGGACGGCGGGCGCATGTCCGCGGGATCATCGGAACGGACGTCTCCCGCGAGCAGGAACCAGTCGCCCCCGATGCCGGCGTAGACCGCTACGTACTGTTTGCCATCAGGGCCGCGATAGGTGATCGGATTGCCTACGATTCCGGAACCGACCTTGAACTTGGAGAGGAGCTTGCCGGTCTTCGCATCCACCGCCTTGAACCAACCGTCGAGCGTTCCATAGAACGCCACGTCACCCGCCGTGACCAGCGCCCCGCTCCAATTCGGAAAGCGCTCCTTATTCTCCCACACCTTCTTTCCGGTGCTCGCATCCCATGCGATGAACGCGCCGAGGTGGCCTCCGGGCCCGGCCTGGTAGGGAGTTCCCGCCCCGATGAAGGGAGTGCCGCGAATGTGCTGGGTCCGGACCGCCGCGAACTCCATGCACATGTTATTGGTCGAGGTGTAGAAGAGTCCGGTCTTCGGCGAGTACGCCGCAGGAGAGGCCGGACTGACTCCGCCCTCGAGACTGGGACAGACACCCTTCACATTCCCCTTGGATGCTCCGGTCAGCTTGGTGGAATCCAGCACGGGGCGGCCGGTCTTCAGATCGATGCTCTTGGCCCACGTCACCTGCACGTACGGTGTGGCGGCGAGCACCTCACCGGTAGCGCGGTCCAGCGTGTACTGGAAGCCGTTCTTGTTGAAGGTGACCAGCACCTTCCGCATCCGGCCGCCGACCTTGATGTCCGCCAGGATCATGGTGGAGACCGCGTCATAGTCCCAGTTGTCGTGGGGGGTGAACTGGTACGCCCAGATTAGCGATCCGTCGCCGGGGCGGCGTGCGAGGACGCTCCCCGTCCATTTGTTGTCGCCGGGCCGTTGTTCAGAATTGTAGGGCGACGGGTTGCCTACGCCGTAGTACACCAGGTCCAGCTCGGGGTCGTAGGACATCCAACCCCATACCGGACCACCTCCGATCTTGTAGGCCGTGTCCGGCCAGCTCGACTTCCCCAGCTCGGTGCCCTTGTCGTAAAACGGCTTGAAAGTGCCGGGCTTGGCAAGGACCTCGGCGTCCGGGCCGAGGTTCTTCCCGGTCCAGACTACCTTGCCGGTCTTGAGATCGAGCCCTTTCACCCAGCCATAGATGCCGAACTCGCCGCCGGAGGCGCCGACGATGACCCGATCCTTGACCACGAAGGGCGCCATCGGCGTCGTTTCGCCCTCCCCGACATCAGCGATCTTAGTCTTCCACACCTCCCTCCCCGACTCTGCGTCCACGGCGACCGTATGCCCGTCAAGGAGATTGTAGATGATCTTTCCGTCGGCGTAGAACGCGCCTCGGTTGATCACGTCGCAGCACGCCACCCCGATCGCATTCGGGCTCACGTCGGGACGGTATTTCCACTTGAGTGGATAGCCCTCCTGCGCGAGGTCGAACGCGTACAACACATTGGGCCACGGAGTGACCACGTACATCGTGTTCTTGACCACCAATGGCTGCCCCTGGTGGCCCGCCAGGACGCCGGTGGAGAATGTCCAAACGGGGCGCAGCCGCGTCGCATTGGCCGACGTGATTTGAGTGAGGTTGCTGAAGCGGGTCGAGGAGTAGTCCTTTGCGGGCATGGTCCACTCGCCGTCGGCCGCGGCCTGCGCCAGGGCAGGCCCAGCCGCCAGGGTAGAAAGACATCCCAGCGTTGTAAGCATGCGCGCGACGCAGCGCCAGCGAGACCGGGGGTAAGCCACTGCCCCCGCGGCTCCGACGGCGGATACGTAGCTTGCGCATACGTTGTCTATCGTGCTGGTAGGCAAGGGGCCTCCTTGCGGCCTACCCCTGGAGTGAGCCAGTGATCGGGGGTGGATGATCGTCATGTCGTCTTCGCCTCGCGCCGCACGGGTCTAGGAAACTAGCTCCGGGATTCAGCGCTATCGGCGGACGCCAACTTTTGAGCGAGTAACGGACGGCAAGGGGAAGAGACCCCCAACTACGCTAGGAGCATCGCGCGCCGAGCGAGCTCGCGCGCCCATGCCCGGAGGGTATCATGACAGTCATGACGAAGCACGCCATCAATCCGCAATCCCGCACGATTGACGGAGTCTCCATTCGATTTGCCGAGAGCGAGCTCCGGGGCGACCACGCCCTGTTACTCAGCCCATGGCCGGAGAGCTTATATGCCTTCGAGCCGACCTGGTCTCAGCTCGCCGAGCACGCACACCTCATCGCCATCGACCTGCCGGGATTCGGCCGTTCAGAGCGCCGCAACTAGCTGATGTCGCCCCGGGCCATGGGCGAGTTTCTCGTCCGCGTGGCCGATGCCTTCGGCCTCGAGAGCCCACACGTCGTTGGTCCCGACGTCGGCACCCCCGCCGCGCTCTTCGCTGCGGCGCTGCATCCGGGGCGGCTCCGCAGTCTCGTCGTCGGGAGCGGTGCCACGGCCGTTCCGCTCCAAGTTGGTGACCCCCTGAAGGAGTGGGTCGAAGCTCCGGATCTCGAGCCCTACCGTCGTATCGACGGGCGGCAGGTCGTCGCTAGGGCCATGGACACCCTGGAGCGGTACAAGCTGACCGAGGCCGCGCGCGAGGATTACCTCCTCTCGTACGAGGGCGAGCGTTTCGCCGAGTCGATGCGCTACGTGCAGACATACCCGACGGACCTGCCCATACTGCGGGATCTGCTGGCGACCATCCAGACGCCGGTCCAGATCATCGCCGGCAGGCGGGACCCCGTCGTGCCGCTGATCAACGCGGAGTTCCTCCACGAGCGGCTGCCCCTGAGCAAGCTCGCCATCATCGAGAGGGGACACTTCCTGTGGGAGGATGCCGCCGACGAGTACGCGGCGCTCGTCAGCGCCTGGTGGGGCGGGGGCTACGCGGCCGTTGACCGCCGAGCCGGCGCCTGACCCATATGCCCCTTCAAATGCAGCTTTGAGGGTTTCGGGGCGTTCCAAATCTGCTTCGACGACTTCGTCGGCGAGTTCGCGATGCTGGCCTGGATTGCGGGTCAGAGCCCGCACCCTGAATTGTCCGCCGACTTGCAGGGCACGTACCACTGCGCCTCCCTGCTGCCCGGATGCACCGATCACTGCGATCAGTTCGTCATTCTGGAAGACATGTCTATGCGCTCTCGTGTAAGGTGGATGCGGCTGCGAGTCCTTGGCTCAGGGCGGGCGCGACGCGGGTGCCGATCGCTTCGATGGCGCGCATGAGCTTCTCGTGCGGCAACGACGCGGAGTTCATCATAAAGGTGATGCGGGAGATGCCCCCCAGTGCCTCGTTATATCGACCGATCTTCTCAATCACTTCTTCGGCATTACCGACCAGCAGGGCGCCATCCGGCTTGAGCTGAGCGTCGAACTGGGCCCGGGTGACCGGCGACCATCCCCGCTCTTTCCCGACGGTGGTGAAGGCACGGGCGTAGCCGGGAAAGAAGTCGTCGGCCGCCTCGCGCGACGTTGCGGCGACATAGCCCAGGGCGTGTACGCCGACCTTCAATCGATCGAGAGAGTACCCGTATCGCAGCCCGGTCTCCCGGTAGAGATCGACGAGTGGCCGGAAGCGCCGGAACTCACCACCGATGATGGCGACCATCAAAGGAAGTCCGAGCGCCCCGGCGCGAGCGAACGATTTCGGGGTTCCGCCCACCCCCAGCCAAATCGGCAACGGATTCTGCACCGGCCTAGGGTAGACGGCCTGGCCGGTCAGGGGTGCCCGATGCTTGCCGGACCAGTGGACCTGCTCGTTCTCACGGATCTTCAGCAGGAGATCGAGCTTCTCGGCAAAAAGCGAGTCGTAATCTTCCAGTCGCAGGCCGAACAGCGGAAAAGCCTCGACGAACGAACCCCGGCCCACGACCATCTCCGCCCGGCCTTGCGACAGAAGATCGAGGGTGGCGAACTCCTGAAACACCCGCACCGGGTCGGCGGCGCTCAGGACCGTGACGGCACTCGTGAGACGTATGCGGTGGGTCCGTGCCGCGGCCGCCCCGAGAATGACCGGAGGAGCGGAGTCGAGGAACTCCCGGCGGTGGTGTTCGCCGACTCCAAATGAGTCCAGACCAACCTGGTCCGCGTGTTCGATCTGCTCGACCAGGTTGCGCAGGCGTTCCGACGCGCTGACCGCAAGGCTGGTATCGTCGAATGCCGTTGCGAAACTATCAACGCCGATTTGCACCTGTGGCCTCCCCCAATTCGTTCACCGCTGTACGACGATCCCCGCGTTTACGCGGTGGCTGCCACGGCCGCCGTGCGGCGGGCCAGCAGGTTCACCACCCCGCCCACCACACCGAGGGCAAGGGCAGCCACCTTGAGCGCGGGCGTCCAGGTGTGCTCGATCCCCAGGACCGCGTCCAGCGAGAACGGCCCCGGGCCGGTGAGCGCGAGCGCGACGGCGCCGGCCGCGTTCAGCAGGGGCACTTCGATGCCGTTTGTCCCGGCGAAGAGGCCGTGCCCCCAGTGCACACTGACGGCGGCCGCGATCATGACCGACAGGATCAACGCCGGCCCCACCGGGCCGAGCAGGCCCAATACCATCAGGGTGCCGCCCGCCAGCTCGATGACGGACGCGGTGATGACGAACAGCCGGCCGGGACGGAAGCCCAACTGCTCGAAGAACCCAGCGGTGCCGGCGATCCCGTAGCCGCCGAACCAGCTAAATAGCTTGGAACCGGCGTGCGCCACCATGAGCGCGCCGAAGATCAGGCGCGCGACCAGCAGGCCCGTGCCCAGGGTAGCAGTGTCAGTTACATAGGTCGTGGGCGACATGGCAAAAGCCTCGTGGCAAAGGAGTTGATTGTACTACATGTCATAACAGACTATGTTATAACAGATATATCGCCAAGAAGGTTTCATAAGGCGTCCCGGACGTCCGCCAACCCATCGATGAGGTGCTGCAGCCGCTCGGCGTCGAGATGGCCAAAGCGCTCCCGCTCGAAGGCGTCGAGTTTGGGGGTGGCCTCATCCAGCAGGCGCAGGCCCCTTGGGGTGATGCGGGCCGCGACGTGCCGGCGATCGGTGGCATCGCGCTCGCGGCGGAGGAGCTTCATGCCCTCCATACGATCCAACACGCGCGAGACGTCGGGAACCTTCGAGATCAGTCGCTCGGCGATCTCGCGCCCGCACCACCCCTTGGGGCCTGCGCCCCGGAGGATCCGGAGCACATTGTATTGCAGTTCGGTGATCCCGTAGGGGCGGAGGACCTCGTTGACCTCGTACTGGAGCAACGCCGCCGTCCGCAGCACGCTCAACAGCGCCTCGCTGCTCCGGCGCGGGAAAGGCTTAGTCTGCTTGATCTCGGCCTGTAGTCTCGACGACATGATGGACATTACATGTCATAACATGCATTGTCAATGGATCCCGGGAGGTGCCCCGCCGGCCGCCCGGCCCGGAAAGCGAGTGGGCTGGGATGTGGCGCTTCGCGCGTGGACATCCATGGCCCGCGGCCTATACTACGGCAGCGAGCGCGACTGGCAACAACGGTGAGGGAGGCCGTGACGACCGCGGCGACGCTGCAGCAACAGATCCGATTCTGCACCACCCACGATGGCGTCCGCTTGGCGTACGCGATCGTGGGCAAAGGACCCCCGCTCGTCA
>Ga0134127_10004437_pt1 | contig 10118 bp, 11 predicted proteins | sample KB31753_FD_96459 | JGI IMG/M metagenome (GOLD analysis project Ga0134127, IMG submission 96459) | Terrestrial soil microbial communities with excess Nitrogen fertilizer from Kellogg Biological Station, Michigan, USA - KB3-175-3 | ecosystem: Environmental > Terrestrial > Soil > Unclassified ...
ATCCTCGGTGCGCCGTTCATGCTCTCGACGCTCGCGATGTTCGTGACCGGTATGGGCGTGCTGGCGTTCCGTGCCCGCCGGTCGAGCGGGACGACGCTGGCGGTCGACACGGGCGTCCTGGCCCACGACCTGCGCTATTTCTTCATCGGCTACACGCTGGCCATCGGGGCGGCCTTCCTGCCACCCGACCTGTCGATCGGGCGCTGGCTCGTCGCGGTCGTGCTCATCGGGCTGTACGCCTGGTACGTCAAGGGCCACCTGCAGGGCGAGACCTCCGACCACGCCGAGGAGCTACCGGCGCTCCGGATGCATCGCCTCGATGTGCGTGCCCACCGGCTCGACGCGGGGGATCCGCGGCTGCGCGTCATCACCATCCAGGTGCTCGCGGCGATCGGCCTGATCATCGTCGGGGCCGTCTTCTTCATCGACGCGGTGAACAGCGTCGCGCACGCTCTCGGCGTGAGCGAGGTGCTGCTCGCCCTGGTCATCGCCCCGATCGCCACCGAGCTGCCCGAGAAGTTCAACTCGATCATCTGGGTGCGCCAGAACAAGGACACGCTCGCGCTCGGGAACATCACCGGCGCTATGGTCTTCCAGTCGACGATCCCGACGGTCGTCGGCCTCGTCTTCGCCGCGAGCACGTGGGTGGTCACCGAGGGCTCGTACACCGCCTTCGGATCCGCGGCACTCGCACTGATCGCGACCGCTGTGATCTTCATCCCGGCCCGCCGGCGCGGTGGGCTCGACGCCAAGCACCTGCTGATCGGTGGCGTCTTCTACCTGGGCTACCTGCTGTTCGTGATCGGGCTCATCGCCGGCGTGTTCGGCGCGCCGGCCGTCAGCGGCGCCGCCGAGCCCGCGTGAGGTCGGCAGCGAGCAGGGCCGCGTCGGCCGCGATGAGGGCGGCCGTCCCCAGGGCTACGACCCGGTCGACCACCGGTGGTTCGCGCTGCGGCTGGCTGGCGACGCCCTCGGCGCCGTCGGTCGCGCCGGCCAGGAGATCACGCTCGATCTGGACCCGCTCCCGGTAGACCGTCTCCCACTCATCGAACGGGACCATCAGGTGCGCGATCCGTGGATCGAGCGCTCGCAGCCGCGCGACCCGCTCGCGGACGGATATGGGATCCCGGTCGTGCCGGTCCCCGGCGATGTCCGCGATGTCGTCCTCGATGCGTTGCGCCTCCGCGCTCGTCGTCATGTACGCGGGCGCGTCCACGAGGGTCGTCGCGATGGCCGCACGGGCGCGGGCCGTCGCACCCTTCGTCCCGGAGATCGACACATCCGACGGGTACACGAGCACCTCGAGCTCGGATCCCACGAGGAGCATGAGCCGGTCCGGCACGAGGCCGCCGAGCGAGCGTCCGGCGACCCGGTCGAGGAGCTTCGGTGGTATCGACACGATCGCCGGAGCCGGCTTCCTCGCCACGTCCAGTCCTGCGTCGTCGAGCACCCGCTCCAGTGCCTCGAGGACCCGGTCATAGCCGCCCGGCTTCACGATCACCGGGACGTGGGCCGACTCCCAGCGCTTCGCGATGCTCTGGAGCTTGCGGAATAAGGCGACGGCCGCCAGGACGACGATCGTGACTGCCAGGACCAGGGTGAACGGATAGCCGCGCAATACTCCCGCGGCGAGGGCGGCGCCCTTGGGACGGTGAACGGGTTCCGTGACGTAGATGGCCGCCACGCCGATGGCGAGTGGGATCGCGATCACCAAGCCGAGCATGGCGAGCCGGACCCATCCCTCATCGATGAAGTCAGGAACGGGCACGAACGCGAGAAGGAATGTGCCGATGTCGGGGACGATGATCCCGCCGAGGGTCACGACCCATAGCAACGAGCCCAGCGCGATCAGCAGCAGGACCGTCTGCTTGTAGCCCGAGACCTTCCCGAACAGCAGGAGGGTCGCCCAGCCGAGGACCGCGTTGAGGAGCTTGCCGGCGAACCGGCCGAGCATCGCGAAGACCGAACCGAGGATCGCCATCGGCCGATGATGGGTGGCGCCCGCGATACGGCGGATCGGATCGATCGAGCGAGCGATGGCAGCCGCGTGTCGATCGCGCGGGCAGGATCGCGCGTTCGGCGCCCTTGGAGCGGTCGGTGGCGGCGCTCCGGTCGGTCGCCCATCGGACCGGCGGCCCAGGCCACGGCATTCGCGATCACCCGGCGGACACCCGGGTGGTGATACGTCGGATGCGTCGCGTGACCGGGTCTGAAGTAGAAGATGCGGCCTCGGCCACGCTCGTAGCAGCACCCGCTGCGAAAGACCTCGCCGCCGGCGAACCAGCTGATCAGGACCAGCCGATCCGGTGCCGGGATGTCGAAATGCTCGCCGTACATCTCCTCGGCGTCGATCATGAATCCCTCGCCCAGCCCCTCGGCGATCGGGTGAACGGGGTCGACGACCCAGATCCTCTCGCGCTCACCCGCCTCGCGCCAGTTCAGGTCGCAACTCGTCCCCATGAGGCGGCGGAAGATCTTCGAGTGGTGGCCCGAGTGGAGGACGATCAGGCCCATGCCATCGAGCACACGCGCCCGGACGCGTTCCACGGCTGCGTCATCGACATCGCCGTGGGCGACGTGCCCCCACCAGATCAGCACGTCCGTTTCGGCGAGCGTCGCATCGCTGAGCCCCTGTTCCGCCTCGTCGAGCGACGCGGTCCGGACCTCGTGGGCGACTGCGCGAAGACCGTCGGCGATGACTGCGTGGATCCCGTCCGGGTAGACCGCCCGGACGGCCGGATCGCTGCGCTCCTGTCGGTACTCCGCCCAGACGGTGACCCGGGTCACGATGCCGCGACGGTCAGGCTGGGGTTCGGCAGGACGCCGTCGGCGGACCGGATCGGCACGGCGCTGCCGAGCGTCACGACCGCGCCCCCAGTGCCAGCGGAGAGGCGGATGGCGTCCCACAGGCGCGCCATCCGGAGCCCCACTTCGGGCGGATTGGGATTCGGGAGCTTCCCCGCGCGGACGTCGAGATACGTTCCCCAGACCGACGTCTCCGACTCGACGGGGACCGTCCGCAGCCGTGTCCGACCGACCCGCTGGAGTTCCAGCAGCTCACCGTAGATGCCTGTCCGCAGGATCGCACGGGTCGTAAAGAAGCGGACGTCCGAGTTGCACGACGGGATGGCCCGACCGCACGCGTTCATCGTCACGAGGGCGCCGGACGCGAGGCGGCCCATCACGACCGAGCGGATGTCCACCGGATAGCCGTCGTCCTCCTGCCATGCCGCGACCTCGGTGAAGTCCTCGCCGGCCAGGTCGGTCACCGTATTGAGCATGTGGGCGCCGGTATCGAACAGGAATCCGCCGCCCGATGCGTCCGGCTGCTGCCGCCACGTCCCAGCAGTGTTCGTCGCCCAGTCCTGCCACACCACCGCGGAGATATTCAGGATCGTGCCCAGGTCGCCGGACCGCAGCAGGCGTCTCGCTTCACCACCCCGCGGGGAGAGGGTCCCCTGGAACGCGACCATGAGCGTTCGCCCGGTCCGGTCACGCGTCGCCATCAATGCCTCAGCCTCGGCTGCGGTCATCGTCATCGGCTTCTCGAGGATCACGTCCAGTCCGGCCTCGAGGCAGGCGGTGGCCTGCTCGAAATGCAGGACGTGAGGCGTCACGATGATGACGACGTCCAGATCCCGGGCGTAGGTGGCCAGCCAGCGCCGCCAATCCGGATCGTTCGGCGGGACTTCGAGCCCCCGCTCTCCGAACATCGCAGCGGCCGCGGCAGAGGCGGCTTCGGACGGTTCGCAGATCGCGACCACCCGGCTGCCGGCCTGGTCGAGGATGTCCCGGACGTGGCCCCGGGCCATCATCCCGAGACCGATGAATCCCACGCGGGCGGCGGTGGAGCGATCCATGACGGCTGGGCATCCCTCGTTGCGGTGCCATCCCCTCTGGCACGTCGACGGTGACGCTAGCGCACCAGGACCACCTCTCGCAGCCCTCCGGAGCCGCGGCAGCCAGCCCCGGTGCCTGGACTCACCCGCTTGACACGGCGCCGCGAGAAGGTATTATGCCAACAGGTTAATTAACCAGAAGGCGAAATGCAGACCGTCAACGACCCACTCAGCACGACGTTCGCGGCCCTGGCCGACCCGACCCGACGGGCGATCCTCGCCCGGCTGGCGGCGGGGGAGGCCACGGTCGGCGAGCTCGCCGCCCCGTTCGACATCAGTCTTCCCGCGATCTCGAAGCACCTGAAGGTGCTCCAGCGTGCCGGGCTGATCGAGCAGGGCAGGCAGGCGCAGTGGCGGCCGTGTCGGCTGACGCCGGAGCCGCTGCGCGACCTGGCCGATTGGGTCGCGCAATACAAGCGGCACTGGGAGGAGAGCTTCGATCGGCTCGGTGAGTACCTGAAGGAGCTCCAGAAGGAGGAACAGCGCGATGACCATGTCGATGGATGACCCGATGACGTCGCAGGGAGGTGCAGCGATGGCGGTGCAGCAGCTGGGCAACGAGCGGACCAAGGCGTACACCGATGGCCCGGACCTCGTGATGGAGCGCGTGTTCGACGCCCCGCGCGAGCTGGTCTGGAAGGTCATGAACGATCCTGCGCAGGTCACCAACTGGTGGGGGCCGCGCGGTCATTCGGCCACGGTGGAGGCGATGGACCTGCGCGTCGGTGGAACGTGGCGATGGGTCGGCCACACGCCTGACGGACGCGACGTGCCCTTCACGGGCGAGTACCTCGAGGTCGATCCGCCGTCACGCCTCGTCTACACCGAGATCTTCGATGTCCCGCCGTTCAACGAGCCTGGCTCGGCGGCGATCAACACCATCACCTACGAGGACCTCGGGGGCCGCACCAAGGTCGTCGCTCGCAGCCGGTTCCCATCGGTCGAGAGCCTCGACGGCGCCCTGTCGACCGGCATGATCGGTGGAGCGCTCGAGGCGTACGACCGACTGGGCGAGCTCATCGACGAGGCGGCCGCAGCCTGACGACCGATCCGTCGACCATTCGCCGCTCCCGGCCCGTCGGGCATCTGCCCGGCGGGCCTCCGATTCGGAGTCGGGAGGGTCTCCCGCTCATCGATGTCTGGGACTGACCTACCGGTCCTCGAGCGGAGTGGCGTGGGCCCAGACGGCGGCTGCGGACTCGAAGAAGGCTTGCCATCGACGGATGTGGCCGTCCCCGATGTCGAAGAGATGGATCCAGTCCGTCTCCCAGACCACATGGCGCCATCGTCTCAGGTCGCCGTCGCCGCACCCCCTCGCTGTCGTTCGCGCTCACGGAGCCGTTCCAACCCCTCGAGGATCAGGTCGATCCCGAAGCGGAACTCGACGTCGTCGTCGCAGCCGCCGAGGCCGCCCTCGTGGCGGACGGCAAGCGCCAGCTCGGCGATGTTCGGGTAGGCCGCTGCCATGTCGTCCGAGATGGCCTGCAGCGCGGCCGGATCCGGGATCGGTTCGCTCTTGTCGTCGAACAGGTCCTGACTGAAGCCGAAGACCCGGCTGCCGAGCACGTGGAGCCCGTGGTGGGCCAGGTCGATAGAAAAGCCGCCGCGGCGAAGGATGCCCAGGACGACCTCCATGTGGCGCATCGTCGCCGGGCCTGGGGTCACGCGCGTCTCCAACACGCTGGCGGCCCATGGGTGGCGCAGCATCGCCGTCCGGGCCGACAACAGGACGTCACGCAGCGAGGCCATCCAGTCGGCGTCCGCCGGCGTTGTCTGGATCTCCCCGACGACCGCGTCCGCGATCGCATCGAGCAGGTCGTCCTTGTCGCGCACGTGGTTGTACAGAGACATCGGGTCGACGCCGAGGGTCTGGCCGAGCTTGCGCATGCTGAGCGACTCGATGCCGTCGCGGTCCGCGAGCTCGACGGCTGCGGCGGTGATGCGATCCTTTGTGAGGCTCGGCTGCACGCGCGCAGGGCGGCGCGTCTTCAGGGCGGTCTTTCTCGGCATGTCGGGAGTCTACCGCGCTCGACCCTTGACGACCTACGCCGTAGAGCGTATGGTACCTACACCGTAGGTCTACACCGTAGGTCCGGAGGAGCGAGATGACGATGACGACATCGACGACCCAGGACAAGGGCTGGCTGCCACCCCGCGCGATCGTGCGCGGCGCGTGGATCGTGCATCGAGCCATCCACCGTGTCAGTCGGGGACGGCGCGGTCTCGCGCTCGCCCGACCGGGCAAGGAGGGCTACATGCGGCTGCGGACCGTCGGTCGGCGAACGGGTCGCGAGCGGATCGCGATCCTCGCGTATTTCCAGGACGGTCAGAACCTTGTGACGATGGCCATGAATGGCTGGGCTGACCCGGAGCCGGCGTGGTGGCTCAACCTGCTCGCCCGGCCCGATGTCGAGGTCGACCTGAAGGACGGGACGCACCCCGTGCATGGCAGGGCCGCCGTGGGCGAAGAGCGCGCCCGCCTGTGGGCGCTGCTCGACGAGTACAACGGGTGGGGCGCGAGCATCGATGCGTATGCTCGACGACGTTCGCGGCAGACCAGTGTCGTGGTCCTGGAGCCGCGCTCAGTCTGACTCGATCGGCACCCGCAGGATGGACCGTGCCCGATCGACGGGCACGTCCGCCTCGTCCGCGACGCGCAACTCGTGGATGTGGCCGTGCGGCCTGAGCCGGTCGGCGGAAAGGAGCTCGAAGAGCGCGGTCAAGGTCTTCGCGGCAGAGGCCGAGCCCCCTCGATGGAGCATCTGGGCCGCTCGGCCTTCGGTCAGGGTGATCGCGCGCATGAGCGGCTCGGGCCGCCCAGCATCTCGTCGCGCTTCGGCGATCGCCGCATCGACGTCCTCGGGCTCGGCTTGGTCGGGGATCTCCACCATCTGCTGCCAGTGCCAGGCTGATCGGTCCTCGAAGGCGGCGGGCACGTCTTCGGGTGGCAGCTCGGGGTGTGTCCACCAGGCCGTCTCGAGGACCGCCGGCCGCCAAGTGACCTGTCGTCCGTGGGCCAGACGAGCACGGAGGTTCCGAAGGCCGTTCTTGAGCGTCTCGCTGGCGAGCCGGTAGTCGGCGCCTCGCGGTCCACCGACCCCATCGATCGCGATCAGGCGGCGCTCACCGACGACGACGATGATCGGATGGTCGGTCGCCGCGTGACTCGTTTCGAGCCAATCGCTCGGATGCTGTGTGGTCATGTTCGGGTCATGTCCTGGAACGACCCTCATCATCCCGCGGGCTTGCCTCGCGCCGCCTCAACTGGGCGACGCTCCGGTGGCAACCTCGTTGCGACTCGCCTCGGCGAGTATCGTTGACCTCCTTCCGCTACGGGGACACAGACGTTCGATGGCGATCGACCAAACACCTCCCGCGCCCCCGATCCCAGCGGGGCACCCGTACGCCGACGAGGTCGAGGCCGAGCGGCAGGGCTGGTATGCCTTCGCCGAGTTGGTCCGGAGACTGACGCCGGATGAATGCCTCGTGCCTGGCAATTACCGGGATCCCGATTGGACGGTCCGCGACGTCGTCGCGCATGTCGGCACCTGGCTGGCGAAGGCCGCGTCACAGTTCGAGCGCATCAGTGCCGGTACCTATGAAGGCCACGACGTCGATATCGATGGGCTCAATGCCCAGTTCCTGGCCGCGATGCAGGGACAGCCATGGTCCGTCGCTTGGGTGCAGGCCAACGCCGGACGCAGCCGCATGATCGAGGAGTGGTACCGACTTCGGGAGCCGTCCGATGAGGCCGCGTGGTGGATCCGCAAGGCGGCCAGCGACCACTACGAGGAACATGTCGGGCGGCTGCGTGAGTGGGTGGATGAGCTGATCGCCCGTCGGTCCTAGGCGTCCGCGGGCGCGCTCGGCCCCGGGCGCTACTCGATCTCCGCGGACGCAGCATCAGCGCCGAGGTGTCGGCGGCAGCGGGCCTGGTACTTCTCCGTCCCGCCGACGTGATCGGCAACGAGGGCGCTCGATCGGGCGCTCGTGGCATCGACCCTGACGTGGAAGACGGCATCCTCGCCGCAGATCGTGCAGATGGCCGTGAATTTATCGACCCGCTCTGCGAGGGCCATGAGCGACGGAAGCGGCTCGAAGGGCGCTGCGTCGAAGGTGACATCGAGCCCGGCGACGATCACGACGAGACCTCGACCGGCGAGCCGCCCCGCGACAGCGACGAGGTCGGGGCCGAAGAACTGCGCCTCATCGATGGCGACGATCTCGGTGTCCGCGTCGACGGCCCGCTCGATCTCCGCCGCCGTCGAGACCGTGATGGAGGGATGGTCGAGGCCCGCATGCGACGTCAACCGGTCAGCGCCGCCCCGGTCATCGAGCGCGTGACCCACGACCACGACCCGTCGGCCGGCGATGACGGCCCGGCGAACGCGCCGCAGCAGTTCCTCGGTCTTGCCCGCGAACATGGGTCCGCAGATGACCTCGACTCGACCGAGCGCGACCATGGCGCAAGCATCGCACGGCGTCAGCACCTCGGTCCGAGCTGACCGAGGCGGCCGCCACCGCGGGGGTCATCGCCGGCCCTCCCTTCTGTAGATTTCGCGAGATGGATCGGGACGTGAGCGGGCTGCGGCCGGCCGTGGGCCGGGAGCGTGCGGCCGCCGTCGGCATGGTGGCCGTCGCTGCACTGTCGCCGCAACTCGGTGCCGCCTTGGCCGTGACGCTGTTCGACGAGCTCGGTCCCGCGGGTGCGGCATTCCTGCGGCTGGCGTTCGCTGCGATCGTGCTATGGGCCATCTGGCGGCCACGGCTGGCCGGTGACCTTCGGCTTCCCGCGGCGTTCGGTGTCGCGCTCGGGCTCATGAACTGGTCGTTCTACGCGGCGATCGACCGCATCCCGCTCGCCGTCGCGGTGACGATCGAATTCACGGGCCCGCTCCTCGTCGCGGTGATCGGTTCGCGGCGACCTCTCGACGTGCTGTGGATCGCGCTCGCGGCCGCCGGCATCGTGCTGCTCGTCGGGCCCGGCGGCGGAGCAGTGGATCCGGTCGGCGTCGGCTTCGCGCTCATCGCGGCCGCGTGCTGGATGGCCTACATCTATCTCAGCAAGCGGACCGGCGCGGCCTTCCCAGGCGGCACCGGGCTCGCGATCGCGATGGCCGTCGGCGCCGTGATCGTCCTTCCAGCGGGTGTGATCCAGGCAGATGGCGCGCTCGCGCAGCCCGGCATGCTGGTCTCGGCGCTGGTCGTGGCCCTGGCGTCCTCCGTGCTGCCCTACTCGCTCGAACTCGAAGCACTCCGACGATTGCCGGAGTCCGTGTTCGGCGTGTTGATGTCGCTCGACCCGGCGATCGCCGCGCTGGTCGGCTTCGTGGCGCTCGGCCAGGAGCTGGGCCCGCGCGACGTGCTCGCGATCGCGATGGTGGTCGTGGCCAGCTCGGGAGCGGCCAGCATGAGCCACCGATGACGAACAGGTAGAGAATCGATGGCTCGATCCCGATCATCGGGATGCGCAGCCAGGTCAGGAGGTCCTCCGATGACCCACGCCACGACCACCACGATCAACCGGCCGACCTGGGTCGACCTCTCCACGAAGGACGCGGCCGCCGCTCGCGACTTCTACTCGAAGCTGTTCGGGTGGCGGGTCGAGGTCAACCCGGATCCGCTCTACGGCGGATATGCATTGGCCAAGATCGGCGGTCAGGATGCGGCCGGGATCGGTCCGGTCCAATCGCCAGAGCAGCCCACCGTCTGGTCGATGTACATCGGAACGGACGACGTCGATGCGCTCGCCAAGAAGGTCGCAGCCGCCGGTGGCACCGTCGTTGCGCCGCCGTTCGATGTCGGCGACCAGGGCCGGATGGCCGTGTTCGCCGATCCGACCGGCGCGTTCATCTCGGCCTGGCAGGGCACCCGGATGGGCGGCTTCCAGACGTCCGGTCCCGGCGCGTAAGGCTGGTCCGAGCTGAGCACGACCGATATCGACAAGGCACTGCCGTTCTATAAGGACGTCCTGGGCTGGGAGGCTCGACGGTCGCCGATGCCGAGCGGGCCTGACTACATCGAGTTCCAGGTCGATGGTGAGAGTGTCGCGGGCGGCTGGGCGATGGACCCGGCGCAGATGGCCGGCGCCCCGAGCCAATGGATGGTCTATTTCTCGGTGGATGACGTCGACGCGGCGTTCCGCACTGCCATGGACAACGGTGCACACGAGGTGAACGCCCCACAGTCCTATCCCGGCGGCACCTTCGCGATCGTGAC
>Ga0134127_10004438_pt1 | contig 10117 bp, 18 predicted proteins | sample KB31753_FD_96459 | JGI IMG/M metagenome (GOLD analysis project Ga0134127, IMG submission 96459) | Terrestrial soil microbial communities with excess Nitrogen fertilizer from Kellogg Biological Station, Michigan, USA - KB3-175-3 | ecosystem: Environmental > Terrestrial > Soil > Unclassified ...
AAGGTGCACCGCAAGGCTACAAAGCCCGAGATCAAGCGCGCGGTGGAAAAGATCCTTGGGGTGAAAGTAGCGACTGTGCGAGTGGCCAATTATCACGGAAAGATGAAACGCATCCCGACCCGACGTGAGATGGGCCAGCGGTCGGATTGGAAAAAAGCTTTTGTGACGCTCAAGGCGGGCGAAAAGCAGATCATGTACGAAGACGCAATCTAAGAATTGTCGATTGCCGATTGCCGATTGCCGAGGATGACAATCGTAAATCGGCAATTGGAAATCGGCAATGAGGTAAGGGATGGGAATCAAGAAGCTTACACCAACATCGTCAGCCAGGCGGTTTCAGACGTACCTTACTCGGGATGAGATAACGACGGATTCCCCTTACGAGCCGTTGCTGCGGCCAAAACGGCGAATATCGGGGCGCAATAACGACGGGCACATCACCGTGCGCCGTCGCGGCGGCGGAGCAAAGCGTCTTTATCGAATCATTGACTTCAAGCGCGACAAGAAGGGAATCCCGGCGAAGGTCGCTACTGTTGAGTATGATCCGAATCGCTCGGCGCTGATCGCGCTGCTTCACTATGTGGACGGCGAGAAGCGTTACATAATCGCGCCGGCCGGGCTGAAAGTCGGGCAGACGATCGTGTCTGGTCCGGATGCGGACATCATCGCGGGCAACGCGCTCCCGCTCAAAGCCATACCGCTGGGAACCACGATTCACAACGTCGAGCTACGGCCCGGCAAAGGCGCCCAGATGGTTCGAGCGGCGGGAGGGGCGGCTCAGCTCGTTGCAAAGGAAGGCGATTGGGCCCAATTGCGCTTGCCCAGCGGAGAGATACGGCGGGTGCACATCGACTGCTATGCGACGATTGGACAGATCGGCAACATTGAGCACAGCAATGTTTCGTTAGGTAAGGCCGGACGCCGCCGATGGCTTGGGCGGAGGCCAAAAGTGCGCGGGGTGGCTATGAACCCGGTGGACCATCCGCACGGCGGAGGTGAGGGGAAGACTTCGGGCGGCCGCAACCCGGTCACTCCGTGGGGTCAGCCCACTCGCGGATACAAGACCCGCAACAACAAGCGCACTGATAAGTTTATTGTGCGCAGAGGGAAGAAATAAGTCCTATTTGACCTATAGGACCTATAACTGGGAAAGCTATGGCAAGATCGATAAAAAAGGGGCCGTTCCTTGACGAACACTTGATCAAGACGATCACCCGGATGAACCAAACGAACGAAAAGCGGGTCCACAAGACCTGGTCTCGGCGTTCGACAATCGTGCCTGAGATGGTGGGCCACACGATCGCCGTACACAACGGCAAGAAGTTCATCCCGGTCTATATCCAGGAGAACATGGTCGGCCACAAGCTCGGCGAGTTCGCGCCCACCAGGCAGTTCAAGGGTCACCCGGAGAAATCTGACAAGACCGTGAAGAAAGCGCCGGGAGGAAAGTAAGCGATGAAGGCACGCGCAGTCGCAAAATACATCAAGGGTTCGCCGCAAAAGGCGAGATTGGTCATCGATCTGATTCGAGGACGCAGCGTGACGGACGCGCTGGCCATGCTCAAGACCTCGAAAAAGCGCGCGGCAAAGCCCATAGAGATCACGTTGCGATCGGCGATAGCCAACGCCGAACAAAAGGCGGATCAGCTCAACGTCGCGATCGATGTCGATCGGCTCAAGGTTTCAACCGCGACCGTAGACCTTGGGCCAACCAAGTTTCGCAGACGCGTCCGTCCGGCGCCGATGGGCCGTGCTTATCGCGAGCGCCGTTGGCAGAACCACATAACTATCGAGGTGGAATCGGAAAAAGAACAGTAGGCAGAACGCAGAACGCAGAAGGCAGTCGCTGCTTTCTGCCTTCCGCTACTGCCTTCTGATCAGGAGGAATCGTGGGTCAGAAAGTTCATCCATACGGATTCAGATTGGGCTTCAATCGCACCTGGCATTCAAACTGGATTGCCAAGCGCGACTACGCTGATCTGTTGCACGAAGACCTGAAGTTGAAGAAGGAGCTGAAGGGCAGGTTCGCCGGCGCGGGCGTTTCGCACGTAGATATCGAGCGCGCGGCTAACAAGCTGAAGATCATCATCCACACTTCGCGGCCCGGAATCATCATCGGCCGCAAGGGCGCTGAGATCGACAAGCTCAAACTGGAAATCAAGGACCGAACAGGGCGCGAGGTCTACGTCAACATTCAGGAGATCCACAAACCGGAGCTGAACGCGCAACTGCAAGCTGAGCAGATTGCCCAGCAGCTCGAGAAGCGAATCGCATTCCGGCGCGCGATGCGCCGGGCCGTCGAGAACGCGCAGAGGTTTGGCGCCCAGGGCATCAAGGTGCGCGTTTCGGGACGGTTGAACGGAGCGGAGATTGCGCGGTCCGAGTGGTATTTGCAGGGACGGCTCCCGCTTCATACGTTGCGCGCGGATATTGATTATGGGTTCGCTCAGGCACACACGACCTTTGGAGTAATCGGAGTCAAAGTGTGGATCTATCGCGGCGATGAGATGACGGTGCGGCGCGCGGCGCAAGCGAGAAGACAGTAACAGAATTGCCGATTGTCGATTGCCGATTGCGGACTTCGTGCCGCCACGGAGATATCAATCGGAAATCGGCAATCGACAATCGGCAATGGTAAGGTCATGGCAGAATACAAAATTCCAAAGCGGATGAAGTACCGCAAGCAGCAACGGGGGCGAATGAGCGGAGTCTCCACGCGCGGCGCGGAGATTTCTTTTGGCGAGTACGGGCTGAAAGCGCTCGAGCCGGCCTGGATAACGGGCAAACAGATCGAAGCATCACGCGTCGCTATGACTCGATTCGTGAAGCGCGGCGGGAAGATCTGGATTAGAGTCTTTCCGGATAAGCCCATCACCAAAAAGCCCGCTGAAACTCGTATGGGCAAGGGGAAAGGCGCGCCCGAGGGCTGGGTCGCCGTGGTGAAGCCGGGACGCGTCCTCTTCGAAATGGAAGGCGTAGACGAGAAAACTGCGGCAGAGGCAATGCGGTTGGCCGCGCAGAAACTCCCGATTAAGACTAAGTTCGTTTCACGCAAGGAGCAGGAAGGAGGCGGGCTGGTATGAAGGCTGAAGAGCTAAGAGATCTGTCCGATGACGACCTGCGCAGTAGGGTAAACGAACTTAAGGAATCACTGTTCAGGATGCGATTCAAACTGTCGCTGGGCAATACCGACGTCGTTAAGCAGCTTCGCGAATCGCGTAAAGATCTGGCGCGAGTAAAAACGTTATTGCGCGAACGCGAAGGTGTGGCGGCGCAGAAGTAAAGACTCAGAAGGATAGCTATGGAAGAGAACAACGAGAATATCGAAGGCGCGAGCGACACCGAAAGCGCGTCCGTCAATTCGCAGGTCACAGATTCGGTCACTCAATCAGACGTTAAGGTTGAAGCTCAGGCCGGCACTGCGCCCGGACATCGCCGCCAGGAGAAAATCGGCCTGGTTACCAGCGACAAGATGCAAAAGACGGTCGTCGTGCGAGTCGAACGCCAGGTCCGTCACCGCAAGTACAAGCGATATATCCGGCGGCGCACGAAGTTCATGGCCCACGACGAAATGGGGGCGCACATTGGGGACATAGTACGAATAGTCGAGACCCGGCCGTTGTCTGCGCGAAAGCGCTGGCGTGTAGTTGAAATAGTGCAAAAGTCGAGGTGAAGATTGAAGGGTCGCGTTGTGCGTGACGGCAGTTGATCACGCAACACGCGTCACTCGTCACGAGGTAACAGCAATGGTTCAGATGAGATCAATCCTCGAGGTTGCAGACAACTCCGGGGCCAAGCGCATATCAATGATTCTGCCAGTCGGGGGACATACCGGCTCGCGCGCCGGACTCGGCGATGTGATTACCGCTGCCGTAAAAGAAGCATCGCCGGACGGAGCGGTTAAAAAAGGGCAGGTCGTCCGTGCAGTCGTGGTCCGCACCCGAAAGGAGACCCGACGCAAGGACGGGACGTATATCCGGTTCGATCAGAACGCTGCAGTGATCATAAAGCCCGACAATGAACCTGTCGGCACGCGTGTTTTTGGACCGATCGCCCGTGAGTTGCGCGAGCGAAGATTTATGAAGATCGTCAGCCTCGCACCCGAGGTAATTTGAGGTCATCGGAAGCGCTGGCTGGCCCTTCGGCAGGCAGTCGTTGACCAATGACAAGGACTGGTGACATGAACGTCGAGATCAACGTCAGGAAAAACGACCGTGTGGTTGTGATTGCCGGCAAGGACAAGGGGAAAAAGGGCCGGGTTATAGAAGTCCAACCCTCGAAGCGCAAAGTAATCATCGAGGGCGTAAACGTGGTGAAGCGGCATAATAAGGCCAATACCCGCCGCGGCATTCAAGGGGGCATACTCGAACGGGAGTCCCCGATCGATCTGTCAAATGTGATGGTGATTTGCCCGCACTGCGGCGACCCAACGCGTTCCGGGCATCAGGTGCTTGAAGATGGAAAGCGCCATCGCGCCTGTAAAAAATGCGGCGCGGCGATCGAGAAACAGTAAGAATCTGATTGAAAGAGTGGGGCGCTTTGAAATCGAGCGCGGTTCGTTTGAGACCTGCTGAAGGCGAGCCCACATCGCATCAGTGGCGAGGAAAAGGACAATGGCAGCCAGATTAAAGGAACGTTATAAGGAAAAGATAATCGCGGCGCTGATGAAAGAGTTCAGCTACAAGAATACGATGGCCGTTCCGCGGCTCGAGAAGGTTGTGTTGAACATGGGCGTCGGGCGCGAAGCGCAGGCGAACCCGAAGGTGTTCGATCAGGCGGCGATGGAACTCTCAACGGTCAGCGGCCAGAAGCCGGTCATCACAAAAGCCAAGAAGTCGATCGCGGCGTTCAAGCTGCGCACGGGAATGCCGGTGGGTGTATCGGTAACGCTTCGAGGCGACAGGATGTTCGAATTCCTTGATCGGTTCATCAACGCGGTGCTGCCGCGAGTTCGCGACTTTCGCGGCGTCAGCCCCAGGGCGTTTGACGGGCGCGGCAATTACACGATCGGGATCAAGGACCAGTTGATCTTTCCGGAGATCGACTTCAACAAAGTTGATCGAACGCGCGGGATGAACGTGTCGATCGTGACCACGGCACGGACTGACGAGGAGGGACGCGCCCTGCTCAGAGAGTTCGGTATGCCCTTTACTAAGTAGCCGTGGTCCGTAGTCGGTAGCGTTGCTCCTGACTACGAACGGCGAACGACTGATTTCTGACCACGGACCAGGAACTACGGACTAGGGACTAACTATGGCGAGAATCTCTTCGACTCATAAGGCGAACGAACTAAAGCGCGCGCTTGCCAACGCGAAACTGCGGGTTAAGGAGCAGCAGGGCAAGGCAAACAAGAAGGCGGTGAAACGCGCAAAGGCGGCGGGGCTCAATCTGAACCTCTTTACTTCGCGGGTTCACAACCGTTGTAAGCGTTGCGGCCGCGGGCGTGGCTATCTTCGAAAGTTCGCGCTGTGCCGGATATGCTTTCGCGAACTCGCGCTCGAGGGACACATCCCGGGAGTCACGAAGTCGAGTTGGTAAAGAGTAGTGCGTTACCGTGATCGGGTTCACCCTTCACGAAACGCATCACAAATCAGGAGACGTATGACAGATCCAATTGCCGACATGCTGACGCGCGTGAGAAACGCATATGCAGCGAAACATCAAAAGGTTGACGTGCCGCTTTCGAAGCTAAAGATCGAAATCGCGCGAATCCTGAAGGACGAAGGATTCATTAACAACTATAAGGTCATTGGTGAGGGTGCTCGCCGCAATATTCGTATCTATCTGCGATACGGCACGAGGGGCGAATTGGTGATGTCCAAGATCGAGCGCGTCTCGAAACCCGGCTGCCGGGTGTATGTGAGCGGCACATCAGTGCCCAAGGTGCTCGGCGGCATGGGCATCAACATACTATCGACGTCACAGGGTCTGATGACCGACCGCCGTGCGCGACGTGAGAAGGTCGGAGGAGAAATACTCTGCCGAGTTTATTAGGGACGAACCTGCGGGGCGCCCGGTGAGGCTGCGCCGATCTAGGTCGTCGGAGTTTGATTATGTCTAGAATAGGTAGAAAGCCGATATCAATACCGAAGGGCGTGAAGCTCAAACTCGATAACGGAGCGGTCGAAGTTACCGGACCCAAAGGCACGCTTTCGGTCGCGCTGCCCGAAGGAATCAAGTGCCGGGTCGACGGCGATGAACTCATAGCCGAGCGTGAAGCCGACGATCGAGCGGCAGTGCATGGACTCGCCAGGGCGTTGGTACAAAACGCAGTAACCGGCGTCACCGAAGGGTTCGTCCGCCAACTGGACATCGTCGGTGTTGGCTACAAAGCCGAGCGCCAAAAGGATCGCGTGGTCTTCAACCTTGGCTATTCACATCAGATCGAGTTTCCTCTGCCTTCGGGGATCGACGTCAAGGTCGAGCGGGTAAACAAGCCGATCCAGCAATATCAAACGACCTTGACGATAACCGGAACGGATCGTCAGCAGGTGGGACAGGTCGCGGCTGATATGCGGAGCCTGCGTCGCCCCGATCCGTATAAAGGGAAGGGCGTACGCTATGCGAACGAAGCGTTGAAGTTAAAGCCCGGCAAGACTGGAAAGTAGCTCAGGCTTTGATCAGGCTGATCGCTGAAGTGACGGCGGGGACTTTTGAACCCGCCGCAATCAGTGACCGAGGTGAAAGTGACATGGGAAGAAAGACAAGCCAGGAAATAAGAGAAGCTGTTCACAAGCGGATTCGGAACAAAATTTCGGGTTCTGCGGAGCGCCCGCGACTCGCCGTTTACCGCAGCGTGAATCACATCTACGCGCAGATCATCGATGACGGAAAGCGTACGACGCTTGTCGCCGCGTCGACGGTCGAAACTGCATGGCGGGGACGAACGGGCGGGAACATCGCGGCCGCAAAAGAGATCGGCAAGACGATCGCGGATCGGGCAAAAGAGAAGGGCATCAAATCCGTCGTGTTTGATCGAGGCGGATACATCTATCACGGCCGCGTTCGCAGTCTTGCCGAAGCTGCGAGAGAAGCGGGCCTGGAGTTTTAGATTGAAGGAGTAGCATCGTCTTTGGTTTGAGTGCGCATAATCAAGGTCATGCTGCGTCGATTGGGGAAATATGGAACGAATAGAATCATCGGGCCTTGATCTTAAGGACCAGGTCATCTCAATCAATCGTGTAACCAAAGTGGTGAAAGGCGGTAAGAACCTGTCTTTCGCAGCGCTGGTCGTGGTCGGTAATGAGAATGGCATTGTCGGATTTGGCTCCGGTAAGGCGCGCGAAGTGCCGCTGGCTATCAAGAAGGGAATCGAAGCCGCCAAAAAGAACCTGGTGCGCGTTCCGCTGGCCGGGTCGACTATTCCACATCAGACGCTGGGCGTCTTTGGCGCGGGTCGTGTGCTTCTCAAGCCGGCTCCTGAAGGAAAGGGCGTCATTGCCGGCGGACCGGTTCGCGCGGTTATGCAGTTGGTTGGCGTTCGAGACGTGGTAACCAAATCGATTGGCTCGTCAAACCCCCACAACGTGGTGCGCGCGACCTTCGAAGGCCTACGGAGCTTGAAGGATCCGGCAGCGGTCGCACGTCTCAGGCGGCAGATGTCGGAAGAAGCCCAGATCGCCTAACGTGGCCGGGCTCGCCAACAACGCAGACCCAACAGGAGTTTAAGATGGCAAAGGTGAAGGCTAAAGCGGACAACAGCCAGGCTATGATAAAAATTCAATGGTATCGTTCGACCATTGCGACTCCAAAGGCGCATAAGGAGGTCGTGCGTAGCCTCGGACTTACCAAGCTAAACCAGGTCGTCGAGCGTCCGGATACGGCGTCGATGCGTGGAATGGTCAATAAGGTCCCGCACCTGTTGCGGATAATCGAGTAACGACCCAGGCGGAACGCCGGAGCAAACAAATGGCACTAGGAATACACAATATCGGGGCGCCGGAAGGCGCAAACAAGAACAAGAAGCGAGTAGGGCGAGGACCGGGTTCGGGTCACGGCAAGACTTCCACGCGAGGCCACAAAGGTCAGAAGTCGCGCTCAGGTTACTCGGGACGCGCCGGGTTCGAGGGCGGACAGATGCCGCTTCAGCGAAGATTGCCGAAGCGCGGGTTTACGAACATCTTTAAAAAGGAATGGATTGAAGTAAACCTGGGCGAACTGGAGCAGCGCTTCGACGCATCGTCAGACATCACTCCAGGGTTGATGGCTGAGAGTGGTATGATCAAGAAAGGCAAGCTCACCCGCAGTCACGGTGTCGTTGTGCTGGCGAAGGGCAAGCTTACAAAGTCTCTCAAGATTACCGCGCATCGTTTCAGCGCGGCGGCGCGCGAGAAGATAGAGGCAGCGGGCGGCGTGGTGACGATCGTGTCGCCCACAGTTGAGGCAGGAGAAGCAAAGACGGATGAGTAGCCGGAGGCTGCTGATCGGCCATAGGGGTTCAAGGTCATGATCGAGAATTTCATCAACAGCGTGCGCAACATCTTCGCCGTGCCTGACCTGCGCAAACGGGTCTTTTTCACGCTGGCGATGCTTGCGATCTACCGGATAGGGTCGCACGTGCGGACTCCCGGTATCGACCCGGATGCTCTGGCGGCATTATGGAATACCGGTGATCTTCAGCGCAGCCTTGCAGGCGTGATGGATCTGTTTTCGGGCGGAAACTTCAAGGTCGTTTCCATATTTGCGCTCGGGATCACTCCTTACATAACGGCATCGATCATACTTCAATTGATGACCGTCGTGAGCGCAAGGCTCAAGGCTCTTCAAGAGGAAGGCGATCTGGGTCGAAGAAAGATTACCCAGTATACACGCTACCTCACCGTCGTACTGTGTTCGGTGCAATCCTTTGGCATCGCTTACTGGCTCCAAAACCAGGTCACAAACACCGGACAGCTGGTGCACAACCCCGGTGTCGGCTTTATTGCGATGACGATGCTGACGCTGGCAACTGGCACCACATTCATAATGTGGCTCGGAGAGCAGATTACCGAGCGAGGCGTCGGCAACGGCATAAGCTTGATAATTTTTGCCGGGATCGTGCTGCGGCTGCCGTCGGCCGCGCAGACGATGTATGAAAAGCTGACAAGCGGCGGAACTGGCACGGCTCTCGGAGTCATTGCGCTGTTCCTGGTTATGGTATTCGTCATCGCCGGCATAGTCTTTGTCGAGCGAGGGTTCCGAAAGGTGCCGATAAACCATGCCCGGCGCATGGTGGGTAGACAGTCGATACCGCAACAACAGACTCACATGCCGTTGAAGGTCAATATGGGCGGCGTGATTCCGGTGATCTTTGCGTCTTCGATCCTCGCATTCCCACAGACAATTCTTGGGTTTATTGGAACCGATCCGACGCAGACGACGGGATGGCGCGCGTGGCTCGCCAGGTTCGCGATGGAGATCGGCGGGCAGTCGCATCCGCTGCATTACCTGATTTACTCAGCGGCCATCATCTTCTTTACGTTCTTCTATGTGTCGATCATTTTTAACACCGATGAAGTTGCTAACAACTTGCGTAAGAACGGCGCATTCATACCTGGGATTCGCCCGGGCAAGCGCACCGCTGATCACCTGAATGAGATCCTGACGCGGTTGACGACGGTTGGGGCGACATACCTGGCGTTGGTCGCCTTGCTGCCGCAGTTTCTGCTCCAGGGTTTTCAGTTTCAGTATATTCCATTTATAGGACCGGCTATCGATAACGTGCTTCGCTCCAATCCATTGACGTCGTGGCTAACTACGGGAATCGGGGTGAATTTCTTTTTCGGTGGAACCAGCTTGCTGATTGTAATCGGCGTGGCGATGGATACGATGAACCAGATCGAATCGCAGCTGATCATGCGCCATTACGATGGGTTCCTCGGTCCGCGTGGCCGCCGTCTGCGTGGGCGGCGCAGTTACTAGGGCCTGATATGCCTGACATCACTGTCTTGATGGGGCCGCAGGGCGCAGGTAAAGGCACACAGGCGCATCTGCTGGCCGAAAGACTTAAGCTCCCTTTGGTTGCGACCGGAGACATCCTGCGCGAGATGGCTCACAGCGATGAGCCATTAGGCTTGCAGGTTCGGAAGGTGCAGGCGGCCGGTCAGCTCGTGTCTGACGACATCCTCGCAGAAGTGGT
>Ga0134127_10004442_pt1 | contig 10113 bp, 10 predicted proteins | sample KB31753_FD_96459 | JGI IMG/M metagenome (GOLD analysis project Ga0134127, IMG submission 96459) | Terrestrial soil microbial communities with excess Nitrogen fertilizer from Kellogg Biological Station, Michigan, USA - KB3-175-3 | ecosystem: Environmental > Terrestrial > Soil > Unclassified ...
CAAAATCTGCGAAGGAAATTCACCAAGGTGTTCCACGCACGACCGATGCTGTGTTGCATTTTGGCCAGCAACTTGTCTAACCAGGTGGGGGGCGCAGGATGCTCGGCGTCATGCCAACGATAATCGCGCGCTGCGATTCCTCAGTCAGGGCCTGGCGTAGTTTCTGGACGCGTGCATCGCGAGCGGAATTGTCCGCTATCTCTGTTCTTCCTGTCGGCTCGGCCTGAGCGGATCGTGCCGCACCGGTCAGCGCCAGAGCAGTCAGAATCGCGGCGAGCATGAATACGGCGCCGATCATCGCATTGCCGCCCGCTGCCTTGGAGGAAATCATCTGCGCCTTCTTTTGCCGTTCGCGCGGCAGCGTCGCAAGCAACCCTCGCAGGTCGTCTCCTTCGCGCCTGGACCGCAAGTGCTGATAAACAATTGCGAACGTGCATTTCACGATCGGGTCCAGCGCCACCCAAGTTCCTGCGAACAATGAAAGCCAAAACGCGGAACTTTGGGCCAGCGCATACATTCCCGTTTCTGTGGACAGCAGGGTGTTCACACCGAAAAGAGAGTGCAGAAGCTGCGGGAGCACCATCGCAAGAATCAGGGCGTTCAGCCACACTGCGATCCACAGAGGGAGGAGCATTAGGAGGAAGAGAAAGCCGCCACCGAACCATTGACTCGAAAGTGCCAGGCAGCCGGTCAACGAATGCCTTTCGCTGCCATCCTCCTGAGCCTCAAGGCTGGCGAATTGACACGCACTGTAGAACCACGACGCACCGGCCAAGGTTGGCAGGGTGGTCAGCGCACCGGCACTTAACATGGCCTTCCACGTGAGCAGACGACCCATTGCAGCCAACCGCGCTGCTCTGCCTTCCGGTTTCGACGTCGGTGTGCCAAACGCCTGCTCGCGTACATGACGCATATAGCTGCTGACCATGTACACCCTAAAAAGGTAGCCACCGGTAAGCAGCATGGCTTCCAGAAAAAGCGTGCCATTGGATACCTGAATCTGGCCATTCACGACCCACAGGGGTATGAAACAAACGATGAGCGGCGCAGTGCCGGCATAGTAGCGCCAGGCCTCGCGCGCGAAGGTTGAGCGAAACAGTGCCAATCCTCGTTCCAGCGCTTCCAGAGGACTAAGCCGGCTGCGGTGAGCGCGTGCAATCGCCGGCTGTGCGCGTTGTAGACCAGACTGGGCGAGCGCTGCTTCACTCATAGAGTTACTTTTGCGGTTGATCTTGAACAACGACCACTTGACTGAAATTCAAGTGTTGTTCCGGCGTATTCACTCTCCAACGCAACAACACGAAAAATAAAGTCCCCACACACGCAGAGACGGTGAGTCCGACGAAGATTTCCCGGAGGGACCTTGCCAGCGAAGCCTTCTGCGCAGGCGGACGCGCTAACCGTCGTAGACATGGAGGGCAGGCCAGCTTTCCTTCTTCGTCGGTTACACATTCACGACAGAATGTCCCTCCGCAATGCGGACACCGTGCCGCTGCTTCACGCAATGGGTGAAACAAGCAGCGCGCATGCCGCAAACTCGTGACGGGTGGGATCGTTGCGTTAAGAGGCATTCGTCTGTGTTGCCGCCGCGATGGATGGGGCCGCAGCCGCCGCTTGCGAGTTCGTTGCAACCGAGGCCGCAACTGATTGCGAAGTTGCATGCGCTACCGCCGGTTGCGCGGGGACGTCACGAGAGGCGCGAACCGCATCGTCGATGATTGCAAGGACTTTGCGTGCGCGGCGCGTTCGCTTCACCAACCGCAAATCCACGCTGGCGCCAGTGGTACGAATGTACGAACGCGCTGTCGGGCCGAGCGCCAGTTCCAGCAACACCCAAGCCACCCCAATGGCAATGAAAATCTCACCGGCAGTGGCATTCACCCAAGCCCATAACGATGCACCCAGCGCAGCAGGTAACATCGCCGGAATAGTAACGCGCAACCACCAGGAACGGCTGGGCCACACTACGATCGATTCCAGATCTCGCAAATAGAACCGGCGGTACTCGACCACATACATTTTGCGTTTCGCCGCAAGTAGACAGTCGTGACTCAGGTACCACTTCGTCCCGCCAGCCAGACTGCCAACACGCGATATCTTGCGGAACATGCCTTCCACTCAGTGCCTCCCGCCGGACGAGGCTGCAATCAACGAGATTGTCAGTAACAGAGGAGCCCAGAGCAGTCCCGCGTAGGCCATCCAAAAACGCCACCCGGAACGCGGAATCACGTAGGCGCGAGGTGCCTTCCGATACTTCACATGTAAGACAATCGCGATCGGGACCGCGGCCAAAAACACGGGCCAAAAGAGGATCCATCCCCACCCGAGTGTCACGGCAATGGAATCGTAGAGCACATCGCGGGATCTCCATTCCGCTTTGGAACCCTCAGTGCCGCTATCGGTGCGACCGCGCTCGAAGCAAGCGGGACAAATGTGCTCCGCGCCCAATTGCAGATCGCACAGCGTGCACACGAACCGACCGCAACGCTGGCAACAAGCCTGAAACGCTTTATCGGGATGAAAAAAGCATGTTGCCTGGTCGGAAAGGGCGACCGCTGCGTTGGTGTTCTGGTGAACAACAGTCCAAATGCGAACCTGGAGCCGATTCGCGCAGGAGGGGCAGGACTGCCATCCTGTTTCGCTCTCAACTGGCGCGACGTCACCTCCACAATGGGGACAGGAGGCTGCCGCAGTTGCCATTGGCGACGACGTCGCTGTGTTGCCTCCGGAATCGCTCGGCTGACCGGGTCCGATTGTGAAGGGGCTAATACTAAGGTTCACGCTACGCTCTGCTTATAAATTACTCTTGTGTCACACACACGGTCGTGCAAAGCTCGCTTCTGATCATCGACGCCCAACATGATCGAACTGACCAGCATTAGGACCGAATTCAGGTACGGAATGCCGCTGGTAACAATGTTCCACATAAAAAAACGCCCGAAGCATACACCCCAATTCAAGCTTCGACCGTCGGATCGGACCACTTTCAATCCGCAAGCCATCTTCCCCAGAGTTGCACTTCGATACTTCAGCATCAGAATCTCGTAGCAACCTCCGGCCAGAAAAGTGATGAGAAAGAAAGTGAGGATCGCAAAGGGCATGAATACCCCGTTGATCTGGTCTGGCGTCGGTTGCTTGGTCCGGAGCAGGTTTGGAATGAGTATAGCGAGGAAGACTATGACAGGGACCACGAAAAGAAGTCCATCGATAAAACGTGCGCCGAAACGGATCCAGAAGCCGCCATAATGCCAACCGAGAGGAGATGCCGTGGCGGCGCCGCTCGCCATGACTCGGCTTAGATACGCTGGCTTGCACTCGGCACACACCCAATTTCCGGCGATTTGCACTAAGTCAGACTGTGAAAGGCCTCGTCCGCATTGGGAACACCATCAGGTGGTTTGGACCTGAGTTTCCTGGCTCATTGAAACCTCCCCCGGCGCGCAAAAGTGCATTAAGCCTAGCGCAAGCGGTTCTCCGCGCCAAGTATTATCTAGACCGAAGCCATCAGCTTCGAAATACCTGTAGATGAAGGTTACGCCCGTAACTCTGATGGAAGGCTCCCCCGGCAAAGCTTGTGTCCTGGTTAGCTAAATAAAGATGCTTTAGGCATAAGGGCGATGTTTATCTTTGCCCTAGTAAGAGCGTCATCGAGAGCCCCCCTTCAAAGGACTCATACTGCTCGCCTTCAGTGCCTCCGGAAACTGCATACCTTAAATACCGCCGGAGCTGTCAAGCTCCTAGGCATGTGTTGACGATGCGGCACATGGGTTCGCGTGAATTGGTGAAAACCGCAATAGCAACTTACCGACGCGCGTTCTGTTCAGGATTGTCGGCTAGAATCAAGAACTGCGGCGCTTGGAGGGAGTTCATGGAAAGGATGCGCGAAAGGGCTGTAGTCATTACCGGTGCTTCCAGCGGAATAGGGCGAGCTGCTCTTGCCCGCATGGTGCAGTCAGGATGGCGTGTGTTCGGGGCCATCCGCAAAAAGCAAGATGGTGACGGATTGCGCTCTGAGTTCGGCACGCTGGTCACTCCAATTATCCTTGACGTTACCGACCGCGCGTCAGTTAGCGCGGCGGCGCAGGCAGTCTCCACTGCTCTTCAAGGATCTGGATTGGACGGTTTGGTTAACGTCGCGGGCGTTGGCAAAGTAGCGCCAGTGGAATACCTAACCCAAGAAGGATTGCTAGAAATCTTCGATATCAACTTGTTTGGGCAGATTGCCGTTACACAGGCCTTTCTTCCCCTGCTGCGAATTGCTCCCGGAAGAATCGTTAACATCACCTCCGTCGGCGCCCATATTGCAATCCCGTTTGGCAGCCCCATCAACGCGAGTAAGAGCGCGTTCGGAATTTTCAGTGACACGCTACGACTTGAATTGCATCCTTTTGGCATTCATGTTTCAGTGATCGAGCCTGGTGCCATCAAGACACCTGCAGTTAACAAGACCCTAGGGGATGTCGAGGGAGTAATACGTGACCTGCCGCCGACGGGTGCGGCAGAATACGGCGAAATGTTGCGGTCTTTTGCCCGCCGTGCTTATCAACGAGAAATGAATGGTAGCCCTCCCGATGTGGTGGCACACGCAATTCACCATGCAATCACCGCAGCAAGGCCGCGCGCACGCTATCGTGTGGGCAAACATTCCCTCCTCTTGACACTCCTAGCCACCTTCTTGCCTGACCGCGTGCTTGATGAGATCCGATTTCGAATTGTGGGCATGCCGAATCAATTTGGCTCGTTAATGTCCAAAAAGGAACAATCCCTTCGGGACGCCGCTTAGGTTCAGCATCGTTCCTGGATGACAGACGATCGGTGCGTTCTGGCGCACAGTCGCGCCTTCAGCCGGACATTCAGCTTAAATGGACATGGATGATATGGGTCATACTGGGGAAGAGCGGCTCCTTACTGAATTCGCAAACTGCCCAGCATCTTCTCGAATGTGGGCTCCAGGGCACCGAAATCGCGCTCGGGTGAGATCAATATCAGATAAAGAAAGTTCCCGTTCGACACTGGTACTAGTACCACGCGGTCTCGCTCCGGTAACGGGGCTCCGTTCTGCTGGATGGGAGAGGCGCTCGAAAGATCAACCTCGCGCCCCTGGGTCCCATTCACGGATGTGCTGCGAATGCTGCCGTTCTGTTTCATGCCCGGGTTTGATTGCTGCAGGTTTTGAATCAAATCCTGCGCGGCCTGATCCAGCGAATTGGCATTCGAATCTCGAGCACCGCTGATCACTACGCCATAGGCAATCGCGTTCTGACCTACGCCTGCCTTCGGAGCGATGGTGAGCGAGTTCTGTCCGGAAGCGGTAGCCCAATTGGACGGATAGGATATCGAGAAGCCGTTACCACTGGCCTGTGTGAAATCGCCACTGGGCTTGACCTGCTCCAGTGTGACGTTCGCAATTGTTTCCGGACTGCCCGCAGCGGCCGGATTTGCCGCCGCGGATACGCTCTGCTTCATGCTTTCTGGCACCGCGCCACTCTGCATGTTTTCTTTGGCCCAGCGTCCGGTTTTGGCGCCCTCGGCAATCTCCTGCGCGGTGTAGGATCTGGTCTTTAGGGCAATTCCGTTAGCGCTTTGAAATTCGTTGCTGCTGGCCTGGTACGTTTTGTGCGGCCAATTCCTGATTTCTTTCTCAATGGCCGTGGAGCGGTTGCCGGGATTGGGGTGGTCGCTCAAGAACTGCGGCGGACTTCCACCTTGCTTGTTCAAGATCTCGAAAAAATTTGCCAGCTCCATGGGGTTGTAGCCGGCCTTGTACATGATGATGGCGCCGACTGCATCGGCCTGGGATTCATCCTCGCGCGAATATCTCATGAGAAGAGTGCCCGCGCCGAACTGAATTCCAGCGCGCGCGAGGTCGCCAACGGCGCTACCACCCAGAATGCCACCCGCGGCACCGAGGATCTCGGCAATGGTGCGCTTGGTTGACGTCGCCGCTTTGGCCGAATGCTGCTCATATACGTGGGACATTTCGTGCGCCATGACTCCGGCGAGCTGCGCTTCATTCTGTGCGGCTGCAATCGTGCCAACGTTGACGAACATCGGCCCGCCGGGTAGGGCGAAAGCGTTGATTTCCTTTTGCGCGATCACGTGAAATTCATAAGGCCAGGAATACTGTTGCGGAATCTGCGCTACAAGGCGCTTCCCGAGTCGCTGCACATACTGCGTCATGGGATTCGAGTCGGGCAGGACGGGCATGGTTTTATAGACTTCGCCCGCGGCCTGCAATCCGAGCTTCTCCTGGTCCTGTTTGGACATGCGCACCGTGCCCGGATTCGGCAGTTGCGGCACGGCGGGCGTGGCGGCCCATACCGGCGTGGTGAGAAGGCTGATCAGAAGGATTGCTACAGATCGATGAAGAAGCTGAGTACCAGACATAGGTCCCCCTGCCAATGACAACTCTAGTCTGCCACAGACCATAGAATGTCGGCATGACTCAGGAATTCCTCAGGCCTTCCGCCACGGAACAGTTCTTCAATCGCGTGTTTGGATTGTTAGTTGGAAAGGGCCTTGGCCCTTCGTATTGCTATCTGCTGCAGGTTCGCGGCCGGAAAAGCGGCAAACTGTATTCGACTCCGGTGAACGTAATGCAGATCAATGGCAAACGTCTTCTGGTTGCGCCACGCGGGCGAACTCAGTGGGTGCGCAACGCCGAATCTTCAGGCGAAATCAAGCTGAAGCGAGGCTCGTTCCAGAAAAATTTTCGCCTGAAGGAAATTGTCGTTCCCGACAAGTTGCCCATTCTCAAGGAATATCTGGATCGATATCGCGGCGCGGTGCAGAGATACTTCACGGTTCGCGCGGGATCGCCGGCCGAGGCGTTTGCGGAAATAGCCGACCGTCATCCAGCGTTTGAGCTGGTAGAAGCCAGCTGACCGTGACCGTCTTTGCTTTCGCTCTAACGCCTCTGATTCATTTGCCGGATTCTCACCCGATGCTGTTGCGAAAATGACCCAACGCCCTCAGCCGCGCGAGGCCCCAGCCATCGCATTTGCAAGCACGCCCTTGGCCGCATCGATCGTCTTCTGGACGTCTTCGTCGGTATGGGCCGCGCTCAGGAATGCCGCTTCGTATTGCGACGGCGGAAGGTAAATGCCTGAATCGAGCATGGCGCGGAAAAACCGCCCGAATGCAGTCGTGTCCGACTTCGACGCTGAGGCCCAATCGATCACCGGTCCGGGATGGAAGAACCAGGTAAACATAGAACCGACGCGATTGGCGGAAAGCGGTATGCCAGCTTCTTTTGCGGCTGCTGTGATGCCGTCGACCAGCTTCGCGCTGAGCGAGTCCAGCCGGGAGTAAATCTCGGACTTCTTGTCGCGCAACTGTTTCACCATGGCGATACCGGCGGCCATAGCTAAGGGATTTCCGGAGAGGGTTCCCGCCTGGTACATTGGGCCCAGAGGCGCGACCATGTTCATAATCTCCGCCGGACCGCCATAGGCCCCGACGGGCAATCCGCCACCGATAATCTTCCCCAGCGTGGTGAGATCGGGGGTAATTCCGTACAGCTCCTGCGCGCCGCCGAACGCCACGCGGAATCCGGTCATGACCTCATCGAAAATCAGCAATGTTTTCTCACGTTGGGTGATCGTGCGCAAGTTGGCCAGATATCCGCCGTTCGCTGGAACACAACCCATGTTCCCGACCACCGGCTCCACAATCACGCACGCAATCTGATGGCGATACTTGCTGAACGCCTGCTCCAGAACTTCGGTGTCGTTGAACGGCAACGCGATCGTAAACTGGCTGACTTCTTCAAGCACACCTGCAGAACCTGGGATGCCAAGCGTCACCACGCCAGATCCTGCTTTCACGAGAAGCGCGTCCGCATGACCGTGGTAGCAGCCTTCGAACTTGATCACGTACTTGCGTTTGGTGTAGGCGCGTGCCAGGCGGATGGCGGACATCGTCGCTTCAGTTCCTGAACTGACGAATCGAACCTTTTGTATATGCGGGAAGGCTTGAGTGACCAACTCGGCGAGTTCAGTCTCTGAGGGAGTTGAAGCCCCGAAGCTGGTCCCATTCACCGCTGCCGAGAGGATTGCCTCTATTGTGTTGGGCTCGGCATGGCCGAGGATCAGCGGCCCCCAGGAACCAACATAGTCGAGATATTCGTTGCCATCAGCGTCCCAGGTGCGCGAACCCTGACCGCGCACGATGAATGGCGCCTCGCACTCGACGGCTTTGAAAGCGCGCACCGGAGAACTCACACCTCCGGGGATCAGTTGTTCCGCGCGTTCGCGCAGGCGCCGGCTTTCTTCCAGCTTGCGAGGCATGTTCCTCCGTGGGGATGAATTCATAAATATAGCAGCGGCTGCCGGAAGCGCCATGTCTCAGAAGAACAGGCGCGCATGTCCTAATTGGCCTTGTATGACACAAAAGGACACTACCAGCGGGCCAGTTCTGAGCAGCTAAGTGCCTGCACGTATTACAATATAAGGCTGTCCCTGTGCGGGCCGGCAATCATTCCAAACTGCACTCATCTGGAGGAATATCATGAAGTTAACGCCTGGAAAACTGGCGGGACTGCAACGTGTATCTGACAAACGCGGCGTGATCGCGGCCGCCGCTATGGACCAGCGCGGCTCATTGCAAAAGTCGCTGGCAAAGGAAAAGGGCGGCGAAGTCACCGACGCCATGATGGAAGAATTCAAGTCTCTGGTGACCGAAATTCTGACGCCACACGCCAGCGCCATCCTCCTCGATCCCGAGTGGGGACTGCCCGCAGCCAAGCGTCGCGCCAGGAATGCTGGCCTGCTGCTCGCCTATGAGAAGACTGGGTACGACAAGACCGGTCCAGGCCGCCTGGGTGATCTGCTCAACCACTGGTCGGCCAAGCGCCTGAAGGAAGCTGGCGCTGATTGCGTCAAGATTCTGCTGTACTACACTCCCTTCGATCCGAAGGAGATCAACGACCAGAAGCATGCCTGGGTAGAGCGCATTGGCGACGAGTGCCGCGCGAATGATATCCCGTTCTTCCTCGAATTCGTTGGATACGAAGATGGCGCCGACGAGAAGAGCCTGGAGTTCGCGAAGAAGAAGCCCACCATCGTGACCGAGAGCATGCGCGAGTTCAGCAAGGACCGTTACGGCGTCGACGTGCTGAAGGTCGAGGTTCCAGTGAACATGAAGTTTGTCGAAGGCGTGAAGTCGTTCGGCGGACAGAAAGCGTACAGCAAAAAGGAAGCCATTGATCTGTTCCACAAGGCAGCGTCTGTTGCAACCAAGCCGTTTATTTATCTCTCGGCTGGGGTGAGCAATGCCGAGTTCAGCGAGACGCTGGAGTTGTGCGGCGAAAGCGGCGTGAAGTACAACGGCGTTCTCTGCGGTCGCGCCACCTGGAAAGATGGCATCGCGGTTTATGCGAAGCAGGGTGCAGGTGCTTTCCGCAAGTGGCTGGAAACCGAAGGTGTGAAGAACATCAGCAACGTGAACGAGAAGCTGAAGACGGCGTCGTCCTGGTTCCCGATCTATGAGGTGGAACCGGCGCTGGTCGGGGTATAGCTAGCAAAGATTCTTAACCACGAAGGGCACGAAGGCACACGAAGGAAGCGAATTTCGTGTAACTTCGTGTCCTTCGTGGTTTTTTGCTTTTTGAGGTGAGCAGCATGAAATTCCACACCGAATACATGAAGTTCCACACCCGCAAGCACCGCGAGTACATTCACATCACGCCGCAAGTAGAAGCCATCGTAAAGAAGAGCGCGATCAAAGAAGGCATGGTGCTGGTTTCGGCCATGCACATTACGGCGGCCGTGTATGTGAATGACAACGAGTCTGGCCTGATCGAAGACATCGACCAATGGTTGGAGCAACTTGCTCCATTTCGCGAAGATTACGAGCACCACAAAACCGGCGAGACCAACGGCGACTCGCATCTGAAGGCGCTGCTCATTCACCATGAAGTCATTGTTCCGATCACAGCCGGTAAGCTGGATTTCGGCCCATGGCAACGGATCTTCTACGCGGAATTTGATGGGCAGCGCGACAAGCGAGTGATTGTCAAAGTAATGGGCGAGTGAAACGCAGCGCCGAAAAACCCTCACCACAGAGAACAGAGAGTCCCACAGAGGAAACGCCACAGAGGAAACGCCACGGAGG
>Ga0134127_10004444_pt1 | contig 10112 bp, 9 predicted proteins | sample KB31753_FD_96459 | JGI IMG/M metagenome (GOLD analysis project Ga0134127, IMG submission 96459) | Terrestrial soil microbial communities with excess Nitrogen fertilizer from Kellogg Biological Station, Michigan, USA - KB3-175-3 | ecosystem: Environmental > Terrestrial > Soil > Unclassified ...
GAAGCTTGGAGGCACGACCATCATGCCTCCGACTGAGATTCCGGGCGTGGTAACGATTGCGATCTTTGAGGATATTGAAGGTAACAAGATAGGACTGCTGAAGGGGTAAGTCTGGAAGTCAGGCCAAGGACACGGAAACTCTCTAACTTCTTGGAGGATGGACCTGCCCGACAACAACGATGGAGGTCCTGGATTATTCCAGCGACCTCCAGACAAACACTCCTATAAAGCAATCATTCATCAAAAGACCCCTTCTTCAAGCCGCCCAATCAGGTTTTCTACTTCCCGAGCACCATGTCCAGTGCGGCAATATGCCAGGGGAGAAAGGTTCTCCAGAGCTCTTCTGGGAGTGGTCAGCCACTTAACCGCTCCCGCTGTGTCGCCCTCAAAACAATTCAACGGCTCTGTCGAACACGGTTGAAAGCCGAAGCAGACGCTCGGACTCATCGGTCGTGAGTTTATTCGCAGCTTTACGCCGAGAAAGTGTTCGGTCGTGGATTCCAACGATTGCTGTGATCTCAGATAGGGATAAACCGCTATTTGATGCGAAGTCCTGCAACGCAGTAAACGAGAATCCTTGTTCGAGTTGATGAATGAGATCATTAATATTTGAAGCACGTAAGCCTAGACTGGCCCCTGGCGATCTAAACCGCACCACTCGGACTGAGGTACGGCGACTGGAATCACTGGATTTTTGAATTGGAGATCTCGGCACGGGTCCAGAATACGACTGCTCCAATGGAGCGTCAATTCCCAGGGGCGGACTACTCATACACGACTCCCCACAGTGAAAATCGGGTAGAATCGGGTATACTTGCGGGTATGTCGGTTCTGGGGCCTGATATGGTGGTTTCTCACGAGGTGCTGCGGCTCATCGCCGAAATAGAGGAATTCAGAGGTCGATGGGACGCTCTGAAGACGCTGTCCCCTGAGCGGCTGCTCGCGTTGCGCCGGGTCGCGACCATCGAAAGCATTGGTTCGTCGACCAGGATCGAGGGCGTCAAGCTGGGCGATCGAGAGATCGAGACGCTGCTGGGAAATCTCAAAAGGTATGAGTTCAAGTCCCGGGACGAACAGGAAGTTGCCGGCTATGCCGAGGCGATGGATCTGGTCTTCCAATCCTGGGAGTCCCTGGCGCTGACTGAGAACCACATCAAGCAACTACATTCCGAACTGCTGCGCTTCAGCGTCAAAGATGAGCACCACCGAGGGCAGTACAAGAAGTTGCCGAACAATGTCGTCGCTTATGGCGAAGATGGACGTGAGATCGGCGTGATTTTCGAGACAGCCGCGCCTTTCGAGACTCCATGGGAAGTAGAACGGCTCGTTGCCTGGACCAACGGTGCACTGGAGGACGGGGCTGTTCATCGACTTCTTATAATTGCGAGCTTCGTAGTCCGATTCCTGGCTATCCATCCGTTCCAGGATGGGAATGGCCGCCTGTCGCGAATCCTGACCACATTACTCCTGCTGCGAGCTGGGTATCAGTACGTGCCTTATGCATCGCTGGAAAGTGTCATCGAAGAGAACAAGGACCTCTACTATGCAGCGCTGCGAAAAACACAAATAACACTCAAGGCGGAGGCTGCGGACTGGGAGCCCTGGGCAAGTTTTTTCCTTCGCTGCCTGAAGAAACAGAAGGACAATCTCAATAAGAAACTGGAGCGGGAGCGGATCCTGGCTGATATGCTGCCGCCGTTGTCGGTAAGGATTCTCTCGCTGCTCAGAGAGCATGATCGGCTGACGATTTCGGATTTAGAAAGATTGACTGGAGGAAACAAGAATACATTGAAGGTGCGATTGAGAGAGCTGATGAGCTCACGACATATCGCAAGACAGGGCAAGGCGCGGGCGACAAGGTATACGTTGAATCCCGGAAGCAGCGGGCAGTGACCAGCAAGAGGAGCAAGCGGAGAACCGAGTGGTGCGTCTGATAACCATTATTATGACTACGTGTAACTTGGACTCTCATTAATAATGTTAGAGCGGGCCACCGAGAGCACGCCGGCCGATTAAGAACATCCGTCAACGCACGCGATCCAGTCCCCGCCAGTTGTTAAATGAGGATCGGCGTGATGCATCCCGGCACGGTTCCACTCATCAGCCTGACCCGAGAGAACAGGAGTCTCCCTGGCTTCTTCCTCACGGTAGCTCCATGTGGTCAATTCCGTTATCTCAAATGCCCTGAGCTGAGTGCCATATAGCGGATAACAATCCTGGGCAAAGCGAATCAGCTTGCCTTCCCAATTCGTCACCCTGCCTCCGGGCCTCGCTGTCCTCCTATCGCCTCTTATCACGGGACTCTGCGGGTGTTCATACCAGGGTCCCATCAAATCATCCGCGAAGTACAGGTTGAGCACGTCGTGGGCGAATGGAGTCGAACAGCCGAACATCCACCATCTGTTATCGAAGTAAAAGATTGAGGAGTCCGCGTGTGCCCCTTCGATCAGTCTCTCGACCAGTTCCCAATGAAATGGAAAGCCCGTTGCCTTGTAGAGGCAGACGTGGTTCAAGCCGAGAGTCTCGGGAATCATGTAGTAATCATCCTGCCACTTGAAAACATAGGGATAGGACAGGTGGAAAGACTCCCTGAGGACGATTTGCCGGTACTCCCAATGAAAACCATCGGAACTCACCGCCAATCCGACTTCTCCCCTCGATGTTTCTCGGTTCAGGGCCTCGAAAAACATGAACCACGTGCCATCGTCCTCAACCATAAACGGGTCAGCTACAAACTCAGCCTTGATATCCGTCACATCATCACGGGTGATTACCGGGTTTTCCACCGCCGAAATGGGAGAGAGCGAAACAGGGGAATCGCCGCCGTAGATTCCTATGGCCCAAATTCGCTGGTCCTGACAGGTGGAAGACATTACGTGTTTGGATTGAATCTCAATCAAACGCTGCGTGCAACCCGAATCAATCCGCTTGTCGCCGTTATGCTTGATGCGAGGCGGTTCAGTTACAAAGCCACCCGTGTCAGACCCGGTTAATGGAACGGGACTACGTCACTTGCTCTCACAAAGAAATCTGTTAAGTTTAGGAGCATGACAATGAAAATTGACAGCCGCTTAGCCTGGAAGGGCTGGATCGTGGCAGGACTGTTAGCCGCGGTCGCAGTCATTGGGCATGCCGATCGCGCAGTCGCCCAGAATACGGTTGGAGGGCACTTCGGGGTCGCATTCCCGCTTGTCACTCGCGCTGATGGCAGGACAACCAACCTTGGCGACAATTTCACAACCGCCTTTCCGATGGGCATAACCATCAAGCGCCAGGGTTCAAAAATGGCTTTCGACCTGGAGCTTGTCCCGGCGATTCAGGACAGCCCCAGAACGGTCAACCTAACCGTGCATCCCGGTTTGATATGGGACCTCGGCGGAAACTGGGCCGGTGGGATCAGAGCCGCCTTCGACGTGAATCAGCCGTCGTGGGGATTCACACCTCTGCTCGCTCGGGCATTTCCGATCAAGGGACACAACTTCAAACTTTTCGCTGAAGTCGATGTTCCGATTCGATTCCAGAAGCCGTCCATCGGCAACAACGTGACCGCAGTGACGCTTGCGATTCACATTGGTACGGCGTTTTAGCCTGGCGCCACTCACAATCGGGGCAAACATAATCTGCGAAAGCGCTCAGGTTCAAGGGCGCCGGCAAAGATGTGTGCCCTCCTGCATCCACGCATCCAACTCCTAATAGGAGCCTTAACCGGAAATCCATATTCCGAGGTGAAAAATCTTTATTATTGACTTCCTCGCCCAAGGTCGTATTGTTGACGCTTGAGCCCAGGGTTCGGGCTACCGCATTTGGAGGCCAACGCCAGAACGACCATTTCCCGTCATCTCCTTAGCACACAACTACTGCTCAAGAGATTCTTACCCAAAGAGACGGCCGCCGAAATTCAAATAAACTTCTAACAACCTAAGCCCCCTCTTAGGTCAATCACGACCAGCCCGGACGTTCTTTCGGCCTCGGTTGCATGGGTCGGCAAAGTTCAGTTCGCGGCAGGAGAGCAACTATGAAGAAGGTTGGATTCTTTCCAGTATTGGTTTTGTTTCTCTGCGCCTCGCACGCATTTGGAGGAGACATCAAGGGTAAGGCAACCGGCAAGCCTGGAGCCGCAGTTGTCATATGGGTTGAAGGCATAAGGAAATTCCAGATGCCGCACAACCGGCCGAGCATCTCGCAGGCGGGCACCAGGTTTTCGCCGGCCCTCCTGGTAGTTGTCGCCGGACAGACTGTCGAGATGCCCAATGACGACAATGTCGCGCACAACATCTTCTCTTATTCGCCGGCCAAACAGTTCAACCTCGGCATCTACCCAAAAGGCGAGTCGCGGACGGTCACCTTTACAAAGCCGGGCGTGGTCGATCTGTTCTGTTCGATTCATCGCCGCATGAACGGAAAGCTCATCATAGTGCCGAATCCGTATTTCGCCCAGACTGCCGGCGGCGATTCTTACCGCATCGCTGCGGTTCCTGCCGGCAGGTATGTCGTGAAGCTATGGACTGAAGGAATGGGCGAGCTATCCAAGGTGGTGACTGTTCCCGCCAGGGGAGAGGTAACGCTTGATTTCTAGTTCTTCAAAAAAGCACGCACCGAGTCCAGGGCAATCACAAGTTGCTGCAACACGTGCACAGCTCGAGCCAGGGGAGGGTAAAGCAATGCCACACGGAACAAAGAGAGCGATCCAAAAACAGATCCTGGCCGCTTCGGCATTTACGATACTGATAGTCATGGCAATGATGAGCGCCCCCGCTTTGGGTGCGCGCGGCGACGCGCGGGATTCGCCCCGTCCTCCCGGGAATGCCATCACTACAAGGATTCTCGACGGAATGAGAGTCTTGCCGGGCGACCTGGCACCCTTGCCGCCGCTCGTCGTGAACAGCGGTCAGGAAAACGCGCAAATCGAACTTGGCAAGATGCTCTTCTTCGACACCCGGCTGTCGCGCGACCGCTCGATGAGCTGTGCGACCTGTCACGATCCTGCAAAGGGATTCGGCGATGGCCGCGCGCTTGCTATCGGATTTGGCGGCAAAGTACTCGCCAGACATTCTCCAACCGTCCTCAACGCAGTCTACAACTCGTCGCAGTTCTGGGATGGACGCGCGGGGAGTCTGGAAGAGCAGGCTGCCGGTCCGATTATGGCGACAGCCGAGATGAACATGGCCAACGAACAGGAAGTGGTGGCGCGGCTCAACGTGTCGTCCGCTTACACAGAGCGCTTTAAGACCGTATTCGGCGAAGCTCCGAGCCTGAAGAACATTGCGAAGGCAATCGCTTCATTCGAACGTACGCTGGTGACGCCTGACTCGCGCTTTGACCGCTATCTTAGCGGCGACAAGTCCGCTTTGACCGAGCAGGAAAAGCGAGGGTTGATACTGTTCATCGGCAAGGCATCGTGTTCCTCGTGCCACAACGGCAACAACCTGGCCGACAATAAGTTTCACGTACTCGGAAACACTCCAAACCAGGCAGAGGATATCGGCCGCTATGCCGTTAGCAAAGATGAGCGAGACCGTGGCGCGTTCAAGACACCCACGCTGCGCAACATCGAGCTTACCGCGCCCTATACACACAACGGGGTGTTCAAGAATCTCGAGGAAGTCGTCGAATTCTATGACGAAGGTGGAGGCGAGGCTAAGAACAAGTCCGACCTGATACTGAGGCTCGAGCTGACAAAGCAAGAGAAGGCCGACCTGATCGCCTTTCTGATGTCGCTCACCGGGCGACAGCCGCGCGTGGAGTTACCGCAGCTCCCAGGCGACAACTGAAGTCTTCCGGTTCGGAGACCCGAGAACGGACAAAAGGGGGAAGGGATGATCTCACATACCAGGCGCAGAACAGTTCGACTCATTCAAGCGGCAGTGATGCTGTCTTTGCTGCTTGCAGCGACTTTCGCGCAGACCCACGCACGGGCCCACCGGCCTTCTAAGGAGTTCGCCAGCCTCTCTAAACTGATGAAGAACGGAATACACGAGCAGTTCACCTTTCTCTCGTTTACGATCTGGCACGACAGCCCCATGACGGAACAGAAGTTGAATTCAGTGGCGGAGTCAGCTTCCCACCTTCAGGAGCTTGCGGTACGAATTCCGACGTTCAAAGCAACCTTCTTCAGCAAATATCCGCGAGAGGATCTGACACTGGTCGACCAGGATTCCGCTGAAATGGAGGCCCTCGCCCGCTCACTCTCACGCGCGGCAGCCGCAGGAGACGAAAAGAGCCTTGAGCCGATCCTGACCATGCTCGAAGCCAACTGCAACAGCTGCCATTCAAAGTTCAGACAGGAGTTATCCATACAGAATGTGGAGCCGGCTCAACTTAAGAAATAGAGCGCTCGCCAGTATCGTTGGTCTGGTTGCCGTCCTCACGCTGCTGGTGCTGGTCGTGATCCAGCTGGCGGTGCGCGGCCAGGCGACGCGCACGCTGCAGGAGGAACAGGGACGTGCCGGCCGCGCCATACAGCAACACCTGTCGGATCGTTATCGCGAACTGGAACGCGGCATCGGAGCGCTTGCCGAAGCACCCGACTTCAAAGCTCTTTCCACTGCCGGTGGAGTCGATCACGACACGCTGATGGGCAGCATTGGCGATTTTCAGAATGTGATTGGGACCGACCTGCTGATCATGCTCGACAAGCGAGGCCGGGTTCGCGCACGCACCGATCACCCGCAGGCTGAAGGTGAGGACCTTACCGGGCTGTCCATCGTACGGGACGGCCTCGAAAGCAGAAGCAGCCGGGAGGTGTACGCCTTCGGTGGCCAGCTCTATCTGGTCTACTCGCATCCGCTGGTGGTAAACGGTCAACTCGAGGGCTGCATCGTCGCGGGTCTCGCACTCGACTCCAACTCGATTCAACCGGTCAAGGGGATCCTGCATCGCGATGTGATGCTGCTGAATCAGGAACAGGTGATTGCTACTACTCTTTCGGCCGACGCGGCCCGAGGGTTGAACGTCGAGCTGGACAGTAACCGCGGCCGGATAATGGCGCTCGCAACGCCGGGCGCCAGCGCCGCCGATGTCCGCCAGGACAGTTGGCTCATGCCGATCGGCAAAGAAGATTTTCTGGCCGTAGGGAGCGGAGTCTTCATCGCAAATGCCACAGCCACATCGGGGTTGGTGTTTCTCTCGTTCACCCCGGAAACCGCTGTTTTCGGCTTCTATTACACGATGCGGTGGGTGCTGCTGACTCTCGCCGTTGTGACGATGGCCGGCGCGGTTGTAGCCAGCCGGTTCTTCCTCAAAGGCATCACCGATCCGATCGAAAAACTTGCGGCATCCATGCGAAAGGCGGCCGGCGGCGACATCTCCGACCGAATAGAGTTCGACGCGCGCCACGACGAGATTGGTCAGTTGAGTCGCTCGGCTAACGAACTCTTCTCTTATCTGAAAGACATGGCTGCCCTGGCCGATGCCATAAGCACCGGCAGACAGGTGGGGCAAGTTGCTCCGCGCTCGTCGGGCGACCTCTTCGGGAATGCATTCCTGGCATGGGAGAAGGTCACTGCGTTGCAATCGGCTGAGGCGGCCAATCGCGCCAAGAGCGAGTTCCTCGCCAACATGAGCCACGAAATTCGCACCCCTCTCAATGGGATCATAGGAATGACCGACCTCGCGCTCGATACCGCTCTAACTCGGGAGCAACGTGATTACTTGAGCATGGTCAAGACATCAGGCGAGTCGTTGTTGGTCATCATCAATGACATCCTCGATTTTTCCAAGATCGAAGCTGGCAAGCTTCAACTCGACCCTATCGACTTCAGCGTCCGTGAAATTCTGAATGCCACCATCAAGTCGATGATGGCGCGCGCCGACCAGAAAAGGATCGAACTTGCGTGCGATATCGCATTCGATGTGCCTGGCGCACTGTTTGGAGATCCCTTTCGCCTCAAGCAGATCCTTACAAATCTGGTGGGCAACGCCATAAAGTTCACCGATGAGGGCGAAGTGGTGACCACCGTACAGGTTGAATCCATGGGAGATCAGGACGTTTGCCTGCACGTTGCCGTTTCAGATACCGGCTGCGGCATTTCGCCGGAGAAGCTGGCACTTATATTTGCGCCCTTCGAACAGGCTGATACCTCCACTACTCGCAAGTACGGAGGAACCGGGCTGGGTCTGGCTATCTCGGCCAAGTTCGTCGAAATGATGGGTGGACGAATCTGGGTGGACAGTGAAATCGGCAAGGGAAGCACTTTCCACTTCACGGCGACCCTCGGGCTGCAGCAGAACTCGATCGTGTTGGAGTCCGATTCCCCCGCGCTCATCAACGCAGTTGGACTCTCCGTGTTGGTAGTAGATGACAATGAAATGAACCGCCGCATCCTCAACGATATGCTGACGAACTGGCATATGAAAGCCACCCTGGTGGACAGTGGCGAAGCGGCCCTTCATTCATTGAAAGAGTCCGAGGCTGCCGGCGACCCTTTGCCCCTCGTCCTGCTTGACGCTCAAATGCCGGGAATCGACGGCTTCGCTGTCGCGAAAGAGATAAGGAACAGCCCCGGACTTGCGTCGTCTACGATAGTGATGTTGACCTCGAGCCGGCAGAGCGGTGATGCGGCTCGATGCCGGGAGTTGGGGTTGGCGGGCTACCTGACCAAGCCCTTCTCGCAATCGGATCTGCTTGACACTATTGTCACCGCCCTGGCCCCCTCTCGCTTCGACGCCGGCGGGCCGACGGTCGGCAGCCTCCTCGAGGGAGAGGCCCAACAACCTCTTCGAATTCTTCTGGCAGAAGACAACACGGTCAATCAACAACTGGCAATCAGAATACTCGAGAAGCAAGGGCACTCAGTTGTCGTCGCCAACAACGGGAGACAGGCCGTAGAAGGATTCGATCCGGATTTCTTTCAGCTCGTCCTAATGGATGTGCACATGCCTGAAATGAACGGCTTCGAAGCAACCGCCGCAATCCGCCAGATGGAGCAGGTGACCAACACTCGCGTGCCGATCGTTGCGATGACCGCCTATGCCATGAGGGGAGATCGGGAACGTTGCCTGGCCGCAGGCATGGACGGATACGTTTCGAAGCCGGTCAGGGTGGAGGAGTTGCTCCGGGTGATTGCCAGCCTTTCATCCGGAGCTGTCACGGTCATTGGAGCGCCGAGTTCGTCTGGGCCGACACTGGCGGCGGCAACTGGCGACGACCATGTCCTTGACCGGTTGGAGCTGCTGACCTTCGCCGATGGCGATCTGGCGTTCCTGCGGAAGCTTGCCAGGGGATTCTTTGACACATGGCATCAAACAATGCCTCAGATTCGTGAAGCGCTGGACTGCGGCAATCGCAGGCGGCTGGGAGACGCGGTTCACACCCTCAAGGGCGCGGCGGGAAATCTGAGAGCCCAGGCCACGTTTGAAGCTTGCGTCCAACTGGAAGAGATCAGTCGCGCAGACAATCTCGATGGAGCGGAGAGCCATCTGATTGCTCTCGAATGGGAACTGGGCAGACTCGAACGGGCGCTTATTGAATTGACTGGAGAGCCGGAGCCCACACCGGCACAGAACGGCGTGCTGGCGAGTTGATACAAAAGTGGTGCTCGATGGGAGACATTATGTTGAAACAGACGCACAGGATACTCGTTGTGGACGATGAAGCTACAAGCCTGGTGATGTTGGAGAAGGTATTGCGGAACAGTTACACCGTGATCACCGCGAGATCCGGCACGGAAGCGATCGAGGTCCTCAAGCGCGAGGAGATCTCCCTCATTATCACCGACCAGCGAATGCCCGGGATGACGGGAACCGAGTTACTGCGCGAAGGTCAATCGCTCCGGCCGGGTATGGTTTCGATGCTGCTTACATCCAACAATGACACGGAGACTTTTATCGACGCGATCACAAAGGCCGGCGCCCTTCGAGTGATAAACAAGCCATGGGATTCTACCAATCTGCTGACCGCAGTCGAGAGATCTCTCAAAGCTTACGAGAAATTCGTTGAGAGGAAGGGATCCAGCGACCGCCTCAAACTGATGAGAGAAAAGCTGGACAAGCTGGCAAAGCCTGTCTGACGCCGCACTATGGGCTCACATCTCTCGCAGGGCTTTGGTGATCGGCATTCGCGCAGCGAACCGCGAGGGTAACAGCCCTCCAAGCAATCCCAGCACTGCCGCGAA
>Ga0134127_10004445_pt1 | contig 10111 bp, 12 predicted proteins | sample KB31753_FD_96459 | JGI IMG/M metagenome (GOLD analysis project Ga0134127, IMG submission 96459) | Terrestrial soil microbial communities with excess Nitrogen fertilizer from Kellogg Biological Station, Michigan, USA - KB3-175-3 | ecosystem: Environmental > Terrestrial > Soil > Unclassified ...
AACAACCAGCCAGAGCGGCGATCAGGGCGCCGGCGATCAGGGCATCATGTTCGGCTACGCCACGGACGAATCACCTGAAATGTTGCCGCTGCCAATTCTCCTTGCGCACAAGCTGACCAAGGGTCTCACCGACGATCGCAAGCAGGGCCGCGTCGATTTCCTGCGTCCAGACAGCAAATCGCAGGTCTCTGTTCTTTACGAGAACTACGAACCGAAGGAAGTCACCGCCGTCGTGATCTCGACGCAGCACACACCGGCCGCCAATCAGAAGCAGATCACCGAGTACGTTCGCGAGCAGCTCGGGCCACGCGTCCTCGGTTCATGGTGGCGCAAGGACGTCACGCTCTACGTGAACCCCACCGGCGACTTCAGTCACGGCGGGCCGTCCGCTGATGCCGGCGTCACCGGACGCAAGATCATCGTCGACAGCTACGGCGGCTGGGGGCGGCACGGCGGCGGCGCGTTCAGCGGGAAGGATCCCTCGAAAGTCGATCGCAGCAGCGCGTATTTCTGCCGCTACGTCGCGAAGCAGATTGTGGCGGCCGGCCTCGCGAAACGTGCCGAGCTGCAGGTCGGCTACGCGATCGGAATGGCGAAGCCCGTCTCGGTCAAAGTGGATACGTTCGGGACCGGCGACGAGCGCGCCGCCGCTGACTTCGTCACGAGCGCGTTTGATTTCCGGCCGCGCGCCATCATCGAGAAGCTGAATCTGCTCCGACCGATCTATCGAAGCACCACGAACTATGGTCACTTCGGCCGGCCGGGACTGCCGTGGGAGGTTGTCGAGAAGCCAGTCGCGGTCGCGAGGTAATTTGCGTCAGAGCCGTTCATACCAGCGGCGGTGGCGCGCAGTCACCGCCTGCTGAACCACACCCACCTGGTCGGCGACGTTCTGCGCCTGCTGCTCGTTGACGCCGAGCGCCATCAATTCTGATTTCATCTCGTTCTCGAGATTTTCGATCTGCTGCTGGCTCAACTGGCGTGCCGCGACCGCGACCCACGCGGTGTGTGCAACGGGCATCGCCTGCGCGACCTTGAACATCTTCCCCGCAAGCGCTTGCGCCAGCCGGCTCGCGAGCTCCTTGGCTGCCGCTTCACCTCCGTTGGTGCCCTGCGCGTAATGGCTGATGTCCTCGCCGAGATCCGTCGCGCCGGACGGATTCTGATACGCCACGTTCTGCAGGTCGCGGCTGATGTCTCCGAGCTCGTTGGCCACCGATTCGGTCGCTTCGGGCATTGGACCGTCGGCCTGGCGGCATCCGGCGAGCGACACCGCGAACGTCAGCATCAACACCCACGCAATCTCTCGTAGCACGGGATTGAGCATAGCATCCGTTACGAATGTTCGGATCGTTCGAGTCGTTCGGAGCGTCGTCGCTCGAACGATCCGAACGACTCGAACGATTCGAACGTCTGCTTCGGCGGGCCTTCCGCGAGAATCCGACCGTTGTCGATGAGCACCGCCCAATCGGCAACGGTAAGCGCTTCCTCCGGCAGATGCGTTACGTAGATGAGCGGCACGCCCAGTTGGTCGCGGATGCCGAGCAGCGCATCGACGATACGTCGGCGGCGCGGCAGGTCGACGGCCGCAAGAGGCTCGTCCAGCAGAAGCACGTCTGGACCGGAATACAGCGCGCGCGCCATGGCGACGCGTTGACGTTCGCCGCCCGACAGCGATCCGACGCGGCGATTCATCAGCGGCGCGAGCTCGAGGAGATCGACCAGCACAGCGAGATCAGGACGATTACCCGCGCGCCGACCGTAGGTGACGTTGTCGCGCACGTTCAGGTGCGGAAACAGCAGAATGTCCTGCGGCACATATCCGGTGCGACGATGGCGAACAGATACATTCACGTGCGCGTCGGTATCGACGAGGACGTGCCCGTTCACGGCGATGCGTCCGCGGCGTGGCGTCCGCAATCCCGCTACGGCTTCGAGCGCCGAGGTCTTGCCGGAGCCAGAGGGGCCGAACAGCGCGAGCGCACGGGCATCGACATGAACGTTGAATGCAAGCGTAAATTCGCCTTGCTCGAGGGTGAATTCGAGGTCGAAGGCGGCCATCAGGCCTCCCTCGCCAACCGGTTCGAGGCGAACACCGCGGCAAATGCAATGACCGCTGATATCGCCAGCAGTGCCGCTGCCTGCTCGTCCTGACCACTTTCCGCGTAGCTGTAGATGCCGACGGCAAGCGTACGGGTGCGGCCGGGAATGCTGCCGGCGACGACGATGGTCGCGCCGAATTCGCCGAGGGCGCGCGAGAAACCGAGCACGGCGCCGGCGAGGATGTTGCGCGCGGCAAGTGGAAGCGTCACCGTCGAAAACACCCGCCACGGCCCCGCTCCGAGCGTTTCGGCAATCTGTTCGTATCGGCGTGTGACCTGTTCGAAACCTGCACGTGCGGTCCGCACGAGCAGCGGCAGCCCCATCACGGCCATGGCCACGACCACGGCTGCCGGTGTGAAGACGACCTCGACGTCGATCCGCGCGAGCATGGCGCCGAGCGGGCCTCGGCGGCTGAACAGCCACAGCAGCAGGAGGCCGGTGGCCACCGGCGGCATGACGAGCGGCAACGACACCAGCGTCTCCACAAGCGACTTGCCTCGAAAGTCGCGGCGCGCCAGCAGCCATGCCACGGCAACGCCGGGCACCAGCATCAGCGCCGTCGCGGCGATCGCGGCCACCGTCGTGAAGATCGCGATGTCGCGGATCTCGGCAGTCACTCGTGTTAGTGGGCCGCTGGCAGCGCGATGAATCCAGCGCGTGTGAACACCGCGGCCGCTGCCGGCGTCTGCAGAAAGGTGAGGAACCGCCGGCCGCCCGCGGGGTTCTTGCCGGCGCGAACGATCGCGGCGGGATACACAATGCGCGGACCTTCGGCTGCCGGAATAAGCAGCGCCTCGCGCGCGTGTGCGGCGCTCGCCACGTCGGTGTGGTACACGATCGCGGCGTCCGCTGCGCCGCTCTCGACCGCGGCAAGCGCAAGCCGGACGCTGCCCGCCGGTACCATCTTTCTCGCAAGGTCCGGCCAAATCCCGATGCTCTGTAAGTACTGCTTCGCGTACACGCCGGCCGGCACCGCCCCCGGGTCGCCGATCGCGATGCGCCGGAGCGCGGGATCCAGCAGGTCGCGCGCCGACATCATGGTCCGCGGCCGATCATCCGGGATGGCGATCGCCAGCTGATTCGACAGCAGATCGACGCGGCCCGAAGCCTCGATCTGCATCGCGACAGCGTCGAGCTGCGCTTCATCCGCGCTGATGAAAACGTCGACGCCCGCGCCAAACCGAATCTGTCGCGCCAGCGTGTTGGATGCGCCAAGGTTCAACACCAGCTGATCGCCGGTAGCCTGCTGATATATCGGCGCCAGCTGCTGCAGCACCTCCGTCAGGCTCACGGCGGCCGACACGACCACCTGGCGATTGGCCGGCGGCCGCCGCTGCGCGACGGCCGGCAGCGCGATGCTGCAAGCGATCGCCAGGAGCACGGTGGTGCGGAGGCAGTTCATCGAAGTAATTTAGTATGATTCAAATCGATATTGAATACGATTAGCAACGTTTTCATTCAGGTAGGCTTCGATGGCTCCACTTACCGTCCGCGCCGCCGCAGAACGGCTCGGCGTCAGCTACTCGGCGCTGAAGCAATGGATTTACAAGGGAACCGTCCGGACTGTTCGCACCGGCGGTGGGCATCACCGTGTGCCGGAGTCGGAGGTCGACCGGATGCTGGCGGCGCAGGGGAAGCCGCCGCGCGGGCGAGTCAGGCGACCGCGGGCAGTAGGCCTGCTGGTGTCGATCAGCGGTCGAAACCAGCTGCGAGGCATCGTCGAAGAGGTCCGCGCCGACGGTCTCCTGGCACAGGTCCGACTGCGAATTGGCGATCAGCGACTTACAGCGGTGATCACGCGAGATGCGGTCGAGGAGTTGAAACTGCGCCGGGGCGAGGAAGCGCTGGCGATTATCAAATCGACGGAGGTGATGATCGCCAGGAGTTCTTCCTAGCGGGCGGTTGCGCTCCCTCGGTGCCATTTGATAGGCTTCTGACTTCAATGGTTCGGTTCCACTCACACGCGCACGTCCATCATCACCACGGCCACCATGGTCGTCCGGCAGGACTGCGCGCGTAAGGAATCCAGAACCTTCACGAATTACCAGACGCAATGCAGACCCCGCCGGAATCAGGGCGGGGTTTTTTGTTGTACGGGCCGGCTGAAGCCGGCGCCCACGAATGGATATGGATTTTTCAAAACTTGATGGCTTGATTCCCGCGGTGGTGCAGGACCACGTGAGCGGCGAAGTGCTCATGGTTGGGTTCATGAACCTGGAGGCATGGAACGTCACCCGGCAGACCGGCTATGTGACCTTCTACAGCCGGACACGCAACAAACTGTGGACCAAGGGCGAGACCTCGGGGAACAGACTTGCGGTGCGCGACGTGCTGATCGACTGCGATGACGACACCCTGCTGGTCAAAGCGGAACGGCTCGGCGACGGAAACGTGTGCCACACCGGCGCGCGCACCTGCTTTTTTCGCCGCGCGGAGGGCGTGACAGTCCCATGAAGCTTCGACTCGGGATCCCGAAGGGTTCGCTGCAGGACGCGACGGTGCAGCTGTTTGCGCGCGCGGGGTTCAACATCTACGTCAGCTCGCGGTCGTACTTCCCCGCCATCGACGATCCGGAGATCGAATGCATGCTGATCCGCGCGCAGGAGATGACACGGTACGTCTGCGAAGGCGTGCTCGATGCGGGGCTCACGGGCTTTGACTGGGTCGCCGAGCACAGGCTCGGTCGAGACGCGCACACTTGCGTGGCGAGTCTCGCCGATCTGATCTATTCGAAGCAGAGCTTCGGCAAGGTGCGCTGGGTCCTCGCCGCGCCGGAAGACTCACGCTTCCACTCGCCTGCCGATTTCGCGGGAGCGACGATCGCGACCGAACTCGTGCAGGTGACAAAGAGCTACTTCGAAAAGTTGAAGGTCCCCGTCAAACGCGTCGAGTTTTCGTGGGGTGCCACCGAAGTGAAACCGCCGGTCCTCGCCGACGCGATCGTCGAAGCGACCGAAACCGGCTCGACGCTGCGTGCGAACCGCCTGCGGATTCTCGATACCGTCCTCGAGTCGAACACGCAACTCATTGCGAATCAGGATGCGCTCGCCGACGCGTGGAAGCGGACGAAAATCGAGAACATCTCGCTGCTCCTTCGAGCCGCGATCGAGGCGCAGGGGCGGGTCGGCCTGATGCTGAATGTCAGACGCAGCGATCTCGGCAAGGTGCTCGAACAGCTGCCGGCGCTGCAACGCCCGACGATCTCTTCCCTCAGCGACGAGGAATGGGTCGCCGTCAACACCATCATCGAAGAGCGTACCGTGCGCGACCTGATTCCGAAACTGAAGGCGGCTGGCGGCGAGGGCATCGTCGAATATCCACTCAACAAGATCGTTCTGTGACGAGAAATTGGAAACGTACATTCACAAACCACGGAGGCACGAGGGTCACGGAGATTTGCCCGTGATCGCACGAGAAGCAGCGTGAGAATCGTCGAATCGACAGATCGGGACGCGGTCCGCGAGTTGCTCTCGCCTCAACGGGTGCGCGACGCGGAAACCGACCGCCGCGTGGCGGCGATCGTCGCCGACGTCCGCCAGCACGGCGATGCAGCGCTGCGGCGCCACGCGCGGACCTTGGATGGTCTCGACGGTGAGCCGGAAATTTCGCGGAAGCAGATGACGGCAACGGCGCGTCTGGTGCCTGCGCCCGTTCGCACAGCCCTCCGGCGCGCTGCGGCCAACATACGGAGCGTTGCCAGACGACAGGTGCCCCGCGGCTGGAAGACACGTGTCGGCCGCGGTATCGCGGTCGAGCAGCGGATTGTGCCGCTCGATCGTGTTGGCTGCTATGTGCCCGGCGGCCGTTATCCACTTCCCTCTTCGCTGCTCATGACGGCCATTCCCGCCGTCGCCGCAGGCGTCCGCGAGGTGATCGCCGTCTGCCCGCGTCCCGAGCCGGTCGTGATGGCCGCGGCGCTCGAAGCGGGCGTATCGCGCCTGTTTCGGATTGGCGGCGCGCATGCGATTGCGGCGCTTGCCTACGGCACCGAATCGATCCCGCCCGTAGACAAGATCGTCGGTCCCGGCAACCGCTACGTCGCGGCAGCGAAGGCACTCGTGGCGAGCGATTGCGGAATCGATTTCTACGCGGGACCGACCGAAATCCTCATCGTCGCCTCGAAGGGGGACCCTGACTGGCTCGCCGCGGATCTCGTCGCACAGGCAGAGCACGATCCTGATGCGCGGGCTGTGCTCGTCACACCGAACCGCACACTGGCGAGTCGCGTCGCACAGGCAGTCGAAACACAGATGCCCGCTGACGGGCCCGCCCGCGAATCGCTGGCTTCGCACGGCGGCATCATCCTCACCTCATCGATCCGCGAAGCGATAGAGCTCGCCAACAATGCGGCCCCCGAGCATCTTGTGGTTGACGACGAGCGGTTGGCGAAGCAGGTGAAGAGCGCGGGATCCGTATTCGTTGGAGCGTGGTCGGCGCAGGTCGCCGGCGATTATGCGATCGGGTCGAACCACGTGCTTCCCACGGCTGGCGCAGCGCGGGTGCGTGGAGGATTGTCGGCTGGCGATTTCGTCCGACAGATAACCGTCCAGCGGCTCACGTCAAAAGGGCTGCGAAGCATCGCTCCGAGTGTGATCGCGCTGGCGCGGGCAGAAGGGCTCGAAGGACACGCGCGGTCGATCGAGATTCGATTCGCGGAAAAGCGGACCCGCCTCCGAGATTCATGATGCTGATTCAGGGCTATCCCGATCCTGGCGCTGGGCTGCGGCTGCACCTCAACGAAAACACGGGGGGGTGCTCGCCTCGCGTCATCGACGCGATCCGCCGCTTGAACCCGACGGACATATCGACCTACCCGTCCTACCCCGCCCTCGTGCTGACGATCGCGAAGTACTTCGACGTCGATCCCGAGTGGGTGCTGCTGACCAATGGCCTCGACGAAGGCATCTTGATGGCGGCCGTCGGTCACATTTCGAAAGCCCGTATTCACGACGCCGAGACGATTGTTCCTACGCCAGCTTTCGATCCGTATCCGAATTCGACGGCGGCAGCGGGAGCGAGCACCGTCCGGGTCCCGGCGAACGCGGACCTGAGCTTTCCGACCGATGCAGTCATCCGCGCGATCACGCCGCGGACACGGATGATCTTCCTCAATACGCCCAACAACCCGACAGGCCAGTTGATTTCGATCGACGACTTGAAACGAATCAGCACCGCGGCCGCAAATGCGATTGTGCTGATTGACGAGGCGTATATCGAGTTCGGCGGCGAGAGTTTTCTGCCGCACGTCGCGCAGCACCCGAACGTGCTGGTCGGTCGGACGTTTTCCAAGGCATACGGCCTCGCGGGCATGCGCGTCGGCATCGTGATCGGTCAGCCACCGGCCTTGCAGCCGGTCCGCGATGTGACCTTACCGTTCAATATCAACGTCATTGCGCTGACGGCCGTCCAAGCGGCGCTCGAGGATACCGAGTTCCTGCCGCGTTATGCCGCGGAGGTCGCGGAGTCGCGGCAACTCCTCTATGCCGCCTGCCGCCGCCTGGGGCTGCAGTACTGGGAGAGCGCGGCGAACTATGTGCTGGTCCGTGTCGGCGAGACGACGCCGTTCATCCAGGCGCTGTCCGCGCGCAAGATTCACGTTCGGGATCGTTCCAAGGATCCGGCGACGCCTGGATGCGTGCGGATCACGACCGGCATCCTCGAGCACACCAGAGCCGCCATTGAAGCGCTCGAATCAGTCATGGCAGCGAGGCAGGCGCAATGAAGCGCGGCGCGACGTTCGATCGGCGAACCACCGAGACCCAGATCAAGGGGCGGCTGACCATCGACGGTGAGGGACGCTACAAGGTGAGCACCGGCATCCGCTTCTTCGATCACATGCTGGAGCTGTTCACTCGGCACGGCGGCTTCGACCTCACGCTGAAGGCAAAGGGTGATCTCGACGTCGACCAGCATCACACGGTCGAGGACGTCGGCATCACGCTCGGCGAGACCCTCCTGAAAGCGCTCGGCGACCGCAAAGGAATCAATCGCGCCGGCTACTTCGTGATGCCGATGGACGAAACGCTCGCGGTCGCCGCCGTCGATCTGAGCGGTCGTCCGCACGCCGTCGTCAATCTGAAGGTGAAGACGCCCAAAGTCGGCGACCTGCAAACTGAGCTCGTGCACGACTTCTTCGACGGCTTCGCATCGGGCGCGCGGGCCAACGTGCACGTCAACGTCCTCTACGGACGCTCGAGCCATCATCACATCGAGGCGGTTTTCAAGGCGTTCGCGCGTGCGCTGCGCGTCGCCTGTGCACGTGATGCCAGGCTCGCCAAGATGCTGCCGAGTACGAAAGGTCTGTTGTGATAGCGCTGATTGACTACGGCGCCGGCAACCTCACCTCGGTTCGTAAAGCGTTGACCGCCCTCGGAGCGGACTTCGCGACGCCGGCGCGGCCCGAGGACTGCGCGCAATTTTCGGCGCTGATCGTCCCCGGCGTCGGCAATTTCGCAGCCACAGCGGCGCTCGTCGGCCCGTGGCGCGACGCGATCGCGGAAACCGTACGCGGTGGGACGCCGCTGCTCGGAATCTGTCTCGGCATGCAATGGCTGTTCGAAGGCAGCGACGAGGCGCCGGAGGTGCTAGGCCTCGGCGTGCTCGAAGGTCGCGTCACCCGGCTGCGTGGCGACGCCGAAGCGGGCCTGAAGATTCCGCATGTGGGATGGAATGCATTGGATTTCCGAGGAACCGCTCGAATCTTGTCGGGGCTCGAGCCGCATGCCCATGTCTACTTCACGCACTCGTATGCCGCGCCAGTCACCGACGCCTGCGTCGCGGCAACCACGCACGGCGACACGTTCGCTTCGGTCGTCGAACGCGACAACATCTTCGGCGTTCAGTTCCATCCTGAGAAATCGAGCGATGCGGGACTGCAGATCATCCGCAACTTTCTCGCGGTCACCCGCGGCCTGTCGGCCGCCGCGCGTGGCGCGGAGGCGGAGTGCTGACCAAACGCATCATCGCGTGCATGGACGTTCGCGATGGCCAGGTCGTCAAGGGCGTTCAGTTCCAGCAGCTGCGCCATGCAGGCGATCCCGCGGAGCTGGCACAGCGCTACAACGTGGAAGGGATCGACGAGGTCGTCGTCCTGGACATCACCGCAACGCTCGAAAGCCGACAGGCGCTCGCCAGAACGATCAGCGCCGTGGCCCATCGAATTTTTCTGCCGCTGACAGTCGGGGGCGGCATCCGGAAGGAAGATGACGCGGCCGCCGCGGTCGACGCCGGCGCCGACAAGGTCAGCATCAACACGGCGGCATTGAGCCGTCCAGACCTGATTACGACACTCGCGCGCCGCTATGGCAGCCAGGCCGTCATCGTCGCGATCGACGCGAAGCGACGGGGGAACGGATTCGCTGTTTACGTCAGAAGCGGCACCTCCGACGCCGCGCGTGACGCCGTCGAATGGGCGCGCGAGGCCGAGTCGCGCGGTGCCGGCGAAATCCTGCTCACGTCGATGGACCGCGACGGCACGCGCTCCGGCTTCGATTGCGAGATGACCGCGGCAGTCGCCAACGCCGTGAATATCCCCGTCATCGCATCTGGTGGCGCCGGAGACCTCGATCACTTCTACGACGTGTTCACGAGCGGCCGCGCCGACGCCGCCCTCGCCGCTTCAATCTTCCACTACGACGACACGAGCGTGAGCGAGTTGAAGAAGCATCTGAACGCGCGGAACATTCCCGTGCGGATGTGAGTTCAGGTGCTGATTCCTTCCATCGATCTGCAGGGCGGCCGGATCGTTCAGCTGGTCCAGGGCGAGAAGCTCGCCATCGAAGCGTCCGACCCCGAGGTGTGGATCAGCAAGTTCTCCCGATTTCCGCGGGTGCAACTCATCGATCTCGACGCCGCCAAGGGACACGGGGACAACGCCGCCATGGTCGCAGACATCTGCAGGCGGCTGCCCTGCCGGGTCGGTGGCGGCATCCGTTCGATCGAGCGGGCGCACGCGGTCCTCGGCGAGGGCGCCCATGCCGTGATCGCGAGCTCGGCGCTCTTCCGCAAT
>Ga0134127_10004446_pt1 | contig 10111 bp, 16 predicted proteins | sample KB31753_FD_96459 | JGI IMG/M metagenome (GOLD analysis project Ga0134127, IMG submission 96459) | Terrestrial soil microbial communities with excess Nitrogen fertilizer from Kellogg Biological Station, Michigan, USA - KB3-175-3 | ecosystem: Environmental > Terrestrial > Soil > Unclassified ...
ACCGGGAAGCGGAAAGTCACGAGCCTTTCCAGGATCGCGAGAAGAGTAGAGGATGTACGCGGGATTGACATCGACTACGTGCAGTACTGCCGCAAGTGCCTGCATCCCACGGCATTCTGCGAGTCGAAAGGAATTCTCGTAAGTGACAGGGAATGGGAGTACATCCGCAGGCACGCGGAACACTACGGGCACGGATGCCTCGCGATCCTCGTCGTGGAAGGTCGCGATGACACTCTCGGGGTGAAATATTACAACAGCGCAACAGGGGAAATCTACGGTCCGAAGTGGGGCGGAGAGGAGCTTCTCATCGGGGTCCTGGAGAGAGCCAGGGACCGGCATCTATGCCCCCTGACCAGCAAAGACACCGAAAATCTGGTACAATAGAAGGACAGGAACCACACGAATGGAGCAGCATGAGTAACTCTGATCTTACCCTGCACGGGAGGCTTGTCGATGCCCCGGAGCTGCGTTTCACTCCGCAGGGGATCGCGGTCCTGAACGGGACCATCGCAGTCAGCGAGCGCACGAAGAACGCAGCAGGAGAATGGGAGGACGGGGACGCCTCGTTCATCCGGTTCACCGCGTGGCGTCAGATGGCAGAGGCTATCGCGGAAGCAGACCTTCAGAGAGGTGAGCTGGTAATCGCATCAGGAATCCTGAAGATCCGCAAGTACGAGAAGGACGGGAAGACAGGGTACTCCGCAGAGATGACCCTGGATGACTTCGGGCGCTCCCTCAAGTGGCCTGCCAAGAACAGCAGCAGCAAGGCTCCCGCTAAGGGCGCTGACTATAACGACGAGCCCCCGTTCTAAAAGAAATGACAATGAAACTCCGCCTCTTCCCTGAGAGGAATCCCGTGGAAAACACGATCCATCATCACACGTTCCTTCTCGACTCGTCCGGGTCAATGCTCCCGCATCGCAGCGCGGTCCCAGAGGTGCTGGACGGGCACATCAAGGCACTCGCCTCCGACAGCAGGAACCACCCGAATGAGGAGACCCGCGTATCGGTCTTCCAGTTCAGCTCCCCTGGCTTCGGGCATGTCGATTTCGAGTGCCTGCTGTACGACATGGATGTCCTGCGGGTCCCCAGCATCAAGGGAATGTACAGGATTTCCGGGGGAACCGCGTTGTGTGACAACGTGATCCGCACGCTCAATGACCTGGAAGCCCTCCCGGTCAAGTACGGGAAGCATTTCCACCTGCTGTGGCTCATCTCAGACGGGCAGGAGCTGCATTCCACTCACCAGGGCAAGACAAGCCTCGCCCCGAAAATCTCCCGCCTCCCTGACTACTACACGATCGCGGCGTTCACCCCGAATGCGCAGGGAAAGCATTTCCTCACCCGTTACGGGTTCCCGCAGGGAAACATCTCCATCTGGGACCCGACACAGGAGAATGCTATCGAGGAGATCGGGTACGCGGTAGCGTCCGCGACGCGAAGCTACCAGGCAACAGTCCGCAGCGGTACCGCGTCAAGTGTCAAGAACCTGTTCGAGATGAACGCCCCGAAGGCATCCGACCTCAAGAAATCCCTCGTCCCGATGACTCCCGGGTCCTATTACTTCGAGAACGTGAACCCGGAGGATCTCGCGGGAATCCAGAACGCCCGCATCGATCAGTTCATGGAAGCCAAGACGGGAAAGCAGTACGCGCCTGGGCTGGCTTACTATGAGATGACCAAGCGGGAGCGCATTCAGGAATACAAGAAGATCGCGGTCGCGATCTGGAATTCCAGCACGAACACGGAAGACGTGTACGTAGGTCCGCAGGTCCGCGCCAAGCTGGGTCTCCCTGAGACAGGAGAGGTGCGCGTCTCCCCCGGGAAGTGGCAGGGTAAGGGCTACAAGGTGTACATCCTGTCCACGAGCAACAACCGCAAGCTCGTACCAGGGACGAGAGTCCTGGTCATGAGGTGACTTCCGCGAAAGTCTGGAAGTGCTCGTGCAGGTACGGGAATGCGATAGTCTCGGTTCGGCAGCCCCGGTGCGGGGTCTGCGGAAACATGATGACCGAGGATAAGAGATGAGTTTTACGCTGCTCGAATATCTGGGGGGGCTGCTCCTGGTTGGAGTGCTCGCGTTTTTCATCGCAGCATGGTGGCATAATCGTCACTAGTATTAAAAAAATCCCCTGGAATAATATCCCGCGTTCCCGCTGGGGGAGATTCTTAACACGTAAAGACTCGAAAGGATATTCTGCTGCTCACGTTCACCGCTGACGGGAAAGACCTCGCTGCCGCGATTGCGAAAGCGGCAGCGGGTCTTCCGTCAAAACCCGTAAACCCGATTCATGCGGGAATGCTCGTATCCGCGAAATCCGGGAAAATCAGCATCACCGCATCTGACGGTCAGGTGACTTTCACCTCGGATTGCGAAGCAGAGGTAAAATCGGAAGATTCCGTTATCATCCCCGGGAGGATGCTTTCCGAATTCTCCCGTTATTTCGGGAAAAGCATTTTCCTCGAATCTGACGGAACCAGCGCTACGGTCACTTCCGGGAAATCGCAGTTTTCGCTGTCCGCGTCCCCCGGGAGCAGATTCCCGAAATGGCTCGAATTCCCCGATGTGCTGGGAAAGCTCGATTCGGGAGATTTCGCGGATGCGGTGAGAATCGTGAACATGGCAGCCGCGAGGAATGATCCCGTTCTGCGGGCTATCCGCGTGGACATTATCGACGGGAAACTGCTGATGGTATCCACGGACCGATCGCGGATGGCGCTGGCGAGCCCTCAGCTCACCGCTGTGACCCTCAAAGCGGATGTCTCGTCCCCCGGACCGGTCCTGGTGCCCGCGAGTGTCCTGGAGCGTTTCAGTCACGTCCTCGGGGATGAGGTGTCGTTCGGGTGGAACGCATCCCTCGCGGGGGTAGCCACCGAGGGACTCACCGTGACCGCGCCCCAGGTGTCAGGAGAGTTCGCGAAAGGATGGGAGATGATCACCCGCGACTACCCCCCTGAGATACCCGTAAACGGGGCTGAGCTTGCCTCCTCCGTGAAGATGGCAACCCTTGCGGCGGGAGACAGGGGGACCGTGAAACTCTCCTTCGGGGACGTGCTCACGGTTTCGGCATCCCAGGACGCAGGGTATCGTGGCGAGCTGGAATGGGAAGCCCTCGGGGATGAGGGAATCGCAGGGGTGACTAGGGAGCAGAGATCATTCGACTTCACCCCCAGGTACCTTCTTGACGGGATATCCCTCGGGGATGACATTTCCCTTGCCTACACCGGGAGAGCATTCCTCATCACCTGCGGGGATGTGAGATACCTGGTACAGCCGAGAAGAACAGCATGAAAGGAAGGATATGCCGTCGATAGTGGGACGGGAAGACCTCAGGGCGAAGCTGTATTCGTCAGGGGTGAGAAACCCGCGTGAGCTGTCCGGGATGATGCGCCTCATCGAGGTGTACGCGCTGCAGGTGGCACGCAAGACGCAGGAACATGATCTTGAGGATGTCCCCGATCCCGTCGCCCCCTCGTTCACCCCCCTCAAACCGGGAGAATGGTCGGTGGCGCTCGAAGTCACCTGCTGCGTCGGGTGCACGAGGGTGCGCAGGTGGGATGACTACCATGTTGACAAGCATCACCCTACAGGACATAAGGTACTGTGCCGGGACTGCCGCAACCCCGGGAGGAAGCTCCCCGAGAGCGCGTCAGATGTACGTCGTGGCGGCTGGCTGTGCCCGAAATGCGATACACGGAAAGTCCCGCTGGACTTTCCCCTGGAGAAAAGGATGAATCCGCGTAAGCCACTGAAATGCCTTTCCTGTCTTGACAAAACCCTTAACGACAGCGAATGATGGAATGATGGCTGATATCAGAGACACCCTCGACATGATCATAATCCCCGAGTGGCACAAAAATGCCTCCTGCCGGGGATATCGCGACCCTGACCTGTGGTTCCCTGAGCCGGGAGATAAGAAGGCACGGATAAAGACGGCACGTGCGCTGTGGATATGCGCGCACTGCCCTGTACGGGAGCTATGCCTCGAAGAGGCGATGAGCAAAAACGAGAAGCACGGGATCAGGGGCGGGAGGACAACCCGTCAGCGGGTCCGGATGCAGATGCGTCGCATTCCGCAAGATGCCGCCTGATAATATCCCGTCCTGAGATAGTGAACGATTCCTTATGCCCGCACCGGTCACACACCAGTCTTCCCAGCGACTGGTGTGTCCCGGGCGGTTTACGTATCACCTGGCTTTGCGTCGCAAGACCTTGCGAATACGTCTCCGCACAGTACGGTCCTTGCGAGTGGGTTTCATGACAAAGAAAGCAACATCCCCAGCCCCGATCTTGACTTTCCTGAACTTTTTCATTTTTCTTCCCTTCTGAGTTTTTCCAGTTCAGCCGCGTATAGCCTGCGGTATATCTTCGGGTACCTTCTCGCCAGCTCCGCCATTGCCCTATATCGGGCTTTCACTCGCATAGCCTCGGTTACCTGATATGCAGGATGGCTGTCGCGGTATTTTTTCTGCGCGTCAGCAGATGATTTCCTAAACGGCATTGGATGACAATCTTCCTCCCTATCGGGAGCGCCGCGTTCACCGGTATGTGATTCCTGTTCGCGAGCGTCACGTAAGCATCCCCTGAGTTGCAGTACTGCACTGCGATGCTCCACCACGAGTCTCCTGATGCCACCGTGTAGTACGCGGGGGAGCTGGGGACGGGCTTAGCTGGCGGAGGAGTGGTGACCACCTGGTGCACTTTCGGGGAGGGAGCTGCTGCTACCGCCTTAGGGGCGGCATTCCCTCTTGAGTGCACCATGACGGCAGTCACTATCCCGAGACAGAGCAGTGCCCCCAGGGTGAAGACAGGAATGATAACCTGCCATGCTGCCCTGGGGGCACGTGCCTTGCGATGATATCCAGCCATATCATCCACTGTAACATTTACAGGTAGGGCGCGCTGATGTCGTACGCGGAACCCCCGTCATGCTCTCCCTTAGAGAGAATCCGGTACAGCGCCCCCACCGGCTGGTCCCCGGACACGAGAACCTTGCTTCCGTGGTCACGCAGCCAGCGGTTCGCCTGGTCCTGTGTCAGCAGGGGGACCTCGATCACGTCGAAGCACCTCCCCGGACCCGTGAGAGCCTCGTGCAGCTTGTCCACGGTCACGTTCGTGGTGAACAGGAACAGGATATTCAGCCCCTGCCCGAGGAGTCCGTCACCCAGGTTGAGCAGCTTCGACAGGGCAGGTCCCACGGTTGCCTTCGCGGCAGCGGTCACGTATTCTTCCGCATCCTCGAAGATGAGGACATGCCAGATGTCTTTCCCGTGCCTCGCATCGAGAAGCACCCGCATCATGTACCCTGCGTCCTGGAAGAATTCCCGCGAGTCCACGACATAGGTGATATGCGCGGTCTCGCTCCACGCCCTGGCAAGAGAACGCAGCCAGTAGGTTTTCCCTGTCCTCGGAGGTCCGTGGATGATCCCCACCTTCCCGGGGAGATCCCTCGGGTGAGCCTCGATAATCCCCTGGAGTTTCCCCTGGACGGAGGGTGCGTAGTTCTCCCGGACCTCCCCCCAGTTGGGAGCGGAAATTTCCCGCGTGATCGTATCCGGACCATATTCCCCCTGGAATGTGTAGTGCAGGAAAACCCCGTCTTCCCTTTCCGGGACTTTCTCGTATTCCTCGATATTCGCAAAGATCTTTTCGAGGAAAAGCGTCAGGTCGTTTTCGTGTTTCGCGGAAACATGACCCCAGAAGCTGTTCCGCTCTCCGTAGTACTTGAGATGCAGGACCCCGTACTCCCCGGTGGGGGCGTCGATCTCCGCGACGTACGAGACGATGCTCTTGTCATTCGGGTCCTTGCGGACGAACAGGGGGGTGAGGCTGAATTCTTTCAGCTCCGCGAGTACTTTCGCGACATCCCATTTCGTGGAAACAGCACGTCCCCCGTGGAATACCATCCCGTCCGCGTGTTCCCAGTAAACCTGCTCTGGCTCGTCCCCGGAGGAATAGTAAATCGCAGTGTTGCTCATCTGGTCCTTTCCTGTACCCTGGTGTCCCCTGCACGAGAGGACACCAGGGTCACGATCACTTCTTGGGCTTCTTGCAGTTGGTGACCTGCTGAGGCTGATTGGAGGTGTTCCCGTTGCTGTCCGTGACCGAAACCTGCGTCGTGCGTACCTGGCACACGGGCATCTGAGGTGCCCCGGTGATCACGATACCACCCTGACCCCCGTAAGCGCTAGCGTCCCAGTGAGCGGAGGACACGTTGATCTGCAGGACATCAGGCTCGGACATCACCATATAGGGCTTCCCGTTACGGAACACGCATTCCACATTGGTCCCGGCACTGTCCGGGGGCGGGTGCACCCCGTCCGGGTCCATGTTCGGGAGGGTGAGCCACGCGGGATCGTTCCCCGAGTTGGGCGTGCGCACGATCTGCTCCGGGTTGGACAGCTCAGCGGTGTTGGGGACCGCCGTACCCAGGGACGGGCATTCGAACATGGGACCCCCTTGCCCGCCTTTGCGCAGGAAAAACGTGTACGTGTTCAGCCCGAGGATACGTGATGCCTCAACGAAGGTGAGAACCTGGCGGTACTCGCTTTTCCCGGTTGGCTGAAGGAGTGGCTGTACCTCGTTGTAGTGATCCTGGATAGTGTTGGAGACGTTATTCTCCGCACGCACCCCGGCACCCTGCGAGCTGCTCGTGCATGCGGCAACCACGACCAGCCCGAGGATCGCGAGCAGGAACCCCGCGATTCCCCGGGCTTTCCAGCTTCCCAGCCATTTCCTGTAGTTTATGGTTATCATGTCACTTCCCGTACTTGCTACTCGGGGAAAGATTCCCGGCAAGGCAGTTAGCTGTCACCCAGCTTTTATCCCCCGGGGGGATGGAGATGATCTTCGATGCCCAGCTGCATGCGGTCCTCGCGTCAGCTGCCGCATGCGCAGGGTCAGACTCGTCAATATCCCCGATCGCGGTTTCCATCGCCTGGATATCGGACTGCTGGACACCTATGTTGTTGTTGTACGCGGATGCCTGGATCTGCTTGACCTTGACCTGGTGATGCTGATTCGCGGTGTCCACGAAAAACCCGAACTGCACCGCAGCCCAGATGAACGCCCCCAGCAGGATCGTTCCTGCCGCGATCACGGGAATCCAGGGGAATCCTTTAGCCATCACCTGGTGTGGCTGGACAGGATCACTCATATGTTCCTCTTTTCAGGAAAGCGGCTTGTTGTCAGTCACCGCGTACTTGACGAACCCGGTCAGGGGGATGATCTCCTGCTTGCCTGAGGAGGTGATTATCAGCACAGGTCCCGGGTACCTGCTCACCCCCGTACCCGGGCGGGTGATGGTCATCCCGGATTTGCATACTTGCGCAGACCCGTGTACCGGGGGCTGGAAATGATTGCCCGCGCTTTCCACTGTCACCCATCCGGTCTGGGGAGCTGAACAGCTCGGGGATGCGGTCATGGTGACGATATCGGGACCGTTCGCGCATCCCGCTGCCAGCGCCATTACAGGCGCGAGCAGCAGTAGTCTCTTGTTCATGAACCTTCCTTCGGTTTCGTCTTGCTGAACGTAACCGGGACGTAGATATTAAACCTGTCTCCCGTGCCCGGGGTGATCACTCCCCCGGTGAGATTGTCACAGTAGTACAGGTCTCTCACGCGGAATGATACACCGTCAGTCAGTTCTGACGGTTCGGTCACCCATCCGGGACCCGTGTGATGACATTTCTCCGGGAGGAGGTTCACTGTTGAATACGACCCGGTGACATCAGGAGCAGGTACTGGGCGATTGTCCGCTCTCGGGAACAAGGTGCTGAGAAGCAGGAATGTCATTACTCCTGCGGCAGCCGCAACGATAGCGAGACCAGTCCTCCATCTCGTGGTAGATTTCATGTTTTCCTCCTCCTCTCGATTTCCTTTCGCTTCTCTATCCGGAGCGCGATCCTGTCAGTAACCCAGAGGGGGATCAGTGCCACGGTCATCCCGATGGCGAGAGTTGTCCAGTAAGTGGCATCCGCCCTGACGATCAGCCCGTAGAGGCATACTATGACCAGTACGCTCAGCCACGAGCCCCACCCTTTCCTGCTTAGCATGATTTCTTTTCCTCCCTGGAGGGGAGACCCGTGAGAGCCTCCCCTCCAGTCGCTTACGGGTTGAGCAGCGCCACGTGCAGACCGTGCGCGAACCCGTACTTCGCAAGCAGTCCGGTGGACGCGATGACCAGGAATACAAGCACTCCCAGCGGGACGAAAATCCGAGACTGCTTGAACTTGTCTGTCTTCTCGGACGAGCGGAGCTTGATTTTCCCGTCCCTCTTCAAGACAGACCATGATTCCCGCCATGCAGGCGGCGCGAGCGGGAGAGTCACCCAGAGCGGAACGCCTCCCCCTTTCCCGGCGTTGCGGGTGAGATGATACCGGACGCTGGACGCGAGAGGCAGCCACAGGTAGTGCAGTATCCGCCCCACGAGCAGCCCCAGGATGAAGTCTTGCGCGTTGAACGGGTCAGGGAGATGCTTGCCCGGACCGAACACGGTGAACCAGGTGATCGCCAGGGCACCTGCGATAACCAGGGCGAACATTACCAGCGCACCCAGGATCAGCCATACCATCCCGACAGGACGGCGAGGGAGGGCAGCCCCCAGCAGGACACCCCCGAAAATTGCCCACGTCTCAGGCTGCGCCTTATCGCGGACCCCGTGCCGCCAGATCCCGTTCTTCCAGTTTTCCGAGTGAATGAACCCCATCCCGTTGTCCCACCATGCTTTCAGGGAGGTTCCCTTAGGAAGGAACGGGAAGATGTTATGGTAATCCTGCTGGAATCCGAACCAGTACAGCCCGGCGATGAACCCCACCCCGAGGGCGGCAGCGATCCCGACCCACAGGAGTTTCTGGGATCTCCGGAACCTGACCGGATGCCCGCTGATAAGCGGGGGATATTGCTTCTTGCGCTTTCCCTTTGCGGGAGCGACATTCTCCCCCTCGGAGAGAGGGACGGGTCTAGCCATTTCTTCTCTTTCTGTTCCGTATTGAGAGAATGAGCATCATGATCATGTAAGCGAGAATAAGGGTGTCGATACCGAGAACGGCAAACCATTCCCCGCTGTTGCTGTAGTGGGTAAGGACGATATACATCGACAGGACGGACACTCCTGTCAGGAAAACCCAGGTTTTCATTTCCGTGTAACTTTCCGGGGGAACCTCTTGCGTGACCACCGGGTAAGCCCGATAAGGAAGATCATCGTGAACGGGATGAACGCAGCCAGCGCACCCGCGAGATAAATCTCGGGAGCGTGACCCGTGCTCTCGTAGGTGATGGTGGCGCGGAAAACCAGCGCGAAATACACCGCGAAAAAGAACAATGCGGCGATTATCCTGCTTTTCCTCACTTGCGCTTGCCTTTCTTGCGCTTCCTGCGGATGATCCACGCTGCCACGACGAGAGCACGGGCTATCCAGATCACGGGGTTTCTCCTAGGTTCGGATGTCGGTGCAGTCAGCGACGGTCACGGAGAACCGCTGATTGCCTTCCCCTGGGTTGTGAACGTCCACGTAGAATTCGTTGCCGTAGGCGTCACTGACCAGGCATGACGAGTTAGCGAACTCGCTGCTGAGCACGTACGCTATCTGCGCGGCAAGTTCCTCCGGGGTCATGACTTCTTCTGGTACTTGACCATCGTCGCGGGAGCTGTCGTCAGGAACCACGTCTTGATGGCCTTGTGATCGCCCTTGACGTACTCCCCGAGAGCATTCACCCCGGATGTCTTGAGAGCGTCGTAGAACGCGGGACGCTGGCTCTCAGGGATGCCTGCGCAGTCCGCGAGCTTTGCCCGCTCAGCCTTGCCCTGGTCCGCGTACTTTGAACTCTTGCCCGCGACGAAAATCCTCGCGTACTTGACCTGCTTGACGATGTTCGCCTTCACGGGCAGGCACTTCTTGGCGAGACCCGTCGCGACTGCCTTGTCGTGAATGACAGCCGGGTCGGACGCGAGCGCCTTAGCAGCAGCGCTGGCAGATGCTTCCGTGGTCCCCCCGCTCTTGAGGTGACCGCACCCGGAAGCCCCGAGGACTGTCGCGATGACAGCGGCAGATGCCGCGATTACTGTCTTGTTCATTTTCCTTTACCTTGCCGGTTTATCAGTTTTATGGCT
>Ga0134127_10004447_pt1 | contig 10110 bp, 10 predicted proteins | sample KB31753_FD_96459 | JGI IMG/M metagenome (GOLD analysis project Ga0134127, IMG submission 96459) | Terrestrial soil microbial communities with excess Nitrogen fertilizer from Kellogg Biological Station, Michigan, USA - KB3-175-3 | ecosystem: Environmental > Terrestrial > Soil > Unclassified ...
GAAACTTCCGCACCCATTTTGGCCAGCCCGGCAAGATGGAGATTGACGGGTCGCGACCCAATCGCACAGCCCCCGGGCATCGATACCGTCGCTTCTCCCCATCGCGCCAGCAGCGGGCCCAACACCAGCACGGAAGCCCGCATGGTCTTCACCAGGTCGTACGGAGCCTGGGTCGACGTAATCACCGCAGCGTTAATGACCGCGCGATTTTCCTCGAATTGAACCTTCGCACCCAAGATGCCCAACAACTTGCCCATGGTGACGACGTCCACCACGCGAGGCACATTGGTAATCACACATTCCCCGCCGCCGAGAATGGTGGAGGCTAAGATCGGCAACGCGGCATTCTTCGCCCCGCTGATCTGAACTTCTCCTCGAAGCGGCGTTCTACCGGTGATGATAGTACGATCCATCGCCTAAGCCCCTACTCGTTCCACAATCACGACACGCTCAAGCCCGGCTTCGTCGTAGATCAGCCTGTGAAATCGATACGCTGCCATCCGCTCGATAATCCGACGCATTGCCGGAGCCTGGCCGGCGCCGATTTCCATAATCACTGCACCGGTGGGAGAGAGATATCGATCGGCCTCCCGTAGCAACCGCTCGTGCAACTCCGTTCCCTGAGGCCCTGCTACCAACGCCGCACGCGGCTCAAATATCCGGACTTCCGGCTGGAGCGCCAGCCACTCAGTTTCTGTAATATAAGGGGGATTTGAGACAATGACGTCGACCTGCTCTTCCAGCTCCTGTCCCGCCAATGCTCCCAACAAGTCACCTTCCAGCCATGTGATCCGCTCACCAACCGCATGACGAACGGCATTCTGCCTGGCGATGTTGAGCGAGGGGTTCGATAGGTCCGTCGCGATCACGCGCGCACGAGGTCTCAGGCGCGCAAGCGCCACAGCAATGCATCCAGACCCCGTGCAAACATCGACAATGGTGGCTTCTCGCTCGGCAGAAATCCATTGGGCGACATATTTCACCAGCAGCTCTGTTTCCGGCCTCGGAATGAGTACCGCTTGGTTCACGTCAAACTCCAGCCCGCAAAACTCCTGAGTCCCCAAGATATATTGCAACGGCTCGTGAGCAACCCGCCGCTTGACCAGCCCTCTCACGGCCACCAGTTCTGCTGGAATCAGCAATCGGTCTCGATCGGTCACCACATGATGCGCAGGAAGCCGGAGGGCATGTTCCACGATCCACAACGCTTCGTGTCCAGCGCTCTCGATACCCGCCCGTTCCAGCAGTCGCCGTGCCTCGGCGATCACTTCACCGAGCGCCGCCTGGCCTGTTGACTGCGGGATAGGGGAAACCGCTTCCATAACAATTACGACGCTCCTACTTCTTGCTGATGCTGCGCTTTCAGCGCTTGGACAAGTTCGCCGAGATCGCCTTCGAGGACTTGCTCCAGCTTATGCAACGTCACTCCGACACGATGATCCGTCACTCGGTTTTGAGGGAAATTGTAGGTTCGAATCTTCTCGCTTCGCTCGCCCGTGCCTACTTGCGCCTTGCGGTTCTGGGCAATCTCCGCTTCCTGTCTCTCCCTCTCCGCTTCGACGATTCTGGCCCGCAAGGTCCGCATGGCCTTGGTGCGATTCTTCAGCTGCGACCGTTCGTCCTGGCAACTCACCACTACACCGGTTGGAATGTGGGTGATCCGCACCGCCGACTTTGTCGTATTGACGCTCTGGCCCCCGGCGCCGGACGAACAAAAGGTGTCGATTCGAAGATCCATGGGATCGATGTGCACGTCCACCTCGTCCACTTCAGGCATGACGGCGACCGTAACGGTCGAGGTATGAATCCGGCCACTGGCCTCAGTAACGGGAACCCGCTGTACCCGATGGACCCCGGCTTCGAACTTGAAATGGCTATAGGCGCCCTTCCCTTCTATCAACGCAACGACTCCTTTGTAGCCTCCGCCCGTGGTTTCTGTGGCCTCAACCATATCCACCTTGAATCCTTTAATCTCGGCGTACTTGCTATACATGCGGAATAATTCTCCGGCAAAGAGCGCCGCTTCGTCGCCACCGGTCCCGGCACGGATTTCGAGAAGCAGACTCTTTTCATCTCGGGGATCTTTGGGAATGAGGAACTCTTGGGCCTGCTGTTCGATCTCACGTTGCCGGCTTTCGAGCGCGGCGCTCTCCTCCATAGCCATCTTATGTAATTCAACCCCGGCCGCAGGATCGGCAAGAATATGCGCAGCTTCCTCCAGCTGTCTTTCGTTATCTCGATAGGTGACGAGAAGCCTGGCCGCCGGCTCGATGTCCGTCCGCTCCTTATTGACCTTGTGGAGCTGAGAGGGCTGGCTCATCATGGACGGATCCATGAGCTGATTCGTCAACTCATCGTATCGAGTAGCCAGCGCTTCCCATTTTTTCAGTAAGACTGCTTCCATGGCTCCGTTTCCCGCCGATTCATTCAACAGCCATTCCGCGCAAAAACAAAGAGACCCTGCCCCTCAGCGAAGCAGGGTCCCCCGTATGACCTCTTCTCGAGCTACTTGCCTTTCTTCGCGTACTTCTTTTTGAACCGTTCAACGCGCCCTTCAGTATCAATGATCTTCTGCGTCCCCGTGAAAAACGGATGGCAGTTTGAACAAATATCGACATTGATATCGCCGCCCGTCGATCGAGTCTTATATTTATTACCGCAGGCACAATGCACGGCCACTTCCCGATACACGGGATGGATACCCTTCTTCATAATTCACACTCCCCCGACATCACAATCATCAGCCTTCGCCAATTCGAAGGCCCGCCACTGTACCCTGTCTCAGCAGCCAGATACAAGCCGGATACTATCGATTCATCGACTGCAGAAATTCCTGATTGGTCTTGGTGCCATGCAGCTTGTCCATCAGAAACTCCATCGCCTCCATCGTCCCGAGAGGACTCAACACCTTGCGCAGAATCCACATCTTGTTGAGCCGATCCTTGTCCACCAACAACTCTTCTTTTCTTGTCCCGGACTGGGCGATATCGATGGCCGGGAAAAGCCGCTTGTCAGCCAGACGGCGATCGAGGTGGACTTCCATATTGCCGGTCCCTTTGAACTCTTCAAAAATGACATCGTCCATCCTGCTGCCGGTGTCGACAAGCGCGGTCGCCATGATAGTGAGACTGCCGCCATTTTCGATGTTGCGGGCCGCTCCAAAGAACCGTTTTGGCCGTTGAAGGGCATTTGAATCCAACCCTCCAGACAACACCTTGCCGCTTGGCGGCGCAATGGTATTGTAGGCACGAGCCAACCTGGTGATGCTGTCCAGCAGCACCACGACATCTTTTTTATGTTCGACCAACCGCTTGGCCTTTTCGAGCACCATCTCAGCCACTTGAGCATGACGCTGAGCCGGTTCATCAAAGGTAGAACTGATCACTTCGGCCTTCACCTGCCGCTGCCAGTCAGTCACTTCCTCCGGCCGCTCATCGATGAGAAGCACAATTAACGTCACTTCCTTGTGGTTTTTAAGAATTGCCCTAGCGATAGCCTGCAGCAACATCGTTTTGCCGGTTCGAGGAGCCGCGACGATCAATCCGCGCTGGCCTTTACCGATCGGGGTTGTGAGATCCATCACACGGGTGCAGTATTCTTCACGGTCGAACTCGAGAACCAGGCGCTCTTCGGGATAGAGCGGCGTCAGATTATCGAAGAGGATCTTGTCGCGAGACACTTCAGGGTCTTCATAATTGACCTTTTCGACCTTGAGCAACGCAAAATACCGCTCACTCTCTTTCGGTGGACGAATTTGGCCGGAAACAATATCGCCGGTGCGCAAATTGAATCGTCGGATTTGAGAGGGCGAGATATAAATGTCGTCTGGACCGGGGAGATAGTTCGAATCGGGTGCGCGCAGAAACCCAAACCCATCAGGAAGCGTTTCAAGCACACCTTCGCCGAAGACCACACCGTTGTTCGCGGTCTGCGCCTGCAGTATCGCAAAGATCAATTCCTGCTTTCGCAGTGTGGGTGCACCATCGATCTTCAAATCCCGCGCCACCTCATTGAGATCAGCGATGGACTTCTGCTTCAACTCCGCCAGATGCATAACCTCCCCCTTCGTTTGTGCCATGAATATCCTCTCAAGCCCCGGGCTGCATCGCTATTGACAGCGATCGCACATGGTGAACTATGGGAAATTGTCCACGAACCGAATAGTAGCGTAATGGTAATGCGTTGATGATTGTATCGTATCTATCGGCTAAAAGAGGGTAACCCGTGAGGGACTGACCAATTTTCGCGCGTCGCTATCAGGGTACGACTCTGTCTCATGGTTGCGGATGATTGTTGCGCGCCGGAACTCGTGCGTCGCTGACTTGTCTCTGTCCCTTGAGCAATTGCGGCTTGTTTCGAGATGTGCCCCGGAAGTCTTTGTGTGTGGAGATAATTATGAACCGAGCTGAGATAGTGGCCGAATCATACCTCGAGCATTGCTCTGTGTCAACAGGGATATCTTTTTTTCACACCACCTCCGTCGCACCGAACTTGCCCACCCCACAAACCTCTTCGTGTCGACACAATAAGTCAAGTCCGACACCGGCGGTTGCAGCGCAAAACAGTGGTGTGCTAAATGATGGGCCTCGCGGAGACAGACTATGGCGCACGACGACGAACAGGGACAGCACGAACGAATATTTACATTGTCCGAGGCCAATCGCCTCATCCCACAGCTTAATTCCAAGCTGACATCAATCCAACAGGCCAAGGCCGTTTTGTCACGCACGAAAGAAGATATCAAAAAAGCCAGCGCCCAGGCCGAATATGGTGGGGGCAGCACTGTTGGACACCTCTACATCTTGGGGCTGCAACAAATCAGTACGAATCTTCAGGCGATCCAGGAGCTCGGCATCCTGGTAAAGGACCTGGATCTCGGCCTCTGTGACTTTCCCCATATTCACGACGGACGAGTGGTCTATCTATGCTGGAAGCTCGGAGAACAAGAAGTTCGGTGGTGGCATGAGACCACCACCGGCTATAAAGACCGCTGCCCGCTAGAAGACCTCGTCTGAGGTCGGAATTTTCATTCGATGAAATTTGTCATTCTCGGATTCGATGGTCCCGACGGAGAGGCCAAACGAAAAATCTATCGCCCGGCGCATCTCGCAAAAATGGAACCTCTCGATGCACAAGGGCGGGTCGTGCTCGCCGGTCCGCTGACGGATAAAACAGGAAGTCTTATCGTCATCGAAGCGGACTCGCTGGAAGACGCGCAACAATTTGCTCGAGAAGATCCTTATACCATTCATGGCGTATTCGAGCGGGTTGAAGTCCACCCATTTACTCAAGTCTTTCCGAAAGAGCGGTAACGTCGGGGCCTATCGTTCCGTTCCTTCAGCCCCCTAGCCATTTACCCTCTTTGGTTGCATTGCCCCCTCACCTCTTGAGCGGTATAGTTATCGAGTGGAACCGCATCGGCGATTATTCTGTTCTTTCCTTTTTGTGATCGTACTATGGGAAACCCCTGCGCACAGCGCAGCCACAAAAACCGTCGTCGCCGATGGCCAATATGCCATGGCCGATGGCGACACCTTAGCCGGTGCAGAGGAAAAAGTCCTTCAGCGAGCCCAACGTAAAGCAGTGGAGGAAGCGGGAGTCTATCTCGAATCCATATTCCACGATGTAGAAAAAGAATCAGGCGGAAGAACCACACAAGCGAGCTCATTGGAAATCAGAACGATTGCTGCAGCAATTACGAAAACAGAAATCCTCGAGTCTAGGCGCTCATTCGAACGCGATCGCCCCGTTTTCTACATCCGCATTCGTGCCACAGTCGATATCAGCAGCCTGACAGAGGCGATACGCCGGCATCAATCCGACCAGCAGCTCGCACACCACTTTCGCCGGCTCCAGCAAGAGAACCATCAATTACGTTCGCAACTGCAAGAGCTTCAACAGCAGCCGATCGGCGTCCGAATGCTGGCCATCGATCCAAACGGGAAGTCCTCCTCGCAACAACGAGCCCGCACGTTGTTCGAGACTGCTCTCCACACTTCCAATCTGCGGGATAAGATCCAGCTCACTACCGACGCCACCACTCTTGACGATCGCTACGTCGATCCACTGATTGTGCGAGGGCAAACCTATCTCCAGCTCGTCTCTCTCGCATTCTCGCAACAAACGCAATCCTCCGACTACAGGGACTACCTGAATAAAGCCAAGACAGATTTCGACCGAGCCATCACACTCGACGGCAAGAATGTATGGGCATGGATTGGAAGGGGGGATGTCCTCACATGGCTCAAACAGTTGGATGAGGCTGCAGCCGCCTATGAGCAGGTTCTCGAACTCGATGCATTCGCCGATATCGCACGCCAACGCCTGATCAGCCTCTACACCACGAAAGCCCGGCATCAGGTGAACTCAAAATTATGGCGCCCCGCTTTGGCCACTCTGAATAAACTTCTCAATGCCCAATTGCATGAAAGCTGGACCCCTTATCAAAAAGAGGCATATGCGCTCAGAAGCGAAATCTACCTCCGACTGAATCAACCGAAACAAGCGATGACAGACCTGTCTACGGTTATTCAGGTCGATCCCACTAATGTTGCCGCCCTGCTGACAAGAGCGAAGCTTTATCAGGAAGGACTACAAGGGAGGCTCGCCAAGGATGACCTTGAACGAGCCTGCGATCTTGGATCCATTACAGCCTGTGAGCAACTACCGTAATACCGCTTAATTTGTTGATTTTACGCGAAAGTCTCATACATGAGATCGCCGGTCGAGAGCAGCCCCTCGCCTGCCAATTGGTTTGACAGACTGCATGGACCGCCCCTATAATGCGCACTCCGAAAATGCGAACTAGATAGGCGATATTGGGCGGCCTCCGGCAAAGTCAGAATCTGAGGACAAAAGGCCTAAGCCTCTTTCGTTCAATGGCTCCAAATTTCTCAGTGGTGGGCCTTCTGCGAGGTTGCAGAGGGCCGGGGAAAGGCTTAGAGTGAACACGTTACGCTTGTCACAACGTTTATGGACTCCGTTCATTAACCCCTTGCCGGAGAGTACGCTGTAATGACTCAGTATCGTGTCCTTCCAGGCCCAGAGCATTTCCTTCCTCCATCGGCAGCAAGTATGGGTATTTGTTTGCCGAACCCCGGAGAAGCACATATCAACGGTGTCATCGTCCCAGAGGAAAAAGCCTACGAAGAAGCGGCGAAACAATTCCTCATGGCTAAAGTGCCGACCCTATTCCCTGGCCCCTTAGTCCTGTGGGCTTGGAACGAGAAGGCGGCCAAGAAGGCCACGGCCATCCGCCACTTGTACAATACGCTCAAGGAATGTGTGCAGCCCGGGCAAACACCCATGCTGATCCCGATGCCTGACTATCGCCCCAAATACCCTAAAATCAATCCTGAAGTCGAAATCAATCCCAACCACCCGAATCTGACCATCTGGCACAATAAAATTGATTGCTGCATGTTCATCGGAGTCCACTGCCATCAAGCCAATTTGTCGCTCAAAATCATTCGAGGCGGTACATCCTGTTACACCATTGCCATGTGTGCTCAAGCCGGTCATGAAGATGCGATGTTGTCCTTCCGCGACGCATCCGTCGAAAAGATTATGCGACTGGCTGATGCTGTGAAAAGATTAAAAGGGACGGTTCAACCACGGCTGACGTCAGCCAAGAGCGGAGCCTCAAACTAAGCGACAGGGTTTGGGATTCTGAAGACAGTGAAAGGAGCCTACATCATGGCAGACACACACTCGGTCATCGGCACAAAAAATAAAAAAGGGCAGACCTTTACCGATACCTGGACGATGATGAACGAGGCGCCGCGCACGCCGTCATTCTTCACGGGCAGCGAGGTCATCAAGGAAGCGCTCCGGCGGGCCAGCTGCGACGTGATGATCGCCTATCCGATTACTCCGCAGAGCGAAGCGGCGGCCTTGATCGGCGAACTCTTTGCCGAGGGTTACATCGGCGACTACTTCCGCGGCGAAAGCGAATTCGCCGTCATGTCGCAATGCGCGGGAGCGGCCTTCGGCGGAGCGCGCGTGTTTACGACGACCGCGGGCCCCGGCACGATGCGCGCAATGGAAAATTTCCCGATGTGGGCCGGCGCGCGGCTGCCGATTCAGATGATCGTCACCTGCCGCGGCATCAACTCACCGTTGTCGATTCAGCCGGACACACTGGAGATTGCGTATCTTCTGAATACCGGCATGCTCGTCTGGCATGCAGAAACCGCACAGGACTTCTTCGATTGGATCCTCAAAGGCTACATGGTGTCGGAAGAGCCTGACGTGCACCTCCCTTTGGCGCTGTGCTGCGACGGATTTTTCGTGACACACACCAAGGACGTGGTCAATCTCACCCCGGCCGATATGTGCCTTCCACCCTACGATCCATACCGTTCCCCCGTGCCCTGCATGGATATGGAGTGCCCACCGGTTCGGATGATGCGCGATCCGTTTGTCATGAAGAGCAACTACATCAGCTATGCCACCCACGCGTCCTGGCAGCAAGAAGTCTGGGCGGCGGTAGAGCGGTCGCGCAAACACACGATCAAGTGGATAAACGGATTGATCGAAACAGAAAACGCCGATGCCGAGGTCCTCATTGTTTCCTCTGGCACAGCGGTATCACAGGGACGTGAGGCCATCAGGCTCCTTGACGACGAAGGTATCCGCTGCGGTCTGGTAAAAATCAAGTCCTTGAGGCCTTGGCCGGGCGAGGAAATCCGTGAGGCTACGAAAACCGCCAAACACATTATCGTTCCCGAATTCAACGTAACCGGATGGTTGGCAAAGGAAATTAAAGCCTCCGTCCCGAATAGCGAACGTGTCCACGCCGGCCCGCATGTCTGCGGAGGCATGACGATGCCACCGGAAATTATTGTCTCCGAAATCAAGACCCTGCTCGGCATGCGCAGCATGTCAATGGCCGGTCGCGGCAGCTGAACGCATCTATGCAGCAAGAACGGAACGACCTGATTACGACGCACCACTGAGGAGGCCTACATGAGCAAGGAACGTATCAAGATTTCTGAAGACCTGTACGACATCATGCCATCCGACTATCAAGACCTGGTCAAGAGCGCGACCTACGGCAAGGAGGACCGGGGCTGGAAGGATATCGGCAACAGCAAAGAGCTGATCGAGCAACACTCCCTCTGCGCAGGCTGCCCGGAATCCATGGCCTTCCGCTATATCCTGGCCTCATTGCCAAACCCTGAAGACACCGTGATGGTTGGCTCCACCGGCTGTACCAGTCTGGTGTTCCCCATGGTGGCCGTACACAACATTCACTCTCTCTTCGGCAACCAAAATGCCATTGCCTCCGGCTTGAAACGCGCCTTAAGCGTCCGCTTCCCAGGCCGGACGAAAGATGTGGTTGTGCTCGCCGGCGACGGCGCCACCGTCGATATCGGCCTCGATATGACGCTGCAAGCCTGGTTCCGCCAGGAGAAATTCACGACGATTTGTTTCGACAACGAACTGTACGCCAATACCGGTGGGCAAGAGAGTGGTCTGATGCAAAAGGGATTCGTCGCCAAAATGGCGCCGGTCGGGAAACTCTTCGACAAGGTCCGTCTGCCTGAAATCGCTCGCGAATCTGGCTGTCATTACGTGGTTCAATGCACCGTCAGCAAACCGTCCCTCGTTGAGAAGGTGGTCCGGAACGCGGTCATGATCTCGCGCGAAATCGGCCCGACCTACCTCCAGCTCTATACGCCGTGCATTCTCGAAATCGGGAAGAACAGCATGGAAGGGCTTCAGGAAATGCGGGATTCGGAAAAACCGACCGAGCGATTCGCCTACAAAGAATACACCAGCGAGCCGGCCAAGCAACTTCTGGCAGAGATAGCCGCCAAGGACAAAGAAAAGAAGGCCGCGGCAAAACAGCTTGCCTCTCAAGGAGCCTAATCCGATTCTGGAGGAGAGACGATCATGATCAAGAAAAGACTGAATGTCCGAATGTCGGGACTAGGCGGGCAGGGTGCCGTGACGGCCGCGCATGTCCTGGCCATGGCTGCCAACCGCGACGGCAAGTTTTCGATCTCCAATCCCTTTTTCGGCGCTGAAAAACGCATGGCGCCGGCGGAGAGTTATTGCCGGATCGGCATCGAAAGGATCTACGACCGTGGCGAGTTGGTATTTCCC
>Ga0134127_10004450_pt1 | contig 10106 bp, 8 predicted proteins | sample KB31753_FD_96459 | JGI IMG/M metagenome (GOLD analysis project Ga0134127, IMG submission 96459) | Terrestrial soil microbial communities with excess Nitrogen fertilizer from Kellogg Biological Station, Michigan, USA - KB3-175-3 | ecosystem: Environmental > Terrestrial > Soil > Unclassified ...
ACGCTCATGGCCGAGATCAATCCGCATCCCGCGCTCAAGGCGGCGGTGCCGGAGAGCCCCATGGTCGACGGCTGGATGGGTGACGACTGGTTCCACAACGGCGCCTTCCGCGTGAGCTCGCTCGACTACGCCGTCGGGCAGGCGCTGGACAAAGGCAAGGGCGGCGGCGAATTCGCGCTGGGCGAGGGCGATCACTACACGCGGTATCTCGAGGCCGGCTCGGTCGCGGATTTCGCGAAAATGCTGGGCATCGAGCAGGTACCTGGCGTGCGCAAGTTCCTCGAGAACCCCGCCTACACGGACTTCTGGTCGCTGCAGGCGGTGGACAAGTGGATGGCTGCGCACCCGCTCACCGTGCCGACGATGATCGAGCTCGGCCAATGGGACCAGGAAGACAGCTACGGCGGCCCTGCCGTCTATCGCGCGCTCGAGCCCAAGGACCGGAACAACGACCTGGTCACGCTGGTGATCGGACCGTGGCGGCACTCGGGGGCCAACCACTACGGTTACGAGCTCGGTGCGCTGGTGTTCACCGGCGATACGGCGCGCGAGTGGCGCGTCAAATACGTGAAGCCATTTCTCGACCATCACCTGAAAGGCGCGCCAGATCCGCACACCCCGCCGGTGCTCACGTACACCACCGGCATCAACCAGTGGCAGAGCTCTACACACTGGCCCATGGGCACGGCGAAACCCGTCTACCTGGCAGCGAACGGCACCGTCACGTTCGATCGGCCGAACGCGGGCGGGCACGAGGAATACGTGAGCGATCCGGCGAAGCCGGTGCCGTTCCTTCCGCGCCCGATCAACATGGACGACGCCAGCCAATGGAAGCCGTGGCTGATTCGCGATCAGCGCTTCGTGTCCGAGCGCCCCGATGTCGCCTCGTGGAGAGGTGCGCCGCTCGAACGGGCGGTGCACATCATGGGCGCGCCCGAGGTCGAGCTGTTTGCATCGACCACCGGTACCGACAGCGACTGGGTGGTGAAGCTGATCGATGTTTACCCCAACGACGTCCCGGAGGACGCCGCGCAGGGCGCCAAACCCTCGATGGCGGGCTACGAGCTGCCGATCGGCATCGAGATTTTCCGCGGACGGTATCTCAGGAGTTTCGCGCAACCGGCGCCGCTCAAGGCCAACAAAGTGGAGCGATATCGCTGGACGCTGCCCAACGTCGATCACGTGTTCCTGCCGGGCCACCGCATCATGGTGCAGGTGCAGTCGAGCCTGTTTCCGCTCTACGACCGCAATCCGCAGACCTGGGTCGACAACATCATGTACGCGAAGCCCGCCGACTATAAGAAGGCCACGCAGAGCGTGTGGTTTGGCGGCTCGAATGCGAGCGCGGTGGTGCTGCCCGTGGTGCCCTGACGCCGTAGTCCAAAGGTCGGATTCCTGAGCCGGGCGTGCCTGTGCTCAAGTGGCAGCATGAAGCCGTACCGCATTTTTCTGCTTGGCCTGCTCGCCGTCCTCGCGGGCTGCCCCACCACCTCCACCATCGACAGTGCCGTGGCCCAGGCAAACCAGAAGCTGGAACTGAACGGCTCCCCGTTTCGCTACAAGGCCCTGGACAGCGAGCACATGGGGATGACGCTGATCCCGTTACCCGCCGGGCCCACCAAGGCGGTGCCGGAACTCAAGCAGAAGGCCATGGAGGCCATCGCTTCCGCGGAATTCAAGAAGGGACGCAGCGTCGCGAATCTCGCCGAGGTTCGCCACCTGAAGGACGGCCGGGAAGTATGGGTGCTCGAGACCCTCGGGGAAGGTGTGGCGTACGTGGTGGCGTTCGAAGATCCCTCGCGCGGCGACTCGAACGTGCGCATGGAAGGACCGACTACCTACTCCAGGTAACCCTAGTGCTTCGCCTGCGCCTCTGACTGCATGTCTGCATGACGGTGAATGAGCTTCCATTCACCACCGTCGCGGCGAAAGATCTCCGTCACTCGCAACTTCATGGGTACCGGCTCGGCGCGGCCTTCGACGCGCACGGAGGCCGATTGCCAGCCCGTCCAGTAACCGAACCGGCCGTCCGCGCCGCTGTGCAGGATCACGAGGTCGGTGGTTCCGCCATGAAACTGGTGCGAAGCGGCTTCATTGACCTCCAGTACCTGCCGCGCGCCTTCCTCGATTCCTCCACCCGGCCCGAAGATGGTTGCAGGATCGTGAACGGTCGAGATGTCGCGTAGCGGTGCCGGATCGCCGTTCACGAATGCGGCCGCGACGCGGCGGCGCTGCTGCATGAAGCTTTCGAATGAGTTGTCAGCCATGTGAGTTCTCCGCGGTGATTGAGCCGGTCGACCCGGCATGACCGCGCAAGTTCCTTCCGGGTGAGCATGCTCCGACGCGTCGTTACCCAATTCGGGGGTCCCCTGAACGGCGAATCAGACCCTGTCTCAACTGAGGGCGCACTTTAACGCGTACAACGCCGAACCGAAAAGGAACCGGGGTATCCCCGGCCGAGGCTCTCTCTCACTACTTATATCAACCGCAAGACAGGCGTAAGTTGCGCACATTGCGCTTGCTGGATACGGCTACGGGTAAAGATCAATACCAACTTGAATAACCGGAGGGGGTTACCGTGAAGATGATTGTGAGACATCGCCCGAATCTCGTGCGGTACTACGTGGCAGCAGCCCTGGGTACGGCATTCGTTGCCGGCCCGGCATTGGCCCAGGAACAACAGGACACTCTCGAAGAAATCACGGTGACCGCGCAGAAGCGCGAGCAGAACGTGCAGGACGTTCCGATCGCGATCTCCGCGTTCAGCGGCGACATGTTGCAGTCCAAGGCGATCGCCGACGTCGGCGCGCTGACGCGTTTCGCACCGAACGTGAACCTCGACACCGGCTCGCCCTTCTCGGGCGACACTTCGGTGCTCTCGGCTTCGATCCGCGGCATCGGCCAGGATGACTTCGCGTTCAACCTCGACCCCGGCGTCGGCGTCTACGTGGACGGCGTCTACCTCGCCCGCACCATCGGCGCCAACCAGAGCCTGCTGGACGTCGACCGCATCGAAATCCTGAAAGGCCCGCAGGGCACGCTGTTCGGACGCAACACCATCGGTGGCGCCATCAGCATCGTCACGCACACGCCCGGCGACAAGCCGATGTTCACCGGCGCGCTCACCACGGGCAGCTTCAATCGCCGCGACATCTCCGCCATGGCGGACTTTCCGTTCTCGGACAATTTCCTCACCACCGTGAGTTTCTCGTCGCAGACGCGCGACGGCTACCAGAAGGTGATTCCATTCCCGACCAACACCGAGCTGGGTTCGGTGCCCTGGGTGGTGGATCCGCAGACCGCTTTCCCCAAAGCCGGCTACGCCACCTCGGATACCAAGGGCGGACAGAACCTGCAGGTAGTGCGCGCCAAGGCGCTCTGGACGGTCAGCGATTCTTTCCGCGTGACCATCGCGGGTGACTACGAACACCAGAACCAGTCGTCGTATCCGACCACGGTGCTCGATGTGACCACGCCGGCGGGCAACGCGCTGCCGACGCCGTTTTCCGCATGGCCGCCGGGTCCGTATGGTTTCATGGGAGCCAACTACAACTACTGCATCAGCACGCCGGCATCACTGCTCAATGACCCGGCTTTCCCCGCCGTCACGGGTGCCCCGCCGATCTTCCATACCGGCGTCGGCGGACTGTGCGGCCCCCGCGCGACCGGCCTCGGTCTCGCACCGGGCGGCGCGCCGCTGGGCGGTGCCGGTTACGTCGGAGGTCCGGTGGCCTACAACCCGGGGCCGACTGGCGCCGGCGTCCCGGGAAATCCTTCCGGTCCGGCGCCACGCATCTATTGGAACCTCGCCAACACGCAAACCGGCGACATCGACAAGACCTACGCCACAGGCCCGAGCTTCGCGCGTTACGACGCGTGGGGTGCGTCGGTCACTCTCGACTTCGACATCTCGGACACGATGGCCTTCAAGTCGATCACCGGTGCGCGCGGCATCGACTGGAAGGTAGGCGTCGACCTCGATGGCCTGCCCGAGTCCATCCAGGAAGTCACGGACCACCAGGCGCAGACGCAGTTCTCCCAGGAGTTCCAGCTCACGGGCAAGGCCATGGGCGACAAGCTCGACTACGTCGCCGGCCTGTACTACTTCCAGGAAGAAGGCTTCGTGCACGACTTCGTGCCCTTCGGCAGCACGCTGTACATCTACGACGTGGCGAACGACGTGGACACCAAGTCGTATGCGGCGTTCTTCCACGTCGACTACGCAATCAGTGACGCTTTTGGCCTCACCGTGGGCGCCCGTTATTCGAAGGACGACAAGAAGTTCGAGGGCGGCCAGGCCGACCTGGACGGGTACAACTACAAGTCCGTGCCGGGATGCTTTCCTCCGACAGGTCCCGACATGGCCTGCTGGGCGGCGTTCGCGGGTGCGGTGGGTCTCGCGCCCTTCCCGGATCCGAGCAACCCGTACCGCTACTTCCCGCCGGGCGAACAGAATCTCGACTACAACGTGTTCACGCCGACGGTGGGCGCGCAGTGGCACATCAACGATGACCAGATGCTCTACCTGAGCTACTCGGAAGGCTTCAAGGCGGGTGGCTGGACCACGCGCCTGTCGAATCCGCTGGCCGACATCGACGATGCGGCGTTCGGTCCCGAGAACAGCACGACCTACGAGCTCGGCTACAAGTCGCAGTTCGCGGATCACCGCGTGCAGCTCAACACGGCGGTGTTCTGGACCGACTACACGGGCATCCAGCTGCAGATCCAGGAAGGCGCCTCGCCGGTGTCCCAGAATGCAGGTGACGCAGAGCTCAAGGGTGCGGAGCTCGAGCTGGAAGCGCTGGTCGGCGGCGGCTTCTCCATCTACCTGGGCGCTTCGTACATCGATGCCGAGTACACCAAGCTGAAGACTTCCGTGCAGGGCATCACGCTCGACACGGATCTGCCGAAGACGCCGCAGTACAAGGTGACACTGAGCCCGCAGTTCGACGTGAACCTGGAGAACAGCGGCAAGCTGCGCTTCGCCGTCGACTACACGAAGACCGCTTCGATGTTCAACGACGCGCCGAACACGCCGCTGCTCGAGCGTCCGTCGACCGACAATCTCGGCGCGGCGATCCACTACTACTCGCCGGGTGAGAAGTACGAGCTGACGCTGGGTGGCACCAACCTCACGGACGACCGCTACCTCGTGGTCGGTTCGGTGAACGGTGCGGAAGGCGAAACGGTGGGAACCTACAACCCGCCGCGTCAGTGGTACCTGAGCCTGCGCGCGACCTTCGATTGATCGCGGGTTGAGTGCCCGGGGCTGGATGCGATTCCGCGTCCAGCCCCGAGGGCCGCATGTAAGCGGTTCGTAAGTTGTCCGGCCATACGGTTGGGCACATGGCTGAGCCCAAGTCCCGGCTGGAAATTTTCCTGTCCGCCATCCAGGTGTTGACCGTCGTCGCGGGCGTGGTCGTCAGCGTCTTGAGCTTCAACTACACGCGCATCAAGGAGGCGGAGGTTCGCGCCATTGCGGCCGACAAACCCTTTGTCGATCTGCGCCGCAAGACCTACCTCGAGGCGGTGAAGACCGCGGCCATCATTGCCAACCCCGATGGGCGCACCGACGACGAGATGGCCAAGGCCAGGCGTCGCTTTCGTGAGCTCTACGTCGCGGAGCTGACCATGGTCGAGGACCAACAGGTGGCCGTGAAAATGAGGGATCTCGCCAGCGCCGTGGACAGCGAACTCCTGAAGCTGAATGAATCGCAGCTGGGAGCCCTGCGGCTCGCCCAGGCTCTGAAGGCGGGCTACGTGAATCCTCGAGTCGAGATGCCCACCGCCTCCGCAGCTCCCTAACGGTTCTTCAGTGCAAGCTTGAATGGAAACACCATGTAGCAGGGATTTCCGCTGCAGCTGCCCGGCTTGTACTTGGTGAGCAGCAGGATCTGCTGCGCGGTTTCCGTCATCTGGATGTCGTGTACGCCGCCCATGTCTTCGACCTTGGTGGCAATTCCCTGCGAATCCACCGAGACCACCATGTAAAGCTCGCCCTTCGCCTGGAGAATGTGCTGCGCTTTCTGCAGCGCATTGAAGATAGGCGTCATACCCTCCACCGGAAAGGGCGGCTCGTCGTTTGGCCCGAGCCTTTCATACAGGGAGCGCATTTCGTCCTTCTGCTTCGGCGTGAGCTGCTCCCAGGTCTTGTCGAGAGGGATCCGCGACGTCCACTTGAGCTCTTTCCTGAGGATTGTGCCCGTGTCCGCGGTCGCATCCTGGTAGATGCGGGTGTTGCCCCGCGCGTACGCGGACATCGGTGGGCCAAGCTGCGCGTGCGCCGCCGTGATGCCGCAGGCGAGGAGCCCGATTGTCAGCCAGCACTGCCGGTTCATGATGAGAATCCAACACCTGGTACGCAGCGGGTCGTTAGCGGTATTTCAGTTCCATCTTGAACGGAAACAGCATGCCGCAGGGTTCTCCGTCGCAGACGGCCGGCTTGTACCTGGTCAGCAGCAGCACCTGCTGCATGAGCTCGGTCAACTGGATGTCGTGGACGCCGCCCATATCGGCGACCTTCGTGGCGTGTCCCTCCTCATCCACCCACACCACCATGTCGAGCTCACCTTTGGCTCGCAAGATGAACTGCGCCTTTTTCAGCGCGCTGAAGATGGGTTTCATGCCATCGACTGGAAAGGGTGGCTCGTCGCCCGGCCCGAGCACGCGATACTGCGAGAGCAGATCTTCCTTTTCTTGCGGCGAGAATTGCTCCCACGTCTTGTTGAGCGGGATGCTCGACGTCCACAACATCTCTCTCCGGAGGATGGTGCCCGTCTCTGGCGTGGTGGCGTTGTAGTCGCGGACGGGCGGACGCCATAACTGCGCGTGGGCGGCCGGAACTCCGCAGGCCAGGAGCGCGATCGCGAGCCAGGAACGCCGGAAATTCATGCGCGTAATTTTCACCACTTCCAGGCGGGCCGGTCAATTCCCAGCGACCGCAAATCGCCGTGAGTGCAGTGCAGCGCGTCAGCCGGGCTTCAGCTGCTGGGTGAACTTGAATTTCATGGTGCAGGGCTTGCCGCTGCAGACGGCGGGCTTGTACTTGGTCAGCAGGAGCACCTGCTGCGCCAGTTCCGTCATCTGGATGTCGTAGACATTGCCCAGTTCCTCGACCTTGATGGCCTTGCCGTCGGGCCCGACGGTCACGGCCATGATCAGCTCGCCGTGCGCCTGGCGAATGCGCTGCGACTTCTTGATGGCATTAAAAATGGGCTTGATGCCATTTTCCGGGAACGGCGGCTCGTCACCTTCCGGCAGCGCCTCGTATTGCGCGTGCAGCTCCGCACGTTGCTCGGGCGTGAGCTCACCATAGGTTTTGTCCAGCGGTATCTTCGAATTCCAGCGGATGTCCTTCTTGATGATCGTGCCGGTCTCCTGGGTTGCCGCCACGGTGTTGCGGGTATTGGCCGTGGCGGAGCTGGATCGCGCCGGAGACTCATTGCTGGGGATCAACTGAGCCTGGGCGACCGTGGAGGCGACCGAAATCACAACGAGAGACAGGAATTGGTGCGTTTTCATGGCGTGACTTCACCATGCCGGGATTGGTAGGTCAATTCCTCCGGACCCCCGGAACCAGTCTCGGCCACGGTCCGGCGGGGCGGACGGTCGCCTGAGCTCGATTGGCCGGATTATTCTGTCGCATGGCGATGCAGTAGTTTGTCCGGACTGAAAAATCAAGCGGCCCCGCCCGGATTTTCCCGGGCGAGGCCGCAATTCTTGCCGTCTACGGGGCGATTTTTCCGTGCCCCGAGCCGTTGCTCACGATCGATGGAATATTCCCCGACGGGTCGAGTGCGTAGCTGTACGGCACGCTCACCGAACACGTCGAATCGAATTGGCCATTGGTGATCACCGGAATCACCAGCGCGCCGTCGCCCACCGAGCGGCTGTAGCTGATGGAATCCAGCGTGTTCGAACGGGTCTGCCAGCATCCGGGCTGCGGTGAATCATCCGACGCCAGCAACGGATTGTTGGAGTTCCTGAAGTAGTTGCCTTCCACCAGCACGCGGCCTCCCATGCGCGAGTTGATGCCATGGATCATGTCGCTGTTGCTGAGGTTGGAGAAGTAATTGTTGTAGGTGTGTACCAGCCCATGACGCAGCAGAGGCATGCGCTGCTCGATGTTCTCGTACCAGTTGTGGTGGAACGTGATGTTGGTATTGGCGTCGTCGTCGTCGCTGGAACCGATGAGTCCCGCCCGGCTTGAGTTGCGGTAGTGGTTCCAGGACACCGTGATGTTGGTGACGCCGGCCTTCATGTCGAGCAGCGAATCGAAGCCCGAGGACTCGCCGCCGCTGGCTTCCAGCGTGTTGTGATCGACCCAGACATTGTTGACGCCGGACTCCATGCCGATGGCATCGCCGCCGTTGGAAATCGGCGAACCACTCTTCTTGACGTTCCGGATCCACAGGTTCTGGACGACGATGTTGTTGGTGTTGCGCAGGTGCACGCCGATCTGGTCCAGCACGCCGCGATTGGAGACACCCACCAGTGTCACGTTGCTGACACCCTTGAACTGGACTTCCGTCGCGGTGGTGTCGCAGCTCCCGGTGACGCGCGTGGTATTGCCGTGATTGATCGTTCCGTCGACTCGAATGATCAGCGGCGTACTGACGCTGGCGCGGGCGCAGAGCGCCGCGTTGATCTCCGTGCCGGTGCGCGCGGTCACCACCGCGCCGCCGGCGCCGCCTGTGGCCGATCGGCCAAAGCCCACCGGAGTGCCACTGCCGCCACCTCCACCTCCGCCACCACTGCGGGTTGCCGTGGCGGCGTTGGAATTGAATTGAGTTCCCGAGGCGCGGAACTTGATCCAGAACCAGTACGGCGTACCCGCGACGGCGGTGCTGTCCGTGTAATTGCGCGCCGAGGCCGCGAGACTGGCGAGGCGCACGCGGCCGGTCGGATTGCTGTCCGTGTCGCGGTAAACCTCTATCGCGGTGATGGTGCCCGAGACCGTCCAGGTCAATCCGATGTTGCTCGAGGTGCCGGTCGCGGTGAGACACACCGTGGCACCGCCGCCGCTGCCGCAACTTTGTGCCTGGCTGACGGAACTGAGAGCGGAGAACGCAACGAATGCAGCCAATACGAAAACAGTCCTTGTAAAGGAACTCATGAGATCCCCCTTGAGTGGCTGCCAATGCCGGCAGCGATGGCCCGCGCTCGGGGCGGGATCTTGCCGCGATCGGGCGTTCCTGTCAGTCACCCGATGCTTCGGCTTATACGCATTGAGGCGCGTAACGTGCGAAATGTCCTGTCTTGCGCGGCGATATTAGTTTGTCCCGGACAGGAAAATGAATGTCCATTGTCCCGCGCCCGCGTCCGGAGCGGCGCTGTAGTTAGAGGCTTCCGAGCCGCACTTTCCGGCGCCAGGCGAACAGCTCGAGGAATTCGGCGAACACCCGCTCGCTGAGCGCGCCGGCGAGCGGCGCATGCCCATGGGTGTCGCGCAGGATGTGTTCGAGCTGGTGCTCCGGGCCCGACGCTTCCGCCTCGGCGCGGTACTCGGGCACGTGCAGCCAGCGCTGGATCAATTGCTCGTCGGCCTCGAGATGAAATTGCAGCCCGTATGCCTTGTCGCCATATCGAAAGGCCTGGTTGGGGCAGGTGGGGGTGCTGGCGAGATGTACCGCGCCGGGAGGCAGGTCGAAGGTATACGCATGCCACTGGAACACGTGCTGGCCGCCGTCGAAATGACGGCACAACGGATCCGATTGGGCGGCCGCGGTGGGATGCAGCCGGTACCAGCCGATCTCGCGCACCGTGTGCGGGCGCACGTTTGCGCCGAGCGCGGCGGCGAGCAGCTGTGCGCCGAGGCAGATGCCCAGCACCGGGATGTCGCGCTTCAGCGCTTCCTGGATGGCGGCGATCTCGGCGTTCAGGTGCGGAAAGCGGTCGGCCTGGTCGACGTTCATGGGACCCCCGAGCACGATCAGGCCGTTGTAGCGGCTGACGTCGGGTTGCACTTCCGGCTGGCGGGAGAAATTGACGTAGCGGATGCGGAAGCCGTGCCGGCGCAGCATCGGATCGAGCAGTCCCAGCGGTTCGCGGGCGGAGTGCTGGAAGACGAGGAGCTTGCGCATTCGCTTCAGCATTGCACAATTCAC
>Ga0134127_10004451_pt1 | contig 10106 bp, 7 predicted proteins | sample KB31753_FD_96459 | JGI IMG/M metagenome (GOLD analysis project Ga0134127, IMG submission 96459) | Terrestrial soil microbial communities with excess Nitrogen fertilizer from Kellogg Biological Station, Michigan, USA - KB3-175-3 | ecosystem: Environmental > Terrestrial > Soil > Unclassified ...
CGTTTTGGATCGGTCCAGGGTGAGCCGCCGAACGCCGCGCCTCGCCGCACGTTTGCATCGCCAAGATTGTACTGATCGAGCCAGTCGGTAACCGCGGCGCCCGCAACCGCAACCCGCCATCCCTGGTAGTTTCCGAGAAGCCAGGTGGTCATGTAGCCGCCGTATGACCATCCCGACACAGCTATTCGAGCGACATCGACGAACCCGCGTTGTTTCAGAGCTTCGACTCCAGCCATCACGTCCCGCCCCGGCCCAGCGCCGGCATCGTTGATAATTGCGCTCTGATAAGCGTGGCCGATTTGATCGCTGCCCCGATAGTTCGGTTGAAAAACAACCCAGCCTTTTGCGGCCATCAACTGAGCATTTGCCGCGAATGTTTCGAGCGATGCAGCCGTCGGGCCCCCGTGGATTACCAACACCAGCGGATACTTTTGACCATTCGAGAAGTCAGGAGGATAGGTAACGATCCCGTTGTGAGTGAATCCATCCGATTGCCAAGTTATTACTTCCGTTCGTCCGAGCGCTCTGGCGGCGATCTCGTTGTTCAGGTTCGTGAGCCGCTTTGGAGGCGCAGTTGACGACGACATGAAGTAAAGCTCAGCCGGCCTCAAGGGGTCAGTTGCTGTAAACGCAATAGCGCCGTCTTTGCCCACGGCGACATCGACCCAGAACGACGAGGACGGACTGATTCGCCCCAGGTCGAGTTTGCGCGCCGGACCTTCAACAGGTTGTAGCCAGAGAGATACTCGAGTGCCGTCGTTTGCGCCGACCAGCAGCGACTTCCCGTCGGGCATCCAAATCGATCGGGCGATGTGACGGTCGATAGCACGGGTGAGACTTTTACCCGAGCCACCGGTTGACGGTGCGATGTGAATCTCGTTCACGCTGCCTGAATCACCGTTGCGCGGCTGCCAATAAGCAATGTGCGACCCGTCGGGTGAATAAGAGGGCTGCCCCTCGAGCGAGTCGCGCCCGGTCAACCCGCGCATCCGCCCAGTCGCGACGTCCAGTACCTGAACGGTCGCTTCGCGAGCGTCGCCCGAATGCGGCGTCGCTAACCGGACCAGCACGATAGACTTGCCGTCTGCGGACCAGCCGAGCGGAGAAGCCGGCGGTCCAGGCGGATGATTGATTGGAAGACTCCAGGAGCCGGAAGTGAGACGCCGCGTTTCGCTTCCGTCTGCGCGCACCAGCCACGCGTGAGTTGGCAGCGCCTGTGACTGAATCAGGAAATCGTCGTTGCCCACTTCAAACGAGTCGTTAAAGCGCTCCGGTCCGCTCTTCTTCTCGGCTTCGTCCTCGGTCGAGTAGGCAATAGTGCGTCCATCCGGCGACCAGGCAAATTGCTGGACGCCTTTTGGCGCGCTGGTTACGCGGCGGACGTCGCCGCCGCCCATCGGCATAACGAAGATCTGCGGGCGCGGCGGTTGCCCGGTCGAGATCGCGATGTTTGACAAGAAAGCGAGACGGTCGCCCTCTGGAGAGAACCGAGGCTGGCTGACGCTCCTGCGCTCGCTCGTAAGCGTGCGTTGGTTTCCAGTCGCAACGTCTACCAGCACCAGGTCGGAGTCATAGCGATTCTCTTCGTAGTTGGCGCGCGCTACGACAATCACGATCGACTTACCGTCAGGTGCGATCTGCGGGTCAGAGACGCGAACAACGCGGCTGAGATCTTCAAGCTGCATCCGCCGCTGCTGCGCAAAACCAGTCACCACAAGAAGCCCGGCGACTACCAGGCTTGCACAGAAGTTTGTCCGTCTCATAGGTTGCCTCCGTCAGTGCGTTCTCTGCCGAGCTGATTGTCCAGACTGAGCGTGGTGAAGCCCGGGCACGAGCCCGACGATTGACCAGGTTTGGCCTCTCGAGTATTCGAAGGCGATTCTATCATTGACGACGCGGAACGCAAGCGACACGCGGGAAGCGGGTGGTTCTGTTGACGAACTCGAACGGGGAGCCGATTATTACTGGGTGTGGAGACTGTCGCGGTCGGCTGAATTCAGGATCTCACGGCGCTGTCGGACAGTCTACCGTACGTCCGAATTTAGACGATTCTGCCGCAGACTGGACAGTCTACGGTACATGACTTCTGGTGTTGAGCGAGTTTGAGAAGCCGGTCGGCTTGAAAGGCAGGAGATTATGACCCGTCGTTGGTTGCGATTTGTTGGGCTGGTTCCGATCGTTATCACCCTTGGGTGCAACGTCGTCACCGCCACTGTGGCGATCCCGGACCCGGTAGTTGACGCACCCCTTGCTGCGATGAAGGGAGAGCAAACTGCGGTTCTTGCTGGAGGCTGTTTCTGGGGCATCGAAGCGGTGTTTGAACACGTCAAAGGGGTCATCGATGCCGCGTCCGGATATGCCGGCGGATCACCCGGCACGGCAAAGTATGAAGTGGTGTCAAGCGGCCGGACCGGACACGCCGAGGCGGTTCGGATCAAGTACGATCCGTCGCAGATCTCCTACGGCCAGCTTCTCAAGGTGTTCTTTTCCGTCGCTCACGACCCGACACAACTGAATCGACAGGGGCCGGATCACGGTACCCAGTATAGGTCGGCGATCTTCTGCATCGACGAAAATCAGAAGCGCATCGCGCAGGCTTATATTGAGCAACTCAACAAAGCGAACGTTTTTGAGGGTCCAATCGTAACCACGGTTGGGGTTGGCAGCCAGTTTTACGTGGCCGAAGATTACCATCAGGATTATGTAGTGCATCATCCGAACGAGCCTTATATCGTGATGCACGATCTTCCAAAGGTCGCGAATCTGCGGAAGCAGTTTCCCAGCCTCTACAGGCAGAGGTAGTCACCGTCATGGCAACCGTATATTGCGATAACTGCGGCACGAGCCTGTTGGAAGAGACCTCCAAGTTCTGCCGGGCTTGTGGAAAGCCGACGCCGTTATCGGAAGCGGCTACAAAGCGCTTCGACGAACCGCAAGTCTTCAAACATCCAACGAGTCCCGTTGGCTCTTACACCACTCCTGCGTACATGGCTCCGTTCGAGATGCCTGCAGCCGAGCAAACTAACGACCTGAGACAAAAGAGACAGAAACGCAATCTGATCATCGTGGCGAGCATGATGGCGGTGATGATTGTCGCGCTTGCGGGCCTGTGGTTCATCTTTAGGTCCGAAGTGGGACCTCAAGGCATCCCAGCTCCGCCGCCACCGCCACCAGTGTTTCAGGGGGCGCCACCCCCGCCACCCCCGCCTCCGGGATTCCCTGGTGCATCGGGAATCGATCCGTCGCTGATCTATCCAGGATCGAGTCAGCTAATGTCCGTGCAGGGGGAAGATGGTACGAAATTTGTGAAGTTGCACTCCCAGGATGCCGCGTCAACAATCGCAGATTGGTACAAGGCAAGGCTGAGAGTGACCAAAACCACCGAAATATTCGGACAGACAATACTGAAGGCTGGAGATATTACTGTCTTGATATTCGGAGGTGACGAGGGGGCGGAAATAATGATCACGCGCGGCGATGATGATAAGTAAGCTCGTGAACCCGTACCGTAGACTGTCCAGTCTGCGAGTGCTGAGCCAGCGTACCGATGCGAAGATCCGCAGACTGGACAGTCTACGGTACATTAAGATCCGCAGTCGCTCCGACCTCGAAATCCAATCCGATATCAAGCGCGGGCGCCGAATGTGTAAGCGCGCCAACCGAAATAACATCCACACCGCTTGCCGCGATCTCCGCGACTGTGCTCGGACTCACACCTCCTGAAGCCTCAGTCACTGCCCGCCCGTCGATCATCGCAACGGCATTCTTCAAGTCCGCGGTTGTCATGTTATCGAGTAAGATGATGTCCCCACCGGCAGCCAGCGCTCCGGGGATTTGATCGAGCCGGTCAACCTCAATCTCGATCTTCAGCGTGTGCGGAAGCGATTCCCGCAGTTGTTTGACCGCGTCCACCAGCGAAATCCCTCGAGCTCCGATCGTAGCGAGATGGTTGTCTTTGATCATCACCGCATCGCTCAAGTCGCGGCGATGATTGAAGCCGCCGCCCGCACGAACGGCGTATTTTTCCAACGGCCGCAAACCGGGGGTCGTCTTGCGAGTGTCTACGATGCGAGCTCTCGTGCCTCGAACAGCCCCCACATAGCGTGAGGTTAGAGTTGCGATACCGCTCAAACGCTGCAGGAAGTTCAGTGCGACTCTCTCCGCGCGGAGCAGGCTGCGGGCAGCTCCGGAGACCACCGCGAGTTCCTGACCGGCAGCTACGATGTCGCCGTCCTTGATCGAAGCAAGGAAATCCACCCGCGAATCCACGAGCGCAAATACGAGCGCTGCAACATCGAGCCCGGCAATGACGCCCTCGCTGCGGCTGCGCAGTGCAGCCGTCGCCGCGAGATCCGGCGGAACGAGAAGATCACTGGTAACGTCGCCCCGACCGAGGTCTTCCTCCAGAGCAGCCTCCACAAGCCGCCGCAACCGTTGATCAGTTATGTAGTCGGATAATCGCAGATCCTCTTTGCTCACCCGATCTCCTTCGCGCTTCGTGCCGCGGCAGTCTTTGACAGAACAATGTGGCGCCGCCATCGAGGGTCTTCATTAGGGAAGTCACTGCGGGAATGCCCACCCCGGCTCTCGCGTCGCTCGAGCGCCGATATTGTCATCAATCGGCCAAGCAAAATCATGTTAATCAATTCATGGTCATCGGGAGTGCGCGGTTCAGCCAAAACGCTCTGCCAGCCCGCAAGCTCAGATCGCGCCAGGCTGAGACCCGCTTCGTCGCGGGTGAGACCGACCTTGTCCCACATAACGTTCTGTAACGCAGCGCGCGATGGGGCGTCCACCCATTTTCGATGAGAGGATATGGGCTCAGTCTCGGTGATTCGAAATGGCGCTGAGGTCTGTTCGATTTCCAGCGCGATCTCATGCGTCGTGCGTTCGACAATCCGCGCGCCAAAGACCAGGCCCTCCAGCAGCGAATTGCTCGCGAGCCGGTTCGCTCCGTGGACCCCGGTGCATGCAACTTCACCGCAGGCATACAGACCGGCCACGTTTGTTTCACCCCACAGGTTGGTTTGCACTCCGCCCATAAGATAATGCGCCGCCGGGGCGACCGGGAGCAGGTCGGTCGTTATGTCCAGACCGGCCTTTTTGCAATACGAATCGATCGTGGGGAATCGATTTCTGACGGTCGTCGGGGATAGATGACTCAGGTCGAGAAACACCTCGGTGTTTCCGCTGCGCAACATCTCGGCTGAGATCGCTTTGGCAACAACATCCCGGGGCGCAAGCTCACCTCGCGAATCGACTCGCAGCATGAATCGTTCGCCGTCGTGATTCCTCAGGTAGCCTCCCTCGCCGCGCACCGCTTCCGAGATGAGGAAACTCGGCAACCCGGGTATCGCAAGCGCGGTTGGATGAAACTGATAGAACTCAATATCGGCAAGCTCCGCGCCCGCGCGGTAGGCGAGCGCGAGGCCGTCGCCGGTCGCCACCAGCGGATTCGTGGTGTGAGAAAACAACTGGCCGGCCCCGCCGCTCGCGAGAACTATGTGCCGGCCTCCAATCAACCGCGGCTCGCGAAGTTCGGAGCCAGAATCAATCAATGCCTGCACGCCGACCGCTCGGCCGTTCTCCATGACGAGTTCGGTGACAAAACAACCCTCGATGACTTCGACACCAGCGTCTCGGAGCGCGCGACAAAGGCTCTGCTCGATATGAAATCCGGTCGCGTCTCCGCCCGCGTGAAGGACACGTCGAGCGCGATGGGCGCCCTCGAGCCCCAATGCGAGCTCGGCGCCTTGTCTATCGAACGGAACGTTGAGGGCGAGTAGATCGCGTATGCGACCGGGTGCCTCGCGGGTGAGGACTTCGACGGCAGACTCGTCACACAGGCCGGCGCCCGCGGCGATCGTGTCCTCGTAGTGAAGGCGAGGACTGTCGGCGGGCGACATTGCGGCAGCGATCCCGCCTTGAGCGTAACGGGTGTTGCTCTCTTCAAGCGCGGCCTTGGTGAGTACAATGACTTTGCCGTGTCGTGACGCCATGAGCGCGGTGAACAACCCGGCTATTCCGCTTCCGATGATGATGTAGTCGTACATGGTCTTACTCTGGGCCAGCCTGGGAGCGCAGCCTGGGAGCGCAGCCTGGGAGCGCAGGCATCCTGCCTGCCTCTTGCGTAGCGTGTTCCTTCAAGCAACCGGAGCAGGCAGGATGCCTGCGCTCCCAGGCAAGCTCCCAGGCAAGGCCAACATCCGTTCGAGCGCCACCTTGGCCCAGCGCTTGGTCTCCGGATCTACCTGGATGCGATTCACAACCCGGCCTTCAAGCAGGTTGTCGAGCACCCACGCAAGATACGCCGGATGAATCCGGTACATCGTCGAGCAGGGACACACAACCGGATCCAGACAGAAAATCAGCTTGTCGGGATTCTCGGACGCGAGCCGGTGCACCATGCTGAATTCGGTGCCCACCGCCCATTGCGTACCCGGCCCCCCGGCGGCGATGTGCGCAAGTATGAACTCCGTCGATCCAGAGAGATCAGCTGCTTGAACCACTGGAAGTTCGCACTCGGGATGGACGATTACGTTGATGCCCGGATAATCGCGGCGCGCCTTCTCGATTTGCGCCACCGTGAATCGCTTGTGAACCGAGCAGTGACCCTTCCATAGAATTATTCGAGATGCCCGCAGCCGTTCCTCAGAGTTTCCGCCGAGGGGCAGAAGCGGGTCCCAAACGGGCATCAGATCCAGCTCGACGCCGAGCTTGTAGCCGGTGTTGCGTCCGAGGTGTTGATCGGGAAAGAAAAGCACGCGCTCGCCCCTCTCGAAGGCCCACTGCAAGACTCGCTCGGCGTTCGAGGAAGTGCATACAATTCCACCGTTCTCGCCACAAAATGCTTTGAGAGCGGCGGCTGAATTCATGTACGTCACCGGAATGACGGGCGCGCGTGGTCCGCCGGTGGAACCCAATACGCCGGTGAGCGCTTCCCACGCGTCAATCACGTCATCGGCGTCGGCCATGTCGGCCATCGAACATCCGGCAGCCATGTTGGGCAGGATGACCTGCTGATGGGGTTGAGCAAGCACATCTGCGCTCTCGGCCATGAAGTGCACGCCGCAAAAAACGATATAGTCGGCGACGGTTCGCGCGGCGGCTTGCTGCGATAGTTTGAACGAGTCGCCGCGGAGGTCTGCGTGACGAATGATTGCGTCGCGCTGGTAATGGTGGCCGAGAATTACCAGCTTTTCGCCGAGCCTTTCCTTTGCGATCGTTATGCGTTCGGCCAGTTGTTCCTCGGTGAGTGCCCGGTAGAACGGCGGCAGCGCGTGCTGCACCGGCGCGTTAGCAGGAATGACGTCCTCCTGGCTCGATCCTGGGCCGTAATGGGGCGGCAGTGGGGCATCGAAATTCCAGGGCTCCTGGGCGAGCTTTGGATTGCAAAGCTTCACAGTCGTTGAGGTTGTGTTCACACTGGTCATCGTTGGCCTCTTTCCTTCGAGTTAAGGTGCCAGCCACCTTAACATGATGCGAACGGTAACGTGAGCGTTGGATGAGTTCATTTGTGTCAATTTATTGGCGCGGTTTCAGAGAGGCTGCGCCGCTGTGCGCGGTATAGACGTGGAGGGCGGTGAGCCGCGCCTTCCACCCGGTTGCTTGTTGGCACAATCGTGCCGCTTGCTTCGACCTTGCGGCGAAAGTTGGTCGGATCGAGCTTGCGTTCGAGGATCGCTTCATAGACCTCGCGAAGTTCGGAGAGCGTAAAGTTCCGCGGCAGGAGCTGGAACGCCACGTCAGCGTAGCTGACCTTGTTGCGCAGCCTCCAGAGAGCATATCGAAGAATCTCATGGTTATCGAAGGCGAGCGCTTTGGGCAGTTGATCAACCGAAAACCAGCGCGCTTCGCGCTGACCCGTTGACGGATCAACAGGCTCGCCGGGGACCAGAGAATAATAGGCAACCGCAATTCGATGCTCGCGAGGATCGCGGTCGGGCTTGCCGAAAGTATAGAGCTGCTCCAGATATGCCGCCTGGAGGCCGGTCTTTGTGAGAAGGTGGCGTCGAGCCGACTCCTCGAGCGCCTCGCCAGTATGAACCCACCCTCCCGGAAGCGCCCACAACCCGGCAAACGGCGCCGACTCTCTACGGACAAGCAGAACGGCGAGATGGTGCGAATCGTTTTGTCGGCGCAGGGCAAAAATCACTACGCTGACACCGATGGTCGGCCACGGCCCCCCGCCGGCTTTGAGAGTGTTCTGTTTTGCGGATCCGGACTTTGCCATCTGCTCAGCCTTGAGTGTCGAGTAATAGTTAAGGTTACCTTTACCCGAAGTAGGACTGTAACAGGGCAGCGTGGGTTTGTCGAGGGAGTCTGCAGTACTGTCCTAAAGTGTGTTCTGAGTTCTTAGAGTCCTGCCGAGTCGTATTGGAAAAGACTGCTCACGACTTTAAGCTAGGGGTTGACTCGGCTACCGACGACACTCCACCGACCCTGCGTCGGTGGGGGCACGACTTTCAAGCTAAGCTAAACTTCGAGGGCCCTGTCCTCCACCGACCCCGCGTCGGTGGGGGCACGACTTTCAAGCTAAGCTAGACTTCGGGGGCCCTGCCCTCCACCGACCCTGCGTCGGTGGAGGCACGATTCTCAAGCTACGGCTCTTACTCGTGGACCAGCGCCCTCCACCGGCCCCGCGTCGGTGCGGTGCGATTGCAATCGAGCAGCCGCGGAGACAAGCTAGGTGCCCGCTCTTGTAAGCTGCCAATCGTGCCTCCGCCGACACAGGGTCGGTGGAGGGCGAAGAGCAAGGGTATGCGCCGTGTAGCCGCCAGTCGTTGCTCCACCGACCACAGGGTCAGTGGAGGGCGGCGAACTGGGTGTGCCGGTGGATTTGCGCGGATCTATCAGAGGGAATCGGTTTGATATGCACGTCCAACGTGTCAGGAAGGATCCAGTCACCGCCTGGCGGCGATGCTCTTCTTCAGGACATCCATAATGTCGACGACGTTGCTTGCCTGGGGCATCTCGACGTCAGCCTCGACTATGTCCTTTCCGCGAGACTTCTTCGACTTCACCAGCTTTAGAATCCGATCGGCTCGCTCGTCCTGGAGCTCTCTAGCTGACAGTTGCTTCTGGGACTTCCGGCCAATCAGCTTTTCGAATTTTGTCACGGTTGCCTTCTTCGGCTTCTTTGGTTTTGGAAGGCCAACAGCGCGAGGAGAACGGAGCTCGTCAGCGAACCGAAGCGTCTGTGCCAACAGGATGCCATTCTCGGCGGTGATTGCAACGAGGTATTCCTTGCCACGCATAACAAATGTCCCAATTCCTGCTCGGTCGGAGTCTTCCATTGTCTGGGCGAGCAGCCGATAAGCTTTTTCCGTCCCGCCGCCCGGAACCAGGAAATAACCGCGTTCAAAATAGAGAGGCGGGATGGTGTTCCTGTCAACGAAACGACGCATATCGATGTCCTTGCTTTTCTTGGGAGCGAGCTTTTCGAGTTCGTCGTCGGTGACGACTACGTACTCTCCCTTCTCGATTTCGTAGCCGCGTATCATCTGATCATCGGCGAGGTCGCGGCCGGTTTCCTGCGAGTAGTATCGACGATTGAGCGGGACGCCTTCGGGTGAGAGCATCCGCAGCGGCACGTGATCGCTGCGATTAGCGGGGTACATATCCACCGGAACACTCGCGAGCCCGAAAGTGATAGTCCCCGACCACAATGGGCGCACGGACGCTCTCTCCTCCCTGTCTTCGTTCTTCTTTTTAGCGGCTCTTCTAGGCAGCGCGTTTCTCCTTTTGCTTTTTGAGATTCTCGATACTCTTTGCGAGGGTCTTCTCAAGAGATGGAGACGGCCGCTTCGCTTGCACCGCATGAAGCTTCGGTCTCTTTCCCTTCGCCTTCTGTTCGATGAAGTCCATCAGTCGCTCTCGATACTCGTCGCTGAATTCGGCCGGATCAAATTCGCCTTCCAACAACTGGACGAGTTGTTTGGCCATTGCTAGCTCCTTCTTGTCCAGCGCTCGCCCGGAGATCTCTGGCAGTTCGCCGGCTGAAACAACCTCGCCGGCGTGTCGAAGAGTTACCATCGTCAAGTAGGCATCCAATGGTCGCAGGACGCCGATGTACTTCTTGCCTCGCATAACCCACCTGGCAATAC
>Ga0134127_10004455_pt1 | contig 10103 bp, 7 predicted proteins | sample KB31753_FD_96459 | JGI IMG/M metagenome (GOLD analysis project Ga0134127, IMG submission 96459) | Terrestrial soil microbial communities with excess Nitrogen fertilizer from Kellogg Biological Station, Michigan, USA - KB3-175-3 | ecosystem: Environmental > Terrestrial > Soil > Unclassified ...
CATCATCGTGGTGAACAAGTCCGGGGGCGCGGGCGCCGAGGGCTTCCTCCACGTGAAGGGCAAGAAGGGCGACGCCCACACCATCATCATCACGCTCTCCAATCTCTTCACCACCCCGCTGCATACCGGCGTGCCGTTTTCCTGGCGCGACCTCACCCCGGTGGCGCGCCTGGCGCTGGACGAGTTCATCCTGTGGGTGAACGCGGAAGCCCCGTACAAGACCGCCCGGGAGTTCATGGCCGCCGTGAAGGAGAAGGGCGGCACGATGAAGATGGGCGGCACCGGCTCGGCGCAGGAAGACCAGATCATCACCATTCTCCTCGAGCAGAGCCAGGGCGTGAAGTTCACCTACGTGCCGTTCAAGGGGGGCGGGGAGGTCTGCGTGAACCTGGTGGGCAAGCACGTGGACTCGACCGTCAATAACCCGGCCGAGTGCGTGGGGCACTGGAAGGGCGGCCGGGTGCGCCCCCTCGCCGTGTTCGACACCGCGCGCATCCCGGTAGAAGGGTGGAAGGACGTGCCCACCGTGAAGGAGGCGCTGGGCGCCGATCTCCACTACCTCATGCTGCGGGGCATCTTCGGGGCGCCCGACATGCCCAAGGAAGCGGCCGGATGGTATGTGGCGTTCCTCAAGAAGGTCACCGAGACGCCGGAGTGGAAGAAGTACCTCGAGGAGGGCGCGCTGAAAGCCGCCTTCTCGACCGGGCCCGAGTACGTGAAGTGGGTGGAGGAGAACGAGCAGCTTCACAAGGACCTGATGACCAAGGGCGGCTTGCTCAAGAAGTAGCATGCGCGTCGCCGACCTCGTCACGGCGTCGATGCTGGCGCTGGTGGGCGGCATCGTGGTGCTCGACGCCCTCCGCCTGGGTATCGGGTGGGGCACCGACGGGCCACGCAGCGGCTTCTTCCCGTTCTGGCTGTCGGTGGCCCTGCTCGCCTGCGCGGTGATCGTCCTCGTGCAGGCATGGCGTCGGGCGCCGGGAGCCCCCTTCGTGACCCGGGCGCAGCTGGGGCCGGTGCTCACCGTGCTCTGGCCGGCCACCGCCATGGTGCTGCTCACCCAGCTCATCGGGCTCTACGTGGCGGCCGGCCTCTACCTGGGCTTCTACATGCGGCGGGTGGGCCATCATGGCTGGCGCGCGGTGCTGGCGCTCAGCCTGGCGGTGCCGGTGATCCTCTTCATGGTGTTCGAGCTGTGGTTCCTCGTGCCCATGCCCAAGGGCCCGCTCGAGAGCTGGCTGGGGTACTGATCGGTGGGCTTCGAGGGGATCTTCCTGGGCTTCGAGCAGGCCCTCACTCACCAGAACCTGTTCTTCGCGGTGGTGGGAATCACGCTGGGCACCATCATCGGCGTCCTGCCCGGGCTGGGGGGCGCCAATGGCGTCGCCATCCTGCTGCCGCTCACGATGCGGATGCCGCCGACCTCGGCCATCATCCTGCTCACGTCGATCTACTGGGGGGCGCTGTTCGGCGGCGCCATCACCTCGGTGCTCTTCAATATTCCGGGCGAGCCCTGGTCGGTGGCCACCACCTTCGACGGCTACCCCCTCGCCAAGCAGGGCAAGGGCGGGCAGGCCCTCACCGCCGCCTTCACCTCGTCCTTCGTGGGCGCGCTGTTCTCCATCATCCTCATCACGTTCTTCGCGCCCGTGCTCGCGGACGTCGCCCTCCACTTCGGGCCGCCCGAGATCTTCGCCATCCAGTTCCTGACCTTCTCGTCCTTCGTGGGGTTGGGCGGCGGCAGCGCGGTGAAGTCGCTGGTGTCCATCTTGCTCGGCTTCATCCTCGCCTGCGTGGGGCTGGACATCGTGACCGGCCAGCTGCGGATGACCTTCGGCGTCACCGAGCTCATGCAGGGCTTCGACTTCATCATCGCGGTGATCGGGCTCTTCGGGATCGGCGAGATCCTGCTCAGCGTGGAGGAAGGGCTGGCCTTCAAGGGCGTGCAGACCGGAATGTCGCCGCGGGTGGTGCTGGAGACGTGGAAGATCCTGCCGCGCTACTGGCGGACGTTCCTGCGCGGGTCCTTCGTGGGCTTCTGGATGGGCTTCAAGCCGGGGGGCGCCACCCCCGCCTCCTTCATGAGCTATTCCTTCGCCAAGCGCTTCTCCAAGCATCCGGAGCGCTTCGGCAAGGGCGAGCTGGAAGGGGTGGTGGCGCCGGAGACCGCCGCCCACGCGGCCGGCGTGGCGGCGATGCTGCCCATGATCACGCTCGGGATTCCCGGCTCGCCCACCGCGGCGGTGATGCTGGGCGGGCTCATCATCTGGGGCCTCCAGCCGGGCCCCATGCTGTTCAAGGAACGGCCGGACTTCGTGTGGGGCCTCATCGCGAGCATGTATACCGGCAATATCATCGGCGTCCTGATGGTGCTCGCCTTCGTGCCCTTCTTCGCCGCCATCCTGCGGGTGCCCTTCGCCATCCTCACGCCCCTCATCGTGGTGGTGTGCGCGGTGGGCGCCTACGCGGTGCACAGCAGCATGATCGACATCTGGTACATGATCATCTTCGGCGTGATTGGCTATGTCTTCAAGAAGCTCGACTATCCGCTGGCGCCCCTGGTGCTGGCGCTCGTGCTGGGCGACCATGCGGAGAACGCGCTCCGCCAGAGCCTCATCATGTCCCAGGGCTCCCTGACCATCTTCGCCACCCGGCCCATCGCCGCCGCCATCACCGCGCTCGCGCTCTTCTTCTTCGCCATGCCCGCGCTGTCGGCATGGCGTCGCCGGAACCGGCGGGCCCCGGAGACCGCCGGCGTGGCCTCCTAGCCGGGTGGTGGGGTATGCTGTGACCCTGGCCGCGATCAACATCCTGACGGGAGACTCGTGAACCTCGATTTCGCCGCCGGCGTCCTGAAGATCGTGCTCATCGACCTGGCTCTGGCCGGCGACAATGCGCTCGTGATCGCGCTCGCCGTCCGGACCTTGCCCCGGCGCCAGCAGTTTCTCGGCCGGATCTGGGGCACGGTGGGGGCGGTGGGCCTGCGCCTGCTCTTCATCGGCATCATCACCCACCTCCTGCGGATCCCGCTGCTGCAGGCGGTGGGCGGCTTGCTCCTGATCTGGATCGCCATCAAGCTGGTCCGACAGTCCGACAGCGTCGAGGAGGGCCACGTGCGCCACGGCACCTCGCTCCTCGAGGCGATCTGGATCATCCTCGTGGCCGACGTCGTCATGAGCCTCGACAACGTGATCGGGGTGGCCGGCGCCGCGGACGGCGACATGACCCTGGTGGTGTTCGGCATCGCGCTCAGCATCCCCATCGTGGTGTGGGGCAGCGGGGTGCTCGCGACCCTCATGAACCGCTATCCGTGGATCATCCTCATCGCGGGCGGCATCCTGGGCGAGGTGGCGGGCAAGATGCTGGTCCACGATCACTTCGTGGTCAGTCGCCTGGGCGACGTGCCGGACGTGGCGGAGTGGGCGCTCCGCGCCGGCCTGGCGGGGGCCATTGTCCTCGTCGGCTGGCTCGCCGCCCGGCGCCGGGCGGCGGCGGCGAGCGAAGAAGCCGCGGCGGGATAGCATGGACATCGAGCCGGTCAAGAGCACGCGGATCTACGAGGAGATCGTCCGCCAGGTCAAGCAGCTGATCTCGGAGGGCAAGCTCAAGTCGGGCGATCAGCTCCCGCCCGAGCGCGACCTCGCCGAGAAGTTCATGGTGAGCCGGACGTCGGTGCGGGAGGCGCTCCGGGCGTTGCAGAGCCGGGGGCTCATCGAGATCCGCGCGGGGGAAGGCACCTTCGTCCGCGACATCTCCGTGGAGACTCTGATCGAGCCGCTGGCCCTGGTCATCCTGCCTCATCGAGAGGCGGTGGGTGAGCTCTTCGAGGCCCGCCGCCTGCTCGAGCCCGCCATTGCCGCCCTGGCCGCGCGGCGCGCCACGCCCGAGGACATCGGCGAGATGGCGCGGATCCTCGAGGAGCAGGCCAAGGAGGTCGCGCAGGGCCGGACGGGGCTCATCCAGGATGCGGCCTTTCACGGCGCCATGGCCGCCAGCGCCCACAACCGGGCCATCAGCCGGATCGACGGCGCCCTCATGGACCTTCTCACCCAGAGCCGGGAGGAGTCCCTGCACACGCCCGGCCGCCCCACGCGCTCCCACGAGGACCATCAGCGCATCCTTGACGCGATAAGGCGCCGCGACGAGGTGGGGGCCCATCGCGCCGTGCTCGACCATCTCACGGCCGTGGAGCGGCTGGTCATGGGGACCCAGAGCGTGCACCCGGCGGGCGGGACGGGGGCCGTCGCGCGGAAAAAGAAGCCCGTGGCCTGACGCTTTCCCTGAAGCTTCGGCAGGTGTAGCCCTTCGTAAGTCCGCGTGGCGGCAAGATTATTCGTTGACATTCGAGAGTCCCTTCCGTAGCATGGGCGGATAATCCAGGCCCTGGACGGGCCTAATTTTTTCTGTACCCATGTCTCGGCGGTGGAGGACTCGCTCGATGGCGCAGGCAAAGGCGCGCGGCCGCTCGCGGGCGAGGTCCGCCAAGCGCCCCGGCCGCGGCCCCAAGTACGTCTACGCCTTTGCGAACGGCAAGGCGGAGGGGTCGAGCGCGCTCCGGGATCTGCTCGGCGGCAAGGGCTGCGAGCTGGCCGAGATGACCAACCTCGGCATCCCGGTGCCCCCCGGATTCACGATCACCACCGAGGCGTGGCGGGCCTATGTGGACGGCGGCAAGCGGCCGCCGGCGGGGCTCTGGCCCCAGGTGCTCGCCGCTCTCGCGCGGCTCGAGGCCGCGGCGGATCTCAAGCTCGGCGATCCCGAGCGTCCCCTCCTGGTTTCGGTTCGCTCCGGCGCGCGCGCCTCCATGCCGGGCATGATGGACACCGTCCTCAATCTCGGCCTCAATGACCGGACGGTCGAGGGTCTGGCCCGCTGGACCAAGAACGAGCGCTTTGCCTGGGATTGCTATCGCCGCTTCCTCACCATCTTCGGCGACGTGGTGCTGGGCATCCCGCGGCACGCCTTCGATCGGCTCCTCGACGAGGCCAAGGCTCGCGCGGGCGCCCGCACCGACGCTGACGTGCCGCCCGCCGTGCTGCGCGAGCTCGTGGCAAGCGCGAAGGCGCTGGTGCAGGAGAAGACCGGACGGCCGTTCCCCCAGGACCCGGCCGAGCAGCTCCGCCTCGCCGTCAACGCGGTGTTCGACTCGTGGTTCGCCAAGAAGGCGGTGGACTACCGGCGTATCCACCGGCTTCCCGACGACTGGGGCACGGCGGTGACGGTGATGGCCATGGTCTTCGGCAATCTCGGTGACACCTCCGGCACCGGGGTCTGCTTCAGCCGCGATCCCTCCTCCGGCGAGCGGCGGTTCTTCGGCGAGTTCCTCGTCAATGCCCAGGGCGAGGACGTGGTGGCCGGGATTCGCACCCCGGAGCCGCTGGCCGCGCTCGAGAAGCGCATGCCCAAGGTCTTCGCCCAGCTCGTCGCCATCAAGAACCGGCTGGAGAAGCACTATCGCGACATGCAGGACATGGAGTTCACGGTGCAGGAAGGCCGGCTCCACCTCCTGCAGACCCGCTCCGGCAAGCGTACCGCCGGCGCCGCGGTGCGCATCGCGGTGGAGATGGTGCGGGAGCGGCTGATCGACCGGAAGACCGCCGTGCGCCGCGTGGACGCGGGCTCCCTGCAGCAGCTTCTGGTGAAGACGGTGGACCCGAGCGCCAAGTACACGGCGCTGACCCAGGGTCTCGCGGCCACCGCGGCCGCCGCCACCGGGACGGTGGTCTTCGATCCGGACCTCGCGGTGGAGAAGGCGCTCCACGAGGAGAAGGTGATCCTCGTCCGCGCGGAGACCTCGCCGGAGGACGTGGCCGGCATGCACGCCTCCCAGGGCATTCTCACCGCCCGCGGCGGCCTCACCTCGCACGCGGCGGTGGTGGCCCGCGGCATGGGCAAGGCCTGCATCGTGGGCGCGGGCGAGGTGGTGGTCGAGGAGGAGCGCCGGCTCTTCCGGGTGGGCGGGACGGTGGTGCGCGAGGGGCAGACCATCACGCTGAATGGCGCCACCGGCGACGTGGTGCGGGGCGCGCTGCCGCTCATCGATCCCACGCTCTCCGCCGAGTTCAAGGAGCTGCTGGCCTGGGCGCGCGATTTCGCCACCACCCGGGTGCGGGCCAATGCCGACACGCCGGAGGACGCGCTGAAGTCCCGCGAGTTCGCGGCCGAGGGCATCGGGCTCGTCCGCACCGAGCACATGTTCTTCGCGGAGGATCGCATCCCCATCGTCCGCGAGATGATCATGGCCGGGGACGCCCAGACCCGCCAGAAGGCGGTGGACCGGCTTCTGCCCTTTCAGCGGGAAGACTTCGTGGGGATCTTCACCGCGATGAAGGGCCTGCCGGTGACGATCCGGCTCCTGGATCCGCCGCTCCACGAGTTCCTGCCCAAGTACAAGGACGTGCTCGAGGAGTACACGCGCCTGGACGCCCGTGGGATCAATCCGGCCCGGCATCAGGAGCTGGGCGAGATCAAGGCGCGGCTGGAGGCGCTTCAGGAAAGCAATCCCATGCTCGGGCACCGCGGCTGCCGGCTCGGCATCACCTTTCCCGAGATCTACGACATGCAGGTCCGGGCCATCATCGAGGCCGCCTGCGCGGTGGCCCGGCTCGGGGTGGGGGTGGAGCCGGAGATCATGATCCCGCTGACGGGGACGGTGGCGGAGATGCGCCTCACCGCCGACATGACCCGGCGCGTGGCGGAGGTGGTCCAGAGCGAGGCCGGCGTGCGCGTGCCCTACACGGTGGGGACCATGATCGAGGTGCCCCGCGCCGCGCTGGTGGCGGGCAAGCTCGCCGAATACGCGGAGTTCTTCTCCTTCGGGACGAACGACCTCACCCAGATGACGTTCGGCTATAGCCGCGACGACATCGGCAAGTTCCTGCCCTTTTACCTGGAGAAGAAGCTGCTCCCCGCCGACCCCTTCGCGGTGCTGGACCAGGAGGGTGTGGGCGAGATGATCACGATCGGGATCGAGCGCGGGCGCGCGACGCGGCCGGGGCTCAAGGTGGGGATTTGCGGTGAGCACGGGGGCGACCCCTCGTCGGTGGAATTCTGCCACCGGGCGGGGATGACCTATGTATCGTGCTCGCCCTACTCGGTGCCGGTGGCGTGGATGGCCGCCGCCCAGGCGCAGATCGCGGATCCCCGTCACGGGCCCAAGGCGCGAAGCAACGACCGAAGAAGGGAGACCAAGCGGTGAAGATGTCAGGAGCGCGGATCTTGCTGGAGTCACTGAAGAAGGAAGGCGTGGACATCATCTTCGGCCTGCCCGGCGGCGCGGTGCTGCCGATCTACGATGTGCTGTACGACTTCGAGGGCATTCGCCACATCCTGGTTCGCCAGGAAGCGGCGGCCGGACATGCGGCGGAGGGATATTCCCGCACCACCGGTCGGGTCGGTGTCTGCCTGGTGACCTCCGGGCCCGCCGCCACCAACCTGGTGACCGCGCTCCAGGACGCCCTCATGGATTCGATCCCCCTGGTGGCCTTCACCGGGCAGGTGCCCACGCATCTCATCGGGAACGACGCCTTCCAGGAAGCCGACAATGTCGGGATCACCCGCTCCGCCACCAAGCACAACTTCCTGGTGAAGGACGGCGATGATCTCGCCGGCACCATCAAGGAAGCGTTCTTCCTCGCCCGGAGCGGCCGGCCGGGGCCCGTACACGTGGACCTGCCCAAGGACATCCTGGTCAAGGAGTGGGACTTCTCCTATCCGGATACCGTCCACCTCCGCTCGTACAACCCCACCTACGACGGCCACCCCGGCCAGATCAAGAAGGCGGCGCGCTCGCTGATCCGCGCCAAGCGGCCGGTGCTCTATGTGGGCGGCGGCGCCATCTCCGCCGACGCCTCCCCGGAGCTGCTCGAGCTGGCGGAGCTGGCCCAGATTCCCCTCACGCAGACCCTCATGGGGCTGGGCGCCTTTCCCATGGCGCATCCCCTGTCGCTGGACATGCTGGGAATGCACGGGACGTATTACGCCAACATGGCCGTTCACCACTCCGACGTCCTCATGTCGGTGGGGGCGCGCTTCGACGACCGCGTCACCGGCCGGGTGGACGCCTTCGCGCCGAACGCCGAGATCATCCACGTCGACATCGACCCCTCGTCGATCTCGAAGAACATCCCGGTGGCCATCCCCATCGTGGGCGACTGCAAGCGCGTGCTGGCCAAGCTGCTGGAGGCGGTGCGCGAGGAGCTCAAGTCCTATCCGGCGGGCGTGATGAAGGAGACGCGGCGCCAGTGGGCGGCGCAGATAGCGGAGTGGCGGCGCGACCAGCCCCTCCGCTACGAGTGGAGCGACGACGTCATCAAGCCCCAGTTCGTCATCGAGGAGCTCTCGAAGCTCACCGACGGGGAGGCGTTCGTGGTCACCGGGGTGGGGCAGCACCAGATGTGGGCGGCCCAGTACTACCGGTTCAAGCACCCGCGCATGTGGTGCACCTCCGGCGGGCTCGGCACCATGGGCTACGGGCTCCCCACCGCCATGGGCGTGCAGGCGGGCAACCCCGGCCGCCTCGTCGTCAACATCGACGGCGACGGGTCCTTCCAGATGAACAGCCAGGAGCTCGCCACCTGTCACGAGGAGCGCCTGCCCGTGAAGACCATCATCATCAACAACGGCGGGCACGGCATGGTGCGGCAGTGGCAGCGGATCATCTACAAGGAGCGCTTCAGCGCCATCGATCTCGGGCCCAGCCCCGACTTCGTGAAGCTGGCCGAGGCCTACGGATGCACGGGAATCCGCGCCACCAAGCCCAGCGAGGTGATGCCCGCGCTCGAGAAGATGATCGCCACCCCGGGCCCGGTGCTGGTGGACGTGTGGGTGGACAAGCACGAGTGCGTGTTTCCGATGGTGCCCGCGGGCGGGGCCAACACCGACATGATCGTCGCGCCTCCCAGCCGGGAGGTCCGCGATCGCGCGGCCAAGTCGCAGACGGGGTTCTAGCGTGAGCGGCGACGACCAGCGCAAGCACACCATCGCCGTCCTCGTGGAGAACAAGTTCGGCGTGCTCTCCCGGGTGGCGGGGCTCTTCTCCGCCCGCGGCTACAACATCGAGAGCCTGTCGGTGGGCGAGACGCTCGACCCCACCGTCTCGCGCATGACGCTGGTGGTGCGCGGCGACGCCTTCGTCATCGAGCAGGTGATCAAGCAGCTGCACAAGCTCATCGACGTGATCAAGGTGACCGACCTCAGCGAGGAGGACCACGTGGAGCGGGAGATGCTCCTCCTCAAGGTCAATGCGGAGCCGGGGGCCCGCGCGGAGATCCTCCGCATCGGGGACATCTTCCGGGCCAAGGTGGTGGACGTGACCCCCACCACCTACACGCTGGAGGCCACCGGCGAGGAGGGGAAGATCGAGGCCATGATCGAGCTCCTGCGGCCCTTCGGCATCCAGGAAGTGGTGCGCACGGGGAAGGTGGCCATCGCCCGCAGTCCCAAGAATCGCGTGCGAAAGGTGGAGGAGAAGCTGGGCAAGCGGCCGGGGCCGCCGCGCCCGCAGAGCCAGGATCCGAAGGTCGTCGGTTTCGCGGACTAATCACTTCCAAGGGAGACCCATCATCATGCCGGCCAAGATCTATTACGACCAGGACGCCGACCTCGGCCTCCTGCGGGGCAAGAAGGTCGCCATCATCGGCTACGGGAGCCAGGGGCACGCGCACGCCCTGAACCTGAAGGATTCCGGCCAGGACGTGGTGATCGGGCTCTACAAGGGCTCGAAGAGCTGGACCCGGGCCGAGAAGGCGGGGCTCAAGGTCATGAGCGTCAACGAGGCCGCCGCCGCCGGCGACATCATCATGATCCTCCTGCCCGACCAGACCCAGCGCCAGGTGTACGAGGAGTCCATCAAGGGGGCGCTCGGCAAGGGCAAGATGCTGATGTTCGCCCACGGCTTCAACATCCACTTCAATCAGGTGGTGCCGTCGCCCGACGTGGACGTCTCCATGATCGCGCCCAAGGCGCCCGGCCACGTGATGCGCGACCTCTTCACCCAGGGACCCGGCGTGCCCGCCCTGGTGGCGGTGTACCAGGACGTTTCGGGCAAGGCCAAGGACCTCGCGCTGGCCTACGGCAAGGGCGTGGGCTGCGCGCGCGCCGGC
>Ga0134127_10004459_pt1 | contig 10098 bp, 10 predicted proteins | sample KB31753_FD_96459 | JGI IMG/M metagenome (GOLD analysis project Ga0134127, IMG submission 96459) | Terrestrial soil microbial communities with excess Nitrogen fertilizer from Kellogg Biological Station, Michigan, USA - KB3-175-3 | ecosystem: Environmental > Terrestrial > Soil > Unclassified ...
GCCTCCGGCAGCTGGACAACCGCGTCTGTGCGAATTGTCATACCGTCGGACCATCGGGCAATCCGCAAGGCGGGCCGAATACCAGAGCCATGTTTGCCGGCATCGATACGCAGGGCGTGGCCATCAATTCTTCGTCTCTCACCTGGGATTTCATCAAGCGTCTCAAGGATGTGACGAAGATGAAGGTCGTCATCAAGGGGCTCGAAACCCGTGAAGATGCCGTCCTCGCTGTAGACAACGGCGCCGACGGGATTATCGTTTCGAACCACGGCGGCCGCGCGACCGAGACCGGGCGCGCCACGATCGAGGCGCTGCCCGAAGTCGTCCAGGCCGTGGCGGGTCGGATTCCCGTGCTCGTGGACGGAGGCGTGCGTCGCGGCACTGATGTGTTCAAGGCACTGGCGCTCGGCGCCAGCGCCGTCGGTATCGGTCGTCCCTACATCTGGGGTCTGTCAGCGTTCGGCCAGCAGGGTGTCGAGCGCGTGCTCGACATCGTCAACAGCGAATTGAGACTCGCTATGGTCGGCTGCGGCACCCGGTCACTGAAGGAAATCACCTCCGCGTCGATTATCGATACCGGGCGCAGAGGCTAAGACAGCCGACGATGGACGTCGGCGGCAACAATTCACAGGAGCAACGGAGCCAACGGAGAAGAGCTGGCGGTCGCGCCGGTGGCGCGCTTCGCGCGGATGGCTAGAGCGAGAGCGCGATCACAAGCCGCTCGCTTGCGCACCGCCCGGCTTGTGATCGTGCCCTCGCTCTAGCCATGCGCCGGCCGAAGGCCGGCCCACCGGCGCGACGCCCGGGACTGCGTTGCCGCCGGCACCTGCTCCGTTCGTCCTCCGTTTCTCCGCTTCTCCTGTGAATATGTTTGCCGCCCAGGACCTCGTTGCCGGGCGGCGAGATCAAGCCCAGTACAAGCGCATCGGGTTGTCCACCAGCAGCCGCTGCTGCTCCTCCGGCGTTCGCGCGATCTCCGGGATGAAATCCACCAGCAGCCCGTCGTCCGGCATATGGTCCTTCAGATTCGGGTGCGGCCAGTCGGTACCCCAGAGCACGCGATCCGGAAAGGTTTCCACGAGCCGCCGGGCGAACGGTACCACGTCGCGGTACGGGTGGCGCTCGCCGTCGAGCGCCGGCGGTCCCGATACGGTCAAGCGCTCCGGGCACGACACCTTCGACCAGACGTTGTCGTGTTCCCGCATCAGCCGCACGAACCGCTCGAACTCCGGCCCGTCCACCGGCTGGGTCACGTCTGGACGTCCCATATGATCGACCACGACCGTCGTGGGAAGCGCGGTGAAGAAGTCCCATAGCTCCGGCAGATCCCGCGCCTCGAAATAGACCACCACGTGCCAGCCGAGCGGCGCGACGCGCCCGGCGATTTCCATGAGCACGTCGCGCGGCGTGAAGTCCACCAGGCGCCGCACGAAATTGAACCGCGTGCCGCGCACCCCGGCGTCGTGCAGCCGGCGCAGCTCGGCATCCGTGATGTCCCGGCCGACGGTGGCCACGCCGCGCGCCCGGCCGCCCGATGCCTCGAGCGCATCGACGAGCGCGCGATTGTCGCTGCCGTGGCACGTCGCCTGGACGACCACGTTCCGCGCAAAGCCCAGGAAGTCACGCAGCGCGAACAGCTGCTCTTTGGACGCGTCGCACGGCGTGTACTTCCGTTCGGGCGCATACGGAAACCGGTCTCCGGGCCCGAACACGTGGCAGTGCGCATCGACAGCGCCGGACGGTGCGACGAATCGCGGCTTAGACGGGCTCGGATGGAATGCCAGCCATCCCGGCGTCACTTCGAACGACACGTCGAATCAGCCTCGGACCTTGGCGTCCGGCTGAAGCCGGACACTACTGCCCGATTTCACGGCGTCGAGCACGCGATCGGCGTCGTCCCGCCAGCCACTTCTCACCCGGTCGCTTTCTGCGAACATCCGGGCATCCGCCAGATCCGCCATCCAGGCCTGGCGTTCCGCGGTGCCGGCGGCCGACCATGGTTCGAGCCCGGCTTCTCGAACCGTCGCTGCGGCCTCGCGCATTTCCTCGGCGCGCCGGCGGCCGTGCTGAATCACCCGCTGGAAAAAGTAGGCGCCCTGCTTCTCCCAGTCGATGCCGGGAAACGTCTCGGCCAGCGACGCCACGACCTGATCCTCGACGCCGTAGGCGCGGGCGGCGGTGAAGCTTTCGATCACCATCGCTTCGAGTCCCTTGACCATGACGCTGCGGCACATCTTCGTCGCCGAGGCGACGCCGAGCTTTTCAGACGCGACCGTCGCATCGAACCCGAGCGCCAGGAGCAACGGCTGCAGCGCCGCGGCCGACGGACCGCCCAGAAGCAGCGGCACGCGGATCCGATACGGCGCGATCGCATTCATGACAGCGCCTTCGACATAGCGCGCGCCACCGGCTTCGATGAGACCGGACGCTTTGATCTTGGCGCCGGGCGACGCCGAGTTGAAATCGAGGACAAACGCGTCCCGTTTGACCGCCGGGGCGCACGACTCGGCAACGGCCACCGTCTGACTCGCCGTCACTGCCGAGACGATGAAATCGGAATACGACGCGAGCTCGGCGTGCGACGCGGCGAAGGAGACATTGTGCTGCGCGGCATGCTGGCGCAGCGGTGCGTCGGCACTTGTACCGAGCTTGACGTCATATGCGGCAACCGCCACCTCCTGCTTGCGGAGGTCTTCGGCAAGGATGCGCCCGACTTCGCCGTAGCCGACAAGACCGACGCGCCACCGGCGCGGATCACGTGGGATGGTCATGACTCAGATCTTGTACGATTCGAGCGTTTCCGGCGCGAAGATTTCGTCCGGCTTCAATTGACGCGGCGACAATCCCTGGCGGTGGTGGTAGCGAAGCAGCGTCTCGATCGCGGCGACATTCGGTGCGTAACCGTAGGCCCAGAAATCGCGGCCCATGACCTTCTCGGTATCGGCGAGATGTCTGATCAGCCACGGCAGCATGATCTTCAGCGCAGCCGTTTGATGCAGGTCCGCATACGCCATCCGCTGGGCTTCGACGAATCCCTTGAACAGCGACTGCGCAACCCAGCGATGCTGCCTGTACAGCTCCCGTCGAATGACCACGACATGCATGATCGGGAAGATCTTCGTGCGCTCGTAGTACTCGCGCTCGGCCACGTAGGTATCGTCGAAGAGGCGGCGGACACGACCTGTTCCGCGGATGAAGCTCGAAGGGGCGCGCGGCGTAAAGAGCGCGTCGATCTCGCCGGTTTCGAGCATGGCGGACAGTGTCTGCGCCGGCCCGATCCCTTCGATCTTGATGTGCGACGGAAGGGACACGGCAGCCTTTTCGGGACGCCCGGCTTCCTCCAGCCCGCCGATCACGGTGGTGAAGCTGGAAGGCGCCACACCGTAGTCGTCTTCGAGCATTCCGCGAATCCAGACATTCGCCGTCAACTGATACTCGGCGCACCCGATGCGCTTGCCAATCAGGTCTCTGGGCTCGCGGATGCCCGCATCGGCGTTGATGTAGATGCCGGAGTGGCGGAACGATCGTGACGGGAAGATCGGGATGGCGACGAACGGCGGGTCGTCTTCGAACATCGACACCAGGAAGGACGAGAACGACAACTCGGATGCATCGAACTCCCGGTGCCGCATCTGGCGAAAGAAAATTTCCTCGATCACGAGGTTCAGGTACGTCAGGTTGATGCCATCGAACCTGACGCGGTCTTCCATCAGGGGGCGCGTGCGGTCGTAATCCCAGCACGCCAGGGTGAGCGAAAGATTTTCCGTTGGATTCACGTGTTCGTTGCGGGAGCCTGGTCCCGGCACAGAATAGTCGATCGCTCATGATTCACATACAGAACCTCGTGAAGAAGTACGGGGACGTCTCAGCCGTAGACGACATCTCGCTCGATGTCCAGGCCGGCGAGATCTTCGCCTTCCTCGGCCCGAACGGCGCCGGGAAGACCACCACGATCAAGATGCTTACGACGCTCCTCACACCGACGAGCGGATCGATCCTGATCGACGGCCTGGATCCGATCGCGCACTCCACGGACGTCCGGCGCCGGTTCGGGATCGTCTTTCAGGATCCCAGCCTGGATCAGGAGCTGACGGCGCACGAGAACATGGATCTGCACGGGGTGCTCTACAGCGTCCCGGGACCGGCGCGCCACCAGCGCACCGAGCACCTGCTGAAGCTGTTCGAGCTCTGGGATCGCAGGGACGATCCCGTGAAGAACTACTCCGGCGGCATGAAGCGGCGCCTGGAGATCGCCCGCGGATTTCTGCACACGCCGAAGATCCTGTTCCTGGACGAGCCGACACTCGGCCTCGATCCCCAGACGCGCAATCAGCTCTGGAGCCGGGTGAAAGCGCTGAACGAGCAGGAAGGCGTCACGGTCTTCCTGACGACGCACTACATGGAAGAGGCGGAGCGGGTGGCGCAACGCATCGGGATCATCGATCACGGCAGGATTGTGGCGCAGGGCACTGCCGCGGAGCTCAAACAGCAAACCGGCACCGACTCACTCGAGCAGGCCTTCCTCAAGCTGACGGGCACGTCAATCCGATCCGAGACCGCCACCGGCGCCGACGCGATGCGCGCGATGGCCGCCATGTGGCAGCGCGGGAGGCGGTGAATGGTCATCTACATGCTCTGGCTGCGGCAGATCAAACGCTACTTCCGCTCGCGCGCCCGCATCGTCGGCTCACTCGGTCAGCCGCTGCTGTTCCTGATCTCGCTGGGATTCGGCTTCGGTCCCATCTTCCAGCGCGCCGGCCAGGGGAACTACATCCAGTTCCTCGCGCCGGGGGTGATCGCGATGACCGTGCTCTTCTCAGGCACCTTCAACGGCATCGAGCTGATCTGGGATCGGCAGTTCGGTTTCCTGAAGGAAACGCTCGTCGCCCCGGTGCCGCGCGTGACCATCATGATCGGCCGAACGCTCGGCGGCGCCACGACGTCGGTCATGCAGGGATTGATCGTGGCGGCCGCCTGCATCATCGTCGGATTCCGGCCAGGCAGCGTGACCGGGCTCGCGGGCGGACTCGTCTTCATGGTGCTCATCGCCGTGATGTTCACGGCGCTCGGGACCGCGATCGCGTCGGTGCTGTCGGACTTTCAGGGTTTTCAGATGATCATGAACTTTCTGGTCATGCCCATCTTCTTCTTGTCCGGCGCCCTGTTTCCGCTGATGGGTCTCCCGCGCGGGCTCGACCTCGTTGCGCGGATCGATCCGCTGTCGTACGGCGTTGACGGCCTGCGCGGCTCGATGACCGGCGTATCACACTTCGGCCTGCCGACCGACTTCGCCGTCCTCTCCGTGCTCACAGTCGCGCTCTTGGTGGTCGGATCGCGATTGTTCTCGAAGATCCAGGTCTGACCTCAGTCGATGTACTTCAGGCCGGCCTTCTCGAGCGCCTCGCGCATCTTGTACATGTCCAGGCCAAGCTCGCCGGCTGCCAGCTTTTTGCGCTTCTCGGCCTCGTTCGCCTCCCGGGCCTCGGAGGCATCGGCCGTTTTCGCGGCCGCTCCAGCCGGCACCACCACCACGCCGTCATCGTCGGCCACGATGACGTCACCCGGATTGACCAGTGCGCCGGCGCAGACCACCGGAACGTTGACGGAACCCAGCGTCGACTTCACCGTGCCCTTGGCACTGATCGCGCGCGCGAACACCGGGAACTTCATCTCGGTGAGCTCTCGTACGTCACGCACGCCGCCGTCGATCACGAGCGCCAGGCACCCGCGCGCGCGGAACGACGTGGCGAGCAGCTCGCCACAGAAGCCGTCGTCCGAATCGGCGCTGCAGGCAGCCACGATCACATCGCCCTTCTGCAGCTGCTTGACAACCACGTGCAGCATCCAGTTGTCGCCAGGGTGCAGCAGCACCGTGACGGCGGTGCCGCAGACGTGCGCGCCTGGATAGATCGGCCGCATATACGGCTTCATCAGCCCCACCCGCCCCATCGCCTCGTGGACGGTGGCCACACCGAGCCTGGACAGCCTTGCCACGGCGGCCGCATCGGCCCGCACGATATTCCGCTTGACGACGCCGAGCTGATTCAGGCTCATGAGGCCACGCCCCTGGCTTCAAGCGCCGCGTCGAGACGCGGGTAGATGCGGCGCGCGTTGCCCTCGTAGACACGGCGGCGAGCCGCGGCGTCGAGGTTCGGTGTCGCCTCGATGTAGCGCTTGGTGTCGTCGTAGTAGTGGCCGCTCTCGGGATCGATGCCCCGCACGGCACCAATCATCTCGGATCCGAACAGGATGTTGTCCACCGGCATCACGCGCGTCAGCAGGTCGATGCCCGCCTGATGGTAGACGCAGGTGTCGAAAAAGATGTTCTTCAGCAGGTGGTCGGCAAGCGGCGGTTTCTTCATGTCCTGGGCGATCCCGCGGAAGCGCCCCCAGTGATAGGGCACGGCTCCCCCGCCGTGCGGGATGACGAACCGCAGCTTCGGGAACTCCTTGAAGAGATCCGCCGTCAGGCATTGCATGAACGCGGTCGTGTCCGCGTTCAGGTAATGCGAACCGGTTGTGTGGAAGCACGGGTTGCAGCTCGTGCTCACGTGGATCATGGCGGGAATGTCGTACTCGACGAGCGCTTCGTAGATCGGAAACCAGTGCCGATCGGAGAGCGGCGGCGAGTTCCAGTGTCCGCCTGACGGATCCGGGTTCAGGTTCATGGCGACGAAGCCGTACTCCTTCACGCAGCGCTCCAGCTCCGGCAGGCATGTCTTCGGGTCCACGCCCGGCGACTGCGGCAGCATGCCGCAGCCGGCGAAATGGGCGGGAAAGAGCTCCGACACCCGGTGGATCAGCTCGTTGCAGATCGCGGCCCAGGTGCTGCTCGTCTCGAACCCGCCGATGTGGTGTGCCATGAAACTGGCGCGAGGCGAGAAAATCGTCAGGTCGGCGCCCCGTTCGCGCATCAGTTTCAGCTGGTTCTTCTCGATGGATTCCCGCAGCTCGTCGTCGCCGATGCGCAGCTCCGAGGCTTTTGGCGTGAGGGCCGGGTTCTTCAGCCCCTCGACCTGGCGGTTGCGCCAGTCCTCGAGCGATTTCGGCGCCGTCGTGTAATGGCCGTGACAGTCAATGATCACGCGACTTCCCGTTCGATAGACGCGGAAGGCACCATGACCTCTCCGCGCATGAGGAGCCGCGCGGTGCGGACCAGCGCCGCGCGGGTGACTTTCTGTGGATCGGCTGGATCGATCCCGAGTTCCACCGTGAACTCGCCGGTCGGGTGCTCGACGGAAATCGGCTTTACCCCGCCTGGCGGCACCTGCGCGATGCCCTGTGTCACCGATCCTTCGAGCACGCAGGCAGTGCCGACCGTCACCGCCGCCAGGACGCCGATCGCGTCGTGGCACACGTGCGGAATGAAACAGCGTGTGGCGATGCTTCCGCCGGCGCGCGGGAGAGCGATCAGGCACATCTTGGGATACGTCTTGCTGGTCACGTCGCCGAGGCCCATCGCCACCGCCGCCTTCAGGCGCAGCGCTTCGACGCGACCCTTGAGCGCCGCGTCTGCATTCATCTCCGCGACGCTCTCGTAGCCGGTGCGGCCCAGGTCGCCCGCCCGCATCATCACGAGCGGCATGCCGTTGTCGATGCAGGTGACATCGATCGAGAACGGATCGAAGCCTGTTCCGTCGACCTCGATACGATCCCGCACGCGGCCGGTGGGCAGCAGTCCCGAGCACACCGAGCCGGCGGTGTCGAGGAAGTTGATCGCGATCGGCGCGGCAGTGCCGGGTACGCCGTCGATCCTGGCGCTGCCCTCGTACTCGACGCGGCCGCGGGGCGTCTGCACCGTGATGTCGCACTGCATGTCGGTATTGAGGGTGAGCACGCGCAGCGTTGTTGTCTCGCCCTGCGGCTTCACGAGGCCGACTTCCAGCGCGAACGGCACGACCGCGGCCAGCATGTTGCCGCAGTTGGGCGTGGTGTCGACCAGCGCGCGGTCCACCATGACCTGGGCGAAGAGGAAGTCGAGATCGACGCCCGGCGTCGTGCTGCGGCGGACGATCCCCACTTTGCTCGTCAGGGGATTGGCGCCGCCGAGCCCGTCGATCTGCCGGCTATCCGGAGAGCCGAGCGCGGCGAGCAGAATGCGGTCGCGGCTCGCGACGTCGGACGGCAGATCCGACTCGAGGAAAAACGGGCCGCGGGATGTGCCGCCCCGCATGAACAGGCAGGGAATCGCGGTTTGCATCGCGTCTTACAGCAGTCCCAGCAACGGCGCCACCCACACCATCAGCGTCGTCATGACGATCACCCAGACGACGCTGATGATCGCACCGGGAAGGAGCATGTCCGTCATCCGATAATAGCCCTTCGCGTAGGTGATGACCGCCACGGCGTCGAGCGGGAGCAGCATGGCGCACGACGCGGTGAAGCCGACGGGCAGCGCGTAGAGGGCCGGGTTCTGGCCGGTCCCGATCGCGAGCAGCGCGATTGGCGGGATCAGCACGCCAACGATGGCCGGGTTGATCGGCACCGGAAGATGAATGAGCACCGTCACGGCGCTGATCAGCGCGATGACCGCCGCGACCGGCCACATCTGCATGTCGGGCAGCGCCCCGACCAGGTACTTGGCGAGCCCGGTACTCCCGGCCGCAGCGCCGAGCGACGTGACACCGCCGACCAGCATCAGCGCATCCCAGCCAATGCTCCGCTGGGCGCGCGGCCAGGTGAGCAGGTTGACGCCCGGCAGGAACATGGCGACGGCGCCCGCCATCGCCACCATCGTCGTGTCGATCGCGCGCACCCAGCTGCTGGCGATCCAGAGGACCAGCATCACCAGCACCAGGCCGATGACCTTCTTCTCGCTGGTCGTGAGCCGGCCGAGCGCCAGGCGCTCCTGCCGCAGCTCCTGGGTCGCCGATGGTTGGCAGCTCCGGCGGGTAGCAACGCATCAGGACCCACCACGCGATCGGGGTGAGGATGAGCCACATCGGCACGCCGAGGCCCATCCACTGCAGGAAGGAGACCTGCACCTTGCCGAACTGTTCGATCTGGAAGATCGCGAGGATATTGATCGAGCTTCCGGCGGGGGTCGCAACGCCGCCGATGAAAGAGGCGAAGGGGATGCCGATCATCATCGCCTTGCCAAACGACGACTGCCCGGGAATGGCGTTGACGCGGGCGAGCAGCGGCAGCGCCATGGTCATCCAGATCGCCGCCGCCGGCACGTCCGACATGATCGTCGAGATCGTCGACGTGCCCACCATGAACGCCAGGACCACGCGCCGGCTGTCATTGCCTGATCGAGTCAGGAGCGCCACGGCGAACCGCCGGGCGAGGCCGCTGCCGACCATGACTTCTGCGATGCAGAACATGGTCAGCACGAAGAAGAACACCGGTGTCATGAAGCCGGCGATTGCCGCGACCGGCGTCGCGATCTGCAGGAGCCACTGCAGGACAATGATCAGGAGCGACGTCGCCGCGATCGGAATCCCCTCGGTGACCCAGAGGATGAGGGCGATGGCGAAGACCCCGATGAGGTTCTTGCCGCCCGGGGTCAGACCGTCCGGCGTCGGAAGAAGCACGGTCGCGACGCCGACGAGGACGGCGAGCGCAACGCCGGCACGCGTGGCGAGGCCGCTCGGCTGGGACGCCGCCGCGTCAGTCGGCGGCGGGGCCACCACCTGAGAATTCACGGGGGCCATGATACCCTCCCTGACGCAACCGTGAGGTATCGCGCATGTGCAGAACGACGATAAGAGCCGCGTCGATTTCGCTGGTCCTGGCTCTGGGGCTTCTTCCGGCGTCGATCGACGCTCACCACGGCACCAACATCTCCTACGATCGGACGACGACGGTCACGATCAAGGGTATCGTCGCGGAATTCTGGTACAGAAACCCGCATCCGGCCCTGTTCATCAACGTCACGGACGAGAAGGGGACGGCGACGCGCTGGACGATCGAGATCGCGCCCACGCCGTACTCGCTGGCGCTTCGTGGCTGGAACAAGAAACGCGCAGACGAGGCGCTGAAGCCCGGGACGGCCGTGAGCGTGAAGATTCACGCCGCGCGCGCGGGCACGCCGGTTGGCTTGCTGGACAGCATCACGAACGCAGAAGGCGTGGATATCCTGGGCGGAGGCGGCGC
>Ga0134127_10004460_pt1 | contig 10095 bp, 11 predicted proteins | sample KB31753_FD_96459 | JGI IMG/M metagenome (GOLD analysis project Ga0134127, IMG submission 96459) | Terrestrial soil microbial communities with excess Nitrogen fertilizer from Kellogg Biological Station, Michigan, USA - KB3-175-3 | ecosystem: Environmental > Terrestrial > Soil > Unclassified ...
AACGTCACGAGCCTGAGGCGAGCGTTCTTGTGAGTTTGCAAATAGAGCGCGTGCAGTTGTTCGGCGTTGCGCGCAATCTCACCGGTTTTGATCTCTTGAACCGTGCAGCCGGCAGCGTTCACTTCTTTCTCGATCTGCTTGGCCTGTTTGCGATATTTCGAAGTGAGACTTGCAAGATAGTCGTCGTAACTCTTCCACTGCGCAGAAATATCCAGCACCATGTTCGGTTCGGTTTCGAGTTCGCGATAGGAGAAGCGTGCAAGGGCTTGTGCGGATGACGCGTGTGCGTCCGGAATGTCCTTGACCATCACAAACGCCGTGTCGCCGAATAGCTTGTCGACGCGACGCAGGCGGTAGATCGCTTCGGCCACAGCCGGCCAAAGTGGTTGCTGGTCCACGTTGGGCGCGAAGGAGATGCCGTGCATACCCCACGAAAGCAGGTTGCCGCAGACGAGCATCTTTTCTTCGTGACGGCTGAGTGGATCGTTCGCCGTCGCTGACTTACGCAGACGTGCGATCGAGACGGTAACGCACTGCGCAGCGACAGCCGCAACCGGTTCTTTCTCGCGGAAGATGAGTGCGTAACACTGTCGCAGGTTCTCAGGTCCCGCCTCCTCGAGCACGCGCAAATAACGCGGTGATAAAAAAAGCGAGTCGCGAGGAGTCACTTTTTGCCAGTGCGCTTGATCGAGATAGTCGATACTGTCGGCCAGTGCAAAAGCAAAACCACTCGGCGTGTGACGTTCTCGATGATGGTCGCGGAGACTGCGTGCTTTAGTGACAAGTTTGTTGATGGGCTTTATGTTCGGCATGCCAGGCGAATAATATCAGCCACAGATAAACACGGATTTAAAAACTGCGATTAGGCGCCTCAATGACCTTGGTCGGTAGTGGCATTGGCTGGGCTCTTTACGCGGGTTGAGGTGCTGAGCTGGGCGACACTTTCGATAAAACCATCCAGTTTGCGAATTCGCTCCTCGGGCGTGAGTCGCAGGTTTCCGAGGGTGAGCGTGAGATCTATCCCAAACTCAGCAGCGCGCGCGGCTGCCGAAGCCCGCATGGCGCAGACAGTATATCAGGGTAATCCGCCTTTTTAATCCGTGGCATCCGCGGCTAAGATTCTTCCCGGATGAAGAAGCTCTCCGAGTGGCGACCACCTGAACACTGGACGCGCATCACCACGATCGATATGCATACCGGTGGTGAGCCACTGCGTGTCATCGTCGATGGACTGCCGCCGATCGAGGGTCGAACCGTACTCGAAAAGCGGCGCTACTTTCGCGATCACTACGACGACCTGCGCACCGGTCTGATGTGGGAGCCACGTGGTCACGCAGACATGTACGGCGTCGTGATCACTTCATCTTCCGACGCAGACTTCGACGTCTTCTTTCTTCACAACGAAGGCTACAGCACCATGTGCGGGCACGCGATCATCGCCCTCACAAAGCTCCTAGTAGAGACACAACTCGTCGATCAGCGCGAAGTAACTTTCAACGTTCCCGCCGGCAAAATCCTCGCGCGCGCTTCTGTTTCGAACGGCAAGGTGACAGAAACCTCTTTTCGAAACGTTCCTTCCTTTCTTTACTTGCGCGACCAGCACGTTGACGTGCAGGGAATCGGTCTCGTCCAGTTTGACGTTGCTTATGGTGGAGCCTTTTACGCCTTCGTTGACGCACAAACAGTTGGTCTACAACTTACACCCGAACACGTCGATCTCATCATCGATTACGGGCGACGGATCAAACGCGCCGTGATGAATCAGTTTCCAATCAAGCATCCGTCCGAAGAAGACTTGAGCTTTCTTTACGGCACGATCTTCACTGCACCCGCCGTGGATCCCGCAAACCACAGTCGCAATGCGTGCATCTTCGCTGAAGGCGAGCTCGATAGATCCGCGACGGGCAGTGGCGTGAGCGCGCGCGCAGCTTTGCACTTTGCGAAGGGCGAACTCGGTTTGAATGAGCGTGTGACGATTGAGAGTATTCTCGGCAGTACGATGTCTGTCGAGGTTGTAGGCGTGACGAAGTTTGGACCTTACGACGCGGTCATTCCCGAAGTGAGTGGTACGGCGTCAATCACTGGTCGAAATGAGTTTTACTTCGATCCCGAAGATCCATTTCGAAACGGATTCATCTTTCGATGAACTAACTGTGGGGGCGGCCCTCCGTGGCCGCCTCTGCAGTTGTGCCCGCGTCATCTTTTCCTGTGCTCCTGCAAGATCTCGTAAACGCGATTCCCGCGGTCGGCGATGTCTTTAAAGAAGTAGAACTGCTGTTGCTTTCCGCTGGTCCAAATGATCAGACGATCGAAGAGCAGCCGTTTCTTGAATTGAATGTCTTCAATCGTACTTCGCTCAATCTGATGATCGCGCAAGCGGAACATTCGCTTCGTCACAAAGACCAGACTGTCGTCGGTAATCTGAAGATAACCCACTGAGTGCCGCAGCTTGTTAATCCCTTTTCCGGCAGTGCAGCGAATGAAGAGTCGCGAACCTGGTGTCCCAATCTTCTTATCGAAGTGATGTAAGACATGCTCTGGAACGTCGTCACTATTATCACTGTTAACTGCTGCACCTCCAGCAGCACCGACATCGACCGGCACCGTAAACTCCGCACCAACCGCCGCCAACCGTCGACCTCGGCCGAAACTTTGTACGTATTGCTTCGCAAGCAGGTAGAACTTTTTCAGCAGCGCGAGCGTCGCAAGGTATTCAACTCTCATCAACCGGAACGCCTTTGGCGCAAACCATATAAACGCGATCAGAAAAATCGCCACTACCGTCACCATGATCGCCGGATGGCTTAACGCGAGCCAACTGCCAATCACGACCAGAACGTCTTCACCGAGGCTGAGTGCGATGTTGGAAACGGGCTCCGGACTGTGGTTGGCGAGTAGTCGTGTTCCTGCTTTCACTGAATGACCGGAGAGAGACACACCGGCGCAAAGAGCAGCGATAACCGCAGTTCGCGGTTCAACTACGCCAATGGCTGTCGCTCCAATCACTGCTGCTCCTAACGGTCTGATCAGGGTATGAACGCCATCCCAGATGCTGTCGACCCACGGAATCTTGTCGGCGAAGAACTCCACGAGGTAGATCACGCCCGCCGCGATCAAGACGTACGGGCTCGACAGAACCTCCAGCCCTGACATCTCCGGGCTGAGCGTGATCAGACCCAGCCGGATTCCCAGTCCGACGGTCAGAACTGTCGCGTAAAGATTCAGCCCCGACACCAAACCGAGGCCCATTGTCGCTCCAAGTAGGTTGATTGCTTCCATTGCGGTTGATCTACGAACGACGTGCCCTGGAGGATGCACCAAAGCTAGCTCAGGAAGACTCGTCCCGGTATTGCTGTGTTTCGTTCATAATCTCCTCCAGCTCAGCAACTACTTCCAGGTCTTTAGGACGACCTGCGGCACGCTTGACTACGATCAACCGTTCCAGGTTGAGGCACAGACAATTGACGCCTGCAATCTCGACTTCAATCGTGTCCGAAAGCAACTGCTCATAGCCTCCGCCACCCACGATCTCACCCAACAGATCCAATGCACCTAAAGTAGTTATCAATGTGAAGTTCAGTCCCTTTTGGATGGTCGGAACACTCCAATCAAACGGAAGTCCAGGCGGAGCACCACGCAGGTACGGCTTGATCGGTTTCAGAGCGTCAACGACCCGCGTGATGTTATCGGTTGTTCGTTTGTAGACAACGTCAAGATCGAGTGTGAGCCGAGCTGAACCGTGTGCAGTTGCGGCAGCGCCGCCCACAATTATGAACTCAACGCTACTCTCTGTAAGCAACCGGAGCAGTGCGTTGAAGTCAGTCATCGTTCGCGTGCCTTTCGGCCGGCGTGGCGAAGATCCTCAGCGAATTGCTGGAGTTTCATTAATTGCTGGAAACGCTGGTCTACTGTGAGGCGCAGGTTTTCGCGGATCAGTGTGACGTCGACATTTTTCTTGTACGCCTCGATAACCGGATCCGGATCCTCTCCGGGTCCCACTTTCTCCACGTTGTCCATAGCCGACATTATAGCGCAGGGGCAATCACGAACCCTGTTAGAATGGACCCGTATGCAGTGTCCGAGGTGCCAGAGTGAGCGGATCCAGCGTGATTACGACGATGCGGTCTTCTTCTTACGAGCGGTTGGGTTGCATAAGCTGCTTTGCAATAACTGTGGCCTCGTCTTTAAAGGCTTCGATCCGCTTGGCACACATCAACGCACGCCGTCCGAGAAGCCGAAAAAGGTCCAAAACCGGCGCCGTGGCCCACGCTTTTACGCTCACCTGCCCACTGCGATATCCCTGCTCGACAAAGATGTTCAGGTCGGAAAAGTCCCGTATTCACAACCATCGCGCGGTCATTGCGAAACCATCAGCCAGTTTGGGATGAAGCTCGGACTGGTCGGCACACGATTTTCCGAAGCCGCTTTGTCTCGCACCGGGCGGCTGCTCTTCATCCGCGTTGATTTGCCTGAGGGGCCGGTGGAAGCAGTGGTTAAAATCGTTACCTCTGAGCGCACCGGCGAAGAAGGGAAGAAGAAGTGGGTGCTGGGCGTGGACATTCACCAGATGTCCGCTGAGGATCGCGAACGTCTTGGCGCGTATCTGGACAAACGCCGGCAAGGCGAGCCGCTAGTCATTTCTGAATAAGCGCCGCAAAAAGGCACAAAAAGCACAAAAGAGTGGAGCGAGGCAAAACGGTTAATTTCAGCTTGTGTGCTTTTTGTGCCTTTTTGTGGCTGCTTTTCTTTTCCTCGCTACTCAAGCAAAATGCCAGCATGTCACTAATGCTCAAAATGCGGTTCATACTGGTGCTTGGCCTGGCCATGTCCTGCTTCCAGTGTAACCCCAGCACTAACGGCATTTCTTCCAACAAAACTGCGCCCGCCGCGCCGCCCAACGGGCCCGTACCGAAATATGGCTACCAAATCGTCAATATCTGGCCGCACGACAGCAACGCTTTCACGCAGGGTCTAATCCTAATGGACGGCAAACTGCTGGAAAGCACAGGTCAGGAAGGCTTCTCCAGCCTGCGACGCGTAGATCTCGAAAGCGGCAAAGTCCTGAAAAAAGTCGACGTGCCCGTGCCTTACTTCGCAGAAGGCATCGCTGTGCTGAACGGCAAGGTTTACCAACTCACGTGGCAGCACAACATGGGGTTTATCTACGATGCGCAGACGTTTGATCGTGTGGGCGAGTTTAATTATCCAGGCGAGGGCTGGGGACTGACGACGGACGGCCAGTCGCTGATTCTGAGCGACGGCTCGAGTCGAATCAAATTCATCGATCCGGCAAGCTTTCGAGTGACGAGAAGCATTAACGTAACAGACGGCAGCGGGCCGGTTCGCGAACTGAACGAGCTCGAGTTTGTGAAGGGTGAGATTTACGCGAACGTGTGGCACGACAACCGAATCGCGACGATCGATCCGCAGAGTGGCCGCGTGAACTCGTGGATTGACCTGACGGGGCTAATGCCCGCCGGTGAGCTACAGGATCCGGAAGCGGTGTTGAATGGCATTGCCTACGACCAGGCGAGCGATAAATTGATCGTCACAGGCAAGCTCTGGCCGCGAGTGTTTGAGATCAAAGTAAAACGTTAACCCGGCTTTGCGCGGAAAGTACCGGGGGGGGAAGAAGATTTCTCACGCAAAGGCGCAATGAGTTTTTCGACGTACTTTCGGGCATTTTCTTACGGCATGATCGCGGTAGCGATGCTGGCGCTCGTCCTGGCCGGAGGACTGAGCGCCGCGCTGGCGCTCCTGTTTGTGATCGTAATGGTTGGAAGCTGGCTGCTCGAGGACACGAAGTGGCAATTGCCTGAACGTTACGGGCTGGCAATCGTGCTTCTTTCGATCCCGCTGTTTTATTTCGACTGGCAATATCAGAAAGCTCTTGGCGAACCGACCGAACGGTTGGGAGTTACAGCACTCGCCCACCTCATCGTCTTTCTCTCGGCAGTAAAACTTTTACAGGTAAAGAAAGATCGCGATTGGGTCTTTCTCTACCTAATCTCATTTTTCGAAGTTCTGCTCGCCGCCGGATTGAGTTTCAGCCCGGTGTTTTTAGGCACGCTCACTCTTTACTTGTTGTGTGGCTTGTCGGCGGTCACGGCATTTGAGATTCAAAAAGCGCGACGTTCACTCGCTCCGGCTGAGACGCGCCTGCTCGTGCCTCCGGATTCGCGTGTCTTCAAGAAGTCCGGACAACCCTCGTGGCGCGCCACCGAAGCGGCGCGCTTGCCGGTGGTTGCAGTAGCGTTGCTGATTTTGATCTTCGTACTCGCGCTGCCGCTGTTTCTGATTGCGCCACGATCTGGCGCCGCCGCACTAACACGCAGCGGAGGCGCACTCCCAAACTTCATCGGCTTTTCTGAAAACGTCACGCTCGGACAGATCGGTACACTCAAGCAGAGCGATGACGTCGTGATGCGCGTGCGCGTTGAAGACGCACAACCTCAACGCGAGTTGCGCTGGCGTGGCGTTGCGCTCGACGAATTCACGGGCACGGGCTGGAAAAAATCAGCGCAGGCACGCCAGTTAGACATCATCCAGGAACGCGGCGGGTTCTTCAAAATCGACACGACTGAAGCTATCCACCGCCTTACAACCCAGACGTTCTTTCTCGAGCCGTTGGAGTCGGCCGTGCTCTTTGCGGCGCCGCGAGTTGTTGCTCTGCAGGGAGACCTCCCGTTTGTCCGTGTTGATGAAGAAGGATCGATCCAGTCGCGTCGTCACGACTTCGAGCGGTTGATGTACAAGGCACTCTCCGACACCAACGAGCCGCGCATGGACCAACTGCGCAACGATCTGCGGCCGTTGCCCTTGCCTTACTATCGTTACCTGCAACTGCCGGACAAACTCGATCCGCGCATCGGTCCACTAGCGACGACGATCATTCTGCACGCGAATGCGAGTAATCGTTACGACGCCGCGAGAGCGATCGAGTCGTACCTTCAGCGCGAATATCCTTACACGCTGGAGATGAAAGCAGGTGGATCGGATCCGCTCGCTGATTTTCTCTTCAATGTGAAGACCGGTCACTGCGAGTACTTTGCGACCGCGATGGTGATCCTGTTGCGAACGCACGGCATCGCTGCGCGTCTCGTCAACGGCTTTACGCCCGGCGAGTACAACGATGCAGCAGGCGCTTACACGGTTCGTCAATTCAATGCTCACTCGTGGGTCGAGGTCTATTTTCCGGAAACACGTGCGTGGGTGACGTTTGACCCGACGCCACCGGCGGGACGCACTGAACCGGTGCGCACGGGTTTCGCGGCGCAACTGCAAAAGTACGGTGAAGCACTCGAGCTGCTGTGGTTTCAGTACGTGGTCGGTTACGACAAACAGGAGCAACGCTCGCTCGCTACGTCCCTACAACATCGCGTGTTTGATTACGGACGGATCGTCTCGAGCATGCTCAACACGCTGAGCCGCTATCTAAACAGGGACGTGCTCGCCGTGGCAGCGGGTGTCACTGCGTTTGCACTCACGCTGCTACTCGTTATCTTCGGCAAACGGATCTGGCGGTGGACGCGCACAGGCCTCGCTCATTCGTCAGGAGACGAACGCGCGTTTTCGAATGTTCAGTTCTACGAGCGTTTGATCTCATTGATGGAGCAACGTGGCGTCGCACGCGACAAGCACCTGACGCCACTCGAGTTTGCAAACACGTTGAGATCGAACGAAGCAATGGTTATCACGCGGGCTTACAACCGTGTGCGATTTGGCGGGCAGAAGCTTTCGGCCACGGAAAGAAAAGAAGTCGAGCGCGCGCTGTTTGCTTTGGAAGGAAACATAGATAGACACGGATGAAGAAAGTCGGATTTATTAGCCTTGGATGTCCGAAGAACCTCGTTGATAGCGAGGTTATGATGGGACAACTCAAGCAAAACGGATATCAGATTACGGCGGATGCAGCAGAGGCGGATACGGTCGTCGTCAACACGTGTGGGTTTATCGACTCCGCGAAAAAGGAATCGATCGACACGATTCTCGAGGCGGCGCAGCTCAAGGCGAACGGCCAGGCGAAGCGACTGATCGTCGCCGGCTGCCTGGTGGAGCGTTATCGAGACGAATTGAAAGCCGAGATACCCGAGGTCGATGCGTTCATCGGCACGAACCAGATCAACGATATCCTCGCCGTTTGCGATCCAAAAACCAACACTCGCTCGCTGCCGGTCGTGCCGCTCGGAAATCAGAGTGCGACTTATCTCTACGACGAGTCGACACCGCGCATACTCGCGACACCGTCACACTACGCGTTCGTAAAAATTGCTGAAGGTTGCGATCGCCCGTGTGCCTTCTGCTTTATTCCGCAGATGCGCGGACACTTTCGCAGCCGTCGCTTCGGCTCGATCATCGCCGAAGCACACCAGCTCGCGGAAGAAGGAGTCAAAGAGATTATCCTCGTGGCCCAGGACTCTTCTCGTTACGGCGAAGATCTCGGCAAGCAGGATGCACTCGCGCGTTTGTTGCGCGAGCTGTCGCACGTGGATGGAATCGAGTGGGTGCGTGTGATGTACACCTATCCGACGCACATCAGCGACGCTTTTCTTGACGTACTCGCCGAAGAGCCCAAGGCTGTTAAGTATCTCGACATGCCTTTGCAGCACGCCTCGCAAAACGTGCTGAAACTGATGAAACGCGGCGGCAATCGTGCGAGCCTTGAACGGCTAATCGAGCGTGTGCGAAAGCGAGTTCCCGGCATCGGGGTGCGAACGACGTTTATCTCCGGCTTTCCGGGTGAGACTGAAAAAGATTTTGAAGAGCTGCTGGGTTTTATCAAAAGTGTCGAGTTTGATCGTGTTGGCGTTTTCACTTACTCGGACGAGGAAGGCACGCAGGCTTTCGACCTCGCTGGCAAAGTTCCGCATCGCACGGCGTCGCGCCGCCGCAACAGTCTCATGAAAGCCCAGTCGACGATCTCGCGTCGCAAAAATCGAGCGCGGGTTGGGGAAGTGGTCCGAGTGCTGTTTGAAGGCGAGTCGAAAGAGAGTGAACTCTTGTGGCAGGGGAGAATCGAGACGCAAGCGCCCGATATCGACGGTTGTGTGCTGATTAATGATGTTCCTGATGGTGTACTGCCGGCGGAGGGAGAGTTTGTGAATGTCGAGATCACGGAGGGGCACGAGTACGATCTGGTTGGGAGAATAATTTAGCCGCGGATGACACGGATGAAGCCGATCGATTATCTGGCGTTGTCGATTGCCACCTGCGGCGTAGGTTATTTACCGCTGATGCCGGGCACGTTCGGTTCCTTGCTTAGTGTCGGGATGTTTTTGTTGCTGACGCGGGTGGTGGCGGGCGCTGCGCTCGTTGCACTCGTCCTTGTTCTGATTCTTGCGTTTACAGTTGTAGGAATATGGGCCGGCACGCGGACTGAGCAGTTGTCGGGACGGAAAGATCCGGGAAAAGTGGTTGTTGACGAAGTCGCGGGCCAGTTCGTTGCGTTATTTCCCATAACACTTTTCACGCGCTGGTCCACCGCGGCAGTCATTGTTTCGTTTATTCTTTTCCGCTTTTTTGACATCGTTAAGCCGTATCCTGCGAACAGGCTTCAGGAAATGAAGGGCGGAGCCGGAGTAATGTTTGACGATCTCGTTGCCGGCGTTTATGGTGCGGCAATCGTGTCGATTTTCTTAAAAGTTTTTTAGGAGCGAGTTTATGGAGCGAAAAGAGTCGATTGGCAAAGAGGCAACGAGCAAAGAGACGCTGAAGGATTTGGAAGACAACGAAGCGCCGGTGAATGATCCGTCTAACGATTCGGAGATGCCAAGTCCGGATGGTGCGTTTGATGATTCGGACGAGGCGAAAGACGCGGATCCGGTGTGATCAGCTTTCCGGTGTCTCCTCTTTTGCTGAGCCACCGATCCAGCCGCGCCTTTTGAAAAACAGCAGCATGGCGACGGCCACCGCCAGCATTATTATCCAAACCGCGTAATAGCCATACTTTGAATGCAGCTCAGGCATGTTGTCGAAGTTCATGCCGTAGATTCCCGCGATGAACGTCAATGGCAGCATGATCGCCGAGAAGATCGTCAGCACTTTCATGATCTCGTTCAGGCGGTTCGAAACCACTGACAGGTAAGCTTCCATCGA
>Ga0134127_10004462_pt1 | contig 10093 bp, 8 predicted proteins | sample KB31753_FD_96459 | JGI IMG/M metagenome (GOLD analysis project Ga0134127, IMG submission 96459) | Terrestrial soil microbial communities with excess Nitrogen fertilizer from Kellogg Biological Station, Michigan, USA - KB3-175-3 | ecosystem: Environmental > Terrestrial > Soil > Unclassified ...
GACGTCTTCGTTGAGTTCGGCCGTGGGAACGCTGAAGTGCTGCCAGGTGCCGAAAGTGTCGACGAACTTGATGTCGACCATTTTGGCGCCCTGTTGCTTGGCTAGGTCCATGGCGGACTTAGGGGTGCTGGGTTTGCTCATGGAATGGTTGCGTAGTACGGAGTTTGATTCATTTCGCGGTGCGCCTGCCGTGCCGAACGCGGCTCACGGATCGCGATTATCGGCACAGCGGGTCGCACAATCGACAGGGTGTTCAGGCGCTGTGATAGCCTTCCTCGCCGTGTTCGGCAAGGTCAAGACCGAGGGTTTCGACTTCCTCGCTCGGGCGAAGGCCCACAACGGCCTTCACCACGTAGGCGATAATCGTGGTGCCAACAACGGCCAGTATGATGGTGATCAGGATCGCCTTGACTTGTTCGAACACGAGCGGCTGGGAGAAGGAGTCCTTCACGTAATCCTTGAGATTGGTGGCAAGGTTGGCGTTCGCCGAGTTGCGCGCCAGACAGCCGGTCAGGAACGCGCCCATTGTCCCGCCCACGGCATGCACGCCGAAGGTGTCGAGCGCGTCGTCGTAGCCGATCTTGCCCTTCAGATAGGCGCAGGCCAGGAACGGAACGATCCCGGCACAGATGCCGATAAGCACCGCGCCCCCGACCGTCACAAAACCGCAGGCCGGGGTAATCACCACCAGCCCCGCAACCGCGCCGGAACAGAACCCCAGGATGCTCGGCTTGCCTTTGACCATCCACTCCACCATGGGCCAGACAAAGGACGCCACGGCGGTCGCCATGGTGGTCGTCAGGAAAGCGTTCGCCGCGACGCCGTCAGCCGCGCCAGCCGAACCTGCGTTGAATCCATACCAGCCGACCCAGAGCATGCCCGTTCCGACCATGCACAGCACCATGCTGTGCGGCGCCATCGACTGTCTGCCGAAGCCGAGGCGTTTGCCGAGAATCATGCAAAGGATTAGCGCCGACCACCCGGAGCTCATGTGTACCACCGTGCCGCCGGCGAAGTCGATGGCTTTGATGCTGGCGTTTGCATTCCACACGCCGTTCATGGCGCCAGTCACGCCCCAGATCCAATGGGCGAGCGGAAAATAAACAACCACCATCCACAGGGCCATGAACAGGAGGATGGCGGAGAACTTCATGCGCTCCGCAATCGCGCCAATGATCAGCGCCGGGGTGATGATGGCGAACATCATCTGGTACATGCTGAAGACATTGTGCGAAACCCAGGCGGCGTAGTCGGTGTTTGGCGTCGAGTCAACGCCGTTGAGAAGGGCGTACTTCTTGAAGTCGCCCAGCCACGCGCCCGCGCCGTCGCCACCGGCGAATACGAAACTATAGCCGAACAGCCACCACAGAATGGCAACCAATCCGGTGATGCCGAAACATTGGGCGAGGACCGAGAGGACGTTCTTCCGTCTGACAAGGCCGCCGTAAAAAAGCGCAAGGCCTGGCAGTGTCATGAACAAGACCAGCGCGGCGCTGGTCATCATCCAACCGTTGTGGCCGGGCCCGGGAGCGGTGGCGAGTGCCGTGGCCGCATTGGTCTGGCGTGCGCCATTGAGAACGTAAGCCTCCAAGTCCGCGAGACGATCGTCGGTCGTGGGCTTAGGTGGCGTGCCGGAATCAGCGGCCTGGACTGTGGTGGCGAGCGTGAGGACCGTGGCGAGCAGCGTCAGGACTAGAGTGAGTTTCTTCATGGGTGTGGGTGCTAGTGAGGTCAGGGTTGGTGAGTGGTTAAACAGCGGCTTCGCCCTTCTCCTCGGTGCGGATGCGGATGGCCTGTTCGACGTTGGAGACGAAAATTTTTCCGTCCCCGATCTTGCCGGTCTTGGCCGCCTTGATGATCGCGGTGACAGCGGTCTCGACGCTGGTGTCCGGGACGACCAGTTCGAGTTTGATTTTGGGCAGAAAATCGACCGTATACTCCGAACCGCGGTAGATTTCGGTGTGGCCTTTCTGGCGGCCGAATCCCTTCACTTCGGTGACGGTCATCCCTTCGATGCCGACTTCGCCGAGGGCGTCTTTGACTTCCTCGAGCTTGAAGGGCTTGATGATTGCTTCGACTTTTTTCATGTCAATAGGCGACGAATTGAGTTGTGGTTTGGAATGCTGGAACGCATGGGCCGGCATTTAGCAGCGCCAATGCCAGCTTAAACGTGAGTCGGGCGCGCAAGGCGGGAAGTGCCTGATTTTATTGGCCTTGGCTGGAGTGAAGGAATTTCAGCGCGGGAAACGGCGTGTTGGCTTTTGGCCACCGTGGCTGAAGTTGGCCAGCGATGCGCGACATCGTCGCGGTCTCGAGTTCCGGGTTCCGGGTTCCGAGTTGAAAGGTGGGGGCGAGAGTCCTCGCGAGCCGGTTCCAAGGATGGGCCGCGTCGCTCCGCGCGCGCCGATAGCGTCCCCATTTCCAAGGAACGCCCGCTACTTCGGACGGCGGCGCGAGCTCTGAGCGACGCGCCCCGCCCGAAAATCGATAATTCGAAACCTACCTCGGAACTACCAGGACTCGCGAGAACCCGCGCCACACCAGTAACTGGAAACTCGGAACTTGGGCGAGAAAGCAGAACGGCCGGACTTTCGTCCGGCCATTTCACACACTCACACGAGTTTTTTTCTGGTAGCCGCACCCGGCTACGTTCAACACGACGCTAATGTAGCGAATCCGCCTTCACCTGCCAGTCACCAATACTGGGGACAGACACGTGGACCTCAGCTGAGCACGATCGGTGGACCAGGGTTGACTAACCTTGACTGGGCCCCCAAACACAAACGGCCGGATTTTCATCCGGCCGTTTCACACACAAGATTCTTTTTCACACAGCCCTAACGGGCTACCAACAACACGCCGTGAAGATAGCGAATTCGCAGTTTCACGCCAGTCACCAGAACTGGTTACAAGCCAACTAATTCATAATTGGTTTAAATACAGCAGTTTATGTAAAATATCAAACGCCGAGAGCCGTCTTTTCTCTGTTTTGCCCCCAGAAAACACAACGGCCGGATTTTCATCCGGCCGTTTCACACACAAGATTCTTTTCACACAGCCCTAACGGGCCACCAACAACACGCGGTGAAGATACCTGAGCCACCGTTTCCTGCCAGTCACCAGTTCTGGGGACGCCTGCCCGCGGGATTATATCTTTTACAAACCCACTTTGTTGCCCATACATAAGTCTGTGGATAACAGAGAACCACCCTTACAGGTTCAGCCGGTGCCAACCCGCTTTGCTGGGGTTTGGCGCCGAGCCAGATCTTGGGTTTATCGTGCGGTTTGCATTGCTGTGTTTGGCGCATCTTTATGCTGGTTCCCGGCATATTGGTGGGAGTTGGGCAAAGGCACGCTCAAGCTGTGGGAGGACGCTCGTGGTGTCACATTACCCAGCGTCATCTTTCTTGCCCTTTCTCCGTGGATATTCCGAAAGTTGGAACAATTCGCAGAGGGTCAACCCGTGAACATTAATGGGGTGAGCTGGATTCGGGATAAGATTGCGATATGGCGAAAGCCAATTAAGAACGCCGCTATCCTTGCTCTAGCGTTCTGGATTTTGGCGGCCACATTTTACATTGCCCCAAAGAAATATGAGGAAAAGACCAGAGAAGCTCACACAAATCTAGTTCAAGCGCTCAGCTTTTCAAACAAGGTAGTAGAGGAGATCAGAAAAACCACGACGCCGAGTTTCAGTACTGCGATCACCGATAATATTACTGTTGGCTTTAGCATAAACCAGGACTCTAACGCCATACCAATCATTTTTCCTTTCTACGTGCTAAATAGGGGTGCTCCATCAACGACACTGGAATGGAGATGTGATGTGAGATTACTATCGGGGCAAGTCGTATCTAGCGGCGCATCGCCTTTCAGGCGAATTGAGGCGGGCGATACTAATGCTCCATACTCGACGACCAACTATCTACCAGCCCTTTTATGTGAGACTCCACTTGGAACTGGAGCCGGAAAAAGCGGATGGGTTGGATTTGTGTTTCCAGCGGGAGTAATAAAAGAGATTAAAAGACCAGGCGTCGTTTTCGAGGTTTCATTTGAAGATGCCCAGCGGAATAAAACGACGCACAGGTGGATAGTTCCGGTTGGATATCAGGCGTGGCAATGATTTATTTCTTCGCCTTCTTTGAACTCGGTGGCGGCTGTGTTTTCAGCATCGCCCCTAGCGCATCCTCAAATTTTAGCGGATGCAGAGTGAGCTTTTCGCGCTTTTGTTTTGGTTTGGGCTTTCGCGTTTTCACGAATCCTTTCAATTATCGCGGCCCGCAATCTTCTGGCGAGCCTATTCCCTCAAACACACTGCCTATAGGTCAGGTGTTTTCCTTCGGTCTGGTCGATTGCGATTTCCATCCGCTCTCCATCGGTGATTCTGCAGTTGTTTTACCGGAACGAGAATTCATCAGCGTAGCGTTGCAAAATGCTCGCGGCTTACGTGGTGGAAAGCGCCCATCCGCAAGGCAGGATCGCAGATTTCCTCTGCGTCACGCTGGCAACAACCTTGGTGCGAGCTTTCCCATGTCGCTGAACGAGCGCAACGAGCGGCGTCTTGCGAAGGTGCTTCCTTTTGTGATCGCCTTGCCGTCGACAAACGTCTCATCAATCTCGACCGTGCCTTTGAGCAAGTCGGCAAGCGCTCCTTCGTTCATCGCAAAGCGAATCCGGTGCGCCATGAACCACGCCGACTTGTAAGTAATGTCCAGCATTCTGTGAAGTTGGTGCGCGCTCATGCCCTTCTTAGACGAGCAGAGAAGGAAGATCGCCATGAGCCATTTGCCAATTGGGATGTGCGAGTCTTCAAAGATGGTTCCAACCGTGACCGTGAATTGCTTCCGGCACGCTCCGCACTTGTAAAGCCCCTTGCGGGCGGGTCGCTTGCTGTCGGCCTTCGGTGTGATCGCGTAAATCGCCTTGGATTGTTCTCCCGGCCCGTTCTTGCAGTGCGCACAGACAGGGCCATTCGGCCAACGAAGCGATTCCAGCAATTCCCGCGCTTTGTCGTTGTCCCCGTACTGCTGGGCCAGCGAAACAAGGGTGATTTCCTCGGAACTGAGTGCGCCGGGCGTGTGTTCCATGGCGCGACATTACGCTCCGAGCTTAGGTTTGTCAAGTATATAATCACGGACAGACCCGAGCTGAGCACGACGGTGCGATGAGGCTTGACTACCCTTGTCTGGCCTCCCAAAACACAACGGCCGGATTTTCATCCGGCCGTTTCACACACAAGATTCTTTTCACACAGCCCTAACGGGCCACCAACAACACCCGGTGAAGATACCTGAGCCACCGTTTCCTGCCAGTCACCAGTTCTGGGGACACCGGGGATCTGGGTTATACCTATTTCTTGTTCATAGATAAGCTCATGGACAACAAAGAACTATCAGTCCAGTTGCCCGCACGCCGCGTTGGGTTGCAGAAGCACTCCGCTAGCCCCGGCCTTGGGTCTACGGCCTGGTTTTCATTACGGCGTTTGTGTTATCGGCGTGCTGGTTTTTCGGGATACTTTCGGGATACAGGTGGGAGTTAGTCAAGGGAACGCTCAAGCTCTGGGGGACGCTCGTGGGGTTAACCGCCGCCCAACCGGACGGCTCAACAACCAGAGATTTCTCTAACAGCTTCATCAACATAATCTGTTTCTCCCCATCAGAAGGCGAAGCAGTCGCAACCCAGGCCGAAGAATCCGGCGAAACGATTGCGCGCTGCATCAATTCCGGCGAGGAGTTGATGCGCGGCATGGGTGCAGCCGTGTTGATGACACTCGGCGGTATGCTGGTGCACAACAGGAACACCGGCTTGCGCGGCCTTGCGCACGTCGAGCGGCGCACCATAGCCACCAAACACTTTCACCGGCGACCATTCGGGCAACACAGGAATCGGCGGCGGCGCATGAGTGGCGAATTCCTGCGTGGCGTGAACGATCCTTCCACCCACGACCGTGAACACGGACTCAATCCCTTTGATTTCCTCTTCGGCGACGGAGAAGTAATCGTCCGTGAGTGCAACCAAGTCGGCCAATTGACCGGGAGCAATCGCACCCTTCGTCCCACTCTCGCTGCTAAACCAACTGCTGCCTTGCGTGTAGAGCCGCAGTGCCTCCTCGCGGCTGAGTCGATGCTTGTCAGGATACATTGAGACACCCCCCACGGTTTTGCCCGTCACGAGCCAGTACAGCGAAACCCACGGATTGTAGCTGGCCACGCGAGTGGCATCCGTTCCAGCGCCTACGGGAATTCCAAGCTCCAGCATTCTCCGCACTGGCGGCGTCCGCTCGGCGGCTTTCTTGCCGTAACGATCCATGAAGTACTCGCCTTGGTACGCCATGCGATGCTGAATCGCGATGCCGCCGCCCAGGGCTTTTACACGTTCCAGATTGCGGTCCGAAATGGTTTCGCAGTGATCAAAGAACCAATTCAATCCCTTGAACGGAATTTCGTGATTCACTGCTTCGAAGACGCTCAGAAAACGTGTGATGCTTTCGTCGTAGGTTGCGTGCAATCGGAACGGCCACTTGTTAGCGGCGAGCAGTGAGACCACTTCTTTTAGTTCACCTTCGAGCGACGCGGCCAAATCCGGACGAGGCTCAAGGAAGTCCTCAAAGTCCGCGGCCGAGAAGACGAGCATTTCGCCCGCGCCATTGCACCGGAAGAAATCGTCGCCCTTGCCGGGCCCGGTCATTTTGATCCAGCGCGCGAAGTCTTCTTTCTCCTGCTTTGGTTTCTGTGTGAAAAGATTGTAAGCGATGCGCAACGTCATCTCCCCGCGTTTGTGCAGTCTCTCGATGACAGCGTAGTCCTCCGGGTAATTCTGAAACCCGCCTCCTGCGTCAATGACGCTCGTCAAACCGAGCCGGTTGAGTTCGCGCATGAAGTGGCGCGTGGAATTCATTTGATGTTCCGCCGGCAGCTTCGGACCCTTGGCGAGCGTGGCGTAGAGAATCGTTGCGTTCGGGCGCGCAATGAGCAGGCCGGTGGGATTGCCCTTGCTGTCGCGCTGGATTTCTCCGCCTGGCGGATTCGGCGTGTCTTTTGTGTAGCCGCACGCGCGCAACGCGGCCTTGTTCAGCAACGCCCTGCAATACAGGTGCAAAATGAAAACCGGCGTTTCGGGGGCGACGGCATTGATTTCCTCCAACGTCGGCATGCGGCGCTCGGCGAATTGAAACTCGCTCCAGCCCCCAACCACTCGCACCCATTGGCCCGGCGGCGTCCGCTGTGCTTGCTCGCGCAACATTCGCAGTGCGTCGGCGAGGGACGGCACTCCGTCCCAGCGCAATTCCATATTGTAGTTCAGACCACCACGGATGACGTGCAGGTGCGAGTCATTGAGGCCGGGAATCACGCGGCGGCCATTCAGATCAATCGTCTTGGTGTTTGGCCCGCGCTCGTAACTCTCCGCATCGTCCACGCCGACGATGCGGCCGTCTTTGATCGCGACGTTTTTGGCTTCGGGATATTTCGGATCGAGTGTAGTGATGTGTCCGTTGTGAAGGATGAGGTCGGCTGTCTTTTTTGTGTTCATGGTCTTTCCTTGGTTAGAAGCGAAAAGTTATCCAGGTTGAAAAATAGTTCACGTCCTTGCCGGGCGGATTCTCGTGCAGAAATGCTCCGGCGAAAAAGTGGGCGTAGTTGGCTGTCCACGTCAGATGCCGTTGCAAACGCCACTCGAGCTGTGTGGTGGCTTGCGAACCGACGTAGCTCGAACCGCCGTTGCCGTCAGAGCGCACAACGGCTTGCCCGACGTTATACACGCCGTCGTGTGAGCTCTCGCGCCAGAAAAAATCCACGTCCGCGTTCAGCGTGACCGTCCGCGTCGGATGCAGCTCGAAGCCGGGATGCACGTCAATGTGGTTCTGGGGCCCGATGAGCGACGTCTCACTGAAGTAAGCGCCTTTCGGAAACAGCGGGTTGAACGTCTGCAAATCCTGGTTGTTCGGATTGCGGTCGCCACTCGTCACGTCGGCTTTCAGGCCAAGGCGCGGCGTCCACGGCGCGTGAGCAAAGGTGTAGCCGGTGTCGCTCGCCGCCGTCCACGCCGAGATGTCGCCGTCGCCAAACGTGCCAAACTGATAAACGAACTCGAAGTTCCAGTCCCAGCCCAAGTGATTGCCCCATAGGCGCGTGCCGAGGGAATGACGACGTTCACGCGCCGCGCCTTGGTTGAAATGGGCTGAGTCGCGTTCCACACCAAGGTAGTAAAAATCCGCCTTACCGCCGGCGAGCAGGGGAAACGGTGCGACGCCGTAGAACCCCCAAAATTTCGAGTGCGGATCAGGACCGTCATCGAAAACCCCCGCTTTTGTTTCGGCGGGCCTCGTGGCGAAGGCGTCAAACTGCCACTCGTTCCACCTTAGCGTCGCGCGCGCGCCATCGAAGCTCTGCCTCACGTTGGGTGATTCACGCACGGAGACGAGCCGCTGCGCGCCGAACGACAGTTCCTGGCGGCCCACACGGAGCGTGAGCGAATCCCTTTCATCGAATGGCGCGCGCACGTCGGCAAACAGTTGGTGCACGTCAAACTCGTCACGGTCGGTGGGGCGCGGCCCGCCGCTACGCCCGTCCTCCAGTCCGCTTTTGAATTGCGTGAAGACACGGAAGTTTTCGCCGATGTGCGCGTCGGCATGAATCATGTAACGCTGGAGCAAATAACCGTTGTCGTCCTGCAGGCCTTTGCCCCAGTTGAAATTGTCAAAGTATTCGTAGCGTTGACGCACCTCGCCGCCGAGCGTGAGCCATGACGAACCGTCGCGGTTCAGGGGGATGAATTTCACAGGGTCGAACACGTCCTTGCGCAGCGCCGGGTCGCGCAAAACCGACCAATCTTCATCCTGCCGCGACAGCTTGAACTGCGGGTGGGGCGGCGCATCGTCAGCCCGTGAATTGTTTGCAAGCAGCAAAGGCGTGGCGACCATAACGCAGAGCAGCTTCTTCATTTGGGTGAGTGAAGCCAGCCGTGAAGGGCCCGCGTGATCAACGGCATGACTACCCAGGTCAAAAGCGCGACGATGCAGGCATTGAAAACGGCATTGGCGACAAGAAAAGGCAACGAACGAATCGCCGGGCCGATGGTCAGATTCAACATCGTTGCGATGGGAAAGACTCCGAGAAAAGTGGCTATGGCCATTTTCCATTTCGGCAGCCGTTGCAGCGGCTCGCCCGGGAAGGTAAACCAGCTTTCCAAGCCGGAGAGTTCCTCCACGCGCCCGCTCCCTTCCGTCAACTCGATGGCAAGTTGATTCCACTCCAGGTATTCAGGCGACATACGAAACGCCGCGAGAGCCTCCCGGTTCGAGAACTTGCGAACGATGCCGTATTCGCGCGAGGGGCTCCCCGGCGCGGGGCGCATCACGTGGACGCCCAGTTGTCCGGGGAGGTTAAGCGAACGCTGCACGAACTCATGCAGCGCCCGCTCGAACCCCGCTTCGCAGCCCGGCTTCACGGTGCGCGTGACGGAGACAGTGACAGGCTCGGACGCGCTCATGGTTCAGTGTGCTTTCTTTGGCACGACCTGCGGCTTCTGCGCCGATTGCGGCGCGTGATGCACCATCGTGTAGGCGTATTCGACGCCGCTGCCGTACGCGCCAGCCTGTTGTTTGAGCAATCCCATGAGCGCGTTGTAGTGCTCGCGGTTTTTCCAATCGCGCTGCCATTCCAGCAGCGCGCCAATCGTCGTGAGACGCACTGCCCCGGCTTGCACCATGCGCGAGAGCGCGGCTTCCTGCGCGGCGGGCGAAGTCGCGCCGCAGCAATCTTCGACGATATAGATGTTGTAGCCTGCGCCGAGCATTTCGATGGTCGGCCAAGTCACACAAACTTCGGTCCATAGCCCGGTCATGAGGATGTTCCTGCGACCGGTGGCCTCGATGGCTTTGCGGAAGCCCGCGTCATCCCACGAGTTCATCGAACTGCGCTCAACGACTGGCTGGCCAGGAAAGACGTCGAGCAACTGCGGCCAGACGTATCCGCTGAACGATTCGGTTTCGACGGCCGTGAGGACTGCGGGCACGTTGAACTCCTTTGCGACTTTGGCGAGGAGTGTGACGTTGTTGATGAGCGTCGCGCGGTCCGTGTTGGCGACGCCAAAC
>Ga0134127_10004467_pt1 | contig 10090 bp, 8 predicted proteins | sample KB31753_FD_96459 | JGI IMG/M metagenome (GOLD analysis project Ga0134127, IMG submission 96459) | Terrestrial soil microbial communities with excess Nitrogen fertilizer from Kellogg Biological Station, Michigan, USA - KB3-175-3 | ecosystem: Environmental > Terrestrial > Soil > Unclassified ...
CCCGGGGCGAGCACAAGCTGGCGCGCGGGTTGATGCCGGTGGAGACCTGCTCGGCGCAGTGGCTGGCGCGCCCCGAATTTGCAACTGCGGTCGAACAGTTCCTGACGCGCGAGACCCGGGGACTGGAGCATTACGTGGATGAACTCAACGAGCGCGCGCCGTTCAAGCGCGCAGACGGATCCGCCCCCGGCACGGGCCCGCTCGACGGATCACGCCTCGAATAGTCGTCGCGCGAATCCCGCCGCGCGCTTAAACTTGCGTTAGCCGCGACGGAGATCGCGCGAAAATGGGAGAGGGCAATCGAAACAACGACCAAGCAGCAGTGGGGCTACGGGCTGCCGGACCAGGCCCACGCGCTCCCCCAGAAGCCCGCGCCTGCAACTCCATCCGGCAAGACGCCATGGTTGCGTCACCTGAAGGGCGACCTGCTGGGCGGATTCACTGCGGCGGTGCTGACGATACCGGTCAGCATGGGCTACGGGCTGCTTGCTCTCTTCGCCCTCGGCGAAAACTACGTGGCTACCGCGATCCTGGCGGGCCTCTACGCGCCGGTCATAGGGTGCTTCGTCGCCGTGCTGCTCGGCGCGAACACCACCATGATCTATTCGCCGCGCAGCATCGTCACCTTCCTCATCGGCTCCATCGTGCTTCACAGCCTGACGCTGTCCGGCGTGCCGGCGCTGCAGAAGGCAAGCCCGGACATGCTGCTCGCCTTCGCCTTCCTGCTGATGTTCATCGCGGGCGGATTTCAATTGCTGTTCGGCTTGCTGCGACTGGGCAGCGTAGTGAAATACATCCCGGCGCCGGTTTTTGCCGGCTTCCAGAACGCGGCGGCCCTGCTCATATTTCTCTCCCAGCTGGGCGCCATGCTCGGCCTGAAGCAGCCGATGTCCTCGTTCAGCTTCGCGTCCCTGCTCGGCGCCATCCAGCCCCTCACCCTGCTGATCGGCATCGTCACCTGCGCGCTGATCCTGAAGGGCGCGCGCATCTTGAAGATCGTCCCGCCGACGATACTGGGATTGATTGGCGGCGTTGCTCTCTACTACCTGTTCGCCGCACTCGGTCTGCGCGAGCATCTGGGACCGACTATCGGCGCCATCCCTTTTGCCTGGCCTCCGCCTAATTTTTTAAATGAATTCAAAGACATAATCAACGGACCCGATATCGTGCAGTTACTGCCGGTACTGCTGACGGGGGCGGTCAGCCTCGCCATCGTCGCTTCGCTGGATGGATTGCTATGCGCGCGCCTGGTAGAGAGCGACTCCGGCAACCGCGTTCACAGCAACCGCGAGCTGGCGCGGCTCGGCGTCGGCAACATGATCGCCGCGTGCTTCGGCGGCATCTCCAACGGCATCAATCTCGGGTCGAGTTTCGCCAACCATCGCACCGGCGCGCGCACGCCGCTGTCCCTGCTGGTGCACGCCGGCGTCATCCTCCTCGCCATCGTCGCGTTCGCACCGCTCATCAGCTACCTGCCGCGCGTGGTGATAGCAGCCATGCTGGTGGTGGTGTCGATCCAGCTGGTGGATCGCTGGACGCTGCAGATAGTGCGCAGGCTCGCCGCAGGCGATTTCAGCAGCGCGAAGAGCATGCTGCTCGACCTCCTGATCATCGTGATCGTCGCGGTGGTCGCGGTCACCATGAACCTGGTGATAGCCGTCGCCATCGGCGTGGCGGTGACGGTTCTCTTCTTCCTGTTTCGCATGAGCAAGTCGGTGATCCGCCGCACCTTCCGGTGCGACGCGGTGCATTCGCGCAAGACGCGCGAGCCCCGCCTGATGAACTTGCTTTCCCTGCACGGGGGCAAGATCCTGGTGCTCGAGCTGGAGGGGCCGATTTTCTTCGGCACCGCTGAAAATCTCGCGCTCTATCTCGAGGGAGCGTGGCGCGAGAACGTGTCCTACGTGATCCTGGATCTCAAGCGCGTCAACGAAATCGACAGCACCGGCGCCAAGATCCTGCTGCAGGCGCACGACCGCCTGACGAAGGAAGGCAAATACTTGTTGCTGAGTTCTTTCCCGGAGAACACGCAACTCGCCAACTTCTTGAAGGACATGGGAGTCACCGCCGCGCTCACGCGCAACCGGCTTTTCCCGGACACCGACCGGGCCATGGAATGGGCGGAGGACCACCTGATCCTCGCGCAGCTGGGAGACGTGGAATCCGGCGCCGAATTTCCTTTCGCCCAGCTCGATGTGTTCGCCAACATGAACGAGGCGGAGCTCGCAGTGGCGAAGCAGGCGCTTTCACGGCAAAACTACGCCAACGGCGACGTCGTGTTCCGTGAAGGCGACAGCGGGGATGAGCTCTACATCATCGCCAAGGGCAGCGCGAGCGTGCGGCTGCGGCTCTCGGGCGCCGAGCGCGAGACCCGCTTGATCACGTTCTCGCCGGGAACCGTGTTCGGTGAAGTGGCGCTGCTCGACCAGGAGGCGCGCTCGGCAACCATCGAGGCGGACGATGAGCTGGTCTGCTATGTGCTCACGCGCCGCAGTTTCGAGCAGCTCACCACCGAGCACCCTGTGATTGCGATCAAGCTTCTCACTAACCTTGGGCGCGAGCTCTCCGGCCGGCTGCGCCGCGCGAACCGCACCATATACCAGCTGGCGAGCTAGTTCCCGCGGCGGAAACGCGAGAAGAACCGCCACATCTCGGTGTTCGCGTCGATCAACGTGGTGCCTGGCCCGAGCAGTATCGGCAGGTAGTTCTGCTTCCCTCCGGGCCAGACGTGGCCTGCGCCAGTCAGTTTCCAGAACACCACTTCGGTGCCCGCGCGGCACGGACTGTATTGAAAGCGTGTCGCGGTGTGCGCAGCGTCCGCCGCACCCGGCTTCCCGCTCACCATCCCCGTGACTTGTGCCTGGGCGGGACAGCCGTTGTGCGCCACCCATTTCCCGATCATCGAATCGACCGGCTCGTGTAACACGCGAGTGTTGGTCAGCGGGAACGCCGGGCCGAGTCCGCCGTCGTAGAGCGCCCGCTGGTCATCGACGCTGTGTATATGCATTACCGGTACCGGCATTTTCGGAGCGAAACCCGGCAAGGTCATCGCCCCGGCCACCCCCGCCACCGCGGCAATGGTTTCGGGCGCCTCGGCGGCGAGTCGATAAGCCATCATCGACCCGTTTGAAAGGCCGGTGGCGTAAACACGCGCACGGTCGTACCGCATGCGCCGCGCCAGGTCCTCGAGCATGGCGACGACGTAGCCCACATCGTCTATCTGGTTCGCCGCGGCTGAGCCGCAGCAAGTCCCGGCATTCCACGTCAGCAACCGGCCCCCGATCCCGCCGGTGCCATTCGGATAGACGGCGATGTAGCCGTCCCGATCGGCGGCCTCATCCATGCGCGAGTACGATTTCTGATTTTCGGCGTTTCCTCCCCCGCCATGAAAATTCAATACGAGCGGCAACGGCTTGCCCGCGCCCGCTTGCGGCGGCACGTGCACGAGATAGCTGCGCTTGAGCGCGCCGACCGTGAGTCCGAATTCATGATTGCCCGGCGCCGGCGGGCCGGCAGCCATCGCAGGGGCTGCCGCCAGCATGAGGAGCAGGCCGCCAAAAAAATACCGGATCACTTGCTCCTCTGGTCGAGCAGTTGATCGAACGAGAAACCGTGCCCGCCGCGACGATCGAGGGCGCGCGCGCGTTCGCGGAGCTCGCTTTCCGACGGCTGGGAAGCCGCGCCCATGACGATGATGTTGCCGCTTCCCAATGGACGGAAGATTTCCACCGCCGGGAACGCCGCCCGGATATTCCGGATATAGGCCGCCGAGTCCGCGCTCCCGATCATGTTGAACATCACGACCCCGCCGGGGCGCAGGCGCTCGTGGAGGCTCCGCAGAAAATTGACCTCCTGCAAATGGAGGGGCATGCCGACGCGATCGGTTCCCGCGCCCGGGTGCAGGTGCGCGTTCATAAGGATCAGATCGTAGCGCTCGGGAACCCGGCGCAGGTATTGAACGCCATCCTCGACGAAGAACCGCGTGCGCGGCCCAGGCTTCGTCCCGAAGAATTCACTCGACACCGACACCACCGCGGGGTCGATTTCGACGACATCCAGAGAAATCTCCGGGAAGTAATGATTCAGGAATCGCACGAGCGCGCCTCCGCCAAGCCCGACGAGCAGGCAGGCGGATGCTTCCGGGCGGTAGATCAGGCCCGCGGTCATCGTGCGGGCGTAGCGATGTTGCAGCCGGTGCGGCTCGCGCAGATCGATGATCGTTTCGATGGCATCACTCGGTGTGTCCCCGAGAAAGACCATCGCGCGCTGCGACCCGTGATCCACGACCTGGATGTGGGAGTAAGACGAGCGAACCTCGTGGACGACCGCAGACTGGCAGGAAACCAGCAAGACCGACAGCGCGGCGATCGCCCAGGCGACGCGCGCGAATCCGGGTGCCGCCATGGAGCCGGGAGCGTTGTGCTTATCCATTCCGGTCGGTTTTGCGGGACATGCGACGGGCACAAGGATGAAGGCCCGCGAATCTCTCGCGGAGGCGAAGCTATCGCGATGGCCGGATGTTACCGTATAGTGATGCGTCCAAGAAATCTGTGCAGCCATGAAGTTTTGCAGTAACTGCGGCGCCCCGGTTGCGCTGCGCGTGCCGACCGGGGACAACCTGCCGCGCCACGTCTGCGACGCCTGCCAGGCGATTCACTACCAGAATCCGCGCATGGTGGTGGGATGCATCGTCGAGCACGGCGACCGGATCCTGCTGTGCCGGCGCGCAATCGAGCCCCGCCACGGCTACTGGACGGTGCCGGCGGGTTACATGGAGAACGGGGAAACCACGTTCCAGGGCGCCTTGCGCGAGACCCTCGAGGAAGCAAATGCGCGCGTCGAGATCGATTCACTCTACGCGCTCTACAACATTCCGCACATCAACCAGGTCTACCTGCTGTTTCGCGCACGCCTGCTCGACCCGAAAGTGAGCCCTGGAGCCGAGACGCTCGAAGTCGGGCTGTTCCCGGAAGGCGAGATACCGTGGGACCGTATCGCCTTTGCCAGCGTGCGTAACGCCCTAGTTCACTACTACGAGGACCGCAAGCGCGGCGCGTACCCGTTCCACATGGGAACGGTCGAGCCGGCAGCGGGCGGCAAGCGCTAACCGAAACTATCCTTGTAGAATAGGCGGCCAATGACTGCCCCGATTCCAACCACCAAGCCCGCATTCCAGTGGGAAGACCCGCTCCTGCTGGAGGACCAGCTTTCGGAAGAAGAGCGCATGGTGCGCGACACCGCGCGCGCCTACTGCCAGGAAAAACTGATGCCGCGCGTGCTGGAAGCGCATCGCCACGAGAAGTTCGACCGCGACGTCGTGCACGAGATGGGCAAGTTGGGATTCCTCGGCGCAACGCTATCCGGCTACGGTTGCGCCGGCGTCAACCACGTCTCCTACGGGCTGATCGCGCGTGAGCTCGAACGCGTGGACAGCGGCTACCGCTCCACGATGTCGGCGCATTCGAGCCTCTGCATGTACCCCATCCACGAGTTCGGATCCGAGGCGCAGCGCAAGAAATTCCTGCCGAAGCTTGCGACGGGCGAATGGATCGGCTGTTTCGGCCTGACCGAGCCCGATGTCGGCTCCGATCCCGGCGGCATGGCAACGCGGGCGAAAAAAGTCGACGGCGGCTACGTGCTCCAGGGCGCCAAGCTGTGGATAAGCAACGCGCCCTACGCCGACGTGTTCCTGATCTGGGCGAAGGACGATGCCGGCGAAATCCGCGGTTACCTCGCGGAAAAAGGCATGAAGGGATTGTCGGTATCGAAGATCCAGGGCAAGTTCAGCTTGCGCGTGTCTCCGACCGGCGAGATCGCGCTGGACCAGGTATTCGTCCCGGAGGAGAACCTGCTGCCCGGCGTTTCTGGATTGAAAGGCCCGTTTTCCTGCCTCAACAAGGCGCGCTTCGGCATCTCCTGGGGCGCGCTCGGTGCAGCCGAATTCTGCTGGCACGCCGCCCGCAACTACACGCTGGAGCGCAAGCAGTTCGGCCGGCCCCTTGCGGCGAACCAGTTGATTCAGCTGAAACTCGCCAACATGCAGACCGAGATCGCGCTCGGGCTGCAGGCGGCGCTGCGGCTGGGACGCCTGATGGACGAGGGCCGCGCCACGCCGGAAATGATTTCATTGTGCAAGCGCAACGCCAGCGGCAAATCGCTCGACATCGCCCGCCTCGCCCGCGACATGCACGGCGGCAACGGCATCTCGGACGAGTTTCACGTCATCCGTCATGTGCTGAACCTCGAAGCCGTCAACACCTACGAGGGCACGCACGACATCCATGCCCTCATCCTGGGCCGTGCGCAAACCGGCATTCCCGCATTCAGCTAAAGAACCATGCTGCAGGTTAAGCGTTCAGGCGCACCGCTCGGCGCCGAAATCCTCGGCGTAGATCTTTCCAAAGACCTCGACGACGCCGTATTCCGCGAAATCGTCGACCGGTTTCACGAGCACGAGGTCGTGTTCTTTCGCAACCAGCAATTGACGCCGGATCAGCACGTCGCCTTCAGCCGCCGCTTCGGCGAACTCGAGCACCACGTCAGAAAGGATTGCTGCCGTCCGGGCTTTCCCGAGCTCTTCGTGGTTTCCAACATTCTTGAAAACGGCAAGCCGATCGGCTCGCAGGACGCCGGCCTGTTCTGGCATTCGGACCTCTGCTACCTGAAAGAGCCGAGCCGCGCCTCCCTGTTCTATGCGCGGGAAGTACCCGTGGACGCGCAAGGCAGGCCGGTCGGCGACACGATGTTCGCAAGCGGCAGCGCCGCCTTCAACGCCTTGCCGGAACCGGAAAAACGCAGGCTCGCGGGATTGAAGGCAGTCAATTCGTACGCCAAGGGCTACTACCGCGACCGCAAGAGCGGCGCGCGCAAGCCGCTCACCGAGGAACAGAAAATGCGCACGCCCGATGTCGAGCATCCGGTCGTTCGCACCCATCCGTACACGGGAAAGAAGTGCCTGTTCGTCAACGAGGGCTACACGTCGAGCATCGTCGGCATGAGCGCGGAGGAAAGCGACGCGCTGCTCGCCCGCCTGGTGGAGCACAGCACCCGCCCGGAGTTCGTCTATCGCCACCAGTGGCGGGTCGGCGACTTTCTCATGTGGGACAACTGCTCCACCCAGCACCGCGCGGTGATGGATTATGCGTTGCCGCAACGCAGGCTGATGGAACGCGCCACGCTCTGCGGCGCGGCGCCGTTCTAGTGGCGCGCGCGACGACCCGGCTGCGCCGGCTGCTGCGCGCCCGCGAATTCCTCGAGTTGCCGGCGGTCTACGACCCGCTCGCCGCGCGCATAGCGGAAAGCGTGGGATTCAAGACGCTCTACAACGGCGGCTTCGTGACCGGCGGCATGAGTGCAATCAGCGAGCCGCTGCTGACCATGACTGAGCAAATCGGCGTCGCGGCTGAAATCACCCGCGCCGTGAAGGCGCCGCTCGTCATGGATGCGGGCGCGGGCTGGGGCGAACCGCTCCACACCATGCGCACCGTTCGCGAATGCATACGCGCGGGTGTAGCCGGCGTTCACATCGAGGACCAGCTCTTTCCCAAGCGCGCGCACTACCATACCTATGTCGCGCACAACATCCCGCGCGGCGAGTACCGCGACAAGATTGCCCTCGCCTGCCGTCAGCGCGACGAGTCGGACAAGGACTTCGTCATCATCGCCCGCTCCGATGCCTGCCGCGAACAGGGATACGCCGAGGCGGTAGCGCGCATGCACATCGCCACCGACGCCGGTGCGGACATGGGCCTGATCTTTCCGCGGGACCACAAGGAGGCGGTAAAAACGCCCAGGCAATGCCGCCTGCCGATGATCTACGTGCAAAGCCGCGGCAACCGGGACGGCAGGCCGGACTACAGCTACCGGGAGCTGCGCGACATGGGTTACGCCGGTTGCATCGACGCGATCCTGGCCGTCGGCGTGCATTTCCATTTCCTGCGCGAAGCGTTCCACGAACTGAAGGAAACGGGCGATTTCAGCGGGCTGACCAAAGCGGAATTCGTCGCCGCGCGCAAGGGCGTCGAGGACCTGATCGGCCTCGAGGAGTATTACCGCATCGAGCGCGCGACCGTCGAAAAAGGGCGCAAGCGCCGCGGAAAAAAATGAGCACCGTCGACACGGAACGCCTTCGCGCGTGGATCGGCAGGAAAGAATCGCGCGAAGACGTGGCTGCCGCGTGGCCGGTCATCGGGCTCACCGCGACGTTCGACCGCAATGACCCGGATCCGGTACCGGGGGACGCGATTCCGCCGGGCTGGCACTGGCTCTACTTCCTCGAAGCCAAGCCGGCTTCCGCGCTGGGAAAAGACGGGCACCCGAAGGTTGGAGGATTTTTGCCCGAGACCGGGTTGCCGCGGCGCATGTGGGCGGGCGGCAGGATCGAATTCCGGCGCGCGCTGAAAATCGGCGAGCCGATCCGCCGCGACGCCGAGGTTATTTCGATCGTGCCGAAGGAAGGACGCAGCGGCAAGCTGGTCTTCGTCACCGTTCGCTATACCGTGTCGGCCGCCGGCGAAGTTGCCGTGGTCGAAGAGCTCGACATCGTCTACCGCGAAGCGGCGAAAGCGGGAGATGCGCCGCCCCCCGCGAAACCCGCGCCGCGGCAAGCCGCCTGGCGGCGCGAGCTCACCGCCGGCCCGGTCATGCTGTTTCGTTACTCCGCCCTCACGTTCATCGGCCACCGGATTCACTACGACCTCGACTACTGCAGGCAGGAGGAAGGCTACCCGGGGCTGGTCGTGCACGGACCGCTGCAGGCGCTGCTGATCCTGGATCTCTGCCGGCGGCACGAAGCGCGGCCGGTGAAAAGATTCGATTACCGGGCGCTGCACCCGGTTTTCCATTTCGAACGCTTCTCGATCAATGCCAACCCCTCCGCAGACACCTCTCGGGCCGAGTTGTGGACCGCGAACGCTGCGGGAGATATTGCAATGCAGGCAACTGCCTGTTTCGTTTGAGGTCATACCTATAACTATCGGTAATATTTCTGCCGGGAATGTGCAGGAATCCCTTTTCAAAACGGCAACTTAGCAGTAACATTTCACAACTTTGACAGGTCGCGGCGCTGTCATCGGCCAGAGTGCTCGACCGTTAAGCAGAAAAGATCGGCAACAAAGGAGCTGGATGAAACCCACCGATATCGGTGCCCCCGACTACTTCCACAAGGTCGTTGATTGCCAATGGGCCTGCCCGGCCCACACCCCCGTCCCTGAATACATCCGGTTGATCGCGGCAGGCCGCTACGGCGACGCCTACATGGTCAACTGGGAATCGAACGTCTTTCCCGGAATCCTCGGACGCACGTGCGATCGCCCCTGCGAGCCGGCATGCCGTCGCGGGCGAGTCGAGGAACGCAACGCCGAGAAGCCCGAGCCGGTCGCGATCTGCCGCTTAAAGCGCGTCGCGGCCGACAACAAGGAAGACATTCGCGATCGCCTGCCCAAGCCGCCGAAGCAGAAAAACGGCAAGCGCATCGCCTGTATCGGCGCCGGTCCCTCCTCCCTCACGGTCGCCCGCGACCTGGCCCCGCTCGGTTATTCGGTCACCATATTTGATCAGGACCAGCGCGCGGGCGGCATGATCTGGTCGCAGATCCCGCGCTTCCGCCTGCCGATGGAAGTCATCGACGAGGAAACCGGTTACATCCTCGGACTGGGCGTCGAATTCAAGTCGAGCGTTCGCATCGACAGCCTCAAGAAGCTGGCGGGCGAAGGCTACGACGCCATTTTCGTCGGCACCGGGGCGCCGCGCGGGCGCGACCTCGACATACCCGGCCGCAAGGAAGCGGCGAAGAACATTCACATCGGTATCGACTGGCTGTCCAGCGTGTCGTTCGGCCATGTCGACAAGATCGGCAAGCGCGTCATCGTGCTCGGCGGCGGCAATACGGCGATGGATTGCTGTCGCACCAGCAAGCGGCTGGGCGGCGACGATGTGAAGGTGATCGTGCGCTCCGGCTTCGAGGAGATGAAGGCCTCGCCGTGGGAAAAGGAAGATGCAGCGCACGAGGACATCCCTATTCTGAACTACCTGGTGCCGAAAACATTCGTGCACGACAGCGGCCGGCTCACCGGCATGACGTTCAGAATAG